>Ga0164296_1000715_pt1 | contig 38404 bp, 31 predicted proteins | sample GEODES057metaG_FD_113533 | JGI IMG/M metagenome (GOLD analysis project Ga0164296, IMG submission 113533) | Dystrophic lake water microbial communities from Trout Bog Lake, Wisconsin, USA - GEODES057 metaG | ecosystem: Environmental > Aquatic > Freshwater > Lake | place: USA: Trout Bog Lake...
CGCCGCCTTTGCCGCCGCCGCCGGTGCCGCCGAAAGAGACTCCGCCGCTGCCTCTGCCGCCGCCGCCGGTGCCTCCGCCGCCGTCACCGCCGAGCGTGACGCAGCAGCCGAATGTTACGAAGAACCCGGCGCCGAATAGCCAGTCGGTGGAGAACACGCTGGAAAAGCTCCGCCAACAAATGCAGCAGAAAGAGCCCCCCAAGGCTCGGCCCAATCCGAAGGCGGGCGGCGCGCCGAACGGCGGCGGCAACCCGTTGGGCAATGATACCGCGGCATTGAGCGCGGCTGAGCGCGGCGCCGTGGGGGATCATGTGCGGGAGTGCTGGACGAAGGACGCCGGTGCGCTGGACATCGAAAAGATGCGGGTGACGCTGACGGTTACGACGGATGCCTCGGGCGTGGCGCGCATGGCAGAGGTGGCGGGTGACGATGTTAGCCGCGTGAACAGCGATCCGCGGTTCCGTGCCTTCGCCGAACGGGCGATCCGCGCGGTGATGGATGCGCGCTGCGCCAACTTGCCGCTGCCGCAGACGGCGTTGGGCAAGATCAACACGCTGACGTTCCGGTTCTCGCCATGAGCGTGCGGCGATTCCTGCTTCCGGTTTCGACCGGTTTCTTGTCGTTCGGCAAAAACCGATGCGACCTGCCCGTTAAGACAAAGGTGGAAAAAACCCGATGATCCACATTCCCAATCCCAGCTTCCGCCGCCGTGATCTGCTGGCGGCATCCCTGGCCGCGACGGCTGCGGCCGCGGCGCCGATCCCCGTTTTCGCCCAGGCCACGGGTGGCGGTGGCAACGCCACGGCGGTGATCGATGTCGATCGCGCGCGGTCCGAGCCGATACCGATCGCGGTGCCGGATCTGGGCGGCGCGGATCCGACGTCGGCGCAGATGGGGCGCGATATTGCCGGCGTGATCGCCAATGACCTGTCGCGCAGCGGGTTGTTCCGGCTGATCGATCGTGCCGGTTACATTCAGGGATCGGTGCCGGCGAATGGCATGCCGAACTTCAACAACTGGCGCCCGACCGGCGCGCAGGGGTTGGTGACGGGCAGTGTGCAGATGCTGGGCGGCGGGCAGTTGCGGGTTGAATTCCGTCTGTGGGACGTTCTGCCGCAAAAACAAATACAGGGAACCGCCTATACGACCACGCAGGCCAACTGGCGGCGTATCGCCCATATCATGGCCGATGTGATCTATGAGCGGCTGCTGGGCGAGAAGGGATATTTCGATACGCGCGTGGTGTATATCTCGGGCACCGGGCCGCGCGAACGCCGCGTCAAGCGGCTGGCGATCATGGATCAGGATAGCGAGAACAACCGTTTCCTGACGGATGGCGCCTGGCTGGTGCTGACGCCGCGCTTTCATCCGACGCGCGATCAGATCGTGTTCATGAGCTATGCCGGCAACCGGCCGCGCGTTTACACATTCGATCTGCAGTCCGGCCGGCAGAGCGTGCTGGGTGATTTCCCCGGCATGACCTTCGCGCCACGCTTCGCGCCCGATGGCGGGACGGTGGTGATGGCGGTGTCGAATGGCGGCGGGTCCGATATCGTTTCGGTCGATCTGGGCGGGCATGGCGTGCGGCGGCTGACCGATTCCGGATCGATCGATGTCAGCCCTTGTTTCAGCCCGGACGGATCGCAGATCGCCTTTGCCTCGGACCGCGGCGGTGATCAGCAGATCTATATCATGGGCGCGGGCGGTGGCGGTGCCAAGCGCATCAGCTTCGGCGCCGGGCGCTATGCCACGCCGGTGTGGTCGCCGCGCGGTGATCTGATCGCCTTTACCCGCTATGCCGGCGATACCGCGAACTTCTCCATCGGCGTGATGCGGCCAGATGGTTCGGGGGAGCGGTTGCTGTCCGAGGGGTGGCTGGTGGAAGGGCCGACCTTTGCGCCGAACGGCCGGGTGCTGATGTTCTGGCGGGAGACGCGGTCTTCCGATGCGCGCGGTGGCGGTTTCTCCTCCCGCCTCGTTTCGGTGGACATCACCGGCTTCAACGAGCGCCCGGTGCCGACGCCGACCGATGCGTCCGATCCGGCGTGGTCCCCATTGGGCCAATAGGTGTTGGGTCGATAAGCGGGTCGTCACGGCGCGGTGGCAGTGCTATTTTTCTGCCAGCGCGGTGATGATTGCAGGAAATGCCCGCTATGCCGTCAAGGAATGGCGGCAAGAACTTGACCGCGGCGGAGGATGCACGTTAATCCGCTCTACGGGCGCAACGGTTCGCCGATGCGGCCGCGTAGTCATGCCTACGTATTGGAATTTACCCCCAACAGGGACGAAGACACGATGAATATGAAACTCCTCGGCGCATTTTCGGCTATCGCCCTGCTGGCGGCCTGCGCGGAAAAGAAGCCCGAACCCGCCCCCGCTCCGGCGCCGGTCAGCACCATCGTTCCGGGCAGCGAAGAAGATCTGGTGGCGAATGTCGGCGACCGCGTTTTCTATGACCTGAACAAGTCCTCCCTGCGTCCTGACGCGAAGTCGACGCTGGACAAGCAGGCGGCGTGGCTGGCCAAGTATAGCAGCGTTAGGGTCCAGATCGCGGGCAACTGCGACGACCGTGGCACGGAAGAATACAACCTGGCGCTGGGTGAGCGTCGCGCCAACGCGTCGGCGTCTTACCTGAAGGCGCGCGGCGTTGCCGCCGACCGCATGACGACGATCAGCTACGGCAAGGATCGCCCGACGGCGCAGGGTGATAACGAGCAGGCGTGGGCGCAGAACCGCAACGCCATCACCTCGGTTCAGTAAACGCAGCACCATCCGGCCGCGGGGCCGGATGATGTCAGGATCGGCCGGCGGCGGGATGCACCATCCCCCGCCGGCCGTTTTTGTTTGCGGGTTTGCGCCGAGGGGCTTGGTTCCCAGCGGGCTTGGTTCCCAGCGGGCGCAATTTCGTTGGGCACGATCCCGTTGGGCGTGATCCCGGTGGGTCTGATCCCGGTGGGTCTGATCCCGGTGGGCGCGATCCCGTTGAGCTTGATCCCGGGGGGCGTCATCCCGGTGGGGGCGTGATCCCGGTGGACATGATCCCGTTGGGCGCTCATCTGGCCGGCGCGCCTGCGGTTGGGTTGTGGTTCGGCAGGTTCTGCGCGCGATCGTTCCGGCGCGGCAGACCTTGCCGCCGGCGGCAAGGGGCTAGAAAATTTCCCGTTCCGTCGTGCCCCAGCCAGTGGTGACGGCGGTGATATATTGCGCGACCGAGGCGGCCATGACCGATTTCGCCTTGGTTGGAATCACCCGCTCCCACCAGCCGCCATAGATCGTTTCATACTCCCACGGGCCCAGGCGGTTGGCGATGTCCTGCACGGTTTGCGGGGGCAGCGGGATCAGGTTGGGGTAGCTGTGCATGAAGGTCAGCCCCTTGTCGGGCCGCACCTGTAGCGTATCGCCGGTCAGCAGCACGCCCTTGCCGTCGGCGCCGGCGGCCCAATGCAGCACGGAACTGCCTGGAAAGTGCCCGCCGCAGCGAATGGCGGTGACGCCGGGTGCCAGTTCCAGGTGGTCTCCTTCCCAAAACGTAACGACCGGATCGTGGCGGGTGACATATTGCCGGTCCATGCCGTTTACGAACACGGGCGGGCTGCCCAAAGCGTGGCTGTATTCCACCGCGCCGGCAAAGAAATGCGGGTGCGACAGGGCGATGGCGCTGACGCCGCCTAGGGCGGCGATGATGGTGGTCGTGGCATCATCGATAAAGCTGACGCAGTCCCACAGGATATTGCCGACGGACGTGCGCAGTAGCAGCGCGCGTTGGCCGATGGCGAAGGCGGGGAAGGTGCCAAGCCCCATCAACCCAGGCTCTAGCCGGCGGAAGGAATTGAAATAGGTGTGGCGCATCGCGCCCAGCGTCGTCCAGGCTTGGCCCGACGGGTTCACGTATTGACGATCGTCCTGACAGATCAGACACGCGGCCGGCGTTTGCTCGGTATTCCCGTATTGGCAGCCGCAGGTGGTGCAGAAATAGTTGGGCATCCGCGTCCTTCCAACGTCAAGCGCCCCGTCATAGGACATGGTTTGACGGCTGCGTTCAAGGGGCGGCAGCCGATCCGACCAGGGGTTTCCATCGCGCTATCGCCGCAATCGCTTGCTCGGCCGCCGATCGACCAGGTAACGGCTACCGGCTACCGGCTACCGGCTACCGGCTACCGGCTACCGGCCACCGATCCACCAGCTACCAGCCACCGGCTGGCGGCGGCCGAGCGAAGCGGGATGTGGGCTAGAAGAGGGCGTCGATCGTTGCAGGGTCGACCAGATCGATCGAATGCGGCTGCCATTGCGGCTTGCGGTCCTTATCGACCACCATGGCGCGCACGCCCTCGACGAAGTCCGGATGCGCCATGGTTGTCTTGGTCAGCGCGAATTCGGCACTCAGCGCGTCCTGCAAGGTGAGATCGCGGCCGCGGCGCAGCGCCCGCAGGGTCCAGAACAAGGCGGAGGGGGAGACATGGCCCAGCGCCTTCAGCGCATCCTTCGCCCAGGCCCCGTCCTCGGCGATCAGGCGGGCGACGATTGCCGGCACATCCGGCGCCGAGAAGCAGTGATCGATCGCCGCGCGGTGCGCCGCCAACGAGAAGGCGGGCAGCGGTTCATTGAAGGCGGCCAATGCGGCGATGCCGTCCTGGGCCAGCGCCGCCGATAACTCGGGCAGGCGCGCGCGAGGCGTGTAGTGCGTGGCCAGGCCGGCATGCACGGCGTCCGCGCCGTTAACGCGCAACCCGGTCAGGCCCAGATAGGTGCCCAGTTCGCCGGGCAGGCGCGGCAGGATGAAGGTGCCGCCGATATCGGGGAAGAAGCCGATGATGGTTTCCGGCATGCCGAAGCCGGCGTGCTCGGTTGCCACGCGGTAATGCCCATGCACGGACATGCCGATGCCGCCGCCCATGCAGATGCCGTCGATCAGGGCGATATAGGGCTTCGGGTAGGTCGCGATCGTCAGGTTCAGCGCGTATTCCTCGGTGAAGAACTGATCGGCGATGCTGCGATCATGCAGTTGGCTGTCGCGCAGCACGCGAATATCGCCGCCGGCACAGAAGGCGCGGTCGCCGGCGCCCTCGATCACCACGGCATCGACATGCGGATCGGTTTTCCAGGTTTCCAGGATCGCCGCGCAGGCGCGGATCATGTCCAGGTCCAGCGCATTCAGCGCGCGCGGGCGGTTCAGCAGGATACGTCCCACGCGGCCGTCGCGGCGGGTGATGACGGTGTCTTCGGTGGTCATCCTTGGCAGGTCTCCAAACGGTTGGCCGGTCTGTGCCCGGGGGTTGCCATGGCGGCGGCGTGTGAAATGCTGATGACGTCGGCGGCTTGGTGACCGGGGAACGAGGCAAAACGGCGTGCGGTTGCTATTACCCCTTGGCTCGTCCGGTGTGAAGGTGGCCGCCTTGGCCACCTGCAGGGTGGTTGCCCCCTGCGGCGGGCGCGGTTCGGGAGGGGCCGCCCAATGGGGTGGCCCAATGGGGTGGTTCAGTTGGGCGGTTCGGTTCGAACTGCCCGCTTGGGGTGGTTCGGTTGGCGCTGCCCAATTCGGGTGGCCAATTCGGGTGGCCCAACGGGGTGGCCCAACTGGGTAGCCCAATGGGGTCGTTCTACGGGTGTGGCCCGTGCAGGAGGAAAGATCGATGAAACGTGCCATCGTGGTTGTGCTGGATGGGTTACGCGGCGATTTCGTCGCTGAGCGCGACACCCCCAATCTGGTCGGCTTCGCGGCCTCGGCGCAGCGCGTGCCCGGGTTTCGCACCGCTTTTCCCTCTGCCACCCGCGCCGTTTCCGCCACCTTCGCCACCGGGTCCCATCCCGCTCGGCATAGCTTGCAAGGCAATACCGTGGTGTTGATGGAAAACGGTGTGCTGGTTCCGCATGATGTCGGCCGGCCGGATTTCCTGGCGCATAAGCGCCTTGCCACCGGCCAGGCGCTGGCGGTGCCGACGTTGGCGCAGCGCGTCGCCGGCGTGGGTGGGGCGGTGGTGTTCAACAATGTCTCGCCCGGCGCGGCAGCGGCGCACGATCCCGAAGCGGCCGGCTACACCTATCATCGTGTTTTTTGCCGAGCGCCCGGTGGCGGGCCGGTGGCTGATCCGTTGCAAGTGCGGCTCGATGCCGATGGCGATCGGGCGATGGCGGAACGGTTCATCGCCGAGGTGCTGCCAAGCCCAGCAGCACTTGGCGTGATCTGGTTCGGCGAGCCCGATCACATCCAGCACGAAACGCCGCTGGGCTCAGACGAGCATCGCGCGGTGCTGCGTCAGGCCGATCGCAATGCGCGTCTGGTGATCGATGCGGTTGCCCGCCGGCGCGCGTTGGGGGAGGATATTCTGCTGATCGTTGCGTCGGATCACGGGCATGAAACGGTCAGCGGCGTTGTCGATGTGGAAGGTGAGTTGATCGCCGCCGGATTGAAGCGCGGGGTGGACTCGGGCGATGTCGTGGCGGTTTCCAATGGCACGGCCAGTTTGGTGTATCTGCATCCAGAGCATGAAACCCGTCGGGCCAGGCTGGATGATTTCCTGCGCACACGGCCCTGGGCGGGGCAGGTGATCGGGGCGGAGGATCTGGGGCGCATCGGTCAGGCGCCGCTGCATGGCTTGGCGTTCGCGGTGTCGATGGCCGGTGATGGCGAAACGAACGCGTATGGCGTGCCGGGCCGAGCGCTACAGGCGCTGCCGCGCTGGGACAAGAAGATTCGAACGGGTTGCGGCCAGCATGGCGGCTTGAACAGGTATGAAAACATGCCGGTGCTGATGATCGAAGGCCCCGGTTTCGCGGGTGGGGAGCGGCCGGGCACGGTGCATCTGACCGATCTTGCGCCCAGTATTCTGCGCCACCTCGGATTGCCGGAAGACGGCATGGACGGACGGGCTTTGCAGGCATAGGCGCGGATTGATCGCGGGGGGGTGATGGGCCTCGTGGCGTGGCGCCGGGTCTGGCCGCACCCTCTCGACAGCGTGGCGCCCCGATCGCACACTCGGGGCAAAGGATCGGGGCAAAGGATCGGGGGAGAGACGGCAATGCGGGTTGCGATCATCGGCCAGCAGGATTTCGGCAAGGCTACGCTGGATGCCTTTCTGAAGCGGGGAGACACGGTGGCGGCGGTGTTTTGCGCGCCGGAAAAAGGCCGGCCGGATCCGCTGCGCCTGGCGGCGGAGGCGGCCGGGGTGCCGACCTATCAGTTCGCGAAACTGACCGAGCCCGAGGCGCAGGCGGCGTTACAGGCGGCCAAGGCGGATGTCGGCGTGATGGCCTATGTCACTCAGTTCGTGCCGCAGGATTTCTGCAACATCCCGACATTCGGCACGATCCAGTTCCACCCCAGCCTGCTGCCGCTGCATCGCGGCGCATCCAGCATGTCGTGGTCGATCATCCTGGGACGCACGGAAACCGGCTTGTCGATCTTCCGCCCGACCGACGGGTTGGACGAAGGGCCGGTGATCCTGCGTCGCGCGGTGCCGATCGAAGCCGAAGATACGCTGGGCAGCTTGTATTTCGGCAAGATCTTTCCCCTGGGCGTGGCGGCGCTGCTGGAGACGGCCGATCTGGTCGTCGCCGGCAAGGCGCCGGCCTTGGCACAGTATGAGCCGGATGCCGGTTACGAGGGCATCATCCGAGACGCGGAATCGCAAATCCATTGGGCTCGGCATGTCGATCAGACCTTCAATCTGATCCGCGGCTGCAACCCCGCGCCGGGTGCCTGGACGACGCTGGACGGCAGAAAACTGTTCCTGTTCGAGTGCCGCAAGCGCATCGCGCGCACCTTCGCGGAGGTGAAGGGCAAGAAGATCGGTCAGATCGTCGATATCGGTGCGGCCGGCGTGACCATTCATGGCCAGGGCGGCTTTATCGAGGTGCAGCGCCTGCGCTGGGACGGCGGCAAGAAGATCTCCGCGACCGAGGCGGGGCTTACGGTCGGGGCGATCCTGGGCGCCTAGCGCCCGGTCCGACCGGTCGCATTGTATCGAGACGGCGCTGGTCGGCGGGTGGTTTGACCTGGGTCAATGTCGGCACCGCGCGCGTATGCCTTGCTTTTCAGTGAAGTTTGGCAAGGACCTGTCTGATGTCTGTTCTCGATGCCTCGATCCTGTCTCGCACCTTCGACTGGCTGAAGGCGCATTTGGCCCGTAACGGCGAGCTGGATGGTTTGTCCGCGGCCGATATCGATTTTCTGGCAGCCGATATCGGCATCACGGCGAAGCAGTTGCGGGCGATTGCGCCAAGCGTGGTGGATCACGGCTGGCAGATGGATGCGATGATGCGCGCGCGGGGCCTGGATCCGTCGACGGTGCGGCAGATGTTCGCGCCGCTGGTGCGGGATATGGAGGTTCTGTGCACGCAATGTCGCTCTGCCGGGCGTTGCCGGAATGCCTTGGCGCGGGGAACGGCGGCGCAGGAGATGGATGCGTTTTGCTTGAACGCGGGCACGATCGAGCAACTGGCCGCCGGGCCTGACGCGCCGCCTCGGTAGGTTTTATCCCAAGGGGCTTGCGGTGCTCTCCTCGGGGCCGCTTCCTCCTTGCCGCTGCCGCCGATCCGTTGGATAGAGCCTCGCGCCTTTCGCGCCTTTCGCGCCTTTTGCGCGGCGGGGGCTGGAGGGGGGCGATGACCGCCCCATCGGGCTCGTCGCCTTTGGCCTCGTCGCCTTTGGGCTCGTCGCCTTTTGGATCTTCTCCTTCCGGATTTTCGCCTTCTGGGTCTGCTCCTTCTGGGGGGTCGTTGCCCGTGGGGGTGCTAGCCTGTAGCATCAACCCGTTACCAGGAAGCCGGAAACCAGTCTGTCGATGCACCCTCGTCTCATCCTGGCCGCTTTGGCGCTGTTCGCGGTGCCGGGGTTGGCTACGTCCCAGGCCGGCGCCGGTCCGACTGATCTGACGATCGTCACCCGCGACGAGACGTTCCAGAGGGCGTTGCAAAGCGCCTATGTCCAGCCCTTTACCGCCCTGACGCTGATCCCGGTGCAGCAGGAAACCTGGGACGGCGGGATCGACACGCTGCGCGAGCATGCCAAGGGGGGCGACAACGCCTGGGATATCGTGCTGCTGGACCCTGATGAACTCGGCAATGCCTGCAACGAGGGCTTGCTGGAGCGCATCGATTGGTCGGCGGTGGGCGGCAAGGATCACTACCTGGCCATGGCGGTGACCGAGTGCGGGGTGGGCGCGGTGATCGCCAACACCGTCCTGGCCTGGGACAAGGACAAGCTACCGGTTGTGCCGAATTGGTCGGATTTCTGGGATGTGGCGAAGTATCCGGGCAAGCGCGGCCTGCGCCGGGGCGTGCGCGGCAATCTGGAGATCGCGCTACTGGCCGATGGCGTGGCGCCGAACGAGATCTACAAGACGCTGGCCACGACGGACGGGGTGGAGCGGGCGTTCCGCAAACTGGACCAATTGAAGCCTTACCTGACGTGGTGGTCCTCGGAAGCCGAGGCAGCGCGCATCCTGGCGTCCGGCGACGTGCTGATGACCAGCGCGCCTAGCGGGCGGATCGTGACCGCGGCGGAGAAACAGCATCGGGGCTTTGGCGTGCAGTTCGCCAATAGCTTGTTCGAGGTGCAAAGCTGGGCGGTGATGAAGGGCGCGCCGATGGCCAAGGCGGCGCAGCAGTTTCTGTATTTCGCGGGCATGCCGGCGGTGGAACTGCGTCTGCTGAAAACCAGCGGTGATTCCGGCCTCGTCAAGGGTCTGAATGACCAGTTGTCACCCGAGATGCTGGCTGCATCCCCGGCGGCGCCGGCCAACCTGGCAGCGGCGCTGAAGGTGGATTCCGCGTTTTGGCGCGACAATTTGCCGAAGCTGCGCCAGCGCTTTGACGCCTGGGTGGGCCATTAATCCGCCACCGGCGGCGCAGCGCTGCATAAAAGTTGCAGATTCAGCATGTTCCGGGGCGTTTTTTGGGCAAATCGGCTTGGCGCGACACGCCATCTGGTGTGATAATCGGCCGTCATGCGCGTGCTCTATCATCTCCCATTGTCGCCCTATGCGCGGAAGGTCCGCTTGGTGCTGGCGGAAAAACGCCTTCCGTTCGATCTTCGTATCGAAAAAACCTGGGAGCGCCGGACGGAATACTTACAGATGAGCCCAGCCGGCACGGTGCCGACCCTGGTTGATGACGATGGCACGGTGGTGCCGGAATCCGCGGTGATCTGTGAATACCTCGATGAGCGCTATGCCCATATCCCCTTGCTGGGCACGACCCTGCAAGAGCGGGTGGAGGTCCGGCGGTTGGTTGCGTGGTTCGACGGCAAGTTCGCCGCCGAGGTGACGGATAATTTGTATGGCGAGAAATATCTGCGTCGCCTGACCCAGCGCGGCAACCCGGACCCGGCGGCGATCCGCATGGGGTATACCGCGCTGCGCTATCATCTGGATTATCTCGCCTGGCTGGCGGAGACGCGGCGATGGCTGGCCGGGCCTTATCTGACGGTGGCGGATTTCGCCGCCGCCGCGCATCTGTCCACCCTCGATTTCATTGGTGAGGTGGATTGGTCGCTCAGCCCGGCGGTCAAGGAGTGGTATGCGCGCATGAAGTCGCGGCCGAGTTTCCGCGGCGTCTTGGCCGATCGCGTGCCCGGCACCACGCCGCCGGTGCACTACGACGATCTGGACTTCTGACATCGCGGGCGGATCGTTACGATCCGCCGAACGATGCCGGGCGGCGTGTGGTTAGTCGAAGCCGATGAAGCCTGGCGTGCTGCTGATCGCGGGGGCGGCGGTCAGGGCGGCGATATCCGGCACCGGCCGAGCGGTCCTGGGATCGCCGGCGAGGAGTGATTCGAGTTGCGCCGCGACGCGTAGCACCAGGGCGTCGCCGCCGCGCGGGCCGACGATTTGCAGCCCGAACGGCATGCCGTTGCGATCCACACCAACCGGCAGCGACACCGCCGGGTGGCCGACGATCGTCACCGCATAGGCCATGGCCAGCCAGTGGAAATAGGTTCGCGTCGGCTGGCCGTCGATCTCGGCCGGGTAGAGTTCCCGCCAGGAGCGTGGGCTGATGGTGATGGCGGGGGTGATGATGACGTCGTGCTGCTGGAAGAACCCCTGCCAGCGGCGATAGATCGCGGTCTGCAGGGTGAATGCCCGGGCGACGTCGGCGACCGAGTAGCGCAGGGCTTCGGCGACATTCGCGCGGACGTTGGGGCCGACCAGTTCCGGCGTCTTGTGCACTTTTTCGTTGTGTGCCGCCAGGAAGGAGACGGCGCGCAGGATCTCGAACGCCTCATTGGTGCCGGTGCAGTCGGGGCTGGTATCCTCGGCCTGGGCGAAGACGTGGCGGAACAGGCCGGTCTTTTCGGCGAAGGCGTCGCGGATCTGGCGTTCGGTGGGGGCGAAGCCGAAATCCGGTGTCAGCGCGACGCGCAGGCGTGACAGGTCGACCGGCTGGAGCGGGTAGATATCGCCGGGCGCGCGGACGGTTTTGCCGTGGATGGTGGTGGCCAGCGGGTCATAGCTGTCGTCGCTGGCCATGGTGGACAGCAGCAGCGCGCAATCGTTGACGGTGCGCGCCATTGGGCCGACGACGGGAAGGCCGCTCCAGCCATGGCCGCGATCGGCGGATGGCACCATGCCCGGGGTCGGGCGGTAGCCGACGATGCCGCAGAAGGCGGCAGGATTGCGCAGCGATCCGCCCATGTCGGAGCCTTGGCAGATCGGCGCCATGCCGGTTGCGAGTGCAACGGCCGAGCCGCCCGAGGAGCCGGCGCAGGATTTCGTCGGGTCGAACGGGTTGCCGGTGGCACCATAGACGGCGTTGCGCGTGTTGGCACCGGCGCCGAATTCCGGTGTGTTGGTCTTGCCGATCACCGTCGCACCGGCCTGGCGCAGGCGGGTGACCAGCGCGTCATCCTTGGATGGCACGTGGTCCTTGAACAGCAGGCTGCCGTAGGTGCTGCGTAGCCCCTCGGTCATCGTCAGGTCTTTGATGCCGAGGGGCAGGCCGTGCAGCGGCGGCAGGGCATCGCCGCGCATCGTTGCCGCATCGGCTTCCTTGGCGGTGGTGCGCGCGCGGTCAAAGTCGCGCGCGACCATGGCGTTGACGGCGTGATCCACCGCCTCGATCCGGGCGATGCAGCTTTCCAGCAGTTCGCTGGCTGACAGCGCCTTGGCGCCGATCAGCCGACGCGCCTCTAGCGCGGTCAGGTCACAGGGTTGCATCGGCTTAATACCCCAGCGCCAGGCCATCTTTGCGCGGTTCGGAGCCGCCCACGAGGCAGCCGCGCTGATAGTCGATCCAAATCGCCTGGCCGCCGCCATGGGCACGATCGGTCGGTTCGATCACATGGCCCAGCTTTTCCAGCGCCGCGACGGTGGCGGCGGGCACCCCGCGCTCGACCTGCAATTTGCCGCGGTAGGAGAAGACGCGCCACAGATCGAGCGATTCCTGAATGTCCAGGCCGTATTCCAGCAGATTGGTCAGGAACCAGGACTGGCCGACCGGCTGGTAGTGGCCGCCCATGACGCCGAAGGGCATTTGCGGCCGGCCGTCCTTCATCAGCATGCCGGGGATGATGGTGTGCATCGGCCGTTTGTTGGGTGCGATGCAGTTCGGGTGGTCACGCTCCAAGCGGAAGCCGAAGCCGCGGTTTTGCAGCATCACGCCGGATTTGTGCGCCAGGATGCCGGAGCCGAAACTCTCGAACAGGGAATTGATGAAACTGCACGCATTGCCGTCTTTATCGACGACGCAGAGATAGACCGTGTCCTTGTGCGGCGGCAGCACGGTTTCCCCAGGCATCGGCAACGCCGGCATGGCGCGCGTATCGTCGATCAGGTTGCGCAGGCCGGACAGGTATTCCGGGCTGAGCAGTTTCTTCACCGGCACGTCGGAAACGCTGGGGTCTGCCAGGAAGGCATCGCGGTCGCGGTAGGCCAGGCGCGACGCTTCCATGTGGCGGTGGGCGCGCAGCACGCCGGCGGGGCCGTCCGGTGCGGTGGGCAGGCCGCCGAGCATGCCGAGGATTTGCAGGACGAGGAGGCCTTGGCCGTTCGGCGGGCATTGATAGACGTCGTAGCCCTTCCAGTTCAGCGTGATCGGTTCGACGAATTCCGCCGTGCGCAGGCCATTGGCGAAATCCTCTTCGGTGTGCAGGCCGCCCATCTCGCGCAGGGTGGCGACCATGTCCGCGGCGATCGGTCCTTCATAGAAGGCTTTGGCGCCGTGGCGGGCGATCTGGCGCAGGGTTTCGGCCAAGGCCGGCTGGCGGAACACGTCGCCGACGGCGGGGGCCTTGCCGTTGGGCAGGAAGGACAGGGAGTTGCCCTTGCGCAGTTTTTCTTCGCTGCGCGCCCAGTCCCAGGAAACCTTGGGATGCACGGGCCAGCCTTCCTCGGCATAGCGGATGGCGGGTTGCAGTACCTCATCCAGGCCTTTGCGGCCATGCGCTTTCAGCAGCGTTTCCCAGGCGCTGATGGCGCCGGGGACGGTGACGGAATGGGCCGAGGTGTTTTCCAGCGCGCGGATCTGGCGGCTTTCATACCAGTCGATATTGGCGGCGGCGGGTGCCTTGCCGGAGCCGTTCAGCGCATAGACCTTGCCGGTGCCGGCGGGGGCATACAGGCAGAAGCAATCGCCGCCGATGCCGGTGGATTGCGGTTCGATCACCGCCAGCACGGCGCAGGCGGCGACCGCTGCGTCCAGGGCGTTGCCGCCGGCGCGCAGGATATCCAGCGCTGTCAGCGTCGCGGCCGGCATCGACGTTGCCGCCATGCCATGGGTGGCATACACCGGGCTGCGGCCGGGGAATTGATAATCGCGCATGGTTGCTCCTGGACGTCTGGAATGGCGCACAATATCCAACAGCGCGATCAAGGCAACGGCCGATAACGCGGCATCGCCTCAGGAGGGCAGCATGGTAGGCACCATCAGCTATGCGGATTTCGAAGCGGTGGACATTCGCGTGGGCACGATCGTGGACGCGCAAGCGTTCCCCGAGGCGAAGAAGCCGGCGATCAAGCTGGTGATCGACTTCGGGAACGAGATCGGGCGCAAGAAGTCCAGCGCGCAATTGACGGTGCATTACAAGCCGGACCAGTTGATCGGGCGTCAGGTCTGCGCCGTGGTGAATTTCCCGCCGCGTCAGATCGGCCCGTTCATGAGCGAGGTGCTGACGCTGGGGATGCCGGATGAGGATGGCGCGGTGGTGCTGATCCGCCCCGATCACCGGGTGCCGAACGGTGGCAAGCTGTTCTGATCTGGGTCGCTTGGGGCTTGGCCGCCGGTTCTAGGCGCTGGGTTTAGCCGCGCTGAGCCTGGCCGCGCTGGGTCGGGGCATTGGTCCTCGCCATTGGGCCATTCATGGCTTTCGTCGTCGCCGTTGCGGCATGGTCTAGCGTGTCGTGGCGCCGCATGGGCTTTTCTCTGTCTGGCGGTGCTGCCGCCGTCGCCATAGCAAAAACACTATGCTGAGCAGCATCGCACCCGCGATCACGGCGACGGGATAGCGGAAATCGGGCTTGTCGATGACAAAGGGCAGCAGGCCCACCGCGATTGCCGGCGGAAAGTGGAGTTTGAAACTCCGGACCACACAGGCACTGAACAGAACAGACAGTGCCACCACCAACGTGCCTGTCCCCAGCCAATCGACCATAAGCAGCGACGCGGTTGCGGTGATGCCGCAGATCACCGGGATCAGGATCGGGTGCGGCGACCAGGGGCATTTTTCAAAATGTGCGAACATTTCGAAGCCGATGACCACCAACGGGGGAAACAGCATAAACCGCACGCCGGTCAGAGCCGCGCCACTGGCGGCTAGGGCCAGAAACACGGCGAAGAATGGTAGCCACGTGGCATCCTGCTCTGCCGGATGGCTGCTCGCTTTTGCCTGATCTCTTGCCGCCGGGTCCTGTGCGGGTTGTCCGTGAAGACGGCGCCGGATCATCGCAATCCCCGCCAAAAGGCTGCTTCCCACAAGCAGTGACGGGGCATACCACCAACTCGGTTGGCCCAGCGTCAACGGCAGCAGGCCGGCTGCAATCGCCGGCGCGATGGGCGAATGCAGGAGGCGAATGATGACGATTGCAGAAACGACGACGATAGCGATCGACAGCAGCCCGTAGGGCAGATTGCGGGTGGTTACGGTGCCAACCAGCCCGGTTAGAAACGGCGTGAGAATGAGCATTCCGGGCGCGCTCGCCCACGCGCCGTGCGGTCTGCGGATGACGTCGTAGCTGAGCGCCCCGAGTTCGGGAAAAAGCAACAGCGCGACCCCCGATAGGTCAGCCAATCCGCTGATTGCGCCCATGAAGCAGGCGGTTGCCACATCGCCGACTGACCTGACGAATCTCATGCCGCCCATCCCGGCTTCATCCCATGCGTCGAACCGGGGGGACGCGGATCATGTTCCTGCGTTGCGCGATGAGAGCCACACCCGGACAGAAAGGTTGACCGGTCACCGTCTCGCCGAAAATCCATCAAAAGCCACTCTGTCATCGCAAGCCGCTCGGCGGTCCGGGTGCCTTTTTGGGGGCACCCTGGGCGCGGCGATGGCATTGCGGCTTGGGTTGCGTGGCTAGCCAGGTGTCGGGCAATCGCTTGGGATGACGGCTGATCCGTGCCGATCGCGCATTAGCCGTTCGGCAGCGGCGGCGGGTAGCCTGGAGGCGCATACCCCTGAGGTGCGTATCCCTGGGGGGCGTATCCCTGGGGGGCGTATCCCTGGGGGGCATACCCTGGCGGCGGATAACCCGGCGGCGGCGGGTAGCCACCCTGCGGTGGGGCGGGCGGCGCATAGCCCGGCACCTGGTTGCCGCGGCTGTACATGCACTGCGCGTAGTTCAGATTGTAGACTTGCTGGATATTGGCGTTGGACCGTTCCGCTCCGGCACCGCCGACCATGGTGCCACCCAGCGCGCCCGAGGCGGCGCCGATCGCCGCGCCGCGGCCACCACCGATCGCCGCGCCGAGGCCGGCCCCCAGCAGGGTGCCGACAAGCGCCGTGCCGACCTGCGTGTTGTTGGATTGTTGCACGCCGCCCTGGACTTGGTTGGCGGCGTAGTTCTGACAGAGCGCCTGGTCTGCCTGGAAATCGCTGAACGGTTTGCCGGGCGGGGGCATCACGCCGATGGTTGGCCCCATTGGCTGTTGGGCGCAGGCACCGAGGAGAAGCAGCGGGGTGACGACACCCGCGGTCAGTCGAAGAAAGCGCATAGACCGATCCTGTGCTACGAGCCGCCCTGTCGGCGGCAGAGTGGGACTAGGATACCGCGAAGCCGTCGCTGATCCTAACGTAAAAATTCCTGCCATAGGTCCCCGGATGGGCGGGTGTCCCGGGTCGATCGCTGCGCCAGCTTACCGCGCCGGCGGGGGCGATTTCGTCGCGGTCAGAACGGCTGCAACGGCTGTGGATTTGGCGCCAATCGGAAAGGTTTTCCAGATTTTTCCGGCTTTTTGCCGCTGGGTGACGGCGCTGTCGGCGTGCCGTATGCCATGTGCTACGGCTGGTGGAACAGGCTAGCGCGTGGCGTCACGGCGCTGATGGCGGTGACCCGGATGCTGACGACAAAAAGGTTCGGCCACCCCGCATGCCGGCGGTAGCGCCCGTCCATCGACGGCTTGTGGCAACCATGGCGATGAGGCCGACAAGCATCAGTGCGGTGCTCGATGGTTCGGGGACATCCGTTGTGAGGATTTGGAACGTTTCCGAGGCCGTGCAGGGGCCGCTGCAATTGTTATTCTCGCCTGCCTGCGAAAGGTCGCCGAGGGTGTTTTCCCACGCCGCGGAGGGGCCGCTGTTCTGATCCCAAAAAATCGGATTACCGCTGGGGCTAACAACGGCGTTGAGCAGTAGCAGCCAATAGTCGCCACCGGTCAGCACGACGGGATCAATGCTGAATTCAGCGGTTTGCAGATCATAGCTGTACCCATTGACGCCGAGATCGCTCACCGACGGTAATCCCGTGCCTGACCCGAGGACGGTGAAGCTGCCGCCGCTCAGTGGATTACCACTGCTGATCTGCCAATCGACGGACTGGAGGATGTCGCCCGGAAAATTCCAGGTGACCAGGGTCACGCCGGTGACAGTGCTGCCGTCGGGGGCATCGAAGGCGTCGGCGACCGAAAACCCGTCATTTATCGTCCACCCATTGACCGTTCCGTCATAGGGACCGTTGTCGTAGAGGATTGCTGCACGTGCGACCCCGCTTAGCAGCGTTATCGCCGCACAGACGATGGCAAGACGGGTCAAGAGACGGGTGATCATAGGTCGATCGCTATAATGCTGCCAAAGATTCATCAAGGCGCCCGGTTAGTTGGTTTTGGTACTTGTTCAATCTCAAATGTGACCTGATTTCTGCCATTACGTCGGCTGCGCGCGAAACCGGAGAACCAGGTGGTTTGGTATGGCGGGATCATGGTGCTGAAAACACCTGCCGCGCGTCGGCCTAAAACGGCGCGATATCCTTGTCACAGGTGCGCGGTTGCCGTGTGCGGCGATCAGAATTTGATGTTCGCCGCCAGGATCAAGCCACTGAAATCGAGGTGCTGAACCCCTTGGGTCGAGGAGCCGTTCTGGAACATCATATAGCGGTAGCCGGCGGACACGTCGGCCCAACTCGAGGCTTTGTAGGCGATGGCCGCGTAGGCCTGCCAGGTGAATGGCACTGCGCCGCCGCCGGCGTCCAGGTAGAAGGGGATGTAGAACTGGCTGTTGGGAATATTGATCCGACCGGTGATGCCGCCGATCCCTTCCACCTTTGTCGTGTTCAGGGTCAGCGTCGTGCTTTTACCCAAAGCAAGGCTGCCGTTCGGTGTGGTGATATTGGTGGTCAGGGCCAGGTTGGTGGTCGAATTGATGAACAGCATGCGGATGCCGGCCACGGCATCGATGTTGCCCCAATCGCCGCTCAGCACGGTATAGCCGCCGGCCAGTGACCAGGTGCCTGCGGACAGGTGCGTGCCCGTGCCGAGCGTCAGTGCTGCGGGAATGTCTATGGGGCCAGTGCCAGGGTTGACGCGCGTGGGTTTGGTTTCCGACCCGGTCATGCTCTGGTTCATGTAGACGAGGTCGGTCAGGATGCTGAACCGGTCGTAGCGGGCTGCGCCGCCTAGTTGGGCCGCGAAGTTGATGTCGGAGAGGTAGTCGCCGAAACTGATGCTGGTATTCGTCGTGACCGTTTGGCCGTTGGGCGCGACGGAGGTCATTTGACCGCCAATCGTGGGGGTCCAGAGATAGGGCGCTGCTGCGAAGGTCCACCCGGGCGTGCCGCCTGGCACGACGTCCGTGGTCGCGACTTGGGCTTGCGCCGCGCTCGCGATACCCAATGCCAGCAATCCGCCCGTCAGCACGGGCCGTAGAGCAGGTTTTAACACCGGCGTCTCCTTGGGGGCGGTCTATTTGGGGTGGTCCATTTCTCGTGACATGATATTACATTTTTATGTTTTTTATGCAAGTTATATTATTCGTCGGACATAGAAATACTGCCTGATGTTCTTGCGCGATCGCTTTGGTGAGGTTGGGCGGCGCCGAAGTCTGGGTGATGGTGGGGGCTATTTGAACCGAATAGGTAACGAGGAATTGCATACAATAAAATCGATTTTTGCCACAGATGCTGATGGGTCATGTCTGAAAAAACTGTCCGATCCGAGATCGTTACTGATGGGACGGAGTGATAAAATACGACCGATATCTGATCGTAACATTCTTTATTTCTGGCATCGATAGCTCTCGAAGGGATCGCCGATGCTGATGGAGGGCCGCGTGCTGTCCTGATGCTATTCCCGGTTCCGAAGGAAGCAGAGTGGGTGGTGTACGGCCGTTGATCTTCCGCTGATTTTCATGGTCTCGCACCTGCGAAGGGTGCGCTGGTGCGGCGCGACGATATCGCAGCAAAGGCGCTGGGTATCGCGCCATCGAAGGGCGGGTCGTCGATGGCACCATCTCAGCGGCACCGCAGTCGCGCATGACCGAGGCCGAGCGGCGGATAGGGAACGACGGTAAGGCGTGTTCGCCAAGCGCGTCACTGTTGCCTGGCGGCAGCCGCTCTGGCTGCCTGGATGTTTATGCTGCGTGTATTGCGCCGGTCCATCCTGCGGCGGTGTCGCTGAATGGGAAGCCGAGCGGGCGCGGGTGGGAAACATCGGCACTGCGCTGACGCGTGAACCTGATGGCTGGCGCGACGGTGTTTTGCAGCGGCGCGCTGATTAGCCAGAGCAAAGCGCCAGCCGTTTTTCCCGCCGAGCAAACGACATCTGTGGGGCGGCCTGGCATCGCGACCAGACCGCCGTCACTGTGAATCACGCGATGTCGAAGCGGTCTGCGTTCATCACCTTCGTCCACGCGGCAATGAAGTCGTGCACGAACTTCCGTGTGTTGTCGTCCTGCGCGTAGACCTCTGCATAGGCGCGAAGAACCGCGTTCGAGCCGAACACAAGATCAACGCGAGTGGCCGTCCATTTCACGACATCGGTCTTGCGATCCCTGATTTCGTAAAGGTTCTTGCCGGCAGGCTTCCAGGTGTAGGCCATGTCGGTCAGGTGGACGAAGAAATCATTGGTCAAGACGCCCGCATGGTCGGTGAAGACGCCATGCTGCGATCCGCCATGATTGGTGCCGAGCACGCGCATCCCGCCGATGAGAGCGGTCATCTCGCAGGCGGTTAGCTGCATCAACTGCGCGCGATCAAGCAGCAGTTCCTCGGCGCTGACGACATAATCCTGCTTGAGCCAGTTGCGAAAACCGTCGGCGACGGGCTCCAGCACCTCGAAGGAGTCGACATCCGTCTGCGCCTGCGTGGCGTCGCCGCGACCGGGGGCGAACGGAACCGTGACATCGACGCCCCCGGCTTTGGCGGCCTGCTCGATGCCGACATTGCCGGCCAGCACGATCACATCGGCGACGCTGGCACCGGTCTGGGCGGCAATCGGTTCCAGCACCGCCAGCACGCGTGCCAGACGGGCCGGTTCGTTGCCCAGCCAATCCTTCTGCGGTGCAAGACGGATGCGCGCCCCGTTCGCCCCGCCGCGCTTGTCCGAGCCGCGGAAGGTGCGGGCGCTGTCCCAGGCGGTGGCGACCATATCGCTGATGCTGAGACCGCTGGCAGCGATCTTTGCTTTGACGCCGGCGATATCGTAATCGGTGCGTCCGGCAGGGACCGGATCTTGCCAGATCAGGTCTTCCTTGGGGACATCCGGCCCGAAATAGCGCGCTTTCGGCCCCATGTCGCGATGGGTCAGCTTGAACCAGGCACGCGCGAAGACATCCGAGAAATAGGTGGGATCTTTGGCGAAGCGTTCGGAGATCCGGCGATAGGATGGGTCCATTTTTAACGCCATGTCGGCGTCGGTCATGATCGGCTGATGGCGGATCGATGGGTCTTCCACGTCGACCGGCTTGTCCTGTTCCTTGATGCTGACCGGCTGCCATTGCCACGCACCGGCCGGGCTTTTTTGCAGCGCCCATTCATGGTTGAGCAGCATGTGGAAATAGCCGTCATCCCACTTGGTCGGGTGCGTGGTCCAGGCACCTTCGATACCGCTGGTCATGGTGTCTCGGCCGACGCCACGGCTGGTGTGGTTGATCCAGCCCAGACCCTGTTCTGCGATCTCGGCCGCCTCGGGTGCGGGGCCGAGATTGTCGGCGCTGCCGTTGCCGTGCGCTTTGCCGACCGTGTGACCGCCGGCGGTCAGTGCGACCGTCTCTTCGTCATTCATCGCCATCCGGGCGAAGGTCACCCGCATATCCTGGGCGGTCTTCAGCGGATCGGGCTTCCCGTCGACACCTTCGGGGTTGACGTAGATAAGGCCCATCATCACCGCCGCCAGGGGGTTTTCCAGCTCCCGTTCCCCGGAATACCGGCTATCGGCGCCGCCGCTCGGCGTCAGCCATTCCTTTTCCGAACCCCAGTAGATGTCCTTCTCGGGATGCCAGATATCCTCACGGCCGAAGGCGAAGCCGAAGGTTTTCAGCCCCATCGACTCATAGGCCATGTTGCCGGCCAGGATGATCAGGTCCGCCCAGCTGATCTTGTTGCCGTATTTCTTCTTGATGGGCCACAGCAGGCGGCGTGCTTTGTCGAGGTTGGCATTGTCGGGCCAGGAATTGAGCGGTGCAAAGCGCTGATTGCCGGTGCCTGCACCGCCACGGCCATCGGCGATGCGGTAGGTGCCGGCGGCGTGCCAGGCCATGCGGATCATCAGGCCACCATAATGCCCCCAATCGGCCGGCCACCAAGCCTGGCTATCGGTCATCAGAGCCTTGAGGTCGTTCTTCAGCGCAACGACATCCAGGGTCTTCAGCGCCTCCCGATACGTGAAGTCCGGCCCGAGCGGATTTGTCTTGGTGTCGTGCTGGTGCAGAATGTCCAGCGTAAGGGCGTTCGGCCACCAATCCGCCTTCGACATTGCGACCGACGTGTTTGCACCATGCGCCACGGGACATGTGCCAGTGGTGGGAGCGGGCTGATGTGTCATTTTGGGCATCTCCTCTCTGTTACGAAAGTCGCTAGGCCGTCTTGCCGGCTTCAACGCGTGGTCTTTGCGGCGGGTGCGCCGGTAGATGTTTGGGCCGGCGTTGCTTGATCGGGCTTATGGCGAGGATATTTCTGCAGATTGTGCTGCTCCCTATCGTCTTGACGCTGGCATCGAGACGCTTTGGGGCGGCATCGCCTATCGGGGTTCATCTGCCCGACGCCGCCGTTCCCATGCGCTTGGCCGGCTTTACGACGTTCACCCTGTCGCCGATGGTAGGGATAGTCCAGACGATTATTTTGAAAATTTTTAACAATTTATGCGATGCTGAGGTGGAGGAGGGTGGCTGCGCGATGGTCGATCCCTTGGCGCCCTTTGTTGGGAGGATTTCCCCGTGCCGGTTACCGTGACGATCGATGGCTATTTGGTGCAGGAGAAACTCGAGGCTGCGCTGAGGCAGATCGTTGGCGAGGGTGCGTGGCACGGACGGGAGCAACCGGTCATTCATGGTAAGAGAATGCGCTGGGATATGGTTTTCAGTGGTTCGAGCGGGAAGGTCGCGGTCGAGTTCGACGGTGATGAGCACTACCGTCATTCACTGAAGATCAAGGTTGATCGGGAAAAGGATGCATTGGCACGCGATGGCGGTTATCGGGTGGTGCGAATTCCGTATTGGGTCCAGCTTACCACCGAGACCGTGAAGTATTACTTCGGCATTGAAGCTAATATCATCCAGGATTTTCCGCACGGGTTCATAACCACCAAGGTATTTCCTGCTTCGTATTGTGAGATGGGCATCGAGCGATTTCGCCGGGAACTCGACGCGCTTCCCTCAGCGATACGTGGTGCCGTGGTGAAATCGCTTCGAGCGCGCGCCGCGGAGCATGGCATTGCGTTTGTGCTTCCCGCAGGGCTTTTGTCGCTGATCGCGTAGCATAGTTTCACCGTTTCCTCATTCCTGGTGGGTGGGGAAATCCTCGCGGCATGTGCTGAGATATGCGGTGAACACGCAAAGGTGGCGGAGAGAGTGGGATTCGAACCCACGGTACGCTTGCACGTACACACGCTTTCCAAGCGTGCGCCTTAAGCCGCTCGGCCATCTCTCCGCAACAGGGGCGGACCCATAGCAGAGCCGTCCGGCAATGCAAACCCTTTCCCGCGCGGGGTTCTCATGCGCGTGGCACTTCGTCTGAAACTGCTGCCGCCGCTTCGATCGTGAACGCCGGCCGCGGCCAGGCATCGGCTTGCCGTCTATCCGCACCGTCACGGCCTGGACACGGGGGCTTCCACCAGCCCCACGGTTGTCCCCGCCAGCCGCCAGCCGCCGGCCGCACGGTCGGCGCCGCACGGTGCCGCGGTGCCAACGCCCGCGAAACGCCCGTGCTCGATTGCTGAACAGATGTCGGTGGTTAGCTCAGGCGTCCATCTTCAGCGCGGCCAGGAAGGCTGATTGCGGGATTTCCACCTTGCCGAACTGGCGCATCCGCTTTTTGCCTTCCTTCTGCTTTTCCAGCAGCTTGCGCTTGCGGCTGATATCGCCGCCATAGCACTTCGCGGTCACGTCCTTGGACAATGCGCTGATCGTTTCCCGCGCCACCACGCGCCCGCCGATCGCCGCCTGGATGGCGATCTTGAACAACTGCTTGGGGATCAGATCCTTCAGCCTGGCGCAGATCGCCCGTCCACGCGTTTCCGCCGCGGCGCGGTGTGCGATGAAGGACAGCGCGTCCACCGTATCGCCGTTCACCAGGATCGAGATGCGCACCAGATCGCTCTCGGCATACCCGTCCATTTGATAATCGAAGGACGCATACCCGCGGGAGACCGATTTCAGCCGGTCATAGAAATCGAACACGATCTCGTTCAACGGGATGCGATAGACCGCCATCGCCCGGTTGCCGACATAGGTCAGATCCACCTGCTGGCCGCGGCGTTCGCTGCATAGTTGCAAGACCGCGCCAAGGTAATCGTCCGGCACCATGATGGTGGCTTTGATCCACGGCTCTTCGATATGGTCGATGATCGAGCCATCCGGCATGTCCACGGGGTTGTGCAATTCCTGCATCGCCCCGTTGGTTTTGAAGATGTGATAAACCACCGACGGCGCGGTGGCGATCAGGTCCAGATCGAATTCGCGCGACAGCCGCTCTTGGATGATTTCCAGGTGCAGCAGTCCCAGGAACCCGCAGCGAAAGCCGAAGCCCAGCGCGGCCGAGGTTTCCGGCTCAAAATGGAAGGAGGCGTCGTTCAGGCGCAACTTGGCCAGGCTGTCGCGCAGTTTTTCGAAATCGTCGGCGTCGATCGGATACAGGCCGCACCAGACCACGGGGACCGAGGGTTTGAAGCCCGGCAGCGCCTCGGCGGCGGGGGAGCGGTCGTCGGTGATCGTGTCGCCCACGTTGCAGTCGGCCACGGTTTTGATCGCCGCGGTCAGGTAGCCCATTTCGCCCGGCCCAAGCTGCTCGAACGGTACCATCTTCGGGGTGAAGACGCCGACCTGTTCCACCGTGTGCACCGCGCCCGAGGACATCATGCGGATGCGCTGGCCTTTCTTCAGGTGCCCGTCCTTGATCCGCACCAGAATGACCACGCCCAGATACTGGTCATACCAGCTATCCACCAGCAGCGCCTTCAGCGGCGCATTCGGCTCTCCTTTCGGGGGCGGCAGGCGGGTCACCAGGGCTTCCAGCACGCCTTCGATGTTCAGGCCCGTCTTGGCGCTGATCTCCACCGCGTCCGACGCGTCCAGGCCGATGACGTCCTCGATCTGCTGTTTCACCCGATCGGGTTCGGCGGCGGGCAGATCGATCTTGTTCAGGATAGGCACGATTTCGTGATTGGCGTCGATGGCCTGGTAGACGTTGGCCAGTGTCTGCGCTTCCACGCCCTGCGATGCGTCCACCACCAGCAGGCTGCCTTCGCAGGCGGCCAGGCTGCGGCTGACTTCATAGGCGAAGTCGACATGGCCCGGCGTGTCCATCAGGTTCAACTGATACTCCAGCCCGTCTTTGGCCTTGTATTGCAGTCGGACGGTCTGGGCTTTGATGGTGATCCCGCGCTCTTTCTCCAGGTCCATATTGTCCAGCACCTGAGACGTCATCTCACGCGCCGACAATGCGCCGGTGGTCTGGATCAGGCGGTCGGCCAGGGTGGATTTCCCGTGGTCGATATGCGCGATGATGGAGAAATTGCGGATCCGCTCGATCGGGGTGTCGTTCATCTACCGTATATCTAGGTCTGAGGTGGCGCACAGATAGTGGCTCTGCGCGCCAGTGTCACTCGTTCATCTCAGCCGCCGGCGAGCGGCAGCCGGGAAAGGGCTGGTTTCGGCAGGCGCTGCATCAGGTTTTCGGCTTTTTGCCGCGCTTTGTGAAAGCGCCCGAGGCCGGCGAGGCGCCGATCGAGGAAGGCCAGGGTCGGCGCATCGTCATCGGACGTGTCGCGCAGCCAGAACAGCAGTGTCGCGCTGTAGATCCCGGCCAGGATCGCCCGTTTGGTGTACCAGGAAAAATCCGCTGACCGATCGCCCGCGGCATGGAAGATGGCATCGACCGTGCGGGCCAGGATGCACGACGACTCGCGCAGGCTCGAGGGCAGGCCGAGCACGGTGAGGGCGCGCCGGATCGCTTCTTTGTGGGGGCGGTTCTGTGCCAACCGCAGCGCGATCACGGCGCGGACTTGTGCGGTCAGCCGGCCGGCGGGCAGCGCCGCCGCGGCCTCGGTCATGCGTCGGTCGGCGAGGTCGCAATAGGTGGCGATCATATCCAGGCGGCCGAGGGGAAACAGCAGGTCGGCCTCATCCTCCGGCATGCCGGCATCGATGATGCCTGCGCGCAGTGCGCGTTTTGTCCAGCCGTCGAAAGCGACATGCGGCAGCATCGCTTCGATTGCCGCGTCGCGCTCTGCCAGGCGTTCGGGGTGCGCGATCATGCCGTCTGCTCCTGTGCTTTGTTCAGTTCCTCGTTGAAACCGAAATAGCGGAAATCCGTCAGGCGCATCGTATACAGGATGCCGTCCAGATGGTCGTATTCATGTTGCACGACCCGGGCATGAAATCCGCTGACCTCTTGGGTGATGGTGTTGCCGTCGCAATCGACGCCGCTGTAGCGGATGCGTTTTGCTCGTGGCACGGCCGCGCGCAGATCGGGGATGGACAGGCAGCCTTCCCAGCCCAGCACGCGTTCGTCGCCGATCAGTTCGACGACGGGGTTGATCAGCACCGTGGCGGCTTGTTCCGTATCCTGGGGATCCTGCGTCGCTCGTCCGCCCGGGACGCGGAAAACGAACAGGCGCAGCGGGATATAGACCTGCGGTGCGGCCAGGCCGACACCGGGGGCGTCCATCATCGTTTCCATCATATCCGCGACCAGGCGGCGGATTTCCGGCGCGCCCGGGTCGGCGACCGGGGCGCATTGCTGCAGCAGCACCGGGTGGCCCATGCGGGCGATTTTCAGTAATGCCATCGTCGATCCTTGTCGTCCTGGGCCAGCCGCGGCGTGGGCTGCTGGTCTCATGCGCGTGAATTAGGCTTGTAACTCTCAGGCGCCATGGTATAGCCCCATCCCTCCGCGACGGTATCCCCTGGACGCGGCATTTTTTCGTGCTCCCGATTGGCGGGGGCGCATCGTCGGAAGGAGCTGGCGGCCAAGTGCAAGTCCTCGTGCGTGACAATAACGTCGATCAGGCGCTCAAGGCGCTCAAGAAGAAGATGCAGCGGGAGGGTATTTTCCGCGAGATGAAGCTGCGTCGGCATTTTGAAAAGCCGTCCGAGCGTCGTGCCCGCGAAGCCGCCGAAGCCGTTCGCCGTGCTCGTAAGCTGGAGCGTAAGCGGTTGGAGCGCGAGGGCTTCTAACAGCCCGAGGCCCGTATACCCAGAAGGCCGGACGCGGCGAGGGATATCCTTCGCCGCGATTGTGCTTGTACGGCCGGCTAGCATGGATTGGATTTTGCCGGGCCGAGGTGGACCGCCACTTGGCTAGGGCTCTGCTTCGTCACTCTTTGGCTCGCCCCTCTTGGCGAGTCCCTCTTGGCGAGTCCCTCTTGGCTCGTCTCTCTCAGCTCCTCCCTCTGAGTTCGTCCCTCTGAGTTCGTCCCTCTCAGTTCGTCCCTCTCAGTTCGTCCCTTGGGGGGGGGCGCATACTTCTTGGCCGTCGCACATTTGCCTCGTCCATCTTGGACCGTGGCTTGGGGGAGCCTTCTTGGGGCGTTCTCCTAGCGCGCGCGCGATGCCTCGGACGCGATGCGTCATGCCCAATGCGTCATGCCCAAAGCGTCATGTCCAGTGGGACGACGACCCGCTGATGGCTGGGGCGGCTGGCGTATGCTAGCGGTTATTGCCGAAAAATCCGCCGATCACCCCGCCTAGATCCACACCCGGCTTGCCGCCGTTCGTTTGTGGCGCGGCGGGCATGTGCCGAGCGATTTCCTCGGCGAGGTTGAGGATCGGCATGCTTTGCAGGGCGATATGGCCGGGCCCGGTCAGGGTGGCCATGAACAGCCCCTCGCCGCCGAATAGGATGTTGCTGAAGCCGCGGATCATCTGGATGTCGAACGACACGCTGGGATCCAGCGCGCCGATATGTCCGGCATGCACCAGCAATCGCTCTCCGGGCAGCAGGTCGCGTTCCGTGACCTCGCCCGACAGGTCCAGGAAGACCGTGCCCGGCCCGGTGACGCGCTGGAGGATGAAGCCTGTGCCGCCGAACAACCCGGCGCCAAGCCGCTGCTGCCAGGCAATGTCCAGAGTGACCGATTTCTCGGCCATCAGGAACGTCTCTTTCCGGCAGACGATGGACTGACCCGGCGCCAGCGGCACCGGCATGATCGTGCCGGGAAAGCGTGGTGCGAAGGCGATGTGGCCGGGCGCCTGTGCGGTGAATTCGGTGATGAAAAATGACCCGCCGCCGAAACTCCGCGCAATGCCCGATAGCAAGCCGCCGCCGGTGTTCGTGGTCATGGCGATGCTGTCGGTCATCCAGCACATGCAGTTGGTTTGGCTGAACACGGTTTCCCCGGGCTGCAGATCCACCGATAGGGTCTGCATGATGGTGCCGGAAATTTGGTACTGCATCGTGATCTCCTGATCGCCCCCGACTTGGGGTCCCCATTGGGCTCCCCATTGGGACACCCACTGGCCCCCCCCACTGGGACCCCCTATCCTGGCGCGGTCGGGTGCCGCGTCATCGGAGCGCAACGCTTACGGTGCCCGACGGCCGGTCTGCCGCTGTGACGACGCCCCTGGCACAACGCCCTGTGACGACACCTTGGCCCGACACCCTGGCCCGACACCTTGGCACGACACAGGGGCCCGATGCCCTGGGACGGTCGCGCGGCACCACCCACGCTTGACACTCCCCATAAGCCGTTCAGGTATGCGCCACAATGACCGGCCGAGCCGGCGCCAGGGAGGAACAAGACGGATGTTCGATCGCCTCGATCGGGCCAAGCGCCTGACCGTGAACCAGTGTAAGATCATCGCTGCCGCAATCATCGGCGATATGCTGGAATTTTTCGATTACTATCTTATTGGCTTCGTGCTGGCGTTCATCATCAAGCCTTGGCACCTGACCTTCGGCCAGTCCGGCGTGATCCTGCTGTCCTCGGGCGTGGGCGCCATCATGGGGTCGGTGATCTGGGGACGGATCGCTGATTTGTGGGGGCGCCGCAGCGTCTTCATGTGGACGATCGTCAATTTCTCCCTGGCATCGGGTGCGCTGTATTTCACCCCGGATAATGGCTGGGTGTTTTTGTCGGTGATGCGCTTCTTCGTCGGCTTCGGCGTCGGCGGGCTGTACTGCGTCGATCTGCCTTTGGTGCAGGAATTCGTGCCCGCCCGCATGCGCGGCTTCATCGGCGGCTTGGTGACGGTATTCATCCCGCTCGGGGTCATGATCGCCTCGTCCTTTGCCGCCTTCGCCACCGAAACCATCGGCTGGCGTGGCCTGTTCCTGGTTGGCGTGGTGCCGGCCTTCTTCACCTTGCTGGTGCGCGCCTGGGTGCCCGAGTCACCGCACTGGCTGATGGCGCGCGGTCGCACCGACGAAGCCCGCCGCTCGCTTGCCTGGGCGCTGCGCGTGCCGCCCGAGACATTGCCTCAACCGCCGGCCACCGAACCCGAACCACACCCGCCCTGGAGCGATTTGTTCCGCTACCCGAAAAGCTTGGCGGTGTCCTTCATGGCCAGTATCGGTGCGCAAACTGCCTCTTATGGTATCGGGCTGTGGGCGCCGACCTTGTTCGTGCTGCAACTCGGGGTGACACCGGCCTATGCGGCGTATCTGTTTTTGTGGGTGAAACTTTCCGGTATCGCCGGGCGCATCAGTTTCGCTTGGCTGGCCGACGGCATCGGTCGCCGCAATGCGGGCATGCTGGCCGGCTTCGGCGGTGCCGTCGTGATCGCCGCCGCCGGCGTGCTGCACAATGAGTATATCGCTGGTATTTCGCTGTTCTGGCTGCTGATCGTCGCGGGCGATTTCTTTTACGACGGCGGTTTCGCCATTATCGGCCCCTATCTGTCCGAGGTCTGGCCGACCCGCTTGCGCACCACCGGCATGGGTGCCGCCTATGGTTTCGGAGGCCTGGGCAAAATCATCGGGCCGCTTGGCTTGGCCATGATCGTCGGCACATCCGACGTCATCACGCCGAAAGCGACGCTGGATGCGATCGGTCCGTCCTTCGCTTATTTCACCGCCTGGATGGCCTTATGTGGATGTGCGTTTCTGTTTTTCGGCTTCGAGACGGGCAAGCGATCCATCGCCCAGATCGACGGCGCGCTGGCGAAAGAGGCGCCGGCGGAATAGTCCATTGGGGCCCAGTCCCTTTGGGGCAGTCAGTTGGGGGGAGCCCCGATGAAGGCCGGTGCGGGGCAGGCATGGTGCGGCACGGGCCATGTGCCGCACCTTGCCAAATCGGCAAAACAAGAGAATTTAGCTACCAACAAGTAGCCGAGGCGACCCAATGTCCGAGATCCATCCGCAGATCCTGAAAGCACGCGCGCTGCAACCGTTGCTGGAGCAGGAAGCGCCCGGCAATAATCGCAACCGCCAAGTCAGCCAGAATGTCGTCACGGCGCTGAAGGATGGGAACTTCTTTCGGATGTTGCAGCCGACATGGCTGGGTGGGCTGGAACTGACGCAGACCGATTTCAGCCAGGTGACCGAGGCCATCGCCGCCGCCGACGCGTCGGTTGGCTGGATCGTCTGTCAGGGCAACGGCTGTTCGATGACGGCGGCATATCTCGATCGCCCGGTGGCCGAGGCAATGTTCGGCCCGCGCGATGGCATTCTGGCCTGGGGACCGCCCGGCGCGCCGTTCGAGGCGGAGCCGGTCGAGGGCGGCTATCGCATCTCCGGCACCTGGCGCTTCGCCTCGGGCTCGCAGAACGCGACGTGGTTGGGTGCGCATATGAAGGTGGCGGGGCGCAAGGAAACGCGGACCATGCTGTTTCCGAAGACCAGCGCGGTGATGACGGATATCTGGCACACGATGGGCCTGCGCGGCACGGCGTCCAACCAATATACGGTCACCGATCTGTTCGTGCCGGAAGACCATACGGCGCGCCGCGATGACCCGCGCGATCGCAAATACGACGCGCCGCTGTATAAATTCACCAGTAATCAGCTCTATTCCGCCGGTTTCGCCGGCGTCGGCCTGGGTATCGCGCGCGGCCTGATCGATGCGTTCCTGGCGTTACCGGCCAACAAGGTCTCCCGTGGGGCGTCGCGGCCGATGCGCGAAAACAATGTCGTGCAGTCGCAACTGGCCCAGTCCGAAGCGCGCTGGCACTCGGCCCGCGCCTTCCTGCACAACACGTTCAACGAGGCTTGGGAGCACGTGCTGGTGCACGGGGAACTGACGGATCAGCAGCGCGCGATGCTGCGGCTGTGCGCCACCTGGGCGATCAACCAGGCGAAAGAGGCGGTGAACACGCTGTATCACGCCGCCGGTTCGATGGCGGTGTTCGAGGATCAGCCGTTCGAGCGCCGGATGCGCGACATGCACACCGTCGCGCAACAATCGCAAGGCAGGCAGTTGCACTATGAGTCGGTCGGGCAGATCATGTTTGGCCTACCCGCCGAAAACCAGTTTTGAGCAAGAGGAGGGACCTATGCCGGCTCTGACACTCAACCACTACACGATCCGCGTCCGTGATCTGGAGCGGACGAAGGATTTCTACACCGACATCGTCGGCCTGACCGTGGGGGAGCGTCCGCCGCTGCCTTTCCCGGGCTATTGGCTGTATTGCGGCGACATTCCCACGGTGCACCTGATCGGCTACCGGGCCGAGGACCCGATCATCCAGGACGGCCCGTCCTATCCCGCCGGCACCGGCCGTCTGGACCATATCGCCTTCAACTGCGCCGGGTTGAAGGATATGCGGGCAAATCTGCAAGCGCGTGGCATCAAGTATGACGAGCGCGTGCTGCCGCGGATGAACATGACGCAACTCTTTTACCTGGATCCCGACGGTATCTCGGTCGAGTGCAACTTCGATGCGAGCGAGACGGAAACCCCAGGCATGAAGGGTTACTGAACCCCGCACGCCGCCGTTCGGACCGGCCGGTAGCGACCCGATCGGAGTCGCCGCCGGCCGGTTTGCGTTTTTCGCGAACGGGTGAATCCGCCGCGAGGGGGTGGGCCGAGCTTGATCGCACCGTGTGTCATACCAGGGCCGCATGGCCCAGATCGGCGGATAAGCGGCTGTCGAGATAGAAAAAACCGTCCGTTCGGGCGTTCCGGCCGAACTGCCCCTTGATCGCGGGAAGGTTTTGGTGATTATCCCGTCAAGCCATTCGGGGCTGCATCAGGCGGGTCGAGAAGACGATATGAGTGCACAAGGCGACAGCGTGACTTTGCATACGGGGGTCGCGCACCCGTACCACCTCCCCAATCCCAGCCCGTGGCCCCTGACCGGATCGATCGGCGGGTTCCTGACGGTGTTCGGCATCATCCTCGCCGCCCATTACGGTGACTACATCGTCCTGGGTCTGGGTCTGCTGACGGTGCTGGGGACGATGTTCTTCTGGTGGCGCGATGTCCTGCGCGAAGGCGCGGTGCCCGGCGCCCATAGCCTGATCGTTCGCATCGGCCTGCGCTATGGCATGACGCTGTTCATCGGCTCCGAGGTGATGTTCTTCGTCGGCTTCTTCTGGGCCTATTTCAACTTCCTGATCTTCCCGGAGACTCAGGGCAACGGTATGATGGTGTGGCCGCCGTCCAACATCCACACCTTCGATCCGTTCCATCTGCCGCTGCTGAACACGATGATCCTGCTGCTGTCGGGCTGCACGGTCACCTGGGCGCATCATGCGCTGCTGGAGAATAACAAGCGGGATCTGGTCCGCGGTCTGGGCATTACCGTTCTGCTGGGCTTCACCTTCACCATCTGCCAGGCGATCGAGTATGCGCATGCGCCGTTCAAGTTCGTCGGCGGCGGCGTCTATCCCTCGACCTTCTTCCTGGCCACGGGTTTCCATGGCTTCCACGTTATCGTCGGCACGCTGTTCCTGGCGGTCTGCTGGTTCCGTGCGCGTAAGGGTGGCTTCACGCAGGAGCGGCATTTCGGCTTCGAGGCGGCGGCCTGGTACTGGCACTTCGTCGACGTCGTGTGGCTGTTCCTCTTCGTCTGCATCTACTGGTATGGCGCCGGTCAAATCGCCGCCGAGTAATGGAAGTCGCGTCATAGGGGCCACGTCATCGTGGCCGCAGCAAACACCCCCCGGTAGCGCCATCCGCTGCCGGGGGTTTTTGTTATCCCCTCACCTCGTGGCTTTTCACGCGGTGCATCCGGCACCAGTCCCCGCCCCAGGGCTGCGATCCGGCCGCTGATCGTGCATTTGACGCCTCGCGTCGGACGCATCACCCTCCGGCCCAACACAAGACGGAGGAAACCACCCGATGCGTCCATTCGAAGGCATCCGCATCATCGACATCACCCACGTCCTCGCCGGCCCCTTCGCCGCCTACCAGCTTGGCTTGATGGGCGCCGACGTCATCAAGGTGGAGCATCCCGAGGATCCGGACCAATCGCGCGACTCGGGTTCCGACAATGCGCTGAACCACGCGCTGATGGGGACGGGATTCCTGACCCAAGGCTCCAACAAGCGGGCCATCACCCTGAACCTGAAAACCGCACAGGGGCAGGAGGTGCTGAAGAAACTCGTCGCGACCGCCGATGTGCTGGTGGAAAATTACCGCCCCGGCGCGTTCGAGGCCCTGGGCCTGGGCTATGAAGACCTGAAAAAGATCAACCCGAAGCTGATCTACGCCTCCTTCTCGGCCTTCGGGCAGACCGGGCCGAAGCGGGTCCGCACGGCCTATGACCATGTCATCCAATCGACCTCGGGCATCATGGCCATGACCGGCACGCCCGAGGTCAACCCGATCAAGATCGGCGCCCCGGCGATCGACTATGCCACCGGCACCATGGGCGCCTACGCCCTGTCCGCCGCGCTGTTCCAGCGGGAGCGGACCGGCCTGGGGCAGCGCGTCGACATGGCGATGCTGGACGTGGCGATGATCCTGATGGCCAGCCATGTCACATCCTATCTGCGCAATGGCGCCCATCCCAAGCCCAGCGGCAACCGCATGCCGCACGCGACCTCGATGGCGTACACCACCGCCGACGGCGTCGTGATGCTGGGTGCGTCCAACATGCGTCAGCAGAAGCGGCTATGGACGGTGCTGGAACGGCCCGATCTGATCAAACGCACCAATGACGAACGCCATGCGGATTTCCAGCGCGAACACGATACGCTGGCCGCCATCCTGCTGACCCGCAGCGCTGCCGAGTGGGAGGAATGGCTGCAAGCCCGCCATGTCCCCGCCAGCCGCGTCCGCACGATGGGGGAGGCTCTGGCCGATCCGCAGATCGCCGCGCGCAACCTGCTGCACACGCATGAGGACGTGCCTGGCATCCCGGGCAAGGCGACCGTTCCTGTCGCCGCCTTTCGCTTCGCGCATGACGGCCCCCGCGTCGACCGCCCGCCGCCGCGTTTCGGCGAACACAATGATGAGGTTTTGACCGAACTCGGCTATACCGCCGTCCAAATCGCCGCCATGCGGTCGGCGAACGTCATTTGAGAAAGGATGTGATCATGAAACTCGGTCGTTTGGGCGCGTGGTATTCGCCCGACAAGCACGCCACCCCGGCGGCGATGTCCGCCTTCGTCAAGACGGTGGAAGACCTGGGCTATGATACGCTGTGGTATCCGGAATCCCGCGGTTACGAATCGTTCTCGGTCGCCGGCTATATGCTGGGGCAGACCAAGACGCTGAAGCTGGGTAGCTCCATCGCCTCGATCTACGCGCGGGATAGTTTCACCGCGCGCCGCGGCATGATCAGCTTGAACGAACTCTATGGCAATCGCTTCATCCTGGGCCTGGGCGTCAGCCATGTGCCGATGGTCGAAGGTCTGCGTGGCCATGTTTACGAAAAGCCGATCCCGGCGATGCGCGCGTATCTGAAAGGCATCATGCAGGATCAGCCCGGTGCCGAAACCTGGCCGATCGCTTTGGCGGCGCTGCGCCCGTTGATGTTGAAACTATCGGCCGAGATGACGCAGGGCGCGCTGCCCTATAACACCACGCCCAAGCATACGGCCGAGGCGGCGAAGATCCTCGGTCCGAACAAGTGGCTGGCGATCGAGCAGAAGGTGGTGGTGGAAACCGACGCCACCCGCGCCCGTGCGCTGGGGCGTGAAGAACTGTCGCGCTACATGGTGCTGGACAATTATCGCAACGCCTGGCTGGGCATGGGCTTCTCCGAGGCCGATCTGGCCAATGGCGGGTCCGACAGCTTCATCGACCAGATGGTGTTGTGGGGATCGGCCGAGACGGTGAAGGAGGGGCTGCGCGCCCATTTCGCCGCCGGCGCCACCCATGTGGCGATCCAACCGGTGCATGCGCCGGGCGACACCGCGGCGCGGGATGCGATGCTGAAGGCGCTGGCCGACACCTAATCCTTACGGCTGACGGCCCGCGCAGCATCCGCGCGGGCCGTCGCGGCCGGTGCATGGCGCAGCGTATGCTTTGGCGGCGTGGTTATGGACGTGGCTGCTGGGTCATGGTGGCGGCAGTCCGCTGTGGTGATCCCAGGGAATGAGTCCTCTGGCCGGTGGGCTGCGCGGACACGCCGCTAGCCGTTGAAGCCGATATCGGTCAGGCGGCGATATTCATCCATCGCGTAGCGATCGGTCATGCCGGCGACATAGTCGGCGACGATCGCCGCGGCGCGTTGCGTGCCGCCGGGTTCGCCGGCGCGCGGGCGCCAGTCATCGGGCAGCATGCTGGGGTTTTCGTGCAGCAGGCGGAACAGGTCCTCGGTGAGACGCCGAGCCTTGGCGGCCATGCGGTTGACGCGCCAGTGGCGATACATGCGGGCGAAGAGGAAATCCTTGATCGCCCGGTTCGCCTCGGCCATTGCGGGGCTGAAATCGACGACGCGTTGCTTGTGCCGGCGCACCTGGTCTGGGCCGTCGGGATCGAGTTTCGTCAGGCGCCGGCGGCTTTCCGTGATCAGATCGCCGACCATGGCGTTGATCACCCGGCGCAGCATTTCATGGCGCAGCCTAGGCGGCGGCACATCCAGGCTGGCGGTGCGGGCGGCCATCAGAGCTTCCCCCACCACGGGCAGGTGGCGCAGATCGTCGATGGAGAACAGGCGGGCGCGCAGCCCGTCATCGATGTCGTGGCTGTGGTATGCGACGTCATCGGCGATTGCGGCGGCCTGCGCCTCGGCGCTGGGTTGGGTATGCAGATCGAGCCGGTATTTCTGATCATATTCGGCGATATAGGCCGGTGCGTTGCGCAGCGGGCCGTTATGCTTGACCAGACCTTCCAGGGTTTCCCAGGTCAGGTTCAGCCCGTCCCATTCGGCGTAGCGGCTTTCCAGCAGGGTGACGATGCGCAGGCTTTGCGCGTTGTGATCGAAGCCGCCGAAGGGTTTCATCACCACGTTCAGCGCGTCTTCGCCGGCATGGCCGAAGGGCGGGTGGCCCAAATCATGCGCCAGTGCCAGCGCTTCCGTCAGGTCCTCATCCAGTCCCAGCGCGCGTGCCAGGGAGCGGGCGATCTGTGCGACCTCGATACTATGCGTCAGGCGGGTGCGGTAGAAATCGCCTTCATGATTGACGAAGACCTGGGTTTTGTATTGCAGCTTGCGGAAGGCCGAGGAATGGATCACCCGATCCCGGTCCCGCTGCCAGGGGGAGCGGGTGTCTGCCTCCGGCTCATGATACAGCCGCCCGCGGGCGTTGGCGGGGGAGACGGCGTAGCGCGCCAAGGGGGGCGGGGCGTACATGCGGTTGGAATACACCGGGAATCATCCCGCTTCAAATCCGGCGTGAAAGCCCCTATCTTATCGGCATGCAACAGTTCTCCGTCACCCAGCGGGCTGCGTCCCGCATTGCCGAGATCGTGGCCGAAACCAAGGCCACGGATGATACCGCGCTGCGTATCGCCGTGTTGGCAGGTGGATGCAGCGGGTTCCAATACCGTTTCGAACTGGACAGCAAGACCCAACCGGATGACCTGGTGATCGCGCAGGGGCCGGCGAAGGTGGTGGTGGACAGTGTCAGCCTGGATCTGCTGGCCGGGGCGGAGTTGGACTATACGGATGAGTTGATCGGCGCCCATTTCGCGGTGAAGAACCCCAACGCGACATCGGCCTGCGGCTGCGGGACGAGCTTCAGCATCGACTGATGCGTGGCGGCCCATCGGTGCCGCCCCCTGGTGCCGCCCCCTGGTGCCGCCCCCTGGTGCCGCCCTCCTCGCGCATCCCGTTGGCATGTCCCACTGACCCGTCCCCCTCTGACCCGTCCCCCTCTGGCGCACCCCGGGTGGCATAGTGCAGGCTGATCGGGCGCCTGCTGGTGCGGCCATGCGGCAGCCAGCGGATTGGCCGGTCGCGGATCGCGGGCGAGCAGTTCGTCGTGCGTGCGAAGCCTGCCGTCTGTCGTTTCGTCCCTGCAATTTGGTATCGTTGCTAACGTCCGCGGACTTGCGTGCCGCCGAGCGCTGGCCGAACGAGGGGGGATCTGCCAGCCGGGGGTCGGACCTGCGTGCATAATGTAATGTTGCGTAATAATTTTCGTTTTTTTACATATTACTATCCAATCACCTATCCCGCTAGGCGACGCCGGTATAGGGATCGAGAAACTGCGTCCCTTGGTAACGGCGTGCCCGCACTCCCTAAGGCGTGTGGCGCAACATAGGTGGAGACTGGCTGTCGTGGCTGCTATCGAAATCGCACAAACTTCCTTCGCCGACCGCCCGCGCTCCCAGCGCGCCATCCTGCTCGGCGGCGCCTCGGTGATGGTGCTGAGTTTGGCGATGGCGGCGGCACCGATCCGGCAGGCGGTCGCCGGCCCCTATGTCATCAGCACCGACCAAGGCAGCGTGAGCGTGCCCTCGGGGACGACCGCGGTGCGAAACGACGGCCGTAATATTGGCACGCTGACCAACTCCGGCACGATCAGCGGCGGCAATCCGGGTATCTGGAACAATAACACGCTCAGCCGCACCGGCAGCATCGGCACGCTGCAGAATACCGGGTCCATCTCGTCCCTGACCACGGGTGTGAAGAATATCGGCTCGATCGGCACGCTGGTGAATAGCGGCTTGATCAATGGCGCAAAAGGGAGCGGCGTTTACGGTGCGGCGAGCAGTTGGATCGGCACGCTGACCAACAGCGGCAGCATCACGGGCAGCATAGCCGGCATCGCGCTTGGCTCGTTGGGCGCGGGTGCCGCGACGGTCGGTACGCTGGATAACCAGAAGGGCGGGCTGATCTCGGGCAAAGCCGGTATCGCCGCTGATGCGACCCTGACCAGCTTGATCAATGACGGCAGCATCGTCGGCGTGGTGAATGGCATCTCCAACGCCGCGGTGATCGGCACGTTGGTTAGCAACGGTACCATCACGGTCAATAGCAAGGTCACCGCCATCGGTATCGCCAATAAGGGCTCGATCGGCACGCTGACGAACACCGGTTGGATGCAGGTTAGCGGCAGCAATCCCGCTGTCTGGATCGACGGCGTCTATAACAGTGGCACGCTGGGCTCACTGGGGAATTCCGGCACGATCGTCAGCGGCAATACCGGTATCCGTAACGAGGGCACGATCGGCGCGTTCAGCAATACCGGCTCGATCGGCGTCACGAAGTATGTCGCTATCGATAACAATGGCGGCACGATCCAAACGCTAATCAACGCCGGTGCGATCACCAGCCAAAAGGGTAGCGGGATCTATAGTGCGGCGAGCGGTTGGATCGGCACCCTGGCCAACAACGGCACGATCAGTGGTGGTCTTGCCGGCATGTTCAACAATGGCATCATCGGCACGCTGATCAATGGTGGCGCGCTCGTCGGCCATTCTGTTGGTTTCGCCAATAATTCCGGCACCATCGGTGTATTGAGTAATTCCGGCACGATCTCTGCTGTCTCGGCCGGCAACGGCGCCGGTATCTTCAATGGCGGGTCCGTGGGCGCGCTGACCAATGCGGACACCATCATCGCCGTCGCGAATAAGTCTGGTGCCGGCATCGCGAACCTCGGCATCATCGGGACGCTGACGAACAACGGCACCATCACCGTCGTCGCCAATCAGTCCGGTGTCGGCATTCTGAACACTTCTTCCATCGCGACGCTGACCAACACCGGCATTGTCACGGTCACCGCGGCCAAAACCGCCGGAGGCATCGGCAATGACGCCACGATTGGCGTGCTGATCAATAGCGGCACGATTGGCGCGTGGACCAATAGCCTTTCCGCTCCGGCCGCGGGTATCGGCAACGCCGGCGGCATCGGCACCCTGAGCAATACCGGTCTGGTCGAGTCGAATGTCTACGGCATCCTCAATCAGTCCGGCACGATCGGCACGTTGATCAATGGCTTTGGCGGCACGATTGCCGGCACCGCAACCGGCGTGAACAATGTGGCGCATATCGGCACGCTGACCAACAGCGGTCTGATCATGGGCAAAGACTCCAGCACGACGGGTCGCA
>Ga0164296_1000716_pt1 | contig 38391 bp, 15 predicted proteins | sample GEODES057metaG_FD_113533 | JGI IMG/M metagenome (GOLD analysis project Ga0164296, IMG submission 113533) | Dystrophic lake water microbial communities from Trout Bog Lake, Wisconsin, USA - GEODES057 metaG | ecosystem: Environmental > Aquatic > Freshwater > Lake | place: USA: Trout Bog Lake...
CAGGATGCGGATGATCTGCTCGGTCGTGTGATGTGTCTTCTTCATGATGGTTTTCCTTTCGTTACCCGAAAACCATCCCACCCACAATGGCCTAGTTCAGAGGGGCCCAATCAATATCTTTCGGCCAGGCTCATGCAGGTCGAGATGGTCCCAGAGATCCAGCCACTTCAAGCCATATTGAGGATTGTGCTGTTTGTGCAAGGCCTCAAGGATTTGGACGGCTTCAGATTGGGTTAAAACTCGTTTACGTTCGTTCGCGGCTCTATGAACATCTTCAACTGTCCAGACCAAGGCCAATCTAGTTTTCCAAAAGTGATCCAAGATTTTCCGGGCTAGGTCTGTTTTTTTGAGGACGGGTTTGAGCTCGCGAACCATTTGGTCAATAAAATGGTCGTGCATAGGGGGCGGGGTTGAGGGTTTAGGGGAGAGGGGCTTGGGCTAAAAACCAAGCTCGGCTACATTATATGATACCAGCGTTTTGATGGGTTTTGGGAGAGGGGGTGGGAGGGGGAAAATGAAGCAGCCTCAGTCACTCCAAAATCCCCTCCCGTCCCTAACAAAAAGGCCAAGCCCGACTGGATTTTATTATACCAATGGAAACCGGGTTGCTTGGTAACGGGAGGGGGTTGCGGATTTTGGGTGGTGGTCTATACTCAACCCACCATGAATATATCAAGTTTATCATCATCTCAACTACGCCAAGCCGCCAATCTCAAAGACAAGATTGTGGCATTGGAAAAACAACTCGCGGGAATTACAGGAGCAAAAACTCCTGCCAAAGCTGCCAAACCTGCCAAGAAAAAGGGTATGAGTGCGGCTGGAAAAGCTCGTATCTCTGCCGCTGCTAAACTTCGTTGGGCTAAAGTCAAAGCTGCCAAGACCAAGACTGCTCCCAAAGCTGTTAAGCCAGTCGCTGCCAAACCTGCGAAGAAGAAGTTTGTGATGAGTGCTGCCGCCAAAGCCAAGATCAGTGCTGCGGCTAAAGCTCGTTGGGCTGCGAAGAAGGTTGTGGATGTGAAGAAGTAATTTCTTAAACTTAATTTGCGAAGGCCACTCTGGATTGAGTGGCCTTTTTATTTATAGGCGAAGAATCGTTTGGACAACTATTACGATCCGAACGAAAGAAAATATTACATCACGCCGCAGAGTATCGAAGCGGTGATTCAAGAGGAAATTCAACGGACGAAAAAAACACAAGTTCCGGATTCGGAACCTTTCGGAAGCGCTGTGGCACACGTGAAACATCCACGCACCAAGAGCGCTGGCGATGAGCGGCGAATTCAGGATTTAGAACGGGAAGTTCAGAATTTTGAAATCGCCAATCAGGTTAAAGATCAATTCATCAACTTGATGAAAAACGAACGTGCGGTCTTTACTGAAAAACTCCAAGTAACCAGCCGAACGATGGGACAATTGGAAACAAAGTTAAACCAGCTGGACGAGTCTGATTTGTAGCGTGATTAATAATCTTCTCAGCTTAAAAGAGCTGCCTTCATAGACCATTAATTCCGTTTTAGATAAATTGCTTTTACGCAATTTTACGCAATTTCGTCATGCGCCCAACTTCGACCCATTCAACGACAAAAATATTTCCCGCGTGATCGAAATACGCACTGTGCGGCGCGACGAACTGGCCGGGTGTGAAATGATCGCGCGTCAGCGTCCGCAAACCTTTGTAGCCTGGGCCTTCGCCAAGTTGTGCAACGAGCTTGAAATTTTCATCCAACAGCGTCACGCGGGAATGCAGGTCCGGCACGACCATCAATTTTCCGTGCGTGTGAAAGTGACAGGGTTCAAAAACATTTTCCGTGATGAAATTGATGTGCTGGCCATCGAGCGAGAAATTTTGCAGCCGGTTGTTGGCGCGATCAGCCACAACCAAAATTGGTTTCTCGCCGCGCGTGTCCACCATCAAGCCGTGTGGGCAACTTGTCTGCCCCGGTTCTTTGCCTTTGCCGCCGAAGCTGCGGAGGTATTTCGCGTCGCGGTCGTATTCGTGGATGAAACTTTTGCCGTAGCCGTCGGCCACATAAAAATTTCCGCCCGGCGCCACGGCGATGTTCGTCGGCACAAATTCATCGGGCATCGTGTAGCCGGTGCATTGTTCCGGCGCCCATTTGCGCCAAAGTTCTTTGCCGGCGAGCGTCGTCTTGGCAAATTCATGGCGCTTGGTGTCGCACAAATAGAAAAACTCCTCGCCGCCTTCTTTGCTCAAATGCAGGCCGTGCGCGCCGCCTTTGTATTCCTTGCCCCAGGAGCGCACAAATTTTCCATCGGCGTCAAAGACCACCACGGCGTCGTCAATCTTCGCGCCTTTGCCGACGGTGTGCTTGATGTGGATTTCGCCCTGCGCATCCACCGCGACGCCATGCGTGTTGCCGTAAACGTGACCGGCGGGCAGTTCGCCCCAATCGTGAAGGCACTCGTATTGATGTTCGCCCGTGCCGAGAATCGGCGGACGCGTGCCGGTCTTGTCCTGCGCGATGACGTAAGGTGCGGCGGCCAGAAACGCGGTGGCCGCGCCGGTGCGTTTCAGAAAATTTCTGCGGGAAAGTTTTTTAGCAATCATGGTGTTCACTAAGTATAATGAATTTTGTTTTACGCAATTAACTGGTCAACCACGTTCGCCGGCACGACGCCGGTCAGGCGCTGGTCGAGACCTTGAAAGCGATAAGTAAATTTCAAATGGTCGAAGCCGAGGAGCTTCAGCGCGGTCGCGTGAAAATCATGCACATGGACCGGATCGCGAATGATGTTGTAGGAATAATCATCCGTCTCGCCGTGGACGAGGCCGGGCTTGATGCCGCCACCTGCCATCCACATCGTAAAACAGCGCGGATGATGGTCGCGGCCGTAATTTTCCTTCGTCAACGGCCCCTGCGAATAAATCGTGCGGCCAAATTCGCCGCCCCACACGATGAGCGTGGAGTCGAGTAAACCACGCTGCTTCAAATCCTGCACGAGACCGTAGCACGCCTGATCAATGTCCTTGCACTGCATTGGCAGACGCCCTCCGGTGTTCGCGTGCGTGTCCCAGTTGTTGTGGTAAATCTGCACGAAGCGCACGCCGCGTTCCACGAGCCGCCGTGCGAGCACCGCCGTGTTCGCGAACGTGCCGGGCTTCTTCGCTTCTTCGCCGTAAAGCTGATAGGTGGACTCCGGCTCGTTGGAAATTTCCGACAACTCCGGCAAACTAGACTGCATGCGGAACGCGAGTTCGTATTCCGAAATGCGCGTGTGCGTTTCGGGATCGCCCACCGTGCGGAAATTGATTTCGTTCAGCGCCTTCAATCCATCCAACGTTGCGCGGCGGACCTTTTCATCCACACCCTGCGGATTATTGAGGAATAAAATCGGATCGCCCGCCGTGCGCAGCGACACGCCCGCGTGTTCGCCCGGCAGATAACCCGCCGACCACAGCCGGTTGCCGATGGCCTGCAATTGCTCGTTGTTCGTGGACTTTGCGAGCAGCACCACGAACGTCGGCAAGTTTTGGTTCAACGTGCCGAGACCATAGGAAGCCCACGAGCCGAGACAAGGCTTGCCGGTGACCTGGTTGCCAGTCTGCATGAACGTGATCGCCGGCTCGTGATTGATGGCGTCGGTATTCATCGAACGCACGAAGCACAAATCGTCCACCATCTTCGCCGTCCACGGCAGCAGTTCGGAAATCCACATTCCGTTTTTTCCATATTGCGCAAACTTGTATTTCGACGGCGCTACGGGCAGGCGTTTTTGATTGCTCGTCATCGTCGTGATGCGCTGGCCCATGCGAATCGAGTCCGGCAAATCTTTGTCGAACTGTTCGCCCAGCTTCGGCTTGTAATCAAACAAATCAATCTGTGATGGCCCGCCGACCATGTGCAGGTAAATTACCTGCTTCGCCTTCGGCGGAAAATGCGGCCCGTTGGCGCGCAACATTTTGTCGGCGTCACTTTTTGCCGCTGCCTGTTTATCATCGGCAAAAAGTAAATTGGGCGCGAGCGAGGCTAGCGCCGCCGTGCCGATTAAACTCGCGCCGCGCTTAAAAAATTGGCGGCGCGTTTCCGAGCGAACATAATTCTGAAAGAGCGGATGCGAATTGAATGGATTGTGCTGGCTCATGATTTTATTTGTTCAGGACTTCGTCCAAATTCATCAGCTCATTCGCCACCATCGTGTAAGCGGCGAGCATCGGCTGGTCAAGTTTGGCGTCCGGTTTAGATTCACCAACCGCGAGGAGTTGCTCCACCGCCTTCGGTTCCGTCCGGTAATGCGCTAACAGATTTTTCGCACTGCTCTGCCCGATAGATTTTTCTTTGGCGGTCAATCGGCGCGCTAATAGCCGTTCCGCCATGAAATCCAAGACGTCCGTTTTTTGCTGCAAACTTTCCTGCGCCAAGTTGCGTGCGGCCTCGACGAACTGCGGGTCGTTCAACGTCACCAGCGCCTGCAACGGCGTGTCCGTGCGCTCGCGGCGGACGGTGCAGACTTCGCGCGACGGGGCGTTAAAAATTTCCATCGAAGCAGGCGGCGACTCGCGCTTCCAAAACGTATAGACACTGCGGCGATACAAATTAGTGCCGTGATCCTGAACATAGTTGCGGGTGTTACCTTCGGGTAGGCCGACCGTGTTCCAGATGTTGTCCGGCTGATACGGACGTGTGCTTGTCCCACCGATTTTTTCCACCAGCAGCCCGCTCGTCGCCAGTGCATAGTCGCGAACCATCTCGGCGTCCATGCGGAAGCGCGGCCCGCGCGCGAGCAGCCGGTTCTCCGGATCGCGCTCAATTTTTTCGGGCGACGTGACGGCCGACTGACGGTAGGTCGCGGACATCACCATCAACTTGAAAATCCGTTTCACATCCCAGCCGTGCTCGCGGAAATCCACCGCCAGCCAGTCGAGCAATTCCGGATGCGACGGCTGCTCGCCCGCCACGCCAAAGTCGCCGGACGTTTTCACGAGGCCGGTGCCGAAAAGCTCCTGCCAGAAACGGTTCACCGTCACGCGCGCCGTGAGCGGATTTTCTGGACGCAACAGCCATTGGGCAAAACCGAGCCGATTGCGCGGCGCATCCGGTGGCAGCGGCGGCAGAAATCCGGGCGTGTTGGCGTTTACTTTGTCGCGTCGCTGATCGTAAGCACCCCGGAATAAAACATAGGCCTCCGGCGGATTTTTTCGTTCGTTCATGACATACGCCACCGTGCCGCGTTCACGGATTTGAGCATCCTCTTTTTTCAAACCATCGCGCGCCGCAAGCAGGCTACGATACGCGCCGTCAGTCTTATTGATCCAAAGGGAAAACAATTCTTCGATCTCATTGGTTGTGCGTTGCGGCTTTTGCGCGAGCCATTGCAAACGCGGCAAGTTCATCAGCTCCATGATTTCGTCCGCCGGCAGCGTGCGCGAAAAAATTTTCAAATCCTGCAATCCTGCGTGTGCCAGCACCGAACCGGCTTCACGCTGGCCAAGCTTGAACGGCACGGTCGTGAGCGTGGAGGCGTTGAGCGTATCGTTGAGCACAGCCATCTCCTCCTCCACGCCGTTGACGTAAATTTTTACGCCCTCGCCTTTGGAACTACCATCGTAAGTCACGGCCACAAAATTCCAGCGATCTTTCGGCAGTTCCTTTTTGTCGGAAACCTTCAGGGCACTCGAAGGAAAATCGTTGAGCAGATGAAACCTTAGCTTGCCGTCTTCGAGAAATAAATCCCAGCCGCGATATTTTCCACTCCGATCATCCATCCGCGCGAAGAGTGCGCCGCCCTTGTCCTCACCGAGCCGCACCCAGGCCGTGTAACTGAAAGCGTTCGTGCGCTCGAAATTGCCCACATCCGCAAACGTCGGCGCATTTGAGCCGCTCGTCGTGTAAGCCAGCGCCGCCACCGCGCCGTCTTGCCAGTTGGTGTTTCCGCCAATGTCCACAGCCTGATTCGTGCCCATGAAACTAAAATGAATCTGCGTTCCAGCGCCTTCGTCCAGCGGTGCGGCGAAAACCAACTTGTCCGTCGTCGGCTCGTTGGAAATGCCCGAATGATACGGCTGCGCGAGCCAGTTCGTGAAGTCAGCGCGCGCGGAAGTTTTTTGTTCCGCAATTTTGTGTTCGGCGGCGGGAATTTCATCACCAAGTTTTTGCCAGCGCACGTCATCTTCCGACTTGGGAATCACCATCACCGGCGGCGTGTCCTTGATGTTGCCATCCCTCGCCTTCTGGGTGGTATTGTTGAAAAACGCGGAGAGCGAATAAAAATCTTCCTGGGTGAGCGGATCATATTTGTGGTCATGGCAAACCGCGCAGCCAACCGTCATTCCCAGCCACGTTTGGCCAGTCGTCTCCGTGCGGTCTCGCGTATAGTTCACCAACAGCTCCTCGTCAATCGAACCGCCCTCGTCGGTAGTGACATTGCACCGATTGAAACCGCTGCCAATTTTCTGTTCGCGCGTCGCGTCCGGCAGCAAATCGCCTGCGAGATTTTCGATGGTGAATTCATCGAACGGCATATTTTTGTTGAACGCATTGATGACCCATTCGCGATACGTCCACATCTCGCGGTAATTGTCATAGTGAACGCCGTGCGTGTCGCCGTAGCGAGCCGCGTCCAGCCAGTAACGCCCGCGATGTTCTCCCCAGGCCGGCGACGCGAGCAGCCGATCTACTAATTTTTCGTAGGCGTCGGGCGACTTGTCTTTCACAAAGGCTTCAACCTGCTCCGGCGACGGCGGGAGCCCTGTCAAATCCAAGGATACGCGCCGGATTAACGTCCGCTTGTCTGCCTCGGCATTCGGTTTCAATTTTTCCGTTTCCAGCTGCGCGAGAATAAAATTATCCACCGGATTTTTTACCCACTTGGAATTTTTCACGGCGGACAGCGGCGCTTTGATCGGCGGGATAAATGACCAATGCGGTTCGTATTTTGCGCCCGCCGCAATCCATTTCTTCAGCAACTCTTTCTGCTTCGGCTTCAAAACCTTGTTGATTTTTTCCGGCGGCATCTGGTCATCGTCCGTCGCCAGAATCCGGCGAATCATTTCACTTTTGTCCGGCGAGCCGGGAACGATTGCCACTGCGCCGTCATCCAGCTTGTTCGTGGCCGTTTCAAAATGATCCAGCCGCAGACCCGCCTTGCGCGACGCCGAGTCCGTGCCATGACAGGAAAAACAATTTTCTGAAAGAATCGGCCGGATGTCGCGGTTATAGCTCAGTTGTTGCGAACCGCCTGCTCCGGCTGGCATACCGAAGACCATCAAGAGTCCGAAAACGGGCAAAACATTAGCTTTCACCTTATCAGAAACCACCATCAGCCGTTTGATTAGAGTAGAGACGTTTGCCTGAACTCTCTGTCGGCAAATTTGCTTTGAGTTGATCCGAATCTGGTTTGTCATAGGTGAATGCTGCTTTATTACAATCTTCAGGTTTATTTTGCGCATGGAAAACTCAGGGCGGCGTAATGGGAATGCTATTGGTAATTGGGATTTGCCCTCGCAACATTTGACCAGCTTGATTGGCCAGGCGCAGATACCAATCGCTATTCAGGTTGTAGCCGTCAATGTTCAAAGACACGAACGTGCCTTGCGCTGGCAACTGCGCGGTGGTTGGAACGCACTTAAACATGGCCGTGCCTTCGTCCACTTCATCATACATCGCGCCATAAATCATCGAACAGCCAGATTGGACGGCGTTGTAGGCCTGGCGCCAATAGAAGTTGCCACCATTGCGCGGAATCTGGTTGAAGGGGCCACTGTTCAGATTGGTCCAGGAAAAGCCCGGAAAGATGACGGGCAAGTAGTCAATGCCGTGGCTGGTGCAATCAGCCAGATCCGTAGTGATGTAATTGCTCAAGTAAGTATCCGCGCCGCTGTTGTTACTGTAGCGCCCCACTGTCCAAGGACTGATGACGTCGAATGAGTGAAAGACATTGGCCCAGGCGGCATTTGTCTGCGCGTCGCCATTCAAAGTCCTCCAATTAGTGGGCAAGCCGCCCATAACGGTGCAACCAGCAGCATGAAACCAATCAATAGTCTGCTGCGCCTGCTGCGGCGAGTCTAGTCGCCCGGAAAAACCAAAGCCCCAGATGGCTACAACCGGCTTGCCCTTGTGTCGCAGGTAGGATGGACTATTCGTGACTTTCTGGGTATTGACGAGATAAAGCCAGTCGTTGGTCAGCGCGCTCACCAACGTATTCGTGGCATACCCTGAAATGTCATACATGATGGCAAATACGCGCCCGTAGGTTTCGGCGCCTACCTTCACGTTGGTCGCCACCTGATTGCGAAGAGCCAGAGTGTTTCCGGAAAGGTCAGAGAGAAACCGCTGAAAGAAAACACCATCGAGATTATTATCCTGCATCCATTTGAAATGGCGCACCACGGTCTTTTGATTGTAGGCAGAATACAGTTTCGCCGTCGTGCCATTTGAATAGGTCATGCTGGTGCTGAACAACTCATCAGCGCCCAATTCAGACATGTCCGGCCAGAAATCAAATTGCGCATCAGCAGCGGTGGGCGTGTTCGCCCCGAACCAATGCACCCAGCTATTTATAGCCGAACCATCGCCCGGGGCGGCAAACCAACCTTGATAGCCCATCAGGAGCTTGCGATTCATCGTGGACGGATCCACCGCCGAGATCAGGCGGAAGAACGCGGTCTGACCGGAAATACTCAACATCATTTGATTCGTGCCGTTACTGGTGGTCACCACATTGGTTACGGACTTCCAGGCAACTGGCACGGCTGCAAGATTCGTGGCGGACTGCACGACGTAGTAAACGGCTGACGTTGGCCACCCGAGCGCCAGATTATTATTAACCCGTTTGACGGTAAGCAGGCTGCCGATATTGCCGCCAGGAGTGGCGGTGAGAGTCGTCGTGTTAGCGCTATAATTAAATTGGCTGTTCACGGTGCCCGTTCCGCCGTAGCCGATGATCTTGCCAGTGCTGATAAAACTTGCTACGGATGTCAGTTGATTGCCAGCGATCACAACCGCGCCACCTCGAATGTCCATCAAGGAACTACCTTTGATGGAGTTGGCGGTATCCCACTGAAGCAACCTGAGCGTGCCGCCATTGATCCGCGCCGTGCCCTTGCCGCCACTCCACCCCAATCCGAACATATTGGTGACCGTGACTGAGCCTCCATTCATGAGCAAAGTGCCGTCAGATCCCGTCGTATACCCAATCCATAACTGAAACCCGATGCCAATCAAACCGCCGTTCTCGACAATCGTCAGGTTTGTATTGTTGTAGCCGATGGCGCACCAGTCGGTGGCATCAGTCGTAAGGCTGCCACCATTGGTGATAATCAGTGTGCCACCCGGACCATTATCGCCCGCCACGAATTGACCGGCTTTCACTGAGCCGTTCACGACACAAGGCCGTGCACCTGAAACGTTGAAAACGACTTTATTTGTAGTGCCAGGAGCAACCGCACCCGTCCAGTTGGCGCTCTCGCTCCACAACCCGTTGCCTGACGGATTAGCCGCCGGGTTCCAGGTAGTCGTGGATAGCTGGGCCTCAGCGCAAACGGCAAGGCCAAGAATCAAACGAACTGCCATGCTGTAGCAATATTTTCGCATCACGAATTTCTGGTTTTTTCTTTTTGAGAATTTTTCTAGCTGCGATGAGAAATCCAGATTTCAAATTTTTGAGTTAAAAGCAAATCTGCGGTTCAAAAAATGATTGATTATCGCGGTTCGTGAACATGATGCAACTATCCGTTAAACCGACAGCCTTAGCCATTCCCCGAAAGCGGGGATAGAAGGTCTTGCCAACTTGCGGTTGGTGTCCGGACATTTACTTTTTCAAATTTTTGCGGTTAGCAAACCTTGGCCAACTTACTTCTGAGCAGTGCTGAACGGCAGGTCAGAGACGGCGCGGAGTTCCACCGGGCCTAAAAGTCCCGACGGCAGCAGCGCATCTTTGGCGGAATATAATTGCGACTGACAGAAGGTGAAAGGCTTCGCGGTTGGATTGCGTAGGTCGCCAATGATGCGGTTGGGCCAGAGATTCACCACGCGGATTTCGAGTTCATTGGGGCCCGCCTGCAACTTGTCGGTGACATCCACAACATACGGGGAGTGCCACAAGATACCGCAGTCTTGGCCGTTGACCTTTACCTGGGCGATGACTTCCACCCCGCCCAAGTCGAGCAGGAGTCGGCGCTCCGGCCCCAGCAAGGTTGGCGGCACTGTGACTTGATTGTGATAAGTCGCATGGCCGGAAAAATAGCGGATGCCCTGGTCTTCGTGATCACTCCAAGAAATCAATCGAGGAAACTCCGCCGTGGCCGGCGCTCCACGTCCGGGTTGGAAGTCAACCTTCCACGAACCCGACACCACGATGGGCGCAGGCAGAGCCGGGGCTTCGACGTTCCAGTTTTTTCCACTGGCGGTCGTGGCGGTGAACTTTCCCGTCAGTTCCGTTTGCAAACGAATTGTTCCGCTGGCATCTGTGGTCAGCTTCCAGTTCGCCGAATGAGAAACTTCGTCGCGGGTTTCATTCGTCAGCGTCTTGGTTTCTGATTTCATCCACGCAGGGAATAATTCTTTGCCCACCTGCTTTACCGACACGATGGAGTCGGCAGCTTTGGCTGGCTGGAAAACGATAAACGCCGACTCCGCTGGACCGAGATTCAAAGGCAACTCGGTGGCATCCTTCACTTCGCGCCAGACCGCCAGTTTTTCAGTTCGTCCGGTGACGGGGTCCCAACGCTCCGGCATCATGCCCGACACGCCAAACCGGCAGACCAACTGTTGATCCCGTTGTGTGTGATTGGCCACAAAATAAAAATCGCTCCCATCGGCTCGGCGATGAATCGTATTCACCTGCCGCACATTACCGGCAGCTTTATAGGTTTCAACCGGCGTTCCATCGACATTGGCAAAATCAAAATCCGGCTGGATGTCGGCTAGTCGAACCGCTTCGGCAAGCGAAATGCCCTGCACCAGCAATCCTTTGCCCACCTTGCGACTGGTCACTTGCTTGCCATCCACGTCGCCCCAAATCGCGGCCACCATTTTTTGAATCTCTTGGTCGCGAGCGGTGTGATCTTGCAAACCAAAGGCGCGGTCGGGGCGCTGCGGGGCATAAACTGTGATGCCGCCCTCCAACAACTCTAGTATTTTCGCGAGCAGCTTCGGTGAACTGATTTTGGTATCTGGCAAAACCACCATTCGATAGCCGTCGCCCAATGGGAAATGAATCTGCCCGTTATCGAGCCGCGCATTTTGCAGCAGTCCGTTCTGGGAACAAAATAAATAGCTGATGCCATGCGGCAGTTCCCGCTTCAACCATTGATCACGAACCTCCACCGCACTCATTGCCTTCGGCTCACACTCGGACATCAACGCCACGACCTGCCCCACCACGTTTCCTTTTTGCAACATGAACTGGCAACAATCTTGGTATTTGATCCAGGCCGAACTTTCCTCCCACCAGGTATTGCAGCGATTCATGCTGACACCGTTGGCATTCATGGTTATGCCCGGCACACAATCCAGCCAAGGTTGATGGGCAAAGGAATGAAATACGTTCCGATTGATGCCTCCGGCATACATCAAGTCGCCTTTCGCCTTCAGGGTTTTCGGGCATTCCGTCCAACGGTCGAGGTGCGAGGTAAAAGCTTCCGCCGCAGCTACGGGCAAGCCATAAACCTGCGAACATGATGACGCCTGTTCGGCGCTCCAGTAAAACGAAGTTAAATCCGGCACATGGTTGGCCCAAAACTCGGCCATCGGCACGTCCACCTGGCTGCCAATTTCCAGCGTATCACAATACAGCCAATGATAATTTTCACAGGCAAGTTGTAAGCCGTCGTGGTGGCATAATTCTCTCAAGTAACCGAAATAGTTTTCCAGAAATAATTCCTGCAGCGTTCGCCGAAAGTCTTCGAGAAACCGCTCGGAAATTTCCAAGTTATCTTCCACCCGGCCGGTCAGCAGCAACGGCAGGAACGGCGTCAGGTCGTAGCCCCGACGCCGAAGAAACTCCTCAGACAATCCAGCCGTCCAGTTCTGTCCACCGACCTCCCAACTATCTTGCGTCACCGAAGTGAAAACTTTGCCAGCGAGCGGACCACACAGTTTGGCCAACCGCCCAACATAAGCATCGTAATGTAGTTTCACCGCCGACTTGCTAAGTTTGTCACATTCCAAAGCGGCGACTCCCGCTGGAACAGGAACGGATTCCACTCCGCTGGCAGTCTGGCCGATCCGCAACACCGTCCATTTGCCCGACGGAACGGTCCATTTCAGTCGACCCGACGAGTCCATCATTTTCGTCAGATCAACGACCTGTCCGGAATGAATCGTCGGCCCTTCTGCGCGGCTTGCGCCCCATGCATAATTAAATCCCTGCGTTGGTATGCGGTAACCGGCTTTTTCCGTGAACCCTTGTATCATCGGCGTCATCGCCAGTTCCACTTCACCAATCCGGATGGCATCGCCGCCCGCCTGATCGAATTTTGAATGGAAGACCTTGCCCGTGGTGGGCGCAAAGCCAATTTGAATTTGTCCGCTCTTAAACTGCGCGTAAAACTGGTAATCAAATCGCGCAATTTTTCGGAACTTCAAGCCATCTTCGGAAACCAGAATTTCAGCGCCGCTGCCCGGAGTTGAACCAAAATGCGTCAGCCACAAACCTTCGACCGTGACCGGGGCGGGAAATTCCAACTGAATAAAACGATCATGGCCAGCAGGCACGCCCGGCAAAGTGATTTGCGTGTCTGGCCGACCGTCCATCAAGAGCGCGCCATCAATTTCGCTGGAGGCGGTCATCTTTGGCTTCGCATCCACCATCGTTGGGCCGGAGGGAAAGGCTATCACTGCCACATCGCGATAGTATCCTAGATTGCTCCAAGGTTTGGGTAACGCCAGCAACTGTTCCGCTCCGCTGCCCTCCGCATACACACGGCTCGGAGTCAAAATCTGCATGTTGTGTTCGGCGTCAATCCATGGCCCTCCGCTCGCTGACCAGCCGGGTCCGATTTCCATCCCAATTTTCAGACCAATACGATCTGCCTCACGCACCGCGTGCAAGAAAGAATCAATCCATTCCGCCGACATGAAACTCACCGTCCCCGGCGTTGGGCCATTGATGTTGAACATGGTCGCACCGCCGATGCCTGCGTGTTTCATCGCTTCGAGGTCAGCGGTGATGCCTTCCTTGGTGATGTTGCCACTCATCCAATGCCACCACGTTTGGGGTTTGGCGGAATCCGGTGGCGTTTGAAAACTCTTAGCCAGATTGTAATCGCTGGCAGATGTTTTTAACGCCCATGAAAGCAGACATAACAAAAATAATTTTCCAAGTGATTTCATGATGCGTTAGAGCCGGACTGCGGTTATGCGTGTTTGAGGTGAAGCGTAATTGTTCCGCCGGTTGGTAACTGGTAGCGCCGATTCCAGCCGGCGCTGGCGTGGGAATTTCCGGAAGCTCGACAATTTCGTCCTGGGGCAAAACTAGTTCGCCTTGACCACTGGACGGCAGTTGCAAAACCACTTCGCGTTCGCCGAGCTTTCCGCGTGAGCGCAGACTTACCGGACCTTGCACGGTGAAGGCGGTCAGTTCGAGATCGGCCAAGTCACCGAGGTGCGGACGGAGTTCGTAACGTTTGAAGCCCGGCTCCAGCGGCTTCAGTCCCATCAAGCCTTGGTAGGCAATGTAGAGTGGCGCGACCGGACAGTGACTCCATTCCTGGCCGCTGTCCGGCGTCGCGGTCCAATCTTCCTGCAACGTGTTGTTCAATTTTACTGAAGCCATGGTCGCAAAGCGTTGGCGCAGGTCTGTCAAAATGATGTCCGCGCGACCGCCCTTGGCCAGTGCCCACAACCGCCACCCCGCGTTGGCGGGATAGGAAAAACCCATCTCCGGCGGACACTCGGCGAGGGAACGCAGCGCGGCGGCAGTTTGGTTGCCGGGACACTGATCATAGAGAATAGCCGTTGCCAACGAGCGGTCACAGGTGCGGAGAGTTTTGTCCTGCGCCAGCCACGGCAGGTTGTTGATAAAAAGTTTTCGTTCTGCGCTCCAAAACCGTTTGACCGTTGCTACGCGCAACTCCCGGCCAAACTGCTCAACGGACTCAGCTTGGCTGGCGTTGCCAAACACGCGGCAAATGGGAGCCAAAGCATTTTCCATCGCGGCGGCAGTATAAAGGTTGAAGGCGCATTGTTTGTGCCTTTGCTGCTGATACGCGATGTGGTCCATCCACACGGATGGGATGCCAATATTTTCCGCCGGCAGCAAGCCATCGGCACCGACGAGTTTCTGGAGATACTGCGCAAACCGGAGCAGACGCGGATACGGCTCGCGTAACGCCTCCAGTTCGCCAGTGTAGTTGTAATGATGCCAATTATCGAAAGTGAATCCCACGCCGTGATCCAGAATAGGCCCCCAGCCCGAGAGGTCGAACTGACGTTCCACCAACCGAGCCAAGCGGTCATAGGCAGGCCAGCAGTCCAGAAAAAAACCATCCTTGGTCATACCTTGACTGAATGTGGTCAAGTAGCGGGCCACCAAACTTCGCTCGCCCAAGCCCAGATGAATGGCGTGCAATTGGTGTCCGCAGTCGCCGCTGTATTGCTGACGTTCGCGGCCGCCGCCGTCCATCAATGTTTCCTGAGCCGAGGCATTCAAGGTGTTGAAGGACGCATCAAAAAGACGCTGGAGATCCGGCTCGCTTGTGCGCAGTTGAGGTTGGTTCGGCCACGGAAAAACACGCCGCCGGATATGGACATCGCTGATAGTTACCGAGCCGGTGGCGTTGTGAATGTGCAGTTGAAGCCAACGCAGGCTCTCGAAATCAAAAGTCTCAAATTCATTTTTTCCCTCGCGACACGTGAAGCGCGTCCAGGAATAAAAATGCGTATCCAAGAGCGGTGGACCGCCAACCGCGTGAGCTTCATGCACCAACAGTTCGATAACTGTGCCGGCAGGAGCTTCAATAGTGAAGCCGGGCCAGCCGACGATTTGCTCGGAAAACTCGAAGGTCAAAGCTGAACCGCGTTTGCCATCCAACTCCACCCGCCAATGGCCGGGAGTAGTCTCGACGGCCAAGTCTCCGCGTTGGGCGGTGTAGGCGTCCGGGACGCGCATATCGAAATAGTCCTCCGGCGTGACGCGCCAATCGAACCAGTAAGTTTCGGCCAGCCGAGCAGCGGGCACGAGCGATTCCTGCAACAGTGGGATACTGCGGGGACGCAGTTGGGCATCGGACGGTCCGCCACCGACGTCCAGTTGATATTCTGTGTAATTGGTGGCTAGCGCCGGCTTGTTGGGCGAACCACCCATCAGCATGGCCGGTAGCCAATGAGAATTAGTTTTGAAATCTGATTTTGACCAACCGTGCGGATAAAGTTGGGCATCAAATTCCTCCTGCAACGCTCGCAAATACCAACGCTTGGGATGACCCGGACGCCAAGCGCGACACAGCAACGTCTGCCAGTCAGCGTTTGAAACCAACTTTTCCACGCGCCCATCGGCGTGTTCAATTTCCAACCAAAAAAGAAATCCCGGTTTACCCAATGGCCAAGTGCCATCACCAGCGCCGTAAAACATCACAGTCACAGCCAGAGCATTTTCGCCGGATTGCAAATAATCAGTCAGATCCATTGGGTCGGCTTCAGCCCAACGAGGATCGCTTGGTGGCGGCCCCCATTGCACGCGTTGGCCATTGACTTCCAGTCGATAGCGGCTGTCGGCACAAATCCAACCCGTGGCGCGACGAGGCTTGGCGGCGAGTTGCAGTTGGCGACGGAAAAGAATGAACGTGCTAGGCAGTGTGCGGCCCGAAGGAAACCAAATCCACCGAGCGGGCGATAGGTCCGGGAGCGTTGAAGCAATTCCGGCTGGCGCGGCTACCGGCTCAATCAATTTGCGGGCAGCACCAGCCAAATCAGCGGAAACAGTTTGTGCCAGCAACAACCCGCCACCAGCAACAGTGGAGGTTTTGAAAAATTCACGGCGGTTCATACAAAAATTTCTTCAGATCACAGGTGGTTCAGATTCAGGAATATGATGGCATGGTGACCGACAGAAAAAATTTTGCGGTGCCGATCTAAAACCATTTTATTAGTTCCTTGGCGACAATCTCGTGGCCACGAGCGTTGGGATGATTCACCTGCGACATCAAATTTGTCAGTGCCGTGCCACGCGCAAGCTCGGCTTTGAACGCAGCAAGGGAGTCCACGATCCCGACATGAAACTCCGCCGCCAATTTACGGATCTGCTCAGCGTGTTGATTTAACGGATCGTTCGCATCATCCAATTTCGCCGACTGGTCCGGCGTGGGCGTGAGCAGGATAACTTTCGCGCCCGCAGCCTGTGCTGCTTCAATCATGGCAATCCAGTTTGTCCGCGCACAGGCCAAGCCTAGGCCGCGGTCATTGAGCGCGTAGTCAATCAAGACCACGTCAGGCTTGTGCGTGAGCACATCCGCAGCGAACCGCGCCGCACCTTTGTTCGAGGCTTCGCCGCCGATGGCGGTTACGATGACGTTGATCACCGCATTCGTATATTTCTCAGCTAGCGCGACGCGTAGCAGATTTGGGTAAGCATGTAATGAATCCACTGTCGGGGTTTTGAAATATCCCGAGGGCACACTGTGACCGTGGAAGACAATGTTCACCACGCGGTTTTTTGGCCACTTGGTTTCTAACAACGAAATGACGGGCGAGAGATAATGTTCCGACGATGCAACTTGGGCACTGGACTCGAAGCCAGTCAGCCAGCAAGTCATTAAGACAATGAACGTGATTATGGTGACGAATTTGGAATTCATATTTGCGCCAATCTAGTTTTTCTTAAAATCCACAGCCATAGGATTCGCATTCTATTCAGTAGCAGCGGGTGGCAGCGGTTGATACTCAAAATTGGCCGGCATGGTCGCTGGCGGACGTGACGCCGCAGCACTGCCCCAATCAGGATTCGGTTTTGATCCCATCTCCAATTTCAAAGTGCCGCCCGCAGTCACTTCGGCGCGGGTGATCCAAGCGCGATTGAGTGGCTTGCCGTTGAGTGTGGCGGACTGGATATAAATATTTTCAGCACTGTTATTCTTGGCGATGATGGTGAATTTGCGGCCCGGAAAATATTTTGAATCCAGATGGATGATCGCCTTGCTCACCACCGGACTGCCAATGGCGTAAATTCCGCTGACTGGATTCACCGGATAAAAACCCAGGGCACTGAAGACATACCACGCGGCCATCTGACCACAGTCCACATTGCCGCAATGACCGTTTGGAGTGTCATTGAAAAACGAGGCCATCGACTGGCGAACCCGTCGCTGGGTCTTGAAGGGTGCGCCCACGTAATCGTAGAGATAGGCGACGTGATGGCATTGCTCATCGCCTTGGGCGTATTGTCCGATCATGCCCGTGATGTCGGGGAGAAAGGGAAAGAAGTTCGAATCCGCCAGAAACAAGCCGTCCAATTTATTGATGAAACCCTCTTCACCGCCGTGAAGGGCAACCATACCCGGGACATCATGCTGCACCGAGAAAAGATATTGCCAGGCATCGGCCTCGGTATATTCGTCATTGACCAAAGTGTTGGGAGCGAACGGTGAGCGCCATTCGCCGTTGGCCTTACGACCACGAAAGAATCCGGTCGAGCGGTCGAACAAATTCCGATAATTCGCCGAGCGCTGGTAAAATAATTTGGCGTCGTCAGCATGGCCAAGCGTCTCGGCCAGCTTGGCAATAGTCCAATCGTTAATCGTGAATTCCAGAGTCTTGGACGTTGCTCCCTGCTTTGGCTCGGAAGTCACATAGCCGAGTTTCCTGTAGCTCTCCAAACCGTTGCGATCCTGCATGGCCGTGTCGCGCATGGCTTGATAGGCCGCCTCAGCGTCATACTCGCGGAAGCCTTCGAAATACGCCTCTGTGATCATGTCTACCGAATGATAGCCGATCATGCACCAGGTTTCATTGCCCCATAACGGCCAGATCGGCGTGGAATGCTGGCCGAGTTCCTGATAACTGGCCAACATGGATTTCACCATGTCGTTGATGCGGCTCGGCTGTTGAATCGCAATCAAAGGCCACTCCGCCCGATAAATGTCCCAGATGGAAAAGGTGCTGTAGTTCTGGAAATTTCCGCTGTGATTTTTTTGATCCAACCCACGATATGTTCCGTCCACATCACTGAACATCGTCGGCGCATGGCAGGACAAATACAAATTCGCGTAGAACGTGGATCGGATATGCGGATCAAACGACTCCACCTCGGCAAAGTTAAAAACCTTTTGCCATTGCCGCACGGCAGCCGCGCGCGTCGCCGCGAAATCCCAGCCAGGAATTTCAGCCGCGAGATTTTTGCGGGCGCCTTCCACGCTCGTGCCAGAGATGCCGACTTTGACCAAAACAATTTCGTTGGCCTTGGTGTGATAATTCACAAACGCCTTCAAATTTTTCCCGGTCGCGTTAGTCAAATCGTTAGCCAACCGCTGGCCGTCAGATTCAATGCCGAAAGAATCAAATGGTTTAGAAAATTCCATGACGAAATACACGGTCCGGTTTCCACCCCAGCCTTCAGAAGTTCTGAAGCCACTGATGGTCTTCTGATTTTCCACCTTGATGGATGACTCCGTGGTCTTGCACATAATTCCATGAACTAAATCCAAGACGAAGTGCGCTTGATCGGAGGCCGGAAATGTATATTGATGAAGTCCGCAGCGCTCGGTTGTCGTCAGTTCCACATTTACTTTCGGAGTTTCCAAGAAAACCTGATAATAACCCGGTTTAGCCTTTTCATTTTGATGCGAAAAGCGCGAGGCATAGCCCTTCCCGGGCGAACCGGCATCCAAAGTCACTTCGCCCACCGTGGGCATCAGCATGACATCGCCCATGCAACCACAACCGGTTCCACTCAAATGCGTGTGGCTAAAACCGAGAATAGTGGAATCCGAATAATGGTAACCAGAGCATCCATCCCACGTATCGAGCCGGGTATCCGGACTGAGTTGAACCATGCCAAAGGGAACGGTCGCGCCGGGATACGCATGACCATGACCATCCGTGCCGACCAGCGGCAACGGCAGGTCAACGGGATTGATCCCACCCCAAGCATGGACGGCGGCGGCCACAAAGATGGCCTGAATTAGAGACGGAGATTTCATATAGATTAAAATTTTAGCCCAACCAACCGGCGAGCGATAATCCCCAAAAGCGGGGATTGGTTAAATTTTTAAAACTGTAGTCCCATGCCGAAATAAAGTATAGACATCAGGGATTATCTCATTTTTAAATTATTTCTTTGAAATGTTAGCCGGACAAACAGCTACGCCGACAAAAGTGTCAGCGCAGCCGTAGTAGAGAAACCAATTCCCTTGAAACAGAGATAGCCCTTCGATGAAGGTGGTGCCTTGCACATATTGGCCGGATTTTTCCCAGCCGAGTTCCGGTTTGATGAAGGGATGATCCAAACGGGTGATGAGTTTTGCGGGATCATTGGCAGCGAATAAAGCCTGTCCTCCCGTATAGACGCCTTTTGACAGTTCCGAGTCGCCGCCATTTTTTGGATCACTGTTCTTGCCATTATAAAATACGACGATTCCATTGCTGGTGAGCAACGGCGACGGCCCAATTTCACTTAAATTGCTGTCGAGAAAACCGCGCCGAGTTCGCATGACTTGCAATGGTTTACCATCTCTTCCTTCGACCGGAACCCAGTGGATGAGGTCGTCCGAGCTAGCGAGGTTGACGGCGCTTTCACCAAAATACATCCAGTATTTCCCGTTGATCTTGGCCGCAACCAGGCGTCCATATTTCACCTCGTTCACGATGGCGGCGGATTTGGTCTGGACTCCGTCCGTGGTTACTCCGCCTAGATTACCGCCGTGATTATTTTCATACTTTGTGCCGGTGAAAGGTGATCCATATTTTGTCCAGTGATGCAAATCCTTGGAACTAGCCAAGCCAAGTCGCCACTTTCTGCCTTTTAGTTGGAGGCCGGTGTATTGGCTGTAAGTGAGGTAATAGGTTCCGTCTGGGCCTTCCGTGATGCGCGGATCCTCACAACCGCCTGTCCACTCCCAATCTTTCTGAGCGTCCTCGGCTGGATAAAAAACCGGCGCAGGTTCCTTGATGAAATGGATGCCGTCCGCACTTAATGCCAACCCCAAGCGCGTCGTGAAGGTGCCGATGCCGCCTTTGCCAGAATCATCTTCCGCCCGATAAAGCAGATAAACTTTCCCGTCACGCACCACCGATGCTGGATTGAATGTATGCCGGGCTTCCCAATTCACTGGAGTTTTTCTCATCGGACAATCGAAGACCGAGTTGCTGTCCGGCTTGATTACCGGCATGGCTTGATCTGGCCGGACAAAAGGGCCGAGCGACCAAGCACTCAGATTGGTTTCAGCCACGAGGGAGTTACCAAGGCAACCAAGGATAATTGCGAGAGCGACCAGCCGTTTTTTCATTTCAAATTTAATATAATAATCGGAGTCAAATTCGCCGTCAGATGAAACCCATACATAAAATCTTTATGGCCCGAGGCGATAGAATAACTGTGGTTTGCCAATGCTGGAATTGGTCACTGACCAGCGATTAGTTGAAAAATACGGCGTGTTGGTCACGAGTGTCCAGATTGACGGCGACAGGCTCGGGGAGGAATACAGATTGAACGCACCCATGTTATTAGTCCAGACAAGCGAAAGCTTTCCAGCCGCCAAATTGGGGCTGAATTGCAATAGTGGCGAGGTCACATTAAATGGCGTCTGGGTGATCAGGTTGTTGATGCCGAAGTTACCCCAACAGTTGATCGGATTATTCACATTGACCCGCGAGTTGGTGACGCCCGTCCAGGCAAAGTTACCGATGATTTCGGAAAGTTTTCCTGGAACGCCGGCGTTGGCGGAATTAAACGGCACGGTGTATGACGAGGCACTGCTGCCTTCGAATCCGCCGTTGATGAGATGCAGCACGCCGCCATCCACCTTGGTGCCATGGGCGCTGAGATAGCTCTCGCGAACGACTTCATACCCCACATCGCCACCCTGAATCCATGAATCCCAGGTGCGCGAACCCCACAGAGGTGAGTTGAAGAACCGCGCCGTGCCTTGAAAGGTTGGCAGACTGACCACGCCGTAACCGTTATTTGCCACCATCCATTCCGGGTTCACGAGGTTGATCCGGCAGTTAGGATCGGCGGCGTCGAATTGAAAACAGGTCTGGCACGAGTCGCACTCGGCGATGATGCCATTGACCGTGGGTCCCTGGCCATTCTGGTCAATGCAGTGCATGAAGATGTTTTCACCAATGCTAAAATCCTCGACGAATAGTTCGGCGCAGTTACCCAGCACAAACACCTCATTAGTATAATAAACAATTGCGTTGACGAACGGTATCCAGTTAGCGCTGCAACTCGCCGAAAAGAAAGCGCCTTGCCAGTAAGCCCGATTCGCTTGGTATTGGACCATTGTGCCGCTCGAGCCATTGCCGATCATGAAGCCATAGTGGAGCGACCAACCGTCCAACTGCTGCAGAAAATGGTTCGTGCAGGTGTAGCTATTGAAGTCCACATACCAATAGGGATTCGCGCACATCAGGCCGATGGCATAAACATTGCCGCCCCGCCCCTGGATGGCCGGCGGATACGGAATGCAATTGCTCGTCTGCTGTTCATAATGAATGGTCAAACCCACGATACCGGAGTTGGCTTCCAGCGCGACCCCGGGCGGACCGTTGGTCGTGCCCGCCCCGGCATACGGCTGTAGCAGGGTCATTTTCATCATGCTGCCACTATACAAATTGATATTGTGGGCCGACGGATATGATCCGCGCAATTCGACGCCACCGGGCACATCCAGAGTAGTTGACAAGTAATACTTTCCGGGCGGCAAATAAACGATGCCGCCGCCATTGGTGTTCGCGGCGTTCAACGCCGCTTGAATTGCCGCCGTGGCATCCGTCACGCCATCCGTGGGCGCGTTCCATGGCGGTGACGTGGCGACGAACAAATCCAGCTTAGCCGGGCGGCGCGAGATGGAATTCGACTTGATGTCCGACCAATGAACCACCGGCAGCGGACTGCTGCTGGCGCGCCGGCCGTCAATGACCAACCGCCGCGCATCCGCCGCGTTGCTGATAGAGCGGGAGGGATTAAAGGCACAGCCGGTAAAGCCTGCATAAATCGCACCGGAAGCCATCGCGCATTGATTACTCCCGGCGGGAACGGTCAAGGTGGAGTTGACCACGTTGACCACCCCGCCGTCGACTTGGATCGTGCCATTGATGGTGCAATTCTGTAGTTGCATCTCTGAAGACGTGCTCCCAGTCTGGTGCAAGGCCCGGCCATTATGCCCCGTCAACTGGCAGGAATGAAAATTGAGCCCAGCATTGTTGGAGACCGTGCGGTCCACCGCGACATCGCCGTCGAGAGTGATCCGGGTAAATTCACATCCCGCATCGGTAGTGCCCGAGCCGTCGAGGAAGGCCGTGCCGCAATTGCTGATGCAGCCGCCGTAGAACGAAAGGCTGGGGACGCCGTTCGTGCTCGCCAGGGCATAAACGCCGACCTTGTAACCGCTGATGTTCGCATCCGTAATCGCTTCGCCATCCACGCGCTGAAGCAACTCCGCCGTGCCGTTGGCGCGCATCCAGGCCGCGTGCGGTCCGCCCACCGCCGGCGCGCCGGGCAGTTTGGACGCAGGCCAGAAATCCGGTGAGAAGCGGACATCTTCCTGATGGCTGATGTCACCCAAATTGTCCACGGTGATGCCGACATAGAGCGGCGAGCCGATGACAGTGGAAAGGATGTGAAGCGCAGCACCGGGTCCATTGATGCCTTGATAGGAATTAATCAACGCCACGTCCTGCACCACGCTGAAGCCAGTGATTTGCAACGTGAATGGATAAGGAGTGATATTGGCCGGATCTTGATTGGGATACCAAAAGGATACACCATTCAACGCGCCACCATTAAATGTAATAAAAGGCGTGCCATTGCTCTGACCTGCGCCTGCATAGACTTTGAAGAGCGTTCCCACCACCCCGTTCGTTCCTTGTGACCAATCCGTCCAATCACCATGCAACGTTACCCCGGGCGGAATCATCAGGTTGTTGGAGAAGCAATAGGTTCCCGCCGGCACGTAGACCACGCCGCCACCCAAACCGCCGGAGTTGTTGACCGCGTTCATCGCGTTTTGGAACGCCGCGGTGTCATCCGTCACGCCGTCACCGACCGCGCCATATTGCTGCGGCGTCGCCACGGCCACCACGATCTCATTCGTATTATGCGGCGGCACAATCACCGTCGGCCCGGATAGATAGATAAAATAAACCGTCTGGCTGCTAGGATTGTCCACAATGCCCATGCCCGCCGGGACATTGCCGGGAACGAACCGTCCGGTTCCGCTCCTCGTGCCGGAGTAGGTCAACAGCACGCCGGAGCCCGGCGGGGCATTGGTCACATTCACCACAACATTGCCGGACATGACCAGATTGCCGGAGACGTTGATCATTGGCGTGGCGGAATTGGCTGCGTTGCAAACATCAAAGGAGAGTTGCGGCGCACTGCCGAAAATCAGACTGCTCATCGGCAACGCCGTTCCCGCGCCACCGAGCTTCACGCTCAAGTTGCCGCCGACGTTCGTATAGGCCATGGACACAGTAGTTCCGGTGGTGACGGCGAGCGTCGCGTTGCTGATGGTCGTGCCGCCGCTGTAGGAATTATTCGGTGCAGCCAACGTCACCGCGCCGCTGCCAGCGACGGTTAGTGAAGAGGGAAACACTTTGTCCGCAAGCACTGCGTTGATGACCAGGCCTAGGGCCAATCCGCCGTTGTTAATCAACGTCAGATTACCACCCATGCTGCCAGCCGTGAGCACGCCACTGCCCGAAGACGCGCCGATGGTCAGCGAGGCCACGCCGGGGTTAAGCGTAATTTGATTGGCCAACAATGTTTCTCCCGCCGTGGCGACGGTCGCGGCAATAGTCGTATTTTGTTGCAGACTGTTGATGGCGGTGGTCGGTGAACTTAACTGAATGTTGCCACCGCTGCCGGTGAAGTTGATGCGCACATTGCTGGCGGGCGCATTCGTGATGGTCGAGCCCAGCGCCGCGATGTCCACAAAGGTGGCCGCGCTCTGCAAGCCGTTGATCGAATCATAAATCGCCGGACTGCCGTTCACAGTAATCCAACTGCCCAGCGTGGGCGGCGTGGTGAAGAATACTTTGTCCTGACTAGTGCCAGCCCCGCCCATTTGGAAATCCACCGTGCCGCCGTTGTAAATCAATGAACTGAACGTCAGCGTCGAAGTCTGTCCGCTGGCGGCGGGATAGACTGTAACAACGCTCGCTCCGGAATTGACCGTCAACGCGCCAGCCGTCTCGCTGTAGTTGGCCGCGCTGCCATCGTTGATGAACGCGAAATAGCTGCCATTCAGCACAATCGAAGCGGTATTACTGATGCGGTTGTTGAGATTGGCAGTGGCGGTATTCTGGAGCATAAGCATACCACTGTTAGTTATTACGAAGCTGCTACTGCCAGCCGCGCTACCGCTACCCATGAGTAGCAGGGTTCCGCCGTTAATCGTGGTCGTGCCGGTATAAGTATTATTGGCGCCAAAGTTCAATGTGCCATTACCCGTCTGGTTCAAACCACCAGCGCCGGTCAAGCTCCCATTCAGGGCAATGCTCCAAGGATTGCCTGAACTATCCGCACATTGGAAAGTGACATTGCCATTGGCTGTGCCGAGGGTGATCGGCAGGGTCGTGCTCCAGTTTTGCAAAGCTCCGATCATGCCGCCGGACAGCGTGACCGTGCTGGACGACGGATGATTCACACCTTGCGACAGCCCCGCGCTGCCTAAATACAAGTTGCCGCCCGTCATCGTATAACTGTTCGTGCAGTTGCCGGTGTAAGCGGTGCTGCCACCAAAGAGAATCCCGCTCCAAGCCGTAATGGTTCCTCCTTCTTGCTTCATGATGCCGGTCTGGCCTTGCGCGCCGCCATTTTGAGCCAAGCCAATGGGAGCGGCCAAACTTACCGAGCCCATGGTCAACGTTCCGCCCTGCATATCCAAGGTCGCGTAGTTGTTGCCGTTGACATCGTAACCGGCGATATACAAGCCGGTCGAGGTGCTGCCTTGCGCAAAGTTCACCGTCGCGCCGTTCTGGATGATCACGTTCCCGGTATGTCCACCGCGGGCAACCGCCAGATTGCCAGCATTCATGTTCAGCGTCGCGTTGGTAATGGTATAAGTTCCTGGGCCGCCGCTATAGGCCACAAATGAATAGCTGCTAGGCGTCATGGAGCCACCGTTTTGAATGACGTTCGCCACGACGTCGAAAATGGTTGGGGTATTGGTTCCACTCAAGTAATAGGTGCCAGAGCCATGAAAACCGGGGCCTTCATTTAAAATGTTTCCTCCCACATTCAACTTGGCACCGGCATTGACCGTCCATACACACGCATTCCAGCCGCCAGAACCGTTGTAGACCGCGCTGTTGATTGTCGCCGTTTTATTCGCAGCCACCGTGATGGTTGGACAGGTGATTTGGTTCGTCCCGGTTACGGTATAGCCGGAGTTATTGAACGTAACGGAAGTGGCGGTCACACCCGTATTCATGCTGACGGAATAATTCGTGCCATCCACCCCGCCGCCAAACACAGCGGCCGTTGAATCCCACGCGATGTCCGTGGTGCCGTTCCACCAGTCCATGGTGTTTGTGTCCCAAATGCCGGATCCATCCTGCGCACCAGGAATGCCGGTGTTGGCGTCGAACACCCAGCCGCTTGATCCGCTGGTGCCCAACACAAACGTCGCCGTATTGGTGCTGCCAGTCACATTGGCGTCGCCGGGATAGCCGGCTTTCACCGTGTAGATTCCCGGCGAGAGTGTCGCCAGCAGCGCGGCCAAACTCGGCGCGGTCAAGGTGGCCGTCCCCAGTGTCACGCCGTTCGTCGTGAAGGTCACCACCTCATTGGTCGGCAGCCAGCCGATGCTGGTCAACGTGGCCAGAAAAACATAAGGCCAGCCCGAGGCGACATTGGTGTTCACACAGGTCAAGGCCAGCGTGGTGCTCGCGTTGGTAATGCTGGCCGTCAGCGTGTTGGGCTGCCGCACAAAGTATTTCCCAGCCGCGCTCCCGCCCAAAGTCAGGCCCGTGACCGTGACGTTCTGGCCAGCTCCCACATTCGCGCTGGCAAAGTTGGCTGAGTAACCGTTGGTGACCAGATAAACGTTATCCATGTCGCCCACCTGCACTCCGCTCAAGGTATAGCCGTTCGTGTTGATGGTGTCCGCAGTGGTGGCATCATAGGGCTTGTTGTTTGCCGTGAGACCCGCCACCGTCACCGGAGCACCGGTAACTACCAATCGCACATCGCCGCCACTGAATACAATATTAGCGGTCAGAGCGGCCACAGCGGTTCCGTTGTCGGTGGGCGCGCCGGTGGCATTAATGTTTCCGCTGGCCTGGCGGGCGATGACATTGGTGGTGTTGACCGCCAGCGTTGCGCCATTGACCGTCCAGAGATTGCCTTCTAGTTTAAGCGTGCTGTTCGTGACAAACAGCGCCGGATGCGAGCCGTCGTAGCTCAGGATAATGTTGTTGGTTCCCAAGTCCACTGAACCGGAGGCATTGCCCAGAAGGGCGGCGGCCGTAGAACCAACATTGGTGCCGGTGCCGGCAGCACTGAATACATTGTTGGTGCTGGCCACAAAGTTGGTGATAGCCGACACATCCAAGGTGGCGCCAGCCGCGATGCCGATGCTCGCAGAGTTGCTGATTGAAGCACTCCCGCCCAAAACCACCTTCCCGGCATTGATGACTGTCGAGCCGGTGTAGGTGTTCGTTCCGTTTAATGTAAGACTACCCGCACCGCTCTTGGTGAATCCCTGGGAACCGGTCAACGCACCGGACAAAGTAATATTCTCTGCGGTGCCGCTCGCGTTCGCCGCCTGAATCGTCACCGGCCCGCCACTGTTGCCTAAACCAATGTTCATCGTCGAACTCCAATTGGTCAACGCGCCCAAGGTCCCGGCAGCCAGCGTGAAAGAATCGGTTGCATGATAATTGGATTCGATGATACCGCCGGCGCCCAGATACAAAGCGCCGGTATTCGACAACAAAATCGAGCAGGTAGAACTGGTGTAGGTCGGATAGGCACCGGCGTTGCCAAGTTGAATTCCGCCCCACGCATTCACCACGCCTCCTTCGACAATAATGGCCGCTGACGAACCTGACGCGCCACCACTGATCATCATATAAATCGGGCTGGCGTAGGTATTGTTGCCCACATTCAACGTCCCGCCCTGCACGTCCACGGTAGCATGATTGTTGCCGTTGCCGTTGGCATCACTGCTGCACAACTGCAGGTTCCCGAGAGCAGTCGTCCCAACCGTAAACGTGCTTCCGTTCTGGATTGTCAGCAGACCCGTGTAGCCACCCCGACACACGGCAACGGCCGAGTTGGCCAGGGTGAACGTCGCGTTGGTCATTGTCCAGACGCTGTTGCCACCGTAAGCGATATAAGTCGCCGATGAACCGCTGGGCGCTATGATTCCGCCACTCTGATTGAAAACGCAGCCCTTGAGTTCAAAAAACCCCGCGGTAGTCCAAGCCCCGCTAGTCATATTGATGGTTCCACCACCGCCAAACAAGGGTTGCACAGTGTTTTCGTTGCAATTGATGTTCAAGGTGGCACCGGAGCCAACAGAGAAGTTATCCTGATACCCGGAGCCGGTGATGGCGGCGTTGATGGTCGCCGTCTTGCCGGCGGCCACCGTGAGCACCGTGCCGCCGTCAACTCCGCGAGGGAAGTAAATCGTGCCCGATGAAAGGGTGTAACCGGAGTTATTGAAGGTCACGTTGGTGGCGGCAATTTGACCACTTACCGTGACGGCATAGCTGCCATCCGTCCCTCCAAAGATTGCGGTGTTGGTGCTCACCGTGGTGCCAATCTGTGACCAGACCACATCACTGCTGCCGTTCCACCAATTGGTTGTGCTAGTGTCCCAAGTGCCACCTCCGTTGCCACTGCTGTTCAGAACATGGCCGGGATCCCAATTAAGTGTTTGGCCTCTACCGACCAGAATCGGACCTGTCACCATTGCCCACATTAATAGCCACAGAGGACACTGAAAAGAGGTCTTCTGTAGTCGTCCGGCAACAACGGATTGGCTCATTCTAATAAGTTTATCGTTGGCATTAGCTCTTTACAAATCTGGCCATTCATTACTTAAACGGGTTCAAGAGCTTTGTCCAACACTACGTAACAACCATTGTGGCTCACCATGAGATGTCGTTTATTGTAGGATTCAAGGTGCTTTTCGGCCGCAGACTGTCATTGCAGTTGACTCAAATTGTATTGGGACTTCGCATCAAAGTCTTCCAGATTTTGATACTGGTAAAGGTCGCGCGTTCCGCCGGGGCGGTAGGTGTGCAACTGTAGCCATTGGTTAAATTTAACCCATTGTGCGGAGCCATCGGCAAAGCACTCGCTGCCGCCCGCTGGCGATCCATCCCTGTTCTTGTGGGGAACCGTGGCATAACTATCACCAGACCAGCCGGTGCCCGCAGCGTTCTTACAAATTTTATCACAGGCAATCATCCAATACGGCTTGGCCTGTGCCAATTTGACGGGGCTATGTGATGGATAAATGCTGCCAGTGGCGTTTCGCCATTCGGTGACACCGCCAAAATACTGATAGCCAATAACCCATTGTTGATTTACCGGGTCGTAGATAATGCTATCAGCTGACAAATCCGGGCATAACCAAGGGGTCGGACCATTGGTGGTAATCGGCATACCCATGATTTTTGTTAAATCTAAGAGGTTAGCACTGAAAGATGAGCAAGTAAATCCATCGGTGCAAGGCCGGGGATCTGCATAAGTCCCCCCGTTGTTCAAGACGATGCGCGGGTTTAGCACCTTGTCATCATTGTCACCGGCATAAATCGTGGCTCCAAGCGCAATCTGTCGGAGATTGTTTATGTCCTGGGCACGCTTGGCCTTCTCCTTGGCACTAGCCAAAGCGGGCAAAAGCATAGCCGCCAATATCGCAATAATTGCAATCACCACCAACAGCTCGATGAGCGTGAAGCCTCCAACGCGAATTGAAGCGCCAGATTTTTTAGTTTTCATAAGTAACAGCATACATTATTTCACAATGGAGTCCGCCTAACTTGCGCCAAGCGGACTTTCCACACCATTTTCATACCAATCTTCATCGCGAAAGCCGAGAGAGGCTTACTCTCTCGGCTTGGGCTTGCCGCTTATATTTACGGATAGACCAGCTGGTAATATCCGTTGAGGTTTGTATTTAGAATCGTGATATTAGTCGAGGTTGTCGCAGCCGAGCCGGGCACCGTTCCCCAGTCATTCAGGTTACCACTCACGCCATTCGCCAGATTATTCGTCTGCATCAGCAAACGATAACCCAGATGATCCGCCGGCCAAGCCAGTGTCAGAATATTTCCGCTCACACTGGTTGTCAGCGTTGGCACCGTCTGACTCGGCTGCTTGGTCACGTTCACCACATAGAGGTTTGTCACCGACAAGTCTTGCGATACCACTCGCACAGCCAGCACGTTCGTCGAACCGATGCCCAATGTCAGCGACGCGCTCGCAACGCCGTTAGGCAAGATGCCCAACGAGACACCGTTCACGATCAGCGTGTTTGTCGCCGTCGGATCCGAGTTGGTCACCGTCACCGTTGGCGTGCTCGAATAGGCGTTTGTCTCAAGGTAGCCCGTCAACACGTTCGACGTGAACGCTGGGGCAAAGCCCAACGTCGGGTTGAACACCAGCGAGGTCAGATAAGCGTTCGTGCTCAACGGCGATGCCGTTGATAACACCTGCAGGCTGCCCGACCCAGCCGAGTCAAAATATGTCGGGTCGGTGCTAGCATTATAAACCCCGGGCGGATAGTTAGTCCCGCCAATTACGAGGCTGCCCACTGTATTGGTGGTCGAAAAGTCCAACCTGAGAACCGCATTTGTCGCGATGCTGACCAGCGAGTTGGTCGCCAGTGATGCATAAGAGATCTCCAGCTCGCCAGCACTGACAATCGTGCTGCCGGTGTAGGTCGTGTTGCTGTAAGCAAGCAAAAGCCCAGTGCCAGTCTTAAGCAATGACCCGTTGCCGGCGATAATAGCTTTTATGTCAAGCTCCGGTCCCGGCACGTCAAATGTGCAGTTCGTGCCGCCAATGGTCAGTGTGCGAGCGCCTGCGGATCCAACTGTCAGCGCCGGGAAGCCAGCGCTGTTGCGCAGCGTTCCGCTGTTGGTGATGAGGAGTGAATCCACGGTTTGAATATGTCCGTTCAGGTCTAACACCCCGCCGTTCAGGGTTACTGGGGCGAACGAGGCACCACTGATAATCTGGTTATTGTTAGCCGTAATTACTACTAGGCCATTCGTATTAACCGTCAGCCCGGGACTGGGGCCGGTGGTGCTTTTAATGGCATAACCGGCAGTTTTTCCAAGGTTCACCGTGCCGGCATTGACAATCATTGAACTGCCATTGCCGGTGCTAGAAGTTCCGATGACGTTCAACGTGCCGTTACCAGTTTTAGTCACGGCGTAATTACCGCCAAGCCAGTTGCCACTCGTGGTCAAGGTGTTACTGGCCACGTTCACAACCAAGCCTGAAGAAAGGGTGACCTGCCCACTGCCAAGATCCAGGTTGTTGGATGCGCCGAGATAGGTGAAGTTGCCGGACCATTTGATTGCTAAAGGGCTTGCAGAAATGTCGGAACCGCTGACATTTTCAAGCAAACCACTATCAATTTCAAAAGTTCCAGAGCCTAATGATCCATTGTTGCCGAGGTTAAGCTGGCCAGTGAAGAGCGTCACACCACCGCCACTACCAATGGTATTGTTGTTCCCCAGCGTCAGTGTGCCATTGCCAGCTTTGGTCAATGTGTAATTGTTGCCACTATCTGAAATCGGGCCGCCAACGGTCAAGTTGTTTGAACTGACTGTTAGGGTCAGATTTTGATTCATTGTCACTGAGCCTGCACCCAGATTCATGCTGTTGGACGAACCGAGGTAAGTGAAGCTGCCATTCCAGCTTTCAGTGATGGAAGGAATCAACGTCACATCGGAACCGCTGGTATTATCCAACGCCACGCCAGCGGCCAATGTCAGCAGCCCGGTGCCGATGGCGGAATTTGCTCCGCTATTATCGCCGCCGTTGTTGATATTCAACTGGCCGGCGCTCAGCGTCGTGCCGCCACTGTAGGTGTTCGTGCCGGCCAGCGGGAATGTTCCGCCACCCAAGAGCGACAACGCGGATGAACCCGCCATGCCGCCGGTTCCCTTAATGGTGTAACTCTTGTTAGTAGAGTTGTTGGCAGTCACACTGAACGGATTGACGGTCGTGTTCAACGTGACTGTAATCGGCGAGGAACCACTGGCACTGTCATCGAATACTACCGCGCTGCCGTCTGTATATTTGACTGAACCGGCAAACTGCGTCCAATTAAACGAAGTGTTGATGTCCCACGCGCCGTTACCCACCGCCCAATACAAAGCGGGATTATAGGTAGAACTGGTCACGACAAGTGCGATGGTCTTCGTAGCTGTAATATTTGTGATATAACCTGATGAAATATATCCTGGTAATGTTGCTGTGGTCGGTGCTGTGCCAGAAACCGAACCGGTATATTTGATAAGCGGATAAGTTCCCACGGCGATGGCGGTGCCGCCGATGGTCAGTGCAGGCGTGACGGTGAACGCCACATTGCCACTAACCTGAATCGGCGCGATGGTCGTGCTGGGCGCAAGCGATCCAAAGTTGTTAGCCAACGACGGCGAACCAGACGCAAACGCTAATGTGCCGATGGACCATTTTTGTCCCGCATTTGCCGTAAGGGACACAATCGGGGTTCCCACCGAACCGTCCAAGGTGACCGCGCCGTTAGTAGGATTACCGGTGGTTGAAACCGCTAAAGTTCCGTTGCTGACTACCGTGGAACCACCGTAGTTAATGGTGCCACCCAAGGTCAACGTGCCGAGACCAGATTTGTTCAACCCACCGGAACCGGTCACACCGCCGCTCAACTGAATGTCATGCTGAGTGCCCGCACCATCATCGCAGAGCAAGGTGACATTGCCATTGACCGTGCCAAGGGTAATCGGCATGGCCGTGGTCCAGTTTTGCAAGGCTCCGACCGTGCCGCCGGAAAGCGTAACCGTGCTAGAGGAAGGGTGATTAGCACCTTGGAAAAAGCCGATGCTGGACAAATACAGGCTGCCACCCGTCATGGTATAGCTGTTCGTGCAAAGGCCGGTGACAGCTGAGCTGCTGCCAAATAGAATTCCACCCCAAGCGGTAATGGTTCCGCCTTCTTGGGTCATGATGGCGGATTCGTTGGCCACGCCGCCGCTATTTCCCATCAGGTTGATGGCACAATTCGCGGCTACAGCGCCACTAAATCCCATGGTCAACGCTCCGCCCTGCACATCCAATAAACCGTGGTTGCTGCCCAGGGCGTCAACATCTACAACCAAGGGACAACTGTTGCCAGTTTGCGCAAAGGCAACGGTAGCGCCATTCTGGATGATGAAACTGCCAGTAAATCCAGCGCGGGCGACCCCCATGATACTGGCATTCATAGTTAGCGTGGCGTTGGTGATTGTGTAGATTCCAGGGCCGCCGCCATAGCCCACAAATCCAGAGCCACCGGGTGTGATTGATCCGCCAATTTGATTGACGGTGGATAACATGTTGAATTGAGTAAGAACATTCGTGCCACTCAAGTTAAAAATGCCGGCACCGTTGAATTGGGGAGTCTCATTGCCAATAATATTTCCAGTGACGTTCATCGTGGCACCGGCGTTGGCCGTCCAGACCGCGCCATTAAAGGCCGTGGAGCCGGTGACCGGAGAGGCAATCGTCGCCGTCTTATTCGCGGCGACCGTAATTGAGGAACTGGTCAGCGTATTCGCCCCAGCAAGGGTGTAACCAGAATTATTGAAGGTCACCGAAGCAGCCGTCAGATTGTTCCCATTGGTGACGGTATAAGTCCCATCCACCCCGCCGCCAAATACGGCGGCCGTTGAGTCCCACGCGATGTCGGTGGTTCCGTTCCACCAGTTAATGGGAGCTGTGGCCCAAGTGCCTGAACCATCTTGTGCTCCCGCAACATTGGTATTCGCATCCCACACCCAACCACTCGAACTGCTGGTGCCCAAGGTTATGGTCAACGTGTTGGTGCTGCCATACACATTAGCGGTGTCGGGGTAACCGGCAGTAATTGTGTAGGTTCCCGGCGCCAGCGTTGCCAGCAGCGAGGCCACGCCTGTGGCATTCACAGTGGCCGTCCCCAGCGTTACGCTGTTCGTCGTGAAAGTCACCGTTCCATTAGTCGGCCAACCACCGCTGACGATAGATAGTGTCGCTAGAAAAACATACGGCCGACCTGTAAAGACATTGGTATTGGCACAAGTTAACGCCAGCGTGGTGTATGCGTTAGTAATATTGGCAGTAAGGCCAGTGGGCTGCACCAGATAGTAACTTCCGGCAGCACTACCACCTAGCGACAGACCAGCAACGGCAACTGCTTTAGCAATTCCCACATTCGCGTCGGAAAAAGTGGCCGTGTAACCATTGGTTACCAGAAAGACGTTGGGCACGTCCGGGCCTGCCACCCCGCTCAAGGTATAGCCATTCGTGTAGATAGTAGCCGCTGTGCCGCCATCATAAATCTTATTAGTAGCCGTGAGACCACTTACCGTCACCAAGGTTTTAACACCAGTTACCGCCAGCAACACATCGCCGCCGCTGAACTGAATATTCGCCGCCGTCGCCGCTGCTAGAGCTGTTCCGTTGACAGTGGGCGTGCCGGTGGGAACGATGCTACCACTAGCTTGATGGGCGATGATATTTGTGCCAACCGTGGTCAGCGCCGCGCCATTGACCGTCCAAAGATTGCCTTCAACTTTAAGCGTGCTGTTTGTGACGAACAGCGCCGGATGGGAGCCGTCATAGGTCAATATAATGTTGTTGGTTCCCAAATCCACCGAGCCGGAAGCGTTGCCGATAATGGCCGCCGCCGATGAACCCACATTGGTGCCCGTGCCAGCAGCGGTGATGACATTGTTGGTGTTAACCACAAAGTTGGCAATGGCCGACACATCCAAGGTGGCCCCTGCCGCGAGACGGATGCTCACAGAATTGCTAATCGAAGCATTCGCACCCAAAGCCACTGCGCCAGCGTTGATGACCGTCGCCCCGCTGTAAGTGTTCGTGCCATTAAGCGTAAGGGTTCCGCCACCGGTCTTGGTGAATGTGCCATTGCTGGTGTCATCCGAAAGAACGCCTGAAAGGGTGATGTTACGCGCCGTGCTACCACTGTCAGCCGCCTGAATGGTCACGCCAGCAGCGCCCAGCTTCATGTTCATCGGGGACGTCCATACAGCCGAGGCGCCGAGTGTGCCGCCTTGGAGCTGGATTAGATAAGGGAGGGCGGCGGCGGCACTTCCAATAGTGATACCATTGACACCGACATAGAGGCTGCCACCGCTGATCTGTAGCTTGGCAAGAGATGTTGCATTATAGGTGCCAGCTGTGCCGCCGAACTGTATACCGTTTGCGGTCACGATGCCGCCGGATTGGGTCATGGTAGCAGTCTGGGCGGCAGCGGTTCCGCCATTTCCAAAGAATTGAAGCACGTTAGCGGCTTGGCTGGTGCCAACGGTAAGGGTGCCACCCTGCACGTCGAGTTTGCCATTGGATAGAGTGTCGTTACCAGCAATAAAGAGATTTCCAAATTGGGCTGATATCGTTCCAACGTTCACCGTGCCGCCAGTTTGCACGGTCAAGGTGCCAGTTGAGTTACCTCTGCCTAAACCTAGATAACTTCCACTCCCTTGGTTGATGCTTAGCGTGCCACCGGAAATGGTATAGTTCACATTTCGGCCGGCGGTGTGGTCAACCCAACTGCCGCCGCTACCCGTCGTCACCGTGCCCCCCGTTTGATTAATGACAGCAGTGTTGAATCGAGGGACGGAGGGTGTAGAAGTTCCACCGGTAATATTCAGGGTGCCTGCCCCGCTTATTGCATATTGAGCGCCACTAAAACCGCCGCCAAAATTCAGCACGCTACCGGCGTTGATGGTGGTAGTCTGCGCGGCATTGTTGCCGCTGATGGCGGAGTTGATTGTGGCCGTCTTGTTAGCGGCCACGGTGATGCCACCGTTAACTGTGGCAGTTGTCAAAGCCAGCGTAGCACCAGAGAGGGTATAGCCGCTGTTGTTAAAAGTGATTCCGCCTTCCGCCTGAACCGTCCCAGAAAGCGTGACGCCATAAGTGCCATCCACACCCGCGCCAAACGTAGCGGTGTCTTTGTTGGCATTAACCCAATTCTGATTGTCGGTGCTGGTCGTGACATTTCGCCAGTTCCCTGCGGCCGTGGCCCAAGTGCCGCCGCCATCCTGGGCACCGGCGGTGCCGGTGGTTGCGTCCCAAGTCAAAGCGGAAGCGGCGTTGGCCGATTGAATAGAGCAAATCATCAGCCCCAGCGCGAGCAGGCATAGCGGCCAAGTCAAAAGTATATGTCTAGGGGTTCCGGCGCGAACTGATTGTTTTGCGATTACGGTTTGGGTTGTCATTTTCATTTTTATTGGGCTTCTGACTCAAGGCTCACACACAGAACCTTGCGACATAACGCGGTTTCACTTCATGCTTTCTCCACTTCATTAATTCTTCGTTAACGCGGCGGGAGACCGCGTTTCCGGCAATCAAATTATGGGCGTGGTGAAACTCTAGCTCACTTCTTGAAATTGGCTATTCCCCTAAAGGTGGGATATACCGCCCGCGCCAGACGGAAACTTTAAAAGGTTGAATCTAGCTATTTGTGGCTGAAGCGCGCTACCGCTTCCAGCCGGTTGCGCACGTGAAGTTTCTTGCAGATGTTTTTGACGTAAGTCTTTACGGTTTCTGTGCCGATACCGAGTTGATCCGCGATTTCCTTATACACGAAACCAGACGCGAGTAAATTGAGCACTTCCCGCTCTCGTGGGGCAAGGTTGGCGGCTTCATCGCGGGAGGGTTCAGCCTGATGAAACTGCCGAACCACCTTCCTGGCGATATGACTCGACATCGGCGCTCCGCCTTGGTGCACATCTTCAATGGCCCGAAGCAAAACGTCGGTGGGACTCGACTTGACCAAGTAACCATCAGCCCCCGCTTGCAAGGCCTGAAAAATCCGGTCGCTGTCCTCGTAAACCGTTAACATGATGACATGCGCGGTCGTCAGGTCTTTCCGCAACCGCGCCACGCACTCGATGCCGGAGATTCCCGGCAAATTGATGTCCATCAGAATGACATCGGGCTGCACGGCAGCCATGCCGTCCAAGGCTTTTTCGCCCGAACCAAAGGCGCCCACACAGCAAACGCCGGGAGCGGATTTTAGAATGCGCTCCAATTGCCCCCGCAGTCCGCTATCGTCTTCCACGATGGCCACCCGCCGGAGTTTCAAATTATTTTTTTTCGCCAACATGATGGTTGTTTCTTGAAATGATGGGCTAGACGGTCTGCAAGGGAAACTCAAAGGTTATTTTGGTTCCGGTGCCGGGCTGACTCACCACCAGACAACTTCCCTGTAACGAATGCATCCGCCGCTCCATGTTGTCGAGGCCGTTGCCGCGAACATTGACAGCCGAATCAAACCCGCAGCCATTATCACTCACTTGAATGATTAAAGAATTGTTCGACTGCCGGATGGCGATTTGGATTTCGGAGGCGCGGCCGTGCTTGATCACATTATGAATCGCCTCCTTCACGGCCATGATGACATTATGCCGAATGGGACTGGCCACCGGAACATCGGTAGGCAGATCTGGAACTTCTAACCGACACCGCAACTGAGCCTGATCACACAGCTGATTTGCCATCTGGCAGACAAAGCTAGCCAACGAATCAAGATGATCGTCTTTCGGATTCACCGCCCAAACAGTTTCGTGCAAAGCCTGCACCAGCTCACTGGTCAGGCGAGAAACCGCTCCAAACTCCGCCTGCGCCTCCGGCGAAATGTTGGGCGTGAGTTGTGCCGAAGAACTGAGCAAAGAAATCTCAGTCACCCGCGCCCCAAGGTCATCGTGGATGTTTTGTGCGATGCGAAAACGTTCCTGCTCCAGATCCCGCAACTTTTCCAAATCCTGAACTTGTCGCTTCATCTGCCGCCACGCGGACAACCTCCAACTACCGGCAACCATGGCGAATAACGCCACCCAGACCGCGACCCAAAACCAAGTTGTTTTCCAAGCAGCGACGGGGACAATCACCAACTGGGAACTGCTGCGCCCGGTTGGAAGACCCATGATATTCAACGCCTCCATGCGAAATCGGTAAAGTCCCGCCGGAAGATTTTTGTATATCATATTCCCGTAATCCGCTGCGCCAATACTGTAAACTTCTTCCCATTCGAATGTTAGTTTCGCTCCTGGTGTGAGTTGGGGTCCTTGCACTTTGCTTGTGCTCCAGTCGGCGTGACCTTGCGGGTTATCATCCAAAATCGCCAGGGCTACTTCCGAACCGACGCCGTAGCGCACGAGGTGGGCGTCGACCGGCCGGATGCCGCCGCGTTCCCATCCCGCCACCGAAATTTTCGTAGCCTCCTCCGTCGCCTTACTGGTATCTGGCTTCACCGATGGAATCAGATTAATGCCATTCGTATCACCTTGGGGCGGCCATACCACCAGTTTTCTAACCGCAAAAACTCCCACGGCCTCGGGCGGTCCCGCCGAACTAATCACCACCCAAAAGCGAACAGCGTCGGGAGGAACCGTGAGAACCTCTTTCCGGGGAAGCCATGCTGAATCTTTGAAACTGCCAGTCCAACCCGGACTTTCACCCCTCACCACAAATTCTTTCTCACTAATGTCATGCTGACTCGCATCAATGAATCGAATCACCATCCGCATCAAAACCGAGTGCTCGTGCCAACCCTGCTCGTAGCCGTCAAGCTGACAGCGAAATCGTAGCGGCGCATTTGACGCCTGCGGGTTGGGACCGTAGGAAAAAGAAACAATTCCAGGATTCGCCGGCAAACGCAGCGACTCCTTTGAAACACCAGACAATGCCTGACCGTTGACGGTGACTGACCCAAGCGTTAACGGAGGTAATTGTTCTTTGGAAACTGCGGCCTGATTGATTTGAAAATCCCGGTTGGTTTGTGCAACGACAGCTGGCGCAACCACAATCAAGACCATGATGAAGGCCGCAATAGCGAATGTTGCTGCGAATTTTTTCTTACCGTCGCGATGCTTCAAGCTGCACATAAAATTACGCCTAACTCTTTCAGGGTAACATTACCAAAGCAATGTAAAATTCGGAAATTGATTGGCCCCCACGAGTCATGCCACTGTAGATGAGACAGTTTACGGTGGTTTCGGTTTGTTATTTTGTTTCCACTCAAGGTTCCGGTGGAAGGCGGGCGTAGCCCGACTGGAACCGGAA
>Ga0164296_1000717_pt1 | contig 38386 bp, 36 predicted proteins | sample GEODES057metaG_FD_113533 | JGI IMG/M metagenome (GOLD analysis project Ga0164296, IMG submission 113533) | Dystrophic lake water microbial communities from Trout Bog Lake, Wisconsin, USA - GEODES057 metaG | ecosystem: Environmental > Aquatic > Freshwater > Lake | place: USA: Trout Bog Lake...
AGCAAAAGAGAAATCTACAGTTGTGCAGATAATGAAACAGGAATTGACGCATCATTCTATATTTTTGAAAATAATTGGATAAAAGAAACATTGAGGCTTCCATTCTAGACACCGTACTATTAAACATAAAAAATGAAAAAAATTACGCTTTTGCTTATCGCTACCGTTGCCTTCGTTCAGATTTCTTGGGCAGGTTTCCCCATTGGATTTGGTCGTTGGATGTTGACTCCTGGTTATAATTTTTACCTTTCAAGAGGGTATTGGAATCAAAATGGCAATTATAATTCTTATTCAAACGGCAGTTTCATGTCGCACTATATTGGATTTTCTGGCGGATATGGGTTGAGTAGAAAGTTAGACTTTTTATTCACTTTGCCAATTGAAGTGCAGATTGATAACAATTCTGGAGGCAAGGGAAGCTATTTAGCTGCTGGATTAGGAGATGCGAAGGTTGGGTTGAGTTATTTTTTTACAGACTTCGATGCCCTCAACCACGTATGCCTAACTGGTTCGTTGATTTTACCTTTATATGCAAACAGACCGTCCCCCTATCCTGTTTTGGGTTACCAATCTGCTGGGGGCGAACTCAAGTTGGGGTTTTCTGGCAGTGCAACAGGTGGTTTTAGGAATCCTTATTATGATATGGAATTTGGTGTAAGGCAATATTTTGATTCTGATGGGCCTACCCAGCTTTTTGCAAACATTACTGGCGGTGTGCCGCTAGATGATTCTTGGAAAATTAGTGGCACCCTTAGTGGCATTAACTCCTTGAGTACTACCACTAACGATGTCCTTCAAAATTATAACTTCACAAAAAACTTCGATTATATCCGTGCAGCTTTTAATGTGGGCAGGGTCATCAACGAAAACGTATCTATTTGGGGAGGGTTGTATGCCGATGTTTTTGGATCAAACATAGCTAGGGGCAGTGGGGTATCGGTGTCTGCGGTTATTAAGTTTTAAATGTTACAATCATCATAAAAAGGTGTTTCTCTATTGATAGAGAAGCACCTTTTTTATTTATAAGCTGTTTGAGTTATTTTATCAAAAAAGGTTCTCCAAAACAATTATAGATTAGAAAGGAATGCCCAACCCGTGCTTTTGGAGCACACAATAAGCATAGTTATAAGTTGGAGGAAGATGAAATATGAACTTTCAATTTCTAAATAATAACTGCAAAGGCTAAGTAATTACATTTGTGGCAAATAATAGAACGATGACATTGATTGAAGAACTGCGTTGGCGAGGGATGCTGCAAGATATAATGCCGGGAACGGAGGAACAACTGAACAAGGAAATGACGAGTGCCTATATTGGTTTCGACCCTACATCGGACAGTCTGCACATTGGTAGCCTAGTGCCGATTTTGTTGTTGGTTCACCTGCAAAAAGCGGGTCATAAACCATTCGCTCTGGTGGGTGGAGCAACGGGAATGGTGGGCGACCCAAGTGGAAAAAGTGAAGAAAGGAATTTATTGAGTGAAGATATTCTACTGCGTAATCAGGAAGGGGTAAAAAAACAATTGGAACGATTCCTCGATTTTGATGCTACCAAACCCAATTCCGCCGAGATGGTAAACAACTACGATTGGTTTAAGGAAATAGATTTTCTTAGTTTTATTCGTGATGTGGGCAAGCATATTACCGTAAATTATATGATGGGTAAGGACAGCGTGAAGAAAAGGATTGAAGGCGAAAGTGGCATCAGTTTTACGGAATTTACTTATCAATTGATTCAGGGATACGATTTCTATTGGCTATATAAAAACAAAAATTGCAAGCTGCAAATGGGTGGCAGTGACCAATGGGGCAACATCACCACTGGTACGGAATTGATTAGAAGAAAGGCAGGTGGGGAAGCATTTGCTTTTACTTGTCCGTTGGTGACCAAAGCAGATGGGGGCAAGTTTGGCAAGACAGAAAAAGGAAATATTTGGTTGGATGCGAAGAAAACAAGTCCTTATCAATTTTATCAATTTTGGTTGAATGCAAGTGATGATGATGCCAAGAAATGGATAAAACTATTTACGCTCCTATCCAAAGAAACCATCGAAGCGTTGATTGCAGAACACGATGCAGCACCTCACCAAAGGAGTTTACAAAAGAAATTGGCGGAAGAACTAACAGTATTTGTTCATAGTAGAGACGACTATGATTTTGCAGTAAAAGCAAGTGAAATATTATTTAATAATGATACCGCTGCCATCTTACAATCCTTGAACGAAGAGCAGTTGTTGCAAGTGTTGGAAGGCGTACCTACGGTTTCAATAACCAAAGAGCAGGTAACAACGGGATATGATTTCATAAGTTTCTTAGCCGATTCACAGATATTCCCAAGCAAAGGCGAAGCAAAAAAGATGTTGCAAGCAGGAGGATTGGCAATAAACAAAGTGAAAGTAGGAGGGGAGAAGACAGCATTGGTTGCCGAAGATTTATTGCAGGATAAATATGTATTAGTGCAAAAGGGCAAGAAGAATTATTATTTGGTGATAGTGGGGTAGGGTGATTGCCACTAAGACTCTAGGCAGAAAGAAGCACAAAGAAAATAAGAATGAAGAACGTCTATTTTATTTCAGGATTAGGGGCGGACAAGCGATCATTTTCATTTCTTGATTTATCTTTTTGTAACCCTGTGTTTGTGGATTGGATTGTTCCGCTGCATAAAGAAACAATGGCTGATTATGCTATGAGACTGCGAGCAAGTATTCCTGAGACTAATCCAATTATTGTAGGTCTTTCTTTTGGTGGGATGCTCGTGACCGAGATGGCAAAAGCGGATGTGAACATAAAAGCAGTTATTGTTTCGAGTAATAAAACAGCAAGTGAGTTTCCTTTTTGGCTAGGGCTTGGTAAATACTTTCCGGTTTACAAATGGGTGCCAAGCTTCTTTTACAACCATTGCAGCATTGTTACTTTGTGGTTTTTGGGTGCAAAAGGAAAAGAAGAAAAGATAGTATTGAGGAAAATAATCGCTGATACAGATATTCATTTCACCAAGTGGGCTATTGAAGCAATTATGAACTGGGATAATGAAACTATTCCGCCAAACATCATACACATCCATGGAACGGCTGACAAGTTGCTGCCCTATATGTTTGTCAAGACTGACTTCACTTTAACCGGTAGCGAACATTTGATGATAATGGACAAAGCCACAGAAGTTTCTTCAATATTGAAAAGAATTATTGTAGGATAAAAGCCATTAAATACTTTTATTATTTACATTGCTCCCTTATGACAATTGACATTTTGCCCTTTTTATTGTACCTTATTTTGTTTTGTTTCATCATCTACTGGATACCGTTCTTTAAAAAGTCGGGGATTGCTTGGTGGCTGCTGATTGGGTTGTTTTGTATCAAAGTAGGGGTTGGCGTTGTTTATGGACTTTATTTTAAAACCCCTGCCTTGATTGATAAAGCTGATACTTGGCGTTTTTATAGAGAAAGCCTACCCGAAACACAACTTTTATTACATCATCCTCTCACGTTTATTAAAACACTTTTTGCAAGTAATTATGCCGAAAGAGGTGGATTGTTTGTAGGCAAAAACTCTTATTGGAATGATTTAAAGGATAATATCATCATCAAATTATTTGCTGTCTGCAATGTGTTTACACGAAATAATTATTATTCAAACACCATCTTTTTCAACTTTTTATACCTCTTTGGACTAGTTGCTTTCTATAAATTGGTGCAAATTCATAGTCGCACCCATCAATATTTGTTGCTGATTTCTATTTTCTTGATGCCTTCTTTTTTGTTCTGGGGAAGTGGCATACACAAGGACGGGCTATTGTTTTCGGCACTTGGTATTGTGTTTTATTCATTCTATCGAATCATAAAAAAGGAGGTAAAAGCCAAGCATTGGGTTGCCCTGTTTATTTGCCTTTCTTTTGTCTTTTTCATCAGAAATTATCTTGCCCTTGCCTTGTTGCCTGCTTTTATTGGCTGGTGGTTGGCAGAAAAGAACCATCAGCGGCATCAGTTTTACTTTCTGGCTGTATATTCTGGCTGTCTTTTGCTATTGATGATTGTTGCACTTTTAGGCGACCATTACAACGCACTTTATTACATGGTTAATAAGCATCAAGAGTTTTTGTTGCTCAATGGAAATTCTACAATAGCAGTACCGCCACTCTCCCCAAGTACCGAAAGCGTGGCAAAGTATCTGCCCACAGCAATAGATGTTGCCTTTTTAAGACCCCATCTTTTTGAGATAAAAAATCCTGCTTATGCCATGGCGTTTGCAGAAATTTTATTGAATACAACCATTACAATCGTATTTTTATGGCTGACTAAAAACAAAAGATTGATGCCTCCTTTTTACGTGTTTTGTTTTTATTTTGGATTGAGCATCTTGTTATTGGATGGATATACGGTTACTTTCACAGGTGCAATTGTTAGGTATCGAAGCCTTATGTTGCCAATAATAATTGCCCCTATGTTGGGGATGATACCTTTTAAAAGATAGTTGTGAGCTGTGAGAAATAACTCACAACTCATAACTCATAACTATTATGAAACAACTATTTATAGCATTTGAGGGAATTGATGGGAGTGGCAAAAGCACTCAGGTAAAATTATTGACTGAAAAACTAATTGCAGCCGGACATAAAGTGTACACCACTTTCGAACCTACGGATAGTCCGATTGGATCGTTGATTCGTAATATATTTAAAGGGCGGATGACTGCCGATCATAAAACAATTGCTGCGCTAAATGTTGCAGATAGGTTGGATCATTTGCATAATGAGATAAATGGCATCCTGAAAAAGAAGGAGGAGGGTTATACCATCATCACCGACAGATATTATTTTTCGTCGTATGCATACCACGGTGTGCACGTGGATATTGATTGGGTGATAGCTGCCAACTCCATGAGTGCTGCTACGCTAAGGCCTGATATAAATATTTTTATTGACGTTGACCCAGAGGTTTCTATGCAGCGACTGAACAGTACAAGAGGCACGATTGAATTGTATGAAACCCTAGATAACCTAAAACAAGTAAGGGGAAAGTTCTTGGAAGCCTTTGATAAATTGAAGGATGAAGAGAAGATAGTAACCATAAATGGCAATCAAACCGTTGCTGCCATTGCATCTGACGTGTGGAAAGAACTAGAAAAGTTGTAGGTGCCTAAGCCATTTTACTCATAAGTAAAATGACTTTTCATAGGAGGAAAATAGGGATACACGGAGATTAATAAGCAGGATCCCAATTTAATTCAACCCCTTAATAAACCTTTCTTACCTAAAATAATCCCTAATACTTGCAAACTTTAATTCTTTTGTAATAAACAAATACGTATCGGCTATGCAACAATTAAATCACAGCAATTTAAGTACAGCAACTATTATCACCTCGATAGTTGCTTTTGTATTGTTTGCATTATCCTTTATTTTCAACAAAGAATCCTTCTTTTTATTATTCAATACAGATTTAGGGCTTGCCGCCGACTCGTTTTTTGCATTCATAACAAAAGGAGGTGAAGTGGTACCGTGGGTTGTTGCGTTGGTATTGATATTGGTGTGGAGGAGAGACTTTTTTTGGTTGTTGTTGGCTTGTTTTATTATCTCAACAGTGTTTGTTCAGGGGATAAAAAATACTTTTCCAGACGAACCTCGTCCCACCAAGGCAATCACAAACATCAATCAAGTGCATACTGTGGAAGGTGTGGAATTGTACAAAGTGCATAGTTTTCCATCGGGGCATACTTCTGCCGCATTTGCTGTTTTTTTTATTGCCTGCCTTGCCATAAAATCAAAATGGATAGTTCCGTTAGGATTGATTTATGCGCTTTTGGTTTCCTATTCTAGGATATATCTTGCAGAACATTTTCCTCGTGATATTGCGGGTGGGATGCTGATTGCAGTGATAACAATTTATTTAAGCTTATGGATTTGTAGGAAAGTGTTAGCGAAAAGCAATACTTTTAGCAAATGAAGAAACATTATTTGTTGCTGAGCCTATTTTTCATTTCTTTTTTGGGGATTACCTATTTCCTCTACAATCCTTGTGCTCTTTACTTTCTAAATGACGATTTGGTTCATATACCATTAAGTAGCCAAAATTTCTTCTTTCAGCAGCATTCCTTTCGAGTAATGCATGAAATCCTTATTACGATAGAGTATAAATTCTTTGCGGCCAATTCCGTTGGATACCATTATGTGCAGTATTTGATTCATGTCCTTTGCTCGGTTCTGTTCTTTATTTTTTCTTATAATTTGTGTAAACAATTTGGCACTTTAAAAGAAAGTAACAACATATTGGTAAGTGTACTTTCCGCTGCTTTTTTCTCCATTTATGCCTTTCATTCGGAAGCTATATTATGGATTTTGGGAGAGACGGCTTCTCTTGCAACCTTATTCTTTTTGCCTTCAGCGATTACTTATATGAAAAGGGAGCAGGGGGTATTTTACTTTATTTGTTCGCTTGTATTCTTTCAGATTGGGCTTTTTACGTACGAATCTAATTGGGTAGCACCAGTTTTTATTTGTTTATTATCCTGGGCCACTGTAAAAAGCAAAGGGAAGCCATGGAAAATAGAAAGGATATACCCTGTAATTTATTCAGGGACTTTCATAATAAATTTAATTATTAGGAAAATAATTTTAGGCCAATATGGAGGAAGCTATGGCGATAATAAATTGTTTGGCTTTAATGCAAAACAGTTAGTGTACAATGGCATTTGTTTGTTTGTAAGAAGTTTTGTGCCACCCAGCCATTCGTCAATATACTTTGTAATATTTACAGTAGTATTGTTTATTGTCTTATTCTTTGTTTTGAGGTTGATACTAACAAAAAAAGTGGGGGATACACTAATGCTTGTTCTGACTTTATCATTCTTGGCGTCACTGATTCCAACGCTTACCTTAGGCATCAGCACCCACTCCAGAGAGTCTGAGCGTTACCTCTACCTTCCATCTGTTTTTCTGTGTTTATTGATTATTTACACGTTGTTCAAACTATCGCTATCCACTAGGGTGCTTTACGCCACCATAATAGTCTTGTTTGCGTACAATATTTTTTATTCATACATCAATACAAGGGATTATGCAATGGCAAGCACTATTGCAAAGGATTACTATGCCTACTTTAAAAAAGAAGAACACAATAATGATACTATTATTGTAAAAGATTTTCCACAACAATTTAATGGAGTGCCTTTGTTTAGATTAGGCTTTAAAGAAGGCTTGGCTTGGTTGGATAATGTTGATACTAGCAAAATACTGATTCCAGCAGATGAGGAAATGAAAGTATCAACAGATTATGATAAAGCCATTGCTAAGAATGATTTCAACTTTTCTTTTAGAGAAGATAAAATAAATTCCAAACGAGAAATTTCACTTGTTTTTGATACAACGTACTTTTCAATAGCGGAGTTTAGTAAAAAATAGGCTTGTTTATCTGTACCATTCTTTGTACATATTTACCAATAATATCAAACTCGAGGTTTATGATATCCCCTTCTTGCAGTTGTTGCATATTGGTATGCTCGAAAGTATAAGGGATAATAGCAACTGTAAAAGTACTTTGTGTAACGTTGAAACAAGTAAGACTGATGCCATTTACAGAAATGGACCCTTTTTCAATAACTAAATGAGCAAACTGGTTGTCAAACTCAAAAGTATACTCCCAACTGCCCTCGAGCGTTAGTTTTCTTTTACATACTGCCGTAGCATCTACATGGCCCTGCACAATGTGACCATCCAATCGGCCATTCATCAGCATACATCTTTCCAAATTTATTTGGGTGCCAGTTTTCCAATTGCCCAAATTTGTTTTTCGCAATGTTTCTTCAATGGCAGTTACCCTATGCAGATTTCCCTTTATTTCTTCCACTGTAAGGCAAACGCCATTATGACTTAGGCTTTGGTCTATCTTTAATTCAGCGGACAGAGGGGATGATACCCAAAAAGTAGCATTGGTTCCCTTTGTTTCAATACCTTCAATAAGGCCAATACATTCAATAATTCCTGTAAACATGCGTGCAATTTATCATTGAAAATTGAGATAAAAAATATCATATTTGGCAATTAGAACATTTCTCCTATTTTTGCACTCCATTTATTAAAAAAAGAGGACACAATTATGCTAATAATCGATTCAAAAGATTGCGAGAACATTGACAAAGCACTTAAGAAGTACAAGAAAAAGTTTGAAAAAAGTAAAACTTTGATACAATTAAGAGAGCGTCAAACATTTACTAAACCAAGCGTAGTACGTCGTGGTCAAGTATTGAAAGCAATTTACAAGCAAAAACTAGCTAACGAAGCTTAGTGGATAAGTAAAGTAGTTACTCACTATTTATTCCCAAATATATTTAAGTAGCCTTGGTCTTGTACCTTAGGCTACTTTTTTATGTCTGATACTAAGCAATATTACCCGGAAATACAATCTTTTTTGGATTATTTACAATTTGAAAAAAGATATTCTGTGCATACTATTGAGGCATACCAAAACGATCTTGAGCAATTCTTTGCTTATTTAATAAAGCAATTCGATACACCCTCCATACCAACCATTCTTGCTACTTTCATCCGTACCTGGCTTGCATCTCTAAAAAACGACGATATCACAGCTAAGTCAATCAATAGAAAAGCTTCTGCATTAAAATCTTTTTTTAAATATCAAATGAAGCTAGGCGTTATTACAGTCAGCCCAATGGTAACCGTTTCTTCTCCTAAAATAAGTAAACGTTTACCGGAGTTTGTCTTAGAGAGCAATCTAGAAACGCTTTTTAAACACGTAGAGTTTTCCGACGATTGGAAAGGCAAGACAGAACGATTGGTGTTGCAGCTATTTTATGCAACTGGTATCCGGTTAAGTGAATTAGTCAATATAAAAGAAGGCGATGTCGATTATTCAAAGTCGCAGGTGAAGGTATTAGGCAAGGGTAACAAGGAGCGCATCATACCCATATCAAATGAACTCGCTGAAACCCTAAGGGAGTATGTATCCAAAAAGTCTAAAGTCAAAGAAGGCGTATCAAATCTGTTCATAAATGAGAATGGAAAACGACTGCAACAAAGAAGTGTCTATGAATTTGTACATAATTATTTATCAATTGTTACCACTATTAAAAAACGGAGTCCACACATTCTCCGGCATAGTTTTGCCACGCATTTAATGAACAATGGTGCCGACCTAAATTCGGTTAAGGAACTATTGGGGCACGCAAGCCTGGCCTCTACACAGGTGTACACGCACAATAGCATCGAGAAATTGAAAGATGTTTTTAAAAAAGCACACCCAAAAGCATAGTTTAACAAAAAAAATACTTTTTTCTAATAAATATTCGTAAATTGTGCTTGATAAAACTACTGTTGCCTATGCAATGATAATTACCTGACATTTTTTATTTTTCACATTTTAAAAATGAGTTACCATGAACGTTAACATTCAGACAGTGCACTTCGATGCAGATGAGAAATTGGTGGAGTTGGTTTCAAGAAAGGTACTTAAGTTTAACACCTTTCACGACAGGATTACAAAAGTTGATGTGTTTTTAAAGTTGGATAATATTGTCCATAATATTAAAGACAAGATTGTAGAAATTAAAGTGCATGTGCCTAGACATGAGTTTTTTGTGAAAACGTCATCTAAATCTTTCGAAGAATCATTTGATGCTGCTTTCGAATCAATTATCAATCAGATAAAGCGTAAAAAAGAAAAACTTGCCGCTTAAAGAAATGTAAAGGCCTCAGAGATGAGGCCTTTTTTATTTGAGACCAATACCTTTATTTCTGATAATGATGTCAAAACAATATCGGGGTTTTCTTGCAATAAAAACGACAACTAGCATTGTTATCTACAAACCTACTGCCTCCCCAAAGTGCAACTTAACTGGCCCAACCAATCCTGCGGGCTGCAATGGACTATCCTTTTTGTAATAATACCAGTTTGTAAATGCTTTCCTTCCCTGCGAAGGCCGTGGCTGGTTCTTGATAAACCAATCGGGATATTCTTTCAAAGGGCTTCCTACATCTACACCCTTTAGCGTTCGGTTTGCCCCTAAAATAAAATCTTCTGGCTCTTGCTCATCGCCTATCAATCGGTTTGCCCAATTGTTTGTAACGGCAATATCCAATGTGTTTTCGCCAACTTTAAGGGCATTTGTAATATCGGTTTTATAAGGAGGATACCATAGCACGCCAAGGTCTTTTTGGTTGATGGAAAGCTGCACAATGTTATTTACCGTTCCCAAATCGAGCATTACTCGTTTGCCTGCGGCTAATTGGTTGTCAGTAATATTTATTGTTTTGGTGTAACGGGCAGTACCTGCAAAATATTTGACATCGGGCATATCACTCTTACTAAAATCAACCAACTCAGGAAAGTCTAAGGAAAATTGTTTGTTCATTTTAGGATTAAAAGCCACGTGCCAACTGCCAGCTATTTCTTTTGGAGAAGAAGGTTTTATTTCAATCTTATGCTCGCTACCATCAGAAAGACTCACAGTTGCCACTGCATCTTTATACGCAATAAAAGAAGGTTTATTATTGATGAAAGCAAGTTTGCAATCGGCAGCAGCAGCTTTGAAAGCAAAGGATGTAGTATGCTTTGTTTGCGTTACTCGCTTCCTAAACACCACAAAAACCGATTGGATACCTTTCAAAAACAATTGAACATACGTTCTTCCCCCTTCTTCCTTCCACACACTTGCAGGTTCGGTGTGTGCATCTTCAGCTTGCCAAATCTCTGGTTGCAATCCCTTCACCCTAAAAGAAAGCGTGACTTGCTCTGGTTGATTATCTGTGTTTGCAATAAAGAAAACGTGGTTATTACCTTTCTGGCGATGCACATACTTGATGTATTTTGCCGTATCAGCTTTTTCAATGATACAGTCTGGAGTAATGTCACATTTTGCAATGGCATTCTTAATGGTTGTTGTCACCCAACCTTTGCCATAGTTATGTTCTGTTCCATTTCCCCAAACTTCTTCACCAATTGCTTGCAGTTTAATATCCGCATTGGGGTAGTCCTGCAAACTTGGCGATTCCTTTGGTTTTGGCGAAACAATGTATGCTCCATTAGCCACCAATTGCTTCACTTTCTCTGCAACGGCAGGTAACATTGTACCTCCATTTGGGAAAACAATAAAGGTATATTTTCTTCCTGACGGCAATATGATTTGATGATTCTCAACCTTTATATCCCTCACAAGGAAGTCATTCGTAGCAATCATATCGCTAAAGCCATCTTGCTTGTCAATGCACAAATAATCTGCAACCTGCTCTCCGTATTGCAATAAAACCTGCGTGCGGGCTAGGTAACTAAAGAACGCTTTGCCGGGTTCGAACCAAGTCTGGTGCCTGCTAAAGTGCGTACCCCACCAACCCATTCCCATGCCCGGCTGGTACTTGTCATCAAAAGGTTGATGTACCCAATGATGCAGCACAAGCCTGTTTACACCCGAAGCATAAGTGCCATCAGTAGAGGGTTTTAGGAAGGCAGGATCTTCGGTGAACTTGCTATTATTCGGCCAACCCGTGAAAGATTCTGCACCAACAATTGTTTTTCCAGCAGCACGGGCAGCAGCAGGGATAGGGACATAAATTCCACCCTTGCCTCCTGTCCAAAACTCACCCATTGGCAAATCAGGAATCCCTGCACCTTCCACAATATCAAACGGCCCAGAATATGGTTCCCAATTAAGTTTAAGGTTGTTTTCATTGCAAATCTTTTTACCAACTTGCCATCCATTGTCATTATATAAACGATTGATAGCATCGGTATAATCCCATTCAAAACGCTTTGTCTCCTCTTCTGAGTTAACGATTTTACGTTGTTTATTGTCTTTTGCATTAGTAACAGGTTTACCAAAAGAAACCAACCAAGGCACTGGGTCATATCCTTTGTGCTTGATAAACTCTTCCCTAAAGTGAGCCGTCCAGTTTTGATAACCCGACTCATAACTATCAATCAATAAATGCTTGAAGCTCTTGCCTACATAATCGCCAAGGTGTTGCTTGATGGAATCTATCACCACATGCCAGTGGTATTCATTCAATTCGGTACTCATTTTATCAACCTCAAGGGCTTTACCAATTAATTCGTCAGGGATTGGGTGTGGGGGCACCATTGTAGGGCTATACCCTATGCGATACACTTTCCAATTACCCGAAGGGGCATCCCATTTCAAGTTGCCATCTTTATCTGCCAAAGAAGTTAAGTTTACCTCATCCTTCAACCCAAAACTATCTGCCATTGGCACTGCAATGATGGCTATTTCTTTATAGAAGGTTGCTCTCTTGTCGGTACTTTTATCCAAGCTTTCTACTTTGGCTAAAGATGGTTTAGGGAAATCAATGGCAACAGTTTTGCCGCCCACCACGTCAACGCTCGTCCACACTACCTTTTGCATTCCTTGTTCTGGAGTAATCCAAGGGCCGCCTGTGGTAGAATAACCAACCGAGTTATGTAAACCTATTTCCAACCCTAATCGTTCCGCTTCCGATGCCGCAAAGCGTACAGCCTCCCAATAGGCAGAACTACGATAAGTTTGTTCTGGCCAAGGCAATTTTGCTGTAGGAGCATTAGATTCTTGAACGGCAGAGGAAAGGTTGAAAATGGTAGCCCCACCAATGCCTGCAGCCTTCATTGCCTCCAAGTCTTTGGTAATGCCATATTTGGAAAAGTTGCTCCCCATCCAATGCCACCAAACATAAGGTTTTGCAAAAGTTGGGGGATTAAGGAAGTTTTGTTCCAACTCATCTTTTTGTAGCAAGGCTTTTGATTGAGAGAACCCAAGAAAAGGTAATGAAACAGTTAAAATAACAACAACAAGCAGTATTTTTCTCATAATAATTAATTTGAATAAGCAAGTAATAGCCAAGCGTTCAGATAATTTAACATTCAATGGATAGTCATTTGGGATAAAGGTTTAATATCAAATTTTGCCATTTAGTACTAATATTGCGTTGAGTGATTCAAGTATTATTTTTGTTTTATCAATCACCGAAAAATAATTTCAAAGTATGCGCAAATATGTTTTCTATTTAATGCTGATGTTGGTTTCGTTTAACATTACTTCTTTTAAGAAAAAGGGAAACGATGATGGTCTTTATCTAGTTGTCAGTAAAAGTCAATACGAAATGAAAGTGTATGATGCCAATAATAATTGGAAGGCTACCTACCCTTGCGTGTTCGGCAACGATGACCAAGGTGATAAATTGATACAAGGCGACAGGCGCACGCCAGAAGGTACTTATCATATTGTTATAAAGAAGCCACATCCTAAATGGGATAAATACTTTGGCTTGGATTATCCTACGCAAAGTGATATTGCCAAGTTCAATGAGCGCAAAGCAAAAGGCTTAATCCCACAGAATGCTAAGATTGGTGATGGAATAGGCATACATGGCACCTGGCCCAAACAAGATTTTGTGGTGGATACTTATCAAAACTGGACGAACGGCTGCGTCTGTACCAAGAACGAATACATTGAAGAACTTTACCAGATGATACCCATCGGTACAACGGTTATTATCACCAAATAGTAGAATGTATTCATTAAGAAGTTAGGGAGACTGCCTTCAAGAGTGCATCCCAAAATAACTCTCCTGTCTTTCCCCAATTATGAATTGCTGCTTGCCGCAATCCTTTTTCAATTAGCGAAGCCCTAAAATGTTCATCCCTATATATTAATTTCATCTGGTTTGCTATTCCCTCCGCATCATTTGCCGAAGCATATAAACATCCATCCCCTCCTATTTCAGTTGTTGTATTTAAGTTGGTAGCTATCACAGGAACACCACATTGCAAAGCAGAAAGCACCGGCACAGCAAATCCTTCAGACAGCGAAGGAAAAATAAAAGAGTATGCTGCTGCGGTTATCAATACTAATTGTTGCTCATTGATACCTTTCAATATTACCACATCATCCTTATACTTATAACTACTCAATTTCTCTAGTACATCACCTTTTTGTGGTGTTATCTGTCCTGCCACCAACAGTTTCATATTGCTTTTCTGCCACTTCTTAAACAAGGAGAAAGCCTTTAACAATCCAACTAAATTATTCTTTGGATTATTTCCCCCAGTAAATAAAAAATATTCCCTTCCATCGGCATAACCATCTTTCGTCTGTTGCTTTTGTTCGAAAGTGATGGGTTGATAGAAAGGAGATGTTGTTCCATAAACAAAGGAAACCTTTTCTGTTGCAATAGGATATTGATTGATTAATGATTGTTTGATAAAATCAGAAAAGGTAATTATCTGAGTTGCTTTCTTAATGCCCTGTTTACCAAATAAATGATGATATAACCTTATTGTCCTTGGCAGATATTGCGGTTTGTCCATCCATAATAAATCTGAAACCATAAGCATCTGTGGCACATTCGTAGTTAAGCTACAAAATCCATAAGGCTGCACCAGAACAGTTGCTTTTAGCTTCTTCAATAGTAAAGGTAACTGTACAATGCCCCAAATCTTTAGCGAAACAATATTTGTAACAGCATTACTTATTGGAATAATCGTTGTGTTGGCGTCAGTTGAATAACTATGATTGTTTCCTTTGTGAATTAAAAAGTAAAAATGGTGTTCTGGATGTTTCTTAGCCAAATACCCAAAAAGCTGCTCTGTAAAAGAGGTGTTATCTGGATAGTACCCTTTTGGATAAATAGTGTTTACTACAATGTGCATACGCCGTAAAAGTAAGTTGGTTTGTTACTACTCATGAGGTTTTACCTCAAGAAACACAATGGTTTGCATAAATATACACATGGATTGTATGGAATGTGGCTTAACCCTTTGCGTTCTTTGTGCTTCTGTACGTGGTGTAATCAGTGGGAAAAATAAAGGTTTGTGTAGGAATGAAAATATTTTTTCAGATCAATAAGTTTCTTTGTAAAGTCGAAGAATCAATCGACATCTATATATTGCACCCCAAATAAAAAATAATTAAATGAAAAAGTTATTGTCAATTGGATTATTCAGTGCAATTGCACTTGCTTCTAATGCCCAAAGTGGTTTTAAAGTAATTAAATCTTTAAAAATTGCAGGTGCCGGCGGATGGGATTACCTAGCTGTGCAGCCCAACAGCAACAGGCTTTTTGTTTCGCACGCTACACAAGTGAACGTGATTGACAAAACGACCGGGGATTCAATCGGCGTCATCCCAAACACTACTGGGATTCACGGAATCACCTTTGTTCCTGCGCTAAATAAAGGATACACAACCAATGGCAAAACGAACAGTTCTACCGTTTTCAATTTAAAAACATTGGAAGTAACGGGTTCTATTGCAACCGGTGAAAAGCCAGATTTTATATTTTATGATGAATCAATAAAAAGAGTGGTTATCTGCAATGGTAAAAGCAAAGACCTTTCTTTTATTGACCCAGAAACAGACAAAGTAGTTGCCACAGTAGCTGTGGGCGGTGCGCCAGAAACGGCTGTGAGCAATGGTGCAGGCAAGATATTTGTGAACTTGGAAGATAAAAGTGAAATAGTAGCCATCGATACCAAGACCTTGACTGTGTTGGCTCATTGGTCAATTGCACCGGGCGAGGCTCCAACAGGATTGGCAATTGATACAAAGACAAAAAGATTGTTTGCTGCTTGTGGCGACAATAAATTGTTGATAGTAGTTAACGCCGAAACTGGTGCTGTAGTAGCCAACTTGCCAATAGGCGGCGGCTGCGATGGCGATGCATTTGACCCTGCAACCAAGAATATCTACACCACAAATGGCTCCGATGGAACTATCACCGTGATACACGAAGAGAGTGCCGACAAGTTTTTAGTTGTAGAAAACGCCGTAACAAAAAGGGGGGCAAGAACAATAGCTTTGGATGAGAAAACACATTTATTATATTCTCCCACTGCCGAATTGCAAGCTCAACCGGGAAGTAAAAGACCACAAGCAATACCTGGAACATTTCAGGTATTGGTTATAGGAAAATAATATTTGAAAGAATAATTGCCACAGAGGCACTGAAAAAGAAGAACAAGTAGATTTTTTACTCTTTATTTTCAGTGCCTCTGTGGCATTTTTATTTAATTCAATTTTGTTAATGAGAGCCGAAAATCAATCGCAAAAAATAAAAATTAACATCCACAAGCAACATTTATTGTATTATTGCAATCTAATGTAGGGAAACGCTACAGGAATTCTTCTTATAACATACACATTATTGGCATAACATCTACGCTTAATTACAATTTTTAAAAGCCTGTTTTTACTTAGTTGTAGTTTTCTTTCTTTAATTTGCAAACTTTAAATTTAATCAATTAGATGAAAAAATCATCAGTTAAGCGTGTGTCGTTATTGTTGTTGGCAGCAGGTTTTGTTTTTTGTGCCAATGCACAGATTAATCCTGTAACTACTGCCATCCCTTTTTTAAGAATCTCCCCCGATGCAAGGTCTGGTGGCATGGGCGATGTTGGGATAGCAACTACCCCAGATGTAAATTCAAACTTTTGGAACCTGGCCAAGCTTCCTTTCACTAAACAGGACAATTCAATTGGGTTGACTTATACGCCTTGGCTGCAAGACTTAGGACTAAATGATGTGTATTTGCTTTGTGCATCTGGCTATCATAAAATTGATGAATTGAATTCAATTTCTGGATCAATCCGTTATTTTAGCTTAGGCAGTATTCAATTTACAGATGAAAATGCTGTTGAGTTGCAAGTTTTTAATCCAAAAGAATATGCATTTGATTTTGGTTATACCCGTAAACTTGGTGACAATTTAGGCTTGGGTGTTTCGCTCCGTTATGTAAGTAGTAGTCTTGCAAATGGTTCAATTGGTGGCACTGTTTACAAAACGGGTACAACTGTAGCAGGTGATATTTCTTTATTTAAAAATGCCCCTAACGAAAATGGAGAGGGAATGAGTTGGGGTATTGCATTAACCAATTTGGGGGGCAAAATTGGCTATACTGATGATGCACTTAATAAAGATTACATTCCTGCTAATCTGGGTTTAGGTGTCTCTTACACCTCTGTTCCAAACGAAAGTAGTCGCATTTCATATTCATTGGATATTAATAAATTATTAGTTCCAACCCCACCCGTGGCACTTAATGCAAATTTACTAACTGCTGCGGATTCTGCTGCCGAAACTGCATATAAAACACAAAGCGTTGTCAGCAGCTGGTTTAAATCTTTCAGTGGAGGAAATCAAACTCAATTATTGCAGGCTTCTGCTGGTATAGAATACGTGTATGCAGACCAACTCTTTTTAAGAGGTGGGTATCATTATGAAGATGCCAGTCAAGGAGGTGTAAAATATTTTACATTTGGGGTAGGCTTGAAGTACAACGTGATAACTATAAACCTTTCTTATTTGGTTCCTTCTGGAAATGGCATCACTAAAGATCCATTATCCAACACAATACGCTTTGGGCTAGCATTTGACTTGGATGGTAGTGCTGGTGGAACAACAACCCCTACAGCTGAGCCGAATTAATTGAATAATAAATCTAATTTTAGAAAAGGAATCTTACTGTCAGTGGGATTCCTTTTCTGTTAGTATCAAAATAACAATATTATGCGAATAGGTTCAGGAGTAGATTTTCATCAATTGGTAGAGGGTAGGGATTTGTGGATTGGAGGTATTAAGATACCTCATTCCAAAGGGGCATTGGGGCATAGCGACGCCGATGTATTGCTCCATGCTATCTGCGATGCATTGTTAGGTGCACTTTGTTTGGGTGATATTGGGGTGCATTTTCCAGATACTTCGAGCGAGTTTAAAAATATAGACAGCAAGATTTTACTAAAAAGAACTTTTGATTTAATTACCAAAGAAGGGTATCGGGTAATAAACATAGATACTACCCTTTGCCTCCAAGCACCAAAGATTAAACCTTATATACCCGAAATGCAAAAAGCCATTGCCGATATTTTAAGCATTACCATCAAGGATATTTCTATCAAAGCAACCACTACAGAAACAATGGGTTTTGTTGGAAGGGAAGAAGGGTTGATAGCTTATGCTACGGTTCTGCTTAATAAAATTTAATTACTTAGCTATTTGGTGCTAACATACTCTAGGTTTTACCACCAGGTACACCAAGTAAAGAAACACAAAGGAACACAAGGTTTGAAGAATCCTTTATAATCATTGTGTTCCTTTGTGCAATCCCTTGTGAACTTTGTGGTAAAACAATTACCTTATAAATCAATCTCCAGCTTTAAATTTTCCTTTAGCTCTCTTAAAAGTGGGTATTGTTCTGCTATTCTTTCGAAGCGTTGTTTGCTATTGAGTTGCTTTTGGGTAGGCACAATTTCTTTTGTCCCTTCGTTTATACTGAAATTGAAAGCAATCAACCTATTGTGATAATGCCTTTGCAGATACTCTAATACAACTGTTTTTTCTTGTTCTATAAACTTCTGTTGGAGTGTGCTATCAACCCGCACGATAAATGTAGCATCATCAACAATTTCTAATGTTGAGGTATAAAAAGCATTGGCTTGGGAAACCTTACTCTCTTCTTTTAGTTTATTTGTGAAATGATCCCAGTGCGGTTGAAGCGACTCCAAGCTAAGTGGAATAGGGTCTTCTACTGCTTGAATAGTATATCTGTCGCCATATTTGTTCCGCAAAGCATCAAGGATATTTTTCTTCGGACTTTCAGAAACAGCAGTATCAGTTGAAGAAGATATTATGGGTTGATAGGCAGTATTAGTTATTGTCTGCGACTCCTGAACTTTGTTTATCGGCTCAGTGATTGCAGGTTTAATATTTTGAGGTTGATGAATTGTTTTCTTTTCTTCAACATACAATTTACCCGCAGGGGAAACAACAGTTGAAGAACGGGTGATTATTTGAATGGGCGAAACTGGCTTGTAGTTAATTGCTACTGGGCCATCAACTCGTTTTTTTTTTACAACATTGCCATCTTGGGTAGTGAGTTCTATTGCCTGTTGCAGGAAATTTAGTTTGATAATAACTAGCTCTACATGAAGGCGTTTGTTGCGCGCCATCTTGAAGTTCACTTCTGCTTCATTCAAAATATTCAAGGCACTCACCAAGTAACCTGCACTCACACTTGCCGCCACGCTCTTGTATTTTTCGTCCATACCCTCTACCACATCCAGCAAACTAATGGCACGGGCATCCTTGCAAACCAAAATATTTCTGATAAATTCCGCAAAGCCATTCAATACCATATCGCCTTCAAAACCTTTTCGGTTAATCTCGTCGTAAAGGAGGATTGCGCCAGCCATATCTTGCGCCAGCAAAGAATCGAGCAGTTTAAAATAATAATCGTGGTCAAGGATATTTAGGTGCTCCAGCGTATTCTGATAGTTTACTTCGCCGCTGGTAAAGCTCACAATCTTATCGAGGATACTCAACGCATCCCTCATACAACCCTCACTTTTTTGGGCAATCACTTGTAGCGATGCCTTATCAGCCACAATCCCTTCCTTGTCAATAATTTCTTGAAGGTGTTCTACGGTATCATTCGTAGTAATCCTCTTGAAATCGAATATCTGGCATCGACTAAGAATGGTAGGTAGAATCTTGTGCTTTTCGGTGGTAGCCAAAATAAAAATGGCATAAGGTGGTGGCTCTTCCAATGTTTTGAGGAAGGCATTGAAGGCACTGGCACTGAGCATGTGAACCTCATCCACAATATATACCTTGTATTTTCCGGCCTGTGGTGCAAAGCGAACTTGCTCTACAAGGCTGCGGATATCATCAACCGAATTGTTACTTGCCGCATCCAATTCGTGGATGTTCATACTAGCCCCTGCATCGAACGAAACGCAACTGGAGCAAGTGTTACAGGCTTCTCCTTCGGGGGTTTGGTTAAGGCAATTTATTGTTTTTGCCAATATCCTGGCGCAAGTTGTTTTACCAACTCCACGTGGGCCACAGAACAAAAAAGCGTGTGCAAGCTGGTTGTTTTTGATGGCATTTTTGAGCGTGGTGGTAATATGGCTTTGTCCCACAACTGTATTAAAATTCTGGGGACGGTACTTGCGGGCGGAAACAATAAATTTATCCATAACAGGCTTGCAAGATACAGAAAAGGGATTTTATGAGTTGTAAAAACTAAGGGTGTGTGTATAAAAGCTGGGTTTAAAACAACCGCCAGATGCTAAAGTACCCAAAAACGCATACGTGTTTGTCACAAAAGCATACGTAATTCTCATAAAAGCATACGTGATTGTCGCAAACACATACGTGATTCTCATAAAAGCATACGTGATTCCCATAATCACATACGTGATTCTCACAATCGCATACGTGATTCTCGCAAACACATACGTGATTCTCGCAAACACATACGTGATTCTGGGAAACGCATACGTATTTCTGGGGAGAAAGTCGCTTTTTTTACGTAAAATTTAGTTCTTTTTACAAGAATTGATTCTAAGCAAAGCATAAAGCGGACAGAAATTCATTACGCCTGTAATCAATAAAATACCTCCGATGATGATGGCTGTTTCTGCAAAAACGTTGGTAATGGTATGCGTGATGAATAAGGCGGATATGATAAGGGCGGCGACAATACGGATAATGGCATCAATTTTTCCTACGTTTCTTTTCATTAAAATTTAATTTATATCGACAAAAATAATCCTTCAATCCATAATCCAATCCTATTTAAAATGTATTTCCTAAACAATTCTGATTGAATTACATAGCCAGAAAATAATTTTAGTCGAAAGGAATACTTATTTTTGAAAACTCTAGTCTTTGAAAAAAGTCTTATTCGGATAACTAAAGAAATTAATAAAAATGAAGCTTATTATTGAAGCCATATCAGATAAAGGTGTTGTTAGGACTGCGAATGAAGACCTTATCCTAGTGGGAAACGATACGCTTCGTGATGCCGCAAAACGATACGAATTTGATTTTAGCACCTACGACCATCCCTTCATAATAGGTGTTGCCGATGGGCTGGGTGGACATAAAAGCGGGGAAGTTGCAAGCGAATATGTAATTGAAAACATGGCAAAGGCGGTAAATCAATTGCCATTGAGTCTTCCTAGAAACCTAGTAAAAAGTTATTTTACCGCCACTTCAAAAACTATTCACGATTGTATTCTGGATGAAGGAATTGTTGATGAATCTAAAAAAGGGATGGCATCTACTTTTTCTGGGGTATTGCTTTATGGCACAAAAGTTTTTTTGATACACGTTGGCGATACACGCATCTATCATTTCAACAGTAATAAAAAAGAACTTGTGCGCCTCTCCCGCGACCATTCTTTACTTGAACTTGATGGCAACGATGGGGCTTTGGGAAGTGCAATTGCAAACGCTTTCGGTGCCCATAAAGATATTTTTATTGATTTCAACGAGATAACAAACAAACTTCAAGACGGGGATTTGCTGCTTGTTTGTTCGGATGGGCTTACTAAAGAACTTTCTGATGAGGAAATTGCAAAGTGGATTGGCAAGTCGAACAGCTACCTAAAATTGGCAGAAGAAGCGAAAAAGAAAGGTGGAAATGATAATATTTCACTCGTGGTAATCCGTTATATGAAATATTGGTAGGGTTTATTTAACCAGAAAATACATTGCCACACACAATAAAAAAGTTATTGCAACAGCCAAAAGCAATTTATATTTTTCCCAATAGTGAAGCCTTTTTTGTATCTGTGAATGGTTATTAATCATCTCCACAAGTTGCATTTCATTACCCGCAAGAGACAATAAAATTTTATTTACTGTAAGTACTTTATCATAAGACAGTAATTGCGTGCAAGAAAGCAGGGAAACGATGATTGATTGATTCAATTTTGCATCGTTGGCTTGCTTTAATAACGTGAGATTATAATCAGTGAGTAATTGTAAAATCTGATTAAAAAGCCCTTCGTCACTTATTCTGTACGGATCCAAAACCTTTGCAAACGCGGCTAGTTCCTTTGCTTGTTCGGCAATGCTATCAGCAGTAATGATTGGCTGTGTCTTGAAATTCTTGTAAAAATATTTATAGTGATACGCCTCTCTGGTTTTGCTGTTTCCAAATACATCATAGGCCGTTTTTATTTCCCTAAACTGTTTGGAAGCTGTCACATCATCCCCTGCAACATCGGGATGAAACTGTAAAGCAAGCTTGCGGTAAGCCTTTTTAATCTCCTCAGCAGTGGCATTGGGAGAGACTTTTAGTGTGTTATAATGATTAGATTCAAGCAAATTCTATTGTTTTAATCAATCGAAAATAAGTAATCGGCTATATTTGTACTACCTGTTGAAAAACAGCAAAAAATAAAAGTATGGCGAAACACGCATTTGACAAGTTTATGGGCAATGAGCCCAAAGGGGCAAAGAAGAAAGAAATGCTCAAAGTAGAAAAGCGAAATGCCAAGAAAGAGGCACAAGCAAGAGGGGCAAAAATTAGACAAGAGAAATGGGAAAAACAACACGGAATAACCCCTAAGTCGGAACCAATAAAAAAGGAACGCAAGCCCAACCCTCCTTACAAAAAGGATGCTCCAACAGCAGAAAACAAACCCCGCTTTGGTAAACGCCCGATCAACAGAAAGCCATTGGAAGAGGGTAAAACAAGACCAGAAGCAAGTGCCACACCGAAAGAAGGCGAGAACAAACCTTCTGAAACGTCAAAAAGATTCTCTAAAAAATATGTAACTAGTAATAGCGATAAGTACTTCAAGGGAGACCAAGTGCTAAATCCTGAATTAGCTAAAACAAGGAAAGGCAAGCCGGGGGAAGAGGCAGGAGAAGAAATGCCTTTAAATAAATTTGTGGCTCATGCAGGTATTTGTGGACGAAGAGAAGCGGCACAAATGGTGAAAGATGGCTTGGTGAAAGTAAATGGCGATGTAGTTTATGAACCAGGTTATAAAGTTTTGAAGACAGACGAAGTTTTGTTGAATGGCGTAAAATTGATTCTGAAAAAGAATTTGGTTTACCTATTATTAAACAAACCAAAAGATTACATCACCACATCCAATGACCCAGAAGGAAGGAAAACAGTGATGGATTTGATAAAGGATGCCACCAAAGAAAGGATTTATCCTGTGGGAAGATTGGACAGAAACACAACAGGCGTTTTGCTATTGACCAACGATGGTGAACTTGCACAAAAGTTGACGCACCCCGGTTATCAAGTAAAGAAAGTTTATTCTGTGAAATTAGATAAGCCATTAACAAAAAAAGACTTTGAAAGCATTCTTTCTGGAATTACCCTTGAAGATGGAAGCGTGCAGGTAGATATGTTGGCTTATGCCGATGCAAAAGATAAAACACAGTTAGGGATTGAAATACATAGTGGTCGTAACCGTATTGTTCGCCGCATATTCGAACATTTGGGTTATGAAGTAAAAACATTGGACAGGGTAATGTTTGCCAACCTAACAAAAAAGAATGTGGAACGTGGCACTTGGCGGTTCTTGGCTGAGAACGAAGTGAGGCTTTTGAAACACATGAACAAAAGCTTTTTGAGAAAGATACCTACCAACGAAACACCCGATTTAGAAGCATAGTGAGCGCAATGAAACTTGATATTTTACTAGAAAACGAATGGTTCGTAGCCATCAATAAGCCATCAGGGATGCTTTCGATCCCCGATAGGATGCAGAGTGAAGTCTCCCTAAAAGATATATTGATAGAACACTACGGGAATATCTTTACCGTACACCGCCTCGATAAAGACACCAGCGGCATTATTGTTTTTGCAAAAGATGAGGCTACCCACAAGCAACTTTCCCAATTATTTGAAGGACGTGAAGTGAAGAAATTCTATGTAGGTTTGGTGAATGGCAAGCTCTTCAATCCACAAGGAAGCATTGATGCAGCCATCATGGAACACCCTGCAAAGAATGGAACGATGGTAATCCACGCCAAAGGAAAACCTTCACAAACTGACTATGAAGTGCTGGAAGACTTTGGAATATATTCTTGGGTACAGTTTCAAATACATACAGGAAGGACGCATCAGATTCGTGTACACACCAAACATTTGGGAAACAGTATTGCTTGCGATAGTTTGTATGGTGATGGAAAGCCCGTTCTTGTTTCTTCCCTCAAAAAGAAATTTAATCTTGCCAAGAAAGAAGAGGAGGAGAAGCCAATATTATCAAGGTTAGGATTGCACTCCTATCGTTTGCAGTTTAGTTTGAATGGTGAAGACTTTAATATCGAAGCTGAACCGCCAAAAGATTTGCGGGCATTGTTGCAACAGTTGAGGAAATGGAAGGGGAGATAGTTTTAAATTGATATAAAAAGGAAGCCATTGAAGTAAGTTCTTCAATGGCTTTCTTTTTATAAAATCTTCTAATAAAATCAGTATAGTTCTTTTATTTGCAACATGGCTACTGCAAATAAGTCTCGGTCTTCTCGAAATAAACCTACTTTTCTAAGGCGGGTATGGCGTTTTACCAAACGGCTGTTCCTTTTTATGTTCCTTTCGTCGTTGATTTATGTAATTGTTTGCCGCTGGGTGATGCCGCCCATTACCATTACCCAAATAAGCAATGGCATTAGTTACGGATTGAAAAGAGAATACGTGAGCAAGGAAAACATTTCGCCCAATGTTCGCCTAGCAGCAATAGCAAGTGAGGATCAACTGTTCCCCGACCATTATGGATTCGATTTTCAGGCAATAGAAAAGAGCCTTACTGCAAAAAAGAAGAAGAAAAAGAGGCTTCCGGCAGGTGCAGGAACAAGTACCATCAGCCAACAGACGGCAAAAAATATCTTTTTGTGGCAAGGGGAAGGCATTGGGAAATACATACGCAAAGTGCCTGAGGTATATTTTACCCTACTCATTGAACTGATTTGGGGCAAACAGCGAATCCTCGAGGTTTACCTGAATACGATAGAGATGGGCCAAGGTATTTTTGGGATTGAAGCCGCAAGCCAAACCTATTTTAATAAACCTGCTAAAGAACTTACCCGTCAGCAAGCCGCTATGATTATTGCTTGTTTGCCCAACCCCAAAAAGTTTACGGTAGTGCCAGAAAGTGGACGGGTTGCGTGGCGATATCCGCAGATATTGCGTGAAATGCACAACATAGAAGACGATGACGATGTACATGCACTGGTGGTTCCATAGATTTTGTTGCTAAAAAGGGAGGAAGGTTTGCCACAAAGACGCAAAGACGGAAAGTAGTGCTAAAACAAGATTTGCCATTGTACATTGATGGGAAACTTATCCTAAAAGAACAATTATTACTTGAAAGAAGTGCTGTAAAAAAGGGAAAGTTGGTAAGGAAAAGGGCATTAAAATGAAAATTATTGAGGTTACTACCTTTCAGCCAGACCCCGTATCTTTTAAAACGTCACTAGAAACAATCGACTCCGGCAGCCCCATATATTATATGGATAAATTTGGTTGATTTTGTGCCTCTAACGCTTGACTTTTTTATTATATATCCTCACCCATCTTTCATTTCCTTTGTTTTAAACCGCTGTTTGGAGTAATAGCTAAAATTTGTTTGCTTGTACTGATTAAAATAAATTCACTATTTCTAAAATAAATTAGCACTTTATACGTATATTATATATACTTTTGCCCCTTCAAATTAATTCTTAAATAAAAAGCAGTTGAAAAACGCAACTTCATATAATAAAGCATCACAGTTTGCCGCTGTTGTGCCTGCTTTTATTGCCATCCCACGCCCTCGTCCCAGTTTCTGATAGGACCGAGCATATTGCCAGTTGCCCCTATCAGTGAAGTATTCCCACAGCATTCGCATTTTTGTATAAATGCAGGTTTCAAACAATCTTATTTAGCTTTTTATAACTTTTTATACGGTGGAAAATCAGGAAATTATTGTTAGGGTAGCCGACCATCTCGATACCCATTACGCAAAAAGAATAACAGACGAAATGGAAGCCTCTGCGAAGGCGCGGGGAACAGGTATTGCCAAAAGAAGCCCAGAATACATTGCTGCTAAAATGCTTGAAGGCAAGGCAGTTATAGCATTGACCAAGTTAGGTCAGTGGGTTGGTTTTTGCTACATAGAAGAATGGAGTCACGGAAAGTTTGTTGCCAATAGCGGTTTGATAGTAGCACCGGAATTTAGGAAAAGTGGTGTTGCAAAGACAATCAAACAAACAATTTTTGCTTTATCAAGAGAAAAATACCCTGATGCCAAGATATTTGGATTGACTACAGGTTTGGCTGTGATGAAAATAAATAGTGATCTTGGTTATGAACCAGTTACCTACAGCGAATTGACGGACGACGAAGTGTTTTGGGCAGGTTGCAAAAGCTGCGTGAACTACGACATATTGATGAGTAAGGACAGGAAGAACTGTATGTGTACCGCAATGTTGTTTGATCCAAAAGATCATTACGAGCCAAAAGAAACTGCCGAGAACTTTAAGGAACACTCAAAGATATATGAGCGTTTTAATAGGATTAAGCAAAGCAAATTGCTTAAATGGTTCTATAAAAAGGATGAGAAAGGTGGCAACATTTTGAAATCCATCTTCGGCATCCTGATTCTTTTAGTGATATTGAAACTTTCTTTAAAATAATTATTTGTAAACGATGAGTGAAACTAGAAAACAAGTTGTATTAGGCTTTAGCGGTGGATTGGATACTTCTTATTGTGTAAAATATCTAACAGAAGATAGGGGTTTTGATGTGCACAGCATCATTGTGAACACAGGTGGTTTTAGTGAGGAAGAATTAAAGCAGATAGAGGCACACGCTTATAAGTTGGGGGTAAAAACGCACGTTACCATTAATGCGGTAGAAGATTATTATGATAGCATTATCAAGTATTTGATTTATGGCAATGTTTTAAAGAACAATACTTACCCGCTAAGTGTAAGTGCCGAACGTTTGAGTCAGGCTTTACACATTGCAGAACATGCCAAAAAGCTTAATGCTACAGCAGTTGCACATGGTAGTACTGGTGCAGGAAATGACCAAGTACGTTTCGATATGATTTTTCATATCATGATTCCGGGTGTGGAAATCATTACTCCGATACGTGACTTGAAACTAAGCAGGGAAGAAGAAATTGCATACCTGAAAAGCAAGAATGTGGACATGAACTTTGAGAAAAGCATGTACAGCATCAATAAAGGACTGTGGGGAACGAGTGTGGGCGGAAAAGAAACATTGAACAGTAAGGGGATGCTTCCAGAAAGTGCATGGCCTACACAGGTAACCAAAACGGATGCAGAAGAAGTGAAACTAACCTTCGAAAAGGGTGAGTTGAAGGAAATAAATGACCAAGTTTTCAGTCATCCTTCTTTAGCGATACAATATTTACAAACCATTGCTGGTGGTTATGGCATAGGTCGTGATATTCATGTGGGCGATACTATAATAGGTATCAAAGGACGTGTTGGTTTTGAAGCTGCTGCTCCAATGGTTATTCTAAAGGCACACCACGCTTTAGAAAAGCACGTATTAACCAAATGGCAATTGAACTGGAAAGATCAGTTAGCACAGTTTTATGGTAATTGGTTGCATGAAGGTCAGATATTGGATCCTGTAATGCGCGATATAGAGGCTTATCTAACTAATAGTCAGCAGAATGTTACGGGCGATGTGTTTGTGCAATTGTTGCCTTATCGTTTCCAGATTATAGGAATAGAAAGCAATTACGATTTGATGAGTGCCAAGTTTGGTAAATATGGCGAAATGAATACTGGCTTTACTGGCGAAGATGTGCGTGGTTTCAGCAAGATATTCGGCAACCAGACATCGATTTGGAATAAGGTGAAGGAAGCAGCCTCCCCAACCCCTCCAAAAGAGGGGCTTTAGATGCCGACAAACAATTAAAGAACTTTTAGATGATTACAAATATTTTCAATAAACAAGAAGTGGGTGTGGCTTTGAACCCTCCCTCGGAGGGCAGGGAGGCTGTAAAAGCAGGAATTATAGGTGGTGCAGGATATACCGGCGGAGAATTGATTAGGTTATTGATTAATCATCCACAAGTAGAACTAGCTTTTGTGCAAAGTGGAAGCAATGCCGGCAATCTATTGAGCAAAGTTCACACAGATTTATTGGGTGATACTGACATTCAATTTGTAGCAACCATTCCTCCTTTGACAAAAGAATATATTGATGTAATCTTCTTTTGTGCAGGTCACGGAGAGGCAAAGAAGTTCTTGTTGGGACATGAAATTGCTCCAGAAGTAAAACTGATTGATATAGGCAACGACTTCCGTTTACAGACGGATGCACACATTAAAGGAAGAAACTTCATCTATGGATTACCCGAATTAAACAGGGAACTAATAAAGAAAGCTGACAGCATTGCCAATCCTGGTTGTTTTGCTACTGCCATTCAATTGGGACTTTTACCTTTTGCAAAAGAAGGTGCTTTCTTAACTCAAGATGTTTATACAACTGGTATTACAGGTAGTACGGGTGCAGGACAAAGCTTGAGTGCCACAACGCATTTTAGTTGGAGAGCAAATAATATTTCCCCGTATAAAACGCTTACCCATCAGCATAATGAAGAGATAATCCAATCATTGATGCAAGCAGAAACTGGTAACAGGGTTGAAGCCTTTGACCTAAACTTCGTTCCTTGGAGGGGAGATTTCACTAGAGGTATCTTCATCAGTTCTACTTTTAAATGTAACTGGGGTAAGGAAAGAATATTGGAAATATTTAAGGGTGCGTATCAGAATGAACCTTTCACTAAAATATCGCTTGAACCCATCAATCTAAAGCAAGTGGTAAACACCAATAAGTGTATTATCAATATTGAGATTGTGGGTAATAAGGTAGTTGTTCATTCAGCAATTGATAATTTACTAAAAGGAGCGTCAGGTCAGGCTGTTCAGAATATGAATCTAATTTTTGGATTAGAGGAAACGTTGGGGTTGAAATTAAAAGGTGCTGGGTTTTAATACCTATTACTTACAACTTAATACTTATTACTAATGAAATTATTCGATGTTTACCCATTAAACAACATTACTATAACTAGAGCAAAAGGAAGCAATGTTTGGGATGAAAATGGTGTTCAGTACTTGGATATGTATGGCGGTCACGCTGTAATCAGTATCGGACACACGCATCCGCATTGGGTAAAACGCATTGAGGAGCAGTTGGAAAAGATTGCTTTTTATTCTAATTCTATCATCATTCCTATCCAAGCGCAGTTGGCTGAAAAGTTGGGAAAAGTGAGTGGCAAGGAAAATTATCAGTTATTTCTTTGTAATAGTGGTGCAGAAGCAAATGAGAATGCGCTTAAACTGGCTAGTTTTCATAATGGAAAAAAGAAGGTGGTTGCTTTTAGCAAATCTTTTCACGGGCGTACTTCTTTGGCGGTGGCTGCTACTGATAATCCGTCTATTGTAGCCCCGGTCAATGAGACTGATAATATCATTTTCCTTCCTTTTAATGACGAAGCTGCCCTAACAGCGTGCTTTGAAAAACACGGCGATGAAATTTCTTCGGTTATCATAGAAGGCATCCAAGGTGTTGGCGGGATTATCTTGGCCAATACTAGTTTCTTACAATTGATTAGGACATTGTGCGACAAACACAATGCGGTTTATATTGCGGATAGCGTTCAGTGTGGTTATGGCAGGAGCGGACAGTTTTTTGCCCACGATTATGCGGGCGTTAATGCCGACATCTATTCTATGGCGAAGGGAATGGGCAATGGATTTCCTATCGGCGGCATCCTGATTGCGCCACATATAAAGGCTAAATATGGTTTGCTGGGTACTACTTTTGGGGGTAATCATCTGGCCTGTGCAGCTGCGTTGGCAGTGTTGGAAGTGATAGAACAAGATGGGCTGATTAATCATGCAAAAGAATTGGGTGCCTATATTACTGAGGAATTGAAGGGCATTGAAGGGATACAAAATGTTCGTGGAAGAGGTTTGATGATTGGCTTTGATGTACCCGAAGATTTGAAAGAGTTAAAGAAGACTTTATTGACTGAATTTAAAGTATTTACTGGCGAAGCAAAGCCAAATGTTATCCGTTTATTACCTTCTTTAGCTCTAACAAAGGCGCATGCAGATGAGTTTTTGACTGCCTTGAAGGGGGCTGTTGCATTATTAAAGGCAAAATAATGACTCGAAATTAAGGTATCGCAATTTGCGATACCTACTAAAAAAGCTCTTTTATACAAATAAAGACATGTCTTGAAAGAGGTAAGACACAAGATACAATGAGTAAGATATGTCTTAGAAAGGATAGAAACGGTTCATTATAAGCTAGAGCAAATATTTTAAGACAAAAAAGAATCTATGTTTGACGAACTTAGTAAGTATAGTTACAATAATCACTTCTTTTTCACGCAAAGGGATAATTTAAAAGAGGTTTGTAATGCCCCTACAGATAAAAGCGGAATCTATGTTGTATATGCTTTAAAGAATGGGAATGTTGATTTAGTTTATATCGGATGTTCGGGCAAAATAGAAAAAGATGGCAGTATGTTCATTAGAAAAGCTGGTCTCGGTGGAATCAAAGACCGTCTTGTAAATGGACATCAATTTGGAAAAACACCACGACGAATATCTTGGTCTAACCAAATGAAGTTAGAAAATATTGAAGCATTGGATGTTTATTGGTACATAACACATAATGAAAACTTTATGGACTGCCCAAGAAAAGTAGAAAATAAGTTATTAAAAAAGTATTTGAATTTAAAAGGTCAACTACCAAAGTGGAATAACGAATTATAAATTATTTGCTAGAGTTTGAATAAGAAAAGTTGGAATTTATGAGCAAACAAACGTGTCATTATATAGTAAGAGCAAATATCGTTTTACCAAATAAATATATTGGTGAAATAGTTTTCCAAAATATTGAACATCAGTTTTCAAATGAAAATCCAATTCTTGCTAGAGAGGCTGCCTTCGATTATTATGATAGTTATATACATGGTCTTCTTTTAGGAATAGGACTAACTGATGACGAAGTAATAAATATTACCGATAGGGATGTTAGAACTCTATTAAATCCATATATAGATCCCAAAACTTCTACTGAAGTAGAGTTGCTTGGTGAGAAATTTATAATTCCCGATTACATAGGTAATGGGATTTGGGTAGAAATGGTTATTGATGCAGAGGTGGAGAATAAACTTGTCATCCATTCAATTACTTATGATAGTTCTGATATACCTATGCCACCTTCTAAAATAGATTTGGAAAGTGAATATGAGTTCTATATCACCAATAACTATGACACAAAAGATTATAAACGAACTATTATATACATCCCTGATGAAGAATATGAAGAAGACGATCAAACATTTTTAGAAACCCCATTTGATTGGACAGGTTATGATTCAAAGTATTGGTGGGAGAAATCAAATAGTGAAGAAACTACTATTGAAGAACAAGTTAGTAAGGATTATAACTTAATGCCTACTATGGAAGAAGCATTAGGAAGGGGGGAATGTGAATACACAGAATTTAAACCAGGTCTCATAAATAGAGCTTCTTCTAATAGAAACATAGAACTTGAAGTGGCAAAAACGCTTTGTGCTTTCTATAACTCAAAAGGAGGATATTTATTTATTGGTATATCTGATAAAAAAGAAGTGGTGTATGGGTTAGATTTTAGTGAAATTTCTAAAGATGAATTTCTTCGTCAATTTACAAGAATTAAAACTATGTATCTTCCCCCATCTATAGTTCTTACAACATACGGAGGTTTTTTTGAATACAAAGGCAAAGAAATTTTTGTTGTTAGTGTGATGCCAAGTTTAAAAGAGCCTATATTTCTTTGGAAAAGAGACGAGAACAACAAAATAATAAAAGAATTTTATGTTAGATCAGATGCCTCTTCAAGACATCTTTATGATTTAGAAGAATTGGTTAAGTATTGTAGAAATAGGTGGAAATAAATTCCAATAGAGTTCTCATTATTTTATCATCAAAATATTCCGCAGAAGCGGGTTTGGATTATGAAACAATTTATTTCGGTTAATGATTTAATTACGCCCTCGCAACCAAATATTGGTGCAGCCATAAATGATTTGGCCAAAAAGGCATTGGCATATAAGGCCAATCCGATGATGGATAAGGCATTGGGGGCTAATAAACGTATCGGGCTTTTATTTTTAAACCCTAGTTTGCGTACCAGATTGAGCACACAGGTTGCTGCGCAGAATCTGGGAATGGAGGCAATTGTTTTTAATGTGGATAAGGAAGGGTGGGCTTTGGAATTTGAAGAGGGCGCCATCATGAGTGGCAACACGGTGGAACACATTAAGGATGCTGCCCCGATAATGGGGTTATACTTTGATATATTGGCGATAAGAACTTTCCCTGGCTTGCAAAACCGCACCGACGATTACAGTGAAATGTATGTGAATCAGTTTATCAAATATGCGGGTGTTCCAGTGGTAAGTTTGGAGAGTGCTACGTTGCATCCATTGCAATCTTTCACAGACATTATCACGATTCAAGAAGATTTATTGGCTAATCCACTAACTAAAAAACGTCCTAAAGTGGTGCTAACTTGGGCGCCTCATGTAAAACCGTTGCCTCAATGTGTGGCAAATAGTTTTGCAGAATGGATTAATGCTTGGGGCGAGGCGGACTTTGTAATTACGCATCCTGAAGGTTATGCCTTGGATGAAAAGTTTACCCAAGGTGCCACCATCAATCAGAATCAGGATGAAGCTTTGGCTGACGCTGATTATATATATGTGAAGAATTGGAGTACTTACCATGATTATGGAAAGATGCATACCAACGATCCACGCTGGATGCTAACCAAGGAAAAGTTGGCTTTGACAAACAATGCAAAAGTGATGCACTGTCTTCCTGTGAGAAGAAATGTGGAACTGAGCGATGAGATATTGGATAGTCCGAATAGTATTGTGACCCAAGAAGCAGGCAACAGGGTTTGGGCTGCACAAGCGGTGTTGGCAGAAATTTTAAAGGCGAAGAAGTAGTACGTTATAAGTTTTACGTAATACGTATTAAGTAGTAAGTAAAAGAATAGCATTGAAGAAATTATATGTTATAAAGATTGGGGGCAATATCATTGATAACGAAGCGAAACTTGCTGCGTTTATCAAGGATTTTGCTGCGGTTGATGGATTGAAAGTATTGGTTCATGGTGGTGGTAAGTTGGCGACTAAACTAGCTGCTGATTTAGGTATTGAGCAACAAATGATTGATGGCAGACGCATTACAGACGCTGCTACCTTAAAGATTGTTACAATGGTTTATGCAGGTGCTATCAACAAGAATGTGGTTGCACAGTTACAAGCTAACGGGTGCAATGCAATAGGGTTGACTGGTGCTGATGGAAATGCAATCAAAGCTCATAAAAGGAATCACCCAACTATTGATTACGGTTTTGTGGGTGATGTGGATGAAGTAAATACTAGGTTATTACAAAGCTTGTTAGAGCAGAACATAGCGGTAGTATTAGCACCCATTACCCACGATGGGAATGGCTTGTTGCTAAATACAAATGCAGACACTATTGCACAGGAAGCCGCTAAAGCATTGAGTAGTATTTATGATGTAGAGTTGATTTATAGCTTTGAAAAGAGTGGGGTATTGATGGATGCAGAGGATGATGCAAGTGTGATTCCATCTATCAATCCTACAACTTATAGCGAATTAAAAGAGAATCAAGTCATTTTTGCTGGGATGATTCCAAAGCTGGACAATGCTTTTGCAGCTATAAATAGTGGTGTGAGTAAAGTCATAATTGGCAAAGCAGAACAACTACAACAATTGATTACAGGAGAGGCTGGAACGACAATAAAAAGATAAAATTAGTTTATGAAACATTTGACCGATGAAGCGATAAGGCTTCTGAAACTATTGATTGCAACTCCTTCTTTTTCTAAAGAAGAGAATGAGACTGCCGAGATATTGGGGGCTTTCTTCGATGAGCATGGAATCCCTTATTCCCGTGTAGGCAATAATATCTATGCTAAGAATAAGTCTTACGATGTAAAAAAGGAGAGTATTCTATTGAATTCTCACCACGATACGGTGAAGCCCAATAAAGGCTATACTATGGATCCGTTTACGCCTATAGAGAAAGACGGAAAGATATTTGGCTTAGGAAGCAATGATGCGGGTGGTTGTCTGGTTTCCTTGATTGCTACATTCCTGCATTATTATCACCAAGATAATTTGAAGTACAATGTCGTATTTGCAGCAAGTGCCGAGGAAGAAATAAGTGGGGTAAATGGGATTGAGTTGGTATTACCTTACCTAGGAAACATCAACTTCGGTATTGTTGGCGAACCTACCAAACTAGAAATGGCTGTCGCAGAACGTGGTTTGATGGTGATTGATTGCACAGCACAAGGTCGTGCCGGACATGCAGCCCGCAACGAAGGAGAGAACGCTTTGTATAAGGCCTTAGATGATATAAATTGGATTCGTGACTACAAATTTGAAAAAGTAAGTGATTTGTTGGGGGAATCAAGGTTGACTGTTACCGTTATTGATACAGAAAACAAACAGCACAATGTAGTTCCTTCGCAATGCAAGTTTGTGATAGATGTTCGTGTAAACGAACTCTACTCATTCGAGGAAATATTGGAGGCTTTGAAACAAAACTTAAAGAGTCAGTTTAAGCCAAGAACTACCAGAATGAAATCGACTTCTATTGCCTTAGACCATCCATTAGTAAAAGCGGGTATAGCTTTAGGCAAAGGATATTATGGCTCGCCTACAACTAGCGATAAAGCTTTAATGCCTTTCTCCACATTAAAGATGGGGCCAGGCGATAGTGCTAGAAGCCATACTGCCGATGAATATATTTACGTAGCAGAATTGGAAGATGGCATCCAAACGTATGTAAAGCTTTTAAATCAGTTGGTTCTCTAACTCATAACTCATCATTCATAACTCATCACTACATTGAAACTCTGGCAAAAAGATATCACCTCGCTTAAAGAAGTAGAAACATTCACCGTTGGAAAAGACCGTGAAATGGATTTGCTCCTTGCCCCTTTCGATGTATTGGGGTCTATTGCGCACGTTACCATGTTGGCGGCAATTGGCCTGTTGACCAATGAAGAAAAGGATATTATCGTTAAGGAATTACAATCTATCTACCTAAGAACGCTTGGTACGGACTTTAAAATTGAAGACGGAGTAGAAGATATTCACTCGCAAATAGAATTCTTATTGACTGAAAAGTTGGGTGAGATGGGTAAGAAAATACATTCTGCCCGTAGTCGCAACGATCAGGTGTTGGTGGATATAAAGTTGTTCCTTCGTAACGAAATTGAGGAATTAGTCAATACTATACTTCCTTTCTTTTCCTTACTACAGTCTCAAAGCGAAGCGTTTAAAAATCATTTGTTCCCAGGTTATACGCATCTGCAGCTTGCTATGCCTTCCTCTTTTGGGTTGTGGTTTGGTGCTTATTCTGAGAGTTTGGTGGATGATGTCATAACCCTCCAAGCTGCTTATAAAGTGGTTAATAAAAATCCGCTTGGTTCGGCGGCTGGTTATGGTTCTTCTTTTCCTATCAATCGTACATTAACTACTGAGTTATTAGGTTTTGATAACCTTAATTACAACGTAGTGTATGCCCAAATGGGAAGAGGTAAAGCCGAACGTATCACTGCACAGGCTTTAGCTAATGTGGCTGAAACATTGGCAAGGTTAAGTATGGATATGTGTCTATACCTCAATCAAAACTTTGACTTTGTATCCTTTCCTCAAGAACTGACAACAGGCAGCAGCATCATGCCGCATAAGAAGAATCCTGATGTCTTTGAACTGATACGTAGTCATTGCAACCGTATCAAAGCATTGCCAAACGAAATAATGATGATGACCACCAACCTTCCTAGCGGTTATCATCGTGACTTACAGTTACTGAAAGAACATCTGTTCCCCGCTTTTGCTACGCTGAAAGATTGTATCAACATGGCAACGCTTATGTTGAGTAATGTATCCATAAAAGAGGACATTTTAACAGATGAAAAATACAAATACATCTTTAGTGTAGAGGAAGTAAATAAGCTTGTTCTGCAAGGCATTCCCTTCCGTGATGCATACAAACAAGTGGGCCGATCAATAGAGAATAATACCTTCAATTACAGTATAGATATCCACCATACACACGAGGGAACGATAGGAAATTTGTGCAATTCAGAAATAAATTCGATGATGGAAGAAACGTTTACTATGTTTGGCTTCCAAAAGGTGCATGACGCCATCAATAAATTAGTTAATTAATAAACATTTACAAGTAAAAAAATGAAAAAAACAGCACTCATTTTCGCAACAACAATCGTTGCTTTCAACCTCAATGCACAGATTAAAAAAACGGTTACAGACTCAAAAACGGTTACTAAAACTGGTCTTTCTACCACAGCTTCTCCTTTTAAAACCAACACAGATACTGCCAGTTATGGCATCGGTGTTCGTATTGCACAAAATTTAAAGTCACAAGGGTTTGATGGTATAAACCAAGAGTTATTGAAAAGAGCTATTGGTGATGTGTTGCAAAACAAAACATTGGCTATCCCCGATTCTTTGATTGATGGAAGCCTTGAATCTTACCACAAGAAAGCAATGGATGCTAAATCATCGGTTGCAAAAAAAGAAGGTGCCGCATTTTTGGCTGCCAATGCCAAGAAGCCAGGCGTTACAGTATTGCCTGATGGTTTGCAATATGAAGTGATTAAAGCAGGTTCTGATACCACACATCCTTTGTTGACAGATAAAGTAAAGTGTCATTATCATGGTACCTTAATTAACGGAAAAGTATTCGATAGCTCTGTAGATAGAGGCGAACCTATCACTTTCCCATTGAACGGCGTTATCAAAGGATGGCAAGAGGCAGTGCAGTTGATGACTGTAGGAAGCAAGTGGAAACTATTTATACCTTCTGAATTAGCTTATGGCGATCAACAAGCAGGCCCAAGCATTGCACCAGGTTCTACCTTGATATTCACTGTAGAATTGTTGGGTATCGAAAAAGGCGATAGCAAATAAACTTTCAAGTTAATAGAAATAAAATAGGGCAATTACCATTATGGGTAGTTGCCCTATTTCTTTTTATCCAATTATCAAAATCCCATAAACCTGTTAAACTAATCTGTGCCTACTATCCCTGAACCATCACAAAAGCGGCAAACCTTATATTTGCTCCCTACAAAACAAAATAAATGAAAGGAAAGCACTTAGCACTACTTATTGCGGGTATCATACTAGCCGATCAGGCTCTTAAATTCTACATCAAACTACATTATACCTATCAAGAACATCATGCAATTCTTGGTACTGACAATGTGGTTCCGAACTTTTCGTTGTTGTTTATAGAAAACGAGGGGATGGCTTGGGGTTGGAAATTTGGCGGTGATTGGGGCAAGATTATCCTAACTCTTTTTAGGCTTGTTGCCGTTATTTGGGGCGTATTCATATTGAGGGATTTTATCGAAAAGAAATACCACAAAGGCTTTATTATTTGTGCGGGGATGATTTTTGCTGGCGCATTGGGCAATCTAATTGACAGTATGTTTTATGGGTTGATATTCGAAAACAGCAACCAATGCTTCCCCACGGTTGCACATCTTTTTCCAAAAGGAGGTGGTTATGCTGGCTTCCTTCATGGCAAAGTGGTTGATATGCTTTACTTCCCTCTCGTCAAGATAGACAATCTTCCTAAGTGGATTCCTTTTATTGGCGGTTCTGAATTTACATTCTTCGATCCTGTTTTCAATATTGCCGATGCTTCAATTTCAGTGGGTGTAATGATAATCCTTGCCTTTCAGAATGTATTCTTCAAAAAGCATGAGATACCTGTTAACACACAACAGGTGTAATTTATAACAGGATACTGACCATTAATTAATAGGTCTTTGTAGAAATTTAATTTCTCCGTTTACATCATTTTTAACTCGTTAGGATAGAATAATAGACCCCTTCGAAAATCTAATATAATTATTTTAAAGATTGCTCCTTTTAGTGTACACACGGAAGCTTCCAGTCTACCCACAGACGATTTAGGGATACCCACTGAAGCCTCCAGTGTACCCACGGAATGTTTCTGTGGGTACACTAAAACCGACAAAATCGCTGTATCGGGTACTTTTATATTTGAAACAAAATTTAAGGGTTTAATGGCTGCTAGTCGGTCTAAAAACAAAGACCTCTTGAACGATTCACGAGTTTTGAAAATGTTTATACATAAAAAATGGATTGCCAAAGAGGTCTAATCTAAAAACTTATGGCATAAAAGCTAGGGTACACATTAAATTTCCTAACTTAACGTGAGTTCGGGATAAGAAAATAAGAAAAAAGGTGTAAATTAGAGGATATAATGTACCACCATTTTATCACTAAAATACACCCTTATGTTGCGGTATAAAGTTATAGCTATTTTCGTTCCAGTAGATGATTTCTGTATTGAATTTGATACTTGCATACAAAGTTTCCGCCTAGGTGATGGACAGCCTAAGCGGAATCGTAAAGCATCGCTGTCCGACTCTGAGATAATTGCGATACTCATATTGTTCCACTTTGGTTCCTTCACCAATTTCAAGCACTACTACAACCATTATGTGAAG
>Ga0164296_1000718_pt1 | contig 38324 bp, 34 predicted proteins | sample GEODES057metaG_FD_113533 | JGI IMG/M metagenome (GOLD analysis project Ga0164296, IMG submission 113533) | Dystrophic lake water microbial communities from Trout Bog Lake, Wisconsin, USA - GEODES057 metaG | ecosystem: Environmental > Aquatic > Freshwater > Lake | place: USA: Trout Bog Lake...
GCCACCGAGCTTGAGTGCTTTGGTTAAATCGCAACTCGATACCCAAGAGAACGTTTTGGGGTGGCTAGAAGTTGACTTGAGTCTTGAATTAAAGTTCAGTCTTGGCTTTTTGGTGGCCACCAATCGGAGACTTTTGTCTTGGTTGCCCTCCCAATCTGGGGCCGAGCTCTCGGCTGGGAATTGCCAAATTTTCCCCATTGAGGCTTTTGCCACTCTTGTACACCACGATTATGCGGGTGTGGGTTCCTTGGAGTTGATGGATACCCAAAAGCGCTTAGCCCGCTGGCGCTTTACTTTGGCCCACAACGACCAGGCCGTGTCATTGCAAGAGGCCTGGAATAGGGCTGTGGCCCAAGCGAAGAAGTCCACTCAAAGCCTCTCTAGCCCCAATGCGAGCTCGGTAGCTCAAGACGGGGCCGTTGGCCACTGCCCAAGTTGTGGCGAGGTTTTTAAGCCCGGAACGAGTCATTGTGAGGTTTGCCAAGTCACGCCTCTTGAGGCACAAACTCCGGTGGAGGACAACACGCCATCGACTTGGGGGCTGTTGAGGCTTTGGCGATTTGCCAAACCGTACCGTGCCCGCTTGGCATTGGGCTTTGCATTGACGCTTTGCTCTACCGCCGCTACATTGGTGCCCCCTTATTTAACCATGCCACTCATGGATGAGGTGTTGATTCCTTTTCAAAATGGACAACAAATTGAAGCATCGACCGTCTCCAAATATTTGATGGGTTTATTGGGAGCGGCTCTGTTGGCTTGGGGGCTTGGGTGGATCAAAACGTACATTCTTGCCTTGGTGTCTGAGCGCATTGGAGCGGATTTGCGGACTGCGGCCTATGAGCACTTGATGCGGTTGTCGCTGGAGTACTTTGGGGGCCGTAGAACGGGTGACTTGATGACTCGAATAGGAGGGGAGACGGACCGAATTTGCGTCTTTTTGTCCTTGCATTTGTTGGATTTCGCAACTGATTTTTTGATGATCGTGATGACCGCGGTCATTTTGTTCAGCATTGATCCCTACTTGGCCTTGGCTACTCTATTGCCCTTGCCTTTCATTGGCTGGTTGATCCATGTCGTGAGGGATAGGCTCAGGCTTGGGTTTGAGAAAATCGACCGCGTCTGGTCTGAGCTCACCAATGTGTTGGCCGATACCATTCCTGGCATTCGTGTGGTGAAGGCGTTTGCGCAAGAGGGGCGTGAGAGTGCCCGTTTTCGAGAGGCCAACAAACACAATTTAGCGGTCAACGACCGGATTAACTTTTTGTGGTCCTTGTTCTCTCCCACGGTCACTTTGATGACTGAGGTGGGTTTACTGGTGGTTTGGGCATTTGGTATTTGGCAAGTCTCTCAGCACAAAGTTACTGTGGGTGTTTTGACGGCATTTTTGGCCTACATTGGACGCTTTTATACTCGCCTGGACTCGATGAGCCGAATCGTCTCCCATACTCAAAAAGCTGCTGCGGGTACCAAACGAATTTTCGAAATATTGGACCATGTCTCCAGCGTTCCTGAGCCCAAAGATCCCATTGAACTGACCCAAGTTCGTGGCGAAATTTCTCTCACCAATGCCTCATTTCGGTATGGCAACCGCTTGGTGATCAAAAATTTGGACTTGAATATCCAGCCCGGTGAGATGATTGGCTTGGTAGGTCAAAGCGGATCGGGGAAAAGTACACTGGTGAATCTGATTTGTCGCTTTTACGATTTAAGTGAAGGACAGATCAGTGTTGATGGTATTGACATCAGACGCTTTCCTTTGGCCCAGTACCGTAGCCACATTGGGTTGGTTCTGCAAGAGCCCTATTTGTTCTTTGGCACCATTGCGGACAATATTGCCTATGGCAAAAGCACCGCCTCTAGACAAGAGATCATTGCTGCGGCAAGAGCGGCACATGCCCATGAATTTATTTTGCGCCTACCCCAAGGCTATGACTCCTTGGTCGGTGAGCGTGGGCAAGGGCTCTCGGGAGGCGAGCGCCAGCGCATCTCCATTGCACGCGCGTTGCTCATCAATCCCAAAATTTTGATCATGGATGAGGCCACGTCCTCAGTGGATACAGAGACCGAGCAAGAAATTCAAAAAGCATTGGACAATCTCGTTAAGGGCAGAACCACCATTGCCATTGCACACCGACTCTCAACTCTAAAGCGAGCAGATCGGTTGGTTGTTTTGGAGCAAGGCGTGAAAGTTGAAGAGGGTGGGCATGACGAGTTGCTGGCCGCCAAAGGCGCCTATTGGCGACTCTATGAAGCACAAGCTCAGCAAGCCCAGGACGCCTTGGTCTCTGCCGATGTTGATTTATCGAGCCATGTGGCCTTGAGCACGTCAATTGTTTGATTGAATTTTCAAATATTTTCATGACACCCATTGAAACTTCCCCAGTCAAGATGAACTCTTTGGATCCAAGCACGCCAAAGCTATGGGCGGATGCTTTTGGCGTTTGGCACTTGAGTTTGCAGCACGAAACTCACGAACATGTGACCGCGGTGAGGGCGTTTCCCATCATGAGCCCGGATGAAGGTGTGTCGGTGTTGAGCCGGGAGGGTAAGGAGTTGTGCTGGTTTGATTCGCTCCATGAACTCAACGAAGAGCTCAAGAACGCTTTACTACAGTGCTTACAAGCCCGCGAGTTCATGCCCGAGATTTTAAAGTTGGAGTCTGTGAGTGGATTTATCACACCCTGTCGTTGGCGCATCCAAACCAATCGAGGCTATACGCAACTGCTCTTGAATGGTGAGGAGGACATCAAGCGTTTGAATGTCAATACGCTCATCGTCTCAGATGCCTTTGGTGTCCAGTTTCTGATCAAAAACTTATCAGCCATGGACCGATTGAGCCGCAAGCTATTGGATCGGTTTTTGTAATTGGATTTCAACTTAGTGTTTACTTGGGCAACTCAAGCCAAGACACATGAGCACTTACCACTACCCACTGATCTTGTTGCTTCATCCAGGTCTGGGTTTGCCGGCCCAAGCGACCAGAACTTAAATTGGTATATTCAATGTGTGTGCAACCCATTGAATCCCCGTAGGTTGTGATGACTTGTTGGGTAATGGCTCTATTGAGTCCCTTGGGGGAACGGGCATTGCGAAACGCTTGAATATCTTGGTAGCCGTATAAGTTTTCTCCTGCCCCGTACCGAACCGTGAGAGGGTTATTCCAAAACAAGCGATCCAAGGTCGCAATATCATTGTTGACCAAAGCTGTTTCGTACTCAGCAAAAACCTGGCTCAATTCCTCCAGAGTTTCTTTTTGATTGATGATCATGGTTCGCCTTTTTGAAGAATTCAATGGATTTTAGGCTTGGGGGAGTAAATGCCTCACCGCTTTCTCGCAAATCAGTGGGTCGAGTTCGTACAAACCTCTACCCAATAGGCCATTGATGCCATCGCTGGCCAACATGGCAATATTGACCAAGGGGTTGCTTTTCTGTTTTGTGATCTTTAATACATCCAATCCGCAGCGCACTTTTGCCGCACGGTGGAGTTCAACATGGGTATCACTTGTGTTCAAGTGGCTCGCAAAATAATTGTGCTCGGTAAACATGATTTCAGCCGAGCGAGATGCGTAATCTTGGGGCAGGAATTCTTCTAGAGATTGCAAAACTTGTGGGCTCAAACTCGTGAGTTGCCCCCCAAACCCCATCGCATCAATTACACAGCTGTCACCAACTGCGCCTTCGACTTCAACGCTTGGGTGAGCATGTCCCATCCGGTTCCCTCTCGGTGCTGAGACAGTTTGGGTGAACCAAAGGCTTGGCGAGTGAGCAATCGATAAGCCCATGTTTTCCCCGTTGCCCCCCAATCTCGTCACAAAACTGCAATTGGAAATATTCTCAATACTGGTGAGCATGAGTTTGCAAGCCGCCATCCATGGGGTTAGGAAAAAACCAGGATTACTTTTCATCAACTCTTGGATGAGGCGAATTTGATCACTTGTAGCGTGACAACTTTGAAGTCTATGAAGTACTTCTTGGCCTAGGGCTTGCGTCGCTCGTGCTGTACTCGAGTGCAATTCATCTCCGCCATTCAACCCCAATACGGCACAATGAAAGAGATCAATCGGAGTATCTAGAGCTGCGTTCATGAGAGCGTTAAGTTCTGTGTCTCTGAATGCTAGGGTGCTGAGCACCTCACTGCTGTTGGTTCCAAATCTAATGTCAGCCCCTACGCCACTGGAGAGTGGGGAGTAGCAAGCTAGAAGGTCACTTTGGGCGTCATTGACACACACTAAGGTGGTCTTGGGGGTAATGGTGGCAGCAAGAGGTGTGACGCAACTATAGTCCTGGGCAGGCTTGAGCTCAATGTGCCCATCTTGTAAGAGGGTCAATGCCTCTTGTTCACTGCTAGCCCAACCTTCATAGAGGGCTGATAAGACAATGGAGGACTGGACGGTTTTGGGTAATTGAAGGATATCGAGAAAGGGCGGTCCAGCATGCAAAACAGTGTGATTTTTGAGACCCAAAACCGATTCGGCACTCCCAACTGCGGTGAGTTGAGGCCTAACTTTAAGTAGGCGATCAATGGCTTGTTGATTTGCCTGACGGTTCAGATGACCGAATTCATTCATAGGAGTTTTCGGTGGGTTTGGGGGTCGTCCAGCTCTAATGCACTGTTAGAGTTCACTGGGATGTCAGCTCGGCTCTTGATTTCAAAACACCCATGATGGCTTTGACAATGCCTGCGTAGCCCGTACAGCGGCATAAGTTGCCGGCCAACTCTTTACGAACTCGGGCCTCATCCGCAAACGGAATTCGCAAAACGATATCTCTCGCTGTCATGAGCATGCCTGTGGTGCAATACCCGCACTGAAGCGCATGTTCTTTGGAGAATGCTTGCCTGAGCTCGGTCATGACCTCATCGTTTTGAAAATCCTCAATAGTTCTCACCTTTTTAGAGTCACAGGTGACGGCCAGTGTGATGCATGACCGAGAGGGTGCCCCGTCAATCTCTAGAGTGCAAGCTCCGCATACTCCGTGCTCGCACCCCAAGTTGGTACCGGATAAACGCAAGTCCTCTCGCAAAAAGTCAGCCAAACTGGTGCGAGCTTGGACGATTCGCTCAACGCTTTGGCCGTTGACTTCTAAATTCAAGACGATGGGTTGCATGGCGTTTGTGTATTGATAGGGAGGTCATTAGGGGACATTCGGGGGTCATTGCATTGCCATTTTGATGGCGCGAATGACGGCGGTTACATGGTTTTGAAGCTCAAATTCGTCTGCCTCTAAGCCCATTTCAATTAGAGTTGCTTGAATCCTTGCCTTGTCCATGCTGCTTAAGAGTGGCTTGGCTTCATTGATCAAAATAGGAGTGGACGTCGTTGCGCCCAACACGATGCGGTGTATCGACTGACTCTCGATCGATAAAACAGCCGCAATTGAGCGTGCAAATTCGCCAGGCTTTTGACAAATCTTGTAGTACCCCCATTTGGCATCGGCCGGAAATACAGGGATGGTGATGCTGGTTAATATTTCGTGCTCTTGGAGCTGCGTGGTGAAAGCCCCTAGCATGAAATCGCACGCTGCCAGTTGACGCCTTTCAATCCTAGAGTTTTCATCAACGTGGCACATCTCGAGCCTGGCATCCAAGACCATCATGGTGCTCACCCAATCGGCGGCTGGGTCTGCATGGCATAAACTGCCCCCCAGTGTGCCTTGATTGCGAATTGCTCTGTAAGCAATGTTGGCTGCAACATAGGGCATAAACCCATGAGTGACGTCAGGAATCACTTGATCTTCGATTTGAGCATGGGTCGTCAAAGCACCCAAGGTCAGCTTCGACTCTTTCAGATGATGGGTCTTGAGCTCACCGATGCGTTGAAGACTCACCAATTGATCGGGCTGAGCTAGCCTTAAATTGAGCATGGGCCCCATGGATTGGCCGCCACCCAGAAATTTACTGTAACTAGGGGATTGACTCTGGAGCTCCAAGGCGTTGAGCAAAAGCTCAGGCGCTGTGAATTCAAATGCGGCAGATTTCATGGAGTTGTTGCTCCTGCATGAATTTCTCGAGAGATGTGGCTTGCTTTTGCTTTGGACAATGAAGAGAGAATTTTTCGTGGGGTGATGGGTAATTCCGTCATCTCCACTCCCCAAAGACTCAAAGCATCATTAACCGCATTGGCGATGGCAGCAGGTGGCCCAATAGCACCTCCCTCACCAATGCCTTTTTGCCCAAAACTGGTGTAGGGTGATGGAGTTTCTAGATGGATGATGGTGGGCGTTGGAACCTCGGTTGCCCCCGGTAAACAATAGTCAGCCAAGGTGGAGGCTTGGGGTTGACCTTGCTCATCGTAATTCATCTCTTCATAAAGTGCTGTACCTATGCCTTGGGCGAGACCACCGATGATCTGTCCCTCCACAATCATGGGGTTGACCATGACGCCAGCGTCCTCTGCAATCACGTAATCCAAAATACTCACTGCTCCCGTGCTTGTGTCCACGCTCAGCGCAACAGCATGACAAGCATAGCTAAACGTGCCAGTATCAACTTTGGGCTTATAGCCAGCGGTAACCTCTAGTCCCGCAGGATCCACATCGGGGGGTAGTCTTTGGGGTTGACGGTACCAAACATGACAAAGCTCCGCTAGGGTGAGACTTTGTTGTCCGTCGGAGCTTTGTATGCATTGGTTTTTAATGTGCAACTCTTTAGGGTCAATGTTCAGTAAATGACCGGCAATTTTGGTGATTCGCTCAAGTAGAACTTGGCATGCCTGTGCCACGGCACCACCGGACATCACCATGCAGCGTGATCCCCAAGTTCCTGTCGAATAAGGTGTCATGGCGGTGTCACCATGCAAAACCCTCACCCGATCGGGATCAATACCCAGAACTTCTTGTGCGACTTGCGCCAAGGTGGTCTCTAAACCTTGACCGTGTGAGTGCGCACCAATGCGCAACTCAAGTGAGCCGTCAGGGGTCATTCTGGCGTGACACTGTTCGTGCCCAGGCACCATAGGGATACCCCAGCCGTGATAAACCGAAGTGCCGTGAGCGGCTTGTTCGCAGTAGACAGCTAAGCCCACACCGATCAATGGTTCATCCGAATCTATTTTGTTCTGACGCTGTTGTAGCAGACGCCATTTTTTGATGTCTAGTGCTTCAACTGCTTTCTCAACGGCCAAATGGTAGTTGCCAGAATCAAAGTGTTTACCTGTGATGTTGTCATAGGGCATTTCTTCTTGGGAGATGAGGCTATTGAGTCTGAGTTGATAGGGCTCAATGTTCATCTCTTTTGCCATGGCGTCCATCATCACTTCTAGTGCGAAGCACACATCCGTTCTGGCCACTCCACGGTAAGGCAAGATAGGAGGTTTGTTGGTGGCCACAGACCAGGCCGTGCAATCATAGCCTTGCATTTTGTAGGGGCCAGGCAAAATGGAGACGACTTGAGCCGCTTCTAGGCATGCTGAAAATGGATACGAGGAGTAGGCTCCCGAGTCCACTGTCGCCTCACACTCGATCCCCAGTAGTCGGCCTTGATCATCGCCGTAGATCGTGATGTCGTACGCATGCTCTCGACAATTGGCATTGGCCGTGAGTTGTTCTCTTCGGTCTTCAATCCATTTGACCGGTTTACCCAAGTGAATACTCAACCAGGCTAGACATATTTCTTCAGGCAACAAGATGCCCTTGTAGCCAAATCCGCCGCCCACATCTGGAGCAACCACGCGGATACTTGCTTGATCAAGACCCAAGCATTCAGACAAGCCGGCACGGTTGATATGCGGCATTTGTGCTGCGCTATACATGAGTAATTGCTCTAGACGGTCATTCCATTGACACACCACACCTCGACCTTCCATGGGAGACATGACTTGTCTTGCCGTTTTCAACTGTTTGGTGATTTTGTGTTTTGCAATTGACTGAATATATGAGAGGTCCCCCGTTTTTTTGCTGGTCAAAAATAAGTTGTCGCCCCAATGCTCATGAACCAGAGAGGGTGGGGAGGTTCGAGCTGTGATCATGTCTACAACACTGGGGAGCTCATCGTATTCCACCATCACTTGCTGAGCGATATCTTCGGCCTGAGCACGTGTGGGGGCCACACACATGGCCACCATCTCACCGACTTGACGAACCTTATCTTTGGCCAAAGGCCATTGACTGCTGGATTTAAATCCTTCCAACTGTGTTTGAGCTAAGATGGGTTTGACGCCTTTGAGGTCTTGCATGGTGAAGACTTGGCTCTCCAGTCCTGCTGGTTTCACTATTGAGCGTAAATGCGCATGCGCAACACTGGAGCGCACAAAGGCAACTTCTAGCATGCCCGGTAAATGAATGTTGCCCACATATTCACCACGACCGGTCAAAAATCTTTTGTCCTCTTTTCTCTGGAGGCTGGCACCAACGCCAGTGGGTTTGTTAAGGTTGAGTGTGCTCATGCGGCCAACTTGAACTCTGACAATTGGGGAAGAACACTTGCATTGGAGGAGTAATAGACACCTTGGCGAAGACAAAATTCGGGAGTGAGGAGTCGATCAGTCTTCACCTGTGTTCCCTCGTTGTCGCTGAGCCACCATTGGCCACGGTGATCTTTCAAGACGCTGATGTCAGCCGTACCGCCTACCTTTAAGTGTCCCACCTCATCACTCAAGCCTGCCATCGCTGCTGGCGCTGTGGTGACCATGGGGATAATGTCTTTTAGTTTGAGACCCAAGGCCAACATGGCTGTCATGGTGGAGACCAACGAAAACTTGACGCTGCCTGCAAACATGTGTTCAGAGTCGGAGTGCTCATCAGGGGTGCCTGCGGGTTTGGGGATATGGCTGTTGTAGCCATGTAAATCTGCGCCCAAGGTATCGGGGACGATGCCTGCATCCAATGCGATACGCGCCATCTTGAAGCTGAAGTGAGAGCCGTGTCCTACATCGATTTTGAGGCCCTTTGCAATGGCTTCTTTAACGATAGGGTGCACTTGGCCTTGCCGATTGACAAAACCGCCGGGGTGACGGGTGAAGGGATGGGCCAAGATATCACCAGGCTTTAATAGATTGACCACTTGCTCCAAGATGGTGTCGGCATCAACGCTGTGGTCTACGGCCTCAGGAACTGGCCAGAGTTGACCAAAATGGATATACAAGGGTAAATTGGCCTGCTTTGCAATTTCTGAGCATAACTCCATCACGGTCATACCCCACCTGGCAAAGCCCCCCAACTCAGCGTGTGCTTTAAAGCCTTTGACAATATCGGGGTTGGCCATGGCGCTTTTTACAGTCGCATCGACATCCAAGCAGTCTGGTTTGTACAAAGACGGGTAATAGTGGCCCTCAAGCCCGCCCACCAAATAAGAGGATAAAAACGCGACCACCTTGCTTTTTTTGGCTTCAACGACATGGCGTCTAAAGGCGGGTAGGGTAATGCAAGATGGACCCCCTTGGTCAATCAAAGTTGTGACACCGGAGTAAACCCCAGAGAGATCGGCGTCTACTCCAAAACGTCCAGTGACCAAATCAAAGACATGGGCATGTGTATCAATGAGTCCGGGTAGAACCAAATGGTCTTTTGCTTGAAGAGTTTGCTTGGCTAGACTGGGATCAATGTGAGGAGCTAACGCTGCAATCTTCCCGTCCTTGATGGCGATATCCATGACCGCATCGAGATGTTGGGCCGGGTCTATCACATGTCCGTTTTGCAACAAGGTGTCATACATCATGAAACTTCCAAAAAAAATGCCTAAAGCGATTAGAGATAGGCTGCTTTAAGCAGCCGCTTCTTCCCAAATGGAGACTTCAATCGGGGTAGGCTTAAATCCAGCAGCGGCATTGTGCTCTTGAGGACAATTAGAGATAACGGCAATGATGGGCATCTCTGCTCTGAGTAAAACATGGTCTCCAGGCTTAGAGGTGCTGGGGACAATTTCAACCTCACCGTGTGCTCCAACTGTGACGCGCATGAACCAATTGATGTTGGAGACGATGTCTGCGCTGGACATGGACCATTTCGCCAGTTCAGCAGTGAAATTAGCACGACAACTTTGCGTCTTGACAACACCGTATCTCACGTAGTCAATTTCATTGCTACAGCAACCCGCCAACGTGTCATGCAAGCCACAGGTGTCTTCAACGACGGTGAACATTTTTTTTGCAAGATCAGAATAAATGACGTGATTTTTTTCAACATAAAGCGATTTATTGAGCTTGACCGTGTTGGGAATGTTGAGTCGATCGATTGGGAGTTCAGCTGAAAAACACAAAAAATCAACCGCCTGTTGCCCCTCAAGATCAATAATTTTCAAATACTGCCCCTTCTCAATTCTTCTTGACCAACGACCTTTGGCGGCAATGACTTCTTGATACACGGGTGTGGTGGAGATGGTGGCGGTTGTCATTCAGCGATTTCCTCAGTGTTGAATTGAATACCAGATTGATCTAGTTCAACAATTTACTTAGCATAAGTCGCGCCAATTGTTTTTTAGCAAGATGGATTTCTAGTTTGTTTTTTTAAGAATAGCTCTTGCCATTTGAGTCCTTTGGCTTTGATTGACTTTACTTTTAGTAGGGGGTAGACCGTTTATCAACGTGACTCGCACCAATGAGGTGATATTTGTTGCACCAAGATGGGAATAAATATTTTAAAAAGCACCAAAATAATTTTTATGAAGCTCTAACGCATATTGAAGGAGTTACTGATAAAGAATCACAAAGAGGCGAATTAGTGAGTGGGTAAATGTAATTCAAGCTGTATTCAAGCTGAATTTGATCGCTGGCACATCAATTGCTAAAACAATAATGCCCGCTTTGTCTTTGGCCAACAGAGAAATGTCTGCGGTCCATGTCATAGGGGGGTATCACCGATAAGCCTGTATTCCTTGCCCATTGTTATTCCATTCTTTAAAGGAACCTAAATGTATTCACGCTCTGTTAACTCCAGCCTCTCTCAAGCCAAGCCCAGTGCATTAAAGAGAAAACTCATCAAGCTTGGTGGTTTAGGCTTACTGCTTTCGGTGGTCTCTTTTGGGCAGATGCAGTTGTCACAAGCCGCAAGCCTGGAGGAAGTGAAGGCCCGGGGTTATATTGCAGTTGCCACAGAAGATGACTTCAAGCCATTCGAATTTGTTGAGAATGGAACACCCACAGGCTTCGATACCGAATTGCTCGGTATGGTGAAGAAGAAAATTTCAATCGACATTAAGCAAGACATCATGCCCTGGCCAGGAATCTTGCCTGGTATCACAACAGGAAAATATGAGGCTGCGGTTACTGCCGTCTTGGTCACATCTGAGCGCAAAGGGACCTTTGATTTCACTACCCCAGTGGCTGAATCAACAACCTACTTCGCCACTAAAAAAGGCTCAAGCATCAAGTCCAGTGATGACTTGGTGGGTAAGGTCGTGGGAGCTCAAACGGGTAGTGCAATGCTGGGTGACTTGAAGGCACTAGATGCAGAGTTGAAAAAGAAGCATGGTGGCAGTGGTATCAAAGAAATTGTGGAGTACCAGTCCTATCCAGAGGCATATCAGGATGTGGGGAATGGTCGTCTTGATGCTGTAGCCAATACCCAGATCAACTTGAATTCTTTGATTCAGACTCGACCCGATATGTTCGTTTTGGGTGGTAAAGTGGGCAATCCAGTCTATATCGCCTGGGCTTTGAAAAAGGGCAACACAGGTGTACAACAACTCTTGAATGGAGCCTTACTTGACCTTCGTAAGAGTGGCGCAATGTATCAACTACAAAAGAAGTGGTTTGGTGCAACGTTTGAAGCGATGCCACAGTCTGTCAATTAATTTGAGTTAATCTTTGTGAACGCCTATGACTATTACAGTATTTTGCAGGGCGCCATCTTTACGGTGTCCTTGTCAATTGTTAGTTTGGTCATTGGCGTTCCATTGGGACTGGGTTTTGCTTTGATTCGATGGGCTAAGGTTCCGTTTTTTAAAGATTTGGTCCAAGCTTACGTCAACGTCATCCGGTCTTGTCCCACCGTGACGTTGGTCTTACTTATCTATTACGCTCTCCCCGAGTTCGGGGTCTCTCTCAATCCTTTGCCTGCAGCAGTGCTTGCGCTCACGTTGAGTACCACGGCATTTAACTGTGAGATTTGGCGAAGCGCATTGGTTGAGTTTCCCAAAGATCAACTCGACGCTGCACATGCCTTGGGATTGAACCGTTTGATGCGCATGAGATTGATTGTTTTCCCTCAAATCTGGCGTTCAAGTTTGCCCGGCATATTCAATGAAATTACCTTGCAAATCAAATCAACGCCTGCTGTTGCGGTTATTGGCATCGTTGAAATCACACGTGCGGCATTGAGAGTTGGTTCAAACACATACGAGCCGCTTCCGCCCTTTATTTTTGCGCTGCTGATTTATAGCTCGATCGTCTTTGTCTTTTTGAAACTTCAAAAATACTTTGAAATTCAAATGAAAGAAAAGGGCTACATCTGATGCATGACTTTTTGATCATTTGGGCGCACATTGACTTGGTGTTCACAGGTCTGATCAATACACTCATCTTGATTGTGCTTGCTGGGGTGATGTCAATTTTATTGGGACTCATCTTGACGCCTCTTCTGGTGGGCTCCAATAAGGCGCTTGCCACAATGGTTCAATGTTACGTTGACGCCATGCGTTGTGTGCCTTTTTTGTTGTTTGTTTACTTGATTTATTTCGGGCTGCCAACATTGGGTTTGAGGTTATCGAGTTGGACTGCAGGTGCTCTTGCTTTGGTGCTCTATAACACGGCCTATATGGCGGAATTGCTTCGCGGGGCTTGGTTAGAGTTGCCACCTTCCATCTTGGAGTCTGGTCGTTCTTTTGGCTTTACGGGTTGGGGCTTGTTGCGTCACATCATGGTGACTCCGATGCTGATTAGGGCATTGCCTATGATTGGTAATCAATTGATTCAAATTCTCAAAGACAGTGCTTTTTTGACAGTTATCGCTGTCAAAGAGCTTACCCATGAGCTCAATGGTATTCAATCGACATACTTCATCCCATTTGCTGCTTTCCTCACGGCTTTGATCTTGTACTGGATTATTTGTATCTTGATGGAGATGGTGATGGGTTCATTTGAACAATTCGCTGTCTTGCGCAGGCCCTAAAAGAACAATACCTAGGAATATCTATGCACGAGAATTTTCAGACGTCAGACATGGTTCTACAAATCAACGGAATATCCAAAAAATTTGACGAAAAAACTGTTTTGCATGACGTCTCTTTACAAGTTAAAAAGGGCGAGACCATCTGTTTGTTAGGACCATCGGGTTGTGGTAAATCTACTTTGCTTAGATGCATCAACTGGCTAGAGACACCCGATGCTGGTAGTATTCACGTGACTGGTGTTCGTATGGGTGTTAGGGACAATGGTGTGGTGAAGATGAATGACCAAGACCTGTCTCAAATGCGTGCACGAATCGGTATGGTTTTTCAAAGTTTTGCACTCTGGCCTCACTTGAGTGTGTTGGACAATGTGATGTTATCTCCAATTCATGTTCAAAAGCGTGATAAAAAAACAGTTCGCGAAGAGGCGATGCTGCTTTTGCAAAAGGTAGGCTTACAAGATCATTTTGCGCAATTCCCTGCCAAGCTCTCAGGTGGTCAAAAGCAACGTGTTGGAATCGCAAGGGCTTTGGCCATGAAGCCTGAGGTTCTGCTCTTGGATGAACCTACCAGTGCACTCGATCCCATGCTCGTTGGCGAAGTCTTGTCCGTCATTCAGTCTCTCGCACAAGAACAAGTGACGATGGTAATTGTTACGCATGAGATGCAATTTGCCAAACAAGTCTCAACTCGGGTTGTTTTCATGGATCAGGGACATGTGGTTGAGACTGCTACACCGGATCAATTTTTCAGTCATCCGGCAACAGAAAAGGCACAAAAATTTCTGACACGTTTTCATGGTCTTAACCATTGAGATTTGAGATGGTTTGAGTTCCTTGAGCTCAATAACGAAGGAGATTCTTTGATGAAAAATGCTATGACTCAATATGTTGCGGTGGTCTCTAAAGCGATTGAGTTGGAATTGAGCGATGAGCAAATCGAGCGAGTCGCCATGCATTTGGATAGAACAAGGTTGTTGTCCAAAGACTTGATGTCCTTGAAATTGCCTGCAGAGCTCGAGTTGGTAGAGATATATGCCCCTTCTGACTATCCAATTGATTTGCCTACACGTTGATTGAGACAGACATTAATTACTAAATCATTTTTTGATGAAACATACCATTCGAGACCAAATTGAGATCCAGATTCAAACGATCGAGCGTTTGGATCCCATGATCAATGCCTTTACAGCCAAAACATTTGATCGTGCACGACAAGAGGCCACCCAAGCGGACCAGTTAATCAACTCGGGTGTGAAGGTCTCCCCGTTGTGTGGTGTGGCTTATGGTGTTAAAAATCTGTTTGATGTTCAAGGCGTGACGACCGTGGCTGGGTCGAAAATTTTGGCCAATGCGCCTGCTGCTAAGAGCGATGCGGTGTTGGTAGAGCGTCTACAAAAAGCGGGTGCCATCATGTTGGGTTGTCTCAATATGGATGAGTTTGCTTATGGCTTTACCACAGAGAATACCCATTACGGCCCCACGCGAAATCCACATCGTCTCACTTGTATTGCGGGAGGTTCTTCGGGTGGCTCTGGTGCGAGTGTGGCTGCAGGCATGCTCCCCTTGAGTCTTGGCTCGGACACCAATGGATCAATCCGTGTTCCCTCATCGCTGTGTGGTGTATGGGGGATCAAGCCTACTTTTGGCCGCCTCTCTAGACGTGGCTCCTATCCGTTTGTCAATAGCATCGATCACTTGGGACTTTTTGCCAATAGTGTTGAGTTATTGAGTTCGAGTTATGACGCAGTTCAGGGACCTGATCCATTGGATCCTGGGTGTGTGGCTGCGTCGATTCATGAAACGCAAGCAAGTTTGCAGCAAGGAATTAAAGGCCTTCGGATTGGAGTATTGGGGGGGTATTTTTCCGAAAACTCCTCAGAGGCAGCGCAGGCAAGCGTTGAGTTAGTGGCCAAGGCTTTGGGGGCAACTGAGATTGTCACCTGGCCCGATGCGCATTTGGCCCGTGCGGCAGCATTTGTCACCACAGCCAGTGAGGGGGGTGTCCTTCACTTGACTGAGCTTAAGCGCCAAGCGCAAAATTTTGAGCCTTTGTCAGTAGACCGCTTCCTTGCGGGGGCACTCCAACCTGTGGAATGGTATTTAAAAGCTCAACGCTTTCGCCGGGCGTACCGAGAAAAGGTCAATGACTTGTTCCGTGACTGGGATATTTTGTTGTGTCCAGCAACACCCGTGTCAACCATAGAAATCGGTACCGATTGGTTGGTCATCAACGGTCAACAATTGCCTGCGCGAGCAGCCATGGGCCTTTTGACGCAACCCATCTCCTATGCCGGTTCGCCCGTGGTTGCCGCTCCAGTTTGGCCAGATTCAGCCCAGGGTCTGCCCCTTGGGGTTCAAGTGATTGCACCTCCTTGGCGAGAAGATTTGGCTCTGAGGGTTGCTTATTTCTTGGAGCGCTCTGGGGTGTGTCAAGTCAAGCCAGCTAATTTGAAATAAGGCCTGATCGTTGAATCAAAGGTGTGGAGTTGGCCATTTCAATTCAATGCCAGTGCGCTTGGTGAACGCGCTTAAATCGTCTGGTGTGTCTAGGTCTGTGACGTAATGTAGATTGTCACAATCCAGAGCCATCACTTCCTCTTCGTGCAGTCTCCTCCAATCTCGAACACCCATGTCGTTGGAGCAGGCCAAAATATCCTCCCTTGCTTTGCCACTTATTAGCACAGGGTTGCCTGGTTGATCATTCACTCGTGGATAAACCACCGAGGTGGTTTTGCTGCATTGCTCATAAAAGTGGATGAGCTCACTGATATCTTGAGTTTCAATCAGCGGTTGATCCGCCAAGGCCATGATGATGGCGTCGTGGTTGGGCATGAGGTGGAGTAGCCCCAATCGTTGTGAAGAGACTTGGCCAAGTGAAGGCTGAGGATTGTCAATGAATGTGACTGGAAAATCATCTAGCGCAGAGCGAACCTCTTTGCTGTAGTGACCCGTTACGACAACCAAATCATCCACTCCGGCATCCAAAAGCGCCTGTGCAATTCGAACAATCAAGGCCTGCCCATTGATTTCAAGTAAGCACTTGGGACGGTATCCCATTCGAGAGGCGGAACCCGCGGCTTGAAGAACGGCACCTAGTTGCATAATGATCTCAGTCTCGGAGGCGATTTATTCAGTCAACAATATTCAGTCAGCTGTAATTTTCGCGGCACTCACCACGGATCTCCAGCGGACCACCTCTTTTTTGACCAAATCCGCAAGGGCTTGAGGTGTACTGGTTTCTACCTCTGCACCTTGGTCCTCAATTCTCTTTTCGTTGGCCTTGTCGCTGAGCACCTCATTGAGCTCTTTGTTCAAGAGTGTGATGACGTTTTTTGGGGTTTTTGCCGGTGCAAATAAGCCATACCACTGGCTGATATTGACGTTGGGCACGCCAAGTTCTGTCAGTGTTGGAATCTCTGGCATCACAGAAGAACGTTTCTCGCCTGCAATCGCCAATGCACGAAGTTTGCCCGCCTTGACTTGAGGGTAGGCGGTGAAGAGACTTGGAAACATCACCTGTGTGGTACCACCAATCGTATCGACCACTGCAGGGGCAGAGCCCTTGTAGGGGACATGGACCAAGTCTACTCCTGTGGCCAGTTTGAAGAGCTCACCTGCCAAATGGGGTGCCGTGCCTTTGCCAGCTGAGGCGTAACTCATGGTTCCAGGTTTGGAGTTGATGAGCGCGATGAGCTCTTTTGGGGTCTTGACGTTCAACCCCATTGTGGTGACGAGTAGAGTTGGGGAATTAGCAACTAGACCAATCGCTTCAAAATCGGTGGATGGGTCGTACTTGAGCTTTTGCAATGCTGGGTTGATACCGTGCGTTGCAATGTAGCCAAAGAGAATCGTGTGTCCATCAGGGGTTGCGCGTGCAACAAACTCGCAAGCGATCGCACCATTGGCACCTGCTCGATTGTCCACCACCACCGATTGACCGAGCTTGGTGGACAAGCCTTGAGCAATGATTCGGGCCATGGCATCGTTGGCTCCTCCAGGCGCTGTGGGCACAACGATGGTCAACGTTTTACTGGGAAATGTTTGCGCCTGAGTCCATGAAGAAAAACAACTCAATCCAGTAGTCAGGGCAAGTGCTAGAGAGGTTTTAATAAATAATCTGGAATGTGGTTTCATGGTAGTCCTGGTTGTGAAATCATCTTGAAGTCTATGGCTTCATCAAAGGGGGCAAAACTTTTATTTGGGGTAAAACCTGTTGGGACAATGTCCCAAAAGACCCAAACATACAAACACCCAAACACCCAAACACCCAAGAACTCAATCATCCACTTGCGACGATTTATTCAATAATCTCTTGTCATACGAGCGGGGACCATTGATCAAAAAACGTCACCGAGAGGTGATGTTCAGGTTTTATTCAATTCTACTGAGAAATTACGCTCTTCAAGCTACATTCTTCTCCATTGGCCGCCTCCCACTTGAGTTGAGCTAAGTCATCGATGGTGTCGAATGCTAAGGGTAAGCCACAGGCGAGATGGATTTTTAATTGGATATGATTTTTTAAACAGAGTGGCGATACGTTGAGATATAAATTTTTTTTGATAAATCGAGGTCAAGGATGATTTTTGGCTTGATTGGATTGGGGCGAATGGGGTTAGCTGTGGCTGAAAGGCTTCAGTCCCAAGGTTTTGACGAAATTGTGGTCTGGGATAGAAATCCAGAACGCTTGCGTGTGGCCGAACAAATGGGGTTGATCGTTGCAGAGAACGCGCAAGAAGTCGCGCAAAGTGCCTCGATGATCATGTCATTGATCAACGATGATGCAGGGGCTAAGAATTTGTATTATGGTCCTCAAGGGTTGTTACAAGCCTCGGTAGACGGTAAATTATTCATTGAGTCCAGCACGCTCCAGCCGCAAACGGTGCGCGAGTTGAGTGTTCGCGTCCAGCAAATGGGAGCACAACTCATAGGTGCTCCCTTCATGGGCACCATTCCCACGGTCAAAGCCGGCCTGGTATTCATCCCTGCTGGTGGTCGATTGCAAGATATCGAACGCGCTCAACCTGTATTGAGTGCACTGAGTGTTAGCGTGAAGCACATGGGAGCTGTGGGCAGTGGCCACGCCATCAAACTGGTATCAAATTTGACTCTGGCCGCCTATATTCAGTCCTTGTCCGAGGGTTTGTCTTTGGGCTTGGGTGAGGGGTTGGAGATGGGGCAAATGCTTGAAGTGTTGGCCATGGCGCCCACTGCCAATGCTTGGCTTAAGAATAAGAAGAATGTCTTGATGGGTCACAAGGACGACACAACACTCGATATCAACAACCTTCGCAAGGATATGACCAATGTTGTTGCGAGTGGCTCTGCCTTGGGTGTTCCTATGGGGCTTTCTAGTGCCTTGGTCACCAGTTTATCGGGTGCGGTGGCTGCTGGAGCGGGGTTTGAGGATATTGCCCATTTGCCACAATTTTTCATCGAGCAAATGGTTCAAAAACCAGCCTGAGTATTTCCTGAGTGAGTAAGCTCTTGGCTGACTGTTGTGGCTAGTCGGCATAAAACGGGCTGCATGAAAATAGGCCCTCTTCAATGGGCCCTCTTTAATAGGCCTTCAAAAAAGCCTGAACTTTTCAATCCATCAATGAGTCGATATAAAAAAAGCCCTGTTATCCAACAGGGCTTCAATGGGGTTTTTCAGTCTTTGTTTAGACTGACACAGTTTTGCCCCTCATTTTAATTGACTTGCATTTTGACGCCAGGAGCGGCCAAGTTCTTGGGCCAAACCATGAGCCATTGTCCATTTTGGAGTTGCTTCACGTGCATCAAATCGTCTCCATAATTGAAAGGTCCATCAAACCTCACCTTGCCCACCACTGAGTCGACTTGGTTGGTCTTGAGCCATTTGGCCAAAACTGCATCATCCAAACTCTTGGTCGCAGTCACTGCAGCTTCAAGCATTTGCCAAGCCACGAAGGAGCTGGCTGCTTGGACCTCCACTTTGGTGTAAGGTAGTCCTTCTGCTTTGGCCTTGAGGTCAAACGATTTGATCAAGGTCTCTGCACCTTTGTTTTTGGTAAAAGGCGCGTGCTCTTCAAAGGGAGAGATCGCAAAGGAGCCTTGTCCCTCAGGTGCTGCCGCCAAAATGCCGGGAGAAGGGTAGACGTGGGTGTGAAGCGGTGGTGTGTAGTCAATCTTTTTCATCGCCTCTAGCACTTGATTGCCTTCGGCACCAATGTCACCAATCCAGACCAAATCTGGCTTTGCATCTTTCACGCGAGCGGCAATGGCAGAGAAGTCTCGGTTGCCAAAGTCCCATTCCAAATAAAGAACCTCTTTGAGTCCTCGTTGCTTGGCCACCTCTCTGGCACCCGTTGACAAGAAATACACTGAGGGAAATTTGCTGGTGATGATGGCGATGGTTTTGGGTGCTTTCTCTAGCGACGCCATCGCATCAAAGACAGTATTGGGCACCGTTTTCTCGGGATATGATCCCAGTGCCCAAGCAGGAAATTGCTTGTCATATTTTGCCTGGCTTGGGATTCCGAAGGTATGGTGAATGAGAAGCTTGTTGTTGCGCTCGGCCACCACCATGGCTGACAAAATGGCACCTGTTGCGTAGGGACCCATCAATAGGTCAACTTTGTCGCTGTTCAAGAGTTGCTCATAAAGGGTGCGAGCCAGTTCAGGCTTGGATTGGTCGTCTTTAAGCACCCATTCAACTTTGCGGCCCAAAAGGCCTCCTCTTTTATTAATATCTTCAATGGCAATCTCGCCTGCCAGTTTGTGCACAATTCCCGTAGCGGAGAGTGGTCCTGTCAGTGCCAAGGTGCTTCCAATGCGAATGGGGGGGTTGGCTTGCGCAAAAGCCAGTCCGCCCAATAAGCTCAAAGTCACACCGACTGCGAGGCTGACCCATTTGGCAAGTCTGTGGCTTATTGATGTTGAGTTGCAATTCATTTCAATCCTTTAATAGAGCATACTTCAGCATCGCATTTTAAAGATCATGGTTTGCTTGGAATCGGTAATTACCCTTTGGCGATCAAGCAATGGATATCAAATTCAGAGGTCAACAGCGTGAGGGGTTGATCCTTTACACGTCAACCTCTTTAACTTCGTGTGGGTTTAGAGTGGAGTCAGGAAAGTGTTGAGTCAAAACCCGAGCAACGTCACTGCTGACTAGTGAGTAGAGTCATCATTTTGAGTCTTGAAGGTCAACTGTAAAATGACTTTGAATTAATCCTCCAAGTCATAAACATCATCAAAGGAATTTTATGAGTGACAATTTGTCAGCAATACTCAAGAATAATGTCATTGAGAAATTGAGAGCCAATCAAGTGGTGTCCTCCATGACCGTGAAATTGGTGTCCGGTATTGAGATTGCTCAAATTGCAAAATCAGCTGGTTTTGACTCCATCTATATTGATTTAGAACACAGCAGCTTTTCGCTACAAACCACAAGCCAAATTTGCATGGCTGCGATGGCCATTGGTGTGGCTGCTTTTGTGCGCGTACCTGATAACTCCTCTCAATGGATTTCGAGGGTGCTTGATGGAGGTGCCTTGGGCGTGATTGCGCCTCACGTACAAAGTAAAGAGGAGGCGCAAAGAGTTGTCTCCTATGCAAAGTTCCCCCCATTTGGGGAACGTTCAGCTGCAGGAGTGCTCCCCCATTTACATTTTCGCGCCTTCCCGGCGGACAAAGCGTATCCCGCACTCAATGCCAACACCATGGTCGTGGTTCAATTTGAAAACCAAGTGGCACTCGATCACGCTGACGAGATCATGTCGGTTGCTGGTGTAGACATGGTGATGATTGGCTCCAATGACATGCTGGCCGACATGGGGATTGCCGGTCAGTATGACCACCCCCGGCTCAAAGAGGCCTATGCTCACACCATCGCCGTTTGTCAGAAATACGGTAAATTTTGTGGAGTGGGTGGCTTATCCTCAAGGCCCGACTTGGTTGCACAATTTGTTCAAATGGGTGCTCGCTATGTGTCCACGGGTACTGATTTGGCGTTTTTATTGGCCGCAGCCACAGAAAAAGCCAAACAAGTGAGCAACTTGAGTCTTTGAGGTCCAAGCTGACTGGGTTGATATTTAAAAGCCAAAGAGTCGGTTGGGGTTGTCGACCAAAATCATTCTTTTTTGCTCATCGCTCTCGCACCAGCGGTCCAAGAGATTAAAAAGTGCCACTGAGCTGTGCTCGCCAAATGACAAATGGGGGTAATCACTTCCCCAAATAATGCGGTCACCTGCGCTTTGGATCAAGGCCTTGGCCATGGGGTCTGCATCTGAGTAGTGAGGAACTTTGGACATGCGGTAAATGCCAGTGAATTTCACATAGGCCAAGCGCTGTCCTTCACTTAATAATTTCAACAATGCTTGAAAGCCTGGAGCGTTGACGCCGTCTTTGGCTAGATTCATTCCCATGTGAGCCATGGAGAATGGAATCGTTAATCGTTTCATCACGCCTAATAATTCAGCAGTGAGCCATCCCGGCAGTAAGAAATCGAGGTGCCAGCCCAAGGTTTTACATTTTTCAGCCAAAGTCTCGATGCGCGGGGTCATCGATTGAGCAAGTCCCGCCTCATAGGGGTGGACTGGACTTACATTGATGCGAATACCTCTGACTCCCAAATCATGCAAAGACTGCATGTGCTCAAGCGTGACGTTGTCCTCCAAGTCCACAACGCCGCGGCAGTGATCCGTGCCCACTACTCGCATGGCGTCCAACATGCAACTGTTGTCTCGTGCGTAAGCGCTGGGTTGCACAAATACAAATCGGGTGAGCCCTAAATGCTTGGCCAGTTTCAAATACTCTTCAAGGGGAGCGTGTGGGGGGGTGTACCTGAGATCTCCTCCGTAGGGGTATTGGCCAGCAGCTCCGAAGACATGAAAATGTGCGTCACAAGACAATGGTGGAGCCGTGAAGAGGGGTTTCTCAGAAGTATCAAAGGACATGGTGGTAAGTGCTCAAAGGGGGCAATTAAATGGTGGGGCTAGGGCGTGATTGAATGGAGTGACACAATGGAGTGACTCAACGAATCATGGCACTAGGGAGGACCCCGTTGCTCAATGAAAGTGTAAGGTCTTGGGTTACTGAAGCAACCAAAAGATCATTGAGTTGAGATCGATTTTAGCCCAGCTTTTTTGATCACCTCGGCCCACATGGTGGACTCATCATGCACCAAGTTGCTGAATTCAAGGGGGGTATTACTCACGGGTTTCACGCCTGCTGCGGCAAAAACTTCTTGTACCTTGGCTTGGGTCAAAGCATGGGCAACCTCTTTTTGAAAACGATCGATGATGTCTTTTGAAACCCCACTGGGTGCCATCAAGCCAAACCAGTACATCATTTTGTAATTGCTAAATCCCGACTCAGCGAAGGTGGGTACTTGCGGTAAGAGTGGATGGCGTTGCATGCCACTGACTGCGATACCTTGTAATCTTGCATCCTTAATAGAGGCCTGGGCCGAGCCTACCGATCCAATGGCCAAGTCAACCCGATCGGCCGCCACATCGGTGATGGCCCCAGCAATACCTTTGAAGGGGATGTGCGTGAGTTGAAGATTGTTTTGGGTCAAAAAGGCCTCCATGGCCAAATGGGCCGAAGAGCCAATCCCCCCTGAGCCGAAAGTGAGTACCCCCTGATTTTTTTGTGTGAATTGAACAATCTCCCTCAGGCTCTTTAAATTCAGACCTGGCCTGGCCACCAAGACCGCAGGAGATTCCGCCACGAGGGTGACTTGGGCCACGTCTTTGACAGGGTTGTAGGGAAGTTTGTCGTAAAGGGCGGTGGACACTGCAAATGAGTTGTCCGTGAGCAAAAACGTATAGCCATCAGGTGCTGATTTGGCCACTTGGTCTGTTCCAAGCGTACTGCCAGCACCTCCCTTGTTGTCTACGATCACGGTTTGGCCGAGTTGCTTCGATAGCTCCACACTCAGCACCCTTGCCGCAGTGTCGGTGAACGATCCTGGGACAAAGGGCACCACGATTTTGATGACTTTATTGGGCCACGTGTTGTTTTGAGCTGTGGCGCTCAAAGAGAAGACGCTTAAGAACGCGCTACAGATTAAAAGGTGTTTGAATGACATGGGTGTGTTTGAATGATGCGTTGATACAAAACTATTTGGAGAGTAAAAAAATAAGCCGCTCCATGCGGTGGGCGGCTTGGTTAGTCGGTGTTGAGGCTTACATTCATTGCGGTTTGATATTGGCCAATTTAACGACGTTGTTCCATTTGTTTTTTTCGGATTTCACGAATTCTGCAAATTGCTCAGGATTTTTCCCCCCAGTCAGTGACCCAGTGGTGGCAAACAAGTCATGAACCTCTTGACTCGAGAGTGAAAACACCAATGCCTTATAAAGAGTTTGAATCACTTCCTTGGAAGTACCCGCTGGTGCAAAGAGCCCATTCCATGCGGTAGTCTCCATACCGGATAAGCCTGCCTCAGCCATGGTTGGGATTTCAGGAGCCATGGGTAGATGAGCTGAGCTGGCCACTGCAAGAGCCCTGATCTTTCCATTTTTGATCAAGGGTCCCAGTACAGACCACACACCGAATCCAACGTCCAAATGACCGGCAATCAAATCGGGCATTTCTGCGCCGGGTGATTTGTAGGGAACCTCCAAAATTTGTATGTCCGCTGCAAGCTTTACACGCTCGCCCATCAGTTGAATCAGTCCGCCTGATCCGCCTGAGCCGTAGGTCAGTGCGTTGGGCTTGGATTTGGCGAGATCAATCAATTCTTTCAGACTTTTAGCCTGAACACTGGGATTCACCACCAAGATCAAAGGGCCAGATTCGATGTCACCAATGGCGGGTAAGTCTTCTGCCAAACGGGTCCCTTTTTCTGCTGTGAAAACATCATTGAGCAAGTTGCTGATGTTGGCATGCAAAAGGGTATAACCATCGGGGGCTGCCTTGGCAGCTTCTCTTGCACCAATGGCACCGTTGGCGCCGGGACGGTTTTCGATGATCAAGGGTTGGCCCAAAAACTCACCCATCTTGGGGGCGACTTGACGCATGCGAACATCAGGCGCTGAACCCGCCGTGGCCGGCACGATCACCACAATGGGTTTTTTGGGGTAATTCTGAGCTTGAGTGGCCGGGGCGAACATCGCCAGCATCACTAGGCAGGATAAAACCCCTGACGACTTGACGGCTGAGCGTAATGGGTTGGAGATAAAACGCTTCATGACTGACTCCTTGAGAGGTAACTCCAGTGGGGTGAGAATTGCTGCGAGGCGTTCACACATGGGTGACATGGCAGGCAATCGTGTTGAGCTCCTCGCAGCCCTGCTCAGTGACCACGACGGTGCCACCAATGTTCACGCGGTGACTCTCCCAGCATGCATTGGGCTCAAAAGCAAAGACCATCCCTGGCTCAATCACCGCTTGGCGAATCGGTGCAGAGGGTTTGCCCATGAAGGTTACGCCCAAATTCAATTTTTCAGTATTCACTTGACTCCTACCTGCCAAAAAATGCGGTGAAATGGAGTGAACCAGTGGTGTGTAAGCCCAGTGACCTGAGGTCTTGAGGGGCTCCTCCATCGCTTGCACCAACTCTTGAAAGGTAATACCTGGGCGCAGTGTTTTGATGCCTGCATCATAGGATTGACGAGCCACTTTTTCACACCCTTGGTTGATGCTGTCAATGGGGTCCAATGCGACTGTCATCTGAACTTGGACCTCTTGATTGCCACACATGGGCATGAGTTCTGTTTGAAGCAAATCACCGCGTTGGAGCACTCTAGGTGGCTCTCCCCGTGTGCTCCACCTGGGCGGTCCCCATGAGAGTGTGGCAGGTCCTGAGTTCATTACCAAAGCGGGGTACCTCAAGCCAATGCCAAATTCGAGCATGGCCATGCAGGCGTGTGCGAATATTTTTTCTTCGCCGACACCTGGTTTGGCCAACTTGGCCACCACCTCGCAAGCAACCTCCGCCGCATGGGCGGCATATCGTATTTGTTCCAATTCCTCGGCTGACTTCACCAGCATCAGGTGACTAAAGAGTTCTGAGACGTCTTTAAAATTCGCTTTGGGCAAAGACTCCGTGAGTTGCATCCAAAAGTTGGCTGGAATAGCGCCATAAGCCTCTGTGGGCGCTTGTGAGGTGAGCCCCACAACGCCCAAGTTTTCTTGATCCAAATGAAGGTCTTTGAACCACTCGGCCACAGCATGTCCGTTGGTGGCAACTCTGTAGTCCGGGATCCAGAGTGCATGTCCTCGCTCTTGGGACCACCTCGCTCGCATCACACGTAAGTGCGCCCAAGTGATCACGACCGGATCGCCCTCTAAGGGGAATAGAACGCAGCCCTCGTTGTAGTCATCGCTCAGATAGCTCTCATACATCTCTCTTGAGCGAAATCCAGCCACCAAGAGTGCCTTTAGATGATGCTCTCGCATCAAGCCCCTCACACGAGCCCATCGGCGATCGCGTTCTTTCAAGCTGAGCTCTGGCGGATGGACTTGACTCATAAGATTGCCTTTGGTTTAAAAATGTTAAAAGACAATTTTTAATTCAACTGAGTCTTCTTTTCAATAGCGTTTATCCCCATTGAGGGGAACTGGGGCTCACTGCAAAGGGAGCCATTAAAAGTCTTCGTCCAAAAGAAAAACCCCTGGTTTTGTGGACCAGGGGCTTACCGAGACAAAAGATTTGTTAGAGGATCAATTGAAAAATGCTTTCAATTTTTCAGTCCACCCGCCTTCATTGGGAGAGTGCTTGACCCCGCCTTTTCGAAGTGAGTCATCCAACTCTTTGAGTAACTTTCTTTGGTGCTCCGTGAGCTTGACGGGTGTCTCAACCGTGATGTGGCAATAGAGGTCACCATTAAAGCTTGAGCGTATGCCTTTGATCCCCTTGCCCCTTAAGCGAAATTGTTTGCCTGTTTGCGTGCCTTCAGGAATATCAATTGCCGCTTCCCCTTGAAGTGTGGGGACTTGGATTTCACCCCCCAGTGCAGCTGTCGTAAAACTAATGGGCACAGCGCAGTGCAGGTCATCCCCATCGCGCTCGAAGATATCGTGTTTGTGAATTCGAATTTCAATGTACAAATCGCCCGCTGGTCCACCATTGGCCCCAGGCTCACCGTTCCCAGTGCTCCTGATTCGCATGCCAGAGTCGATACCCGCTGGGATCTTGATCTCCAGAGTCTTTTGCGACTGAATCTTTCCTTGACCACGGCAGGGACTGCAAGGATCAGAGATAACCTTGCCTGCTCCTCGGCAGTGGGGGCAAGTTTGCTGAACGCTGAAGAAGCCTTGGCGCATTTGCACAGCACCTGAGCCACCGCAAGTGCCGCAATTCTTGGCCGATGTGCCTGGCTTGGCGCCCGATCCATGACAGACCTCACAGGAGTCCCAGCTTGGCACTTGGATCTGAGTTTCTTTACCCTTGGCCGCTTCCTCCAGCGTGATCTCCATGGCGTAATTCAAGTCATTGCCACGGTAGACTTGTCTGCCCCCTTGTTGACGTCGGGCTTGACCGAAGATGTCTCCAAAGATGTCTCCAAAGGAGTCTCCAAAGCCACCGAATCCAGCGCCAGCACCACCGCGCATGTTGGGATCCACCCCAGCGTGACCGAATTGGTCGTAAGCACTGCGTTTTTCTGAGTCAGAAAGCATTTCATAGGCTTCCTTGACCTCTTTGAATTTAACCTCGGCTTCCTTGGCCGCCTCACCTTGGTTGCGGTCAGGGTGGTACTTCATCGCCAGTTTGCGATAAGCTTTTTTAATCTCTTCCTCGCTGGCTGACTTGCTCAGGCCGAGAACTTCGTAAAAATCGCGTTTTGCCATGATGTCTGAGTGTCCTTGTTGAACAACAAAGCCGCGCCCACCTCACAGTGAGGCTAGGACGCGGCGTGCTTGCCGATATGGCTAGTGGGGCTTAGCCTTTTTTAACTTCTTTGACCTCTGCGTCAACGACGTTGTCATCCTTAGCCGCTCCCGCATTGGCAGCACCATGTGCCCCGCCGTCATGGGGTGCGCCACCAGCCGCTTGGGCTGCCGCGTTTTGAGCTTGCATGTCAGCGTACGCTTTCTCACCCAATTTTTGACTGACCGTCATCAAGCTCTCTGTCTTGGCTGTGATGTCATCTTTGTCTTCAGTCTTGAGGGCTTCTTCCAATGCTTTACAAGCTTTTTCAATCGCTTCCTTCTCAGACGCATCAAGCTTGTCACCATGCTCAGTCAAACTCTTTTGAACGGAGTGCAATGCCGCGTCGCCTTGATTTTTGGCCTGAACGATTTCAAGCTTCTTCTTGTCTTCGCCCGCATTGAGCTCAGCATCTTTAACCATTTTCTGAATCTCTTGCTCAGACAAACCAGAATTGGCTTTGATGGTGATCTTGTTTTCTTTACCCGTACCTTTGTCTTTGGCGCCCACATGCAAAATACCGTTGGCATCAATGTCAAAGGACACTTCGATTTGAGGTGTGCCACGACTTGATGGGGGGATACCTTCAAGGTTAAATTCGCCCAACATTTTGTTGCCCGAGGCTAGTTCGCGCTCACCTTGGAAGACTTTGATCGTCACCGCCGGTTGGTTGTCCTCTGCCGTTGAGAAGGTTTGAGCAAATTTGGTGGGAATGGTCGTGTTTTTGGTGATCATCTTGGTCATCACACCCCCTAAGGTTTCAATGCCCAAGGAGAGTGGTGTAACGTCCAAGAGCAGAACGTCGGTTCGATCGCCTGAGAGCACCTGACCCTGGATGGCAGCGCCCACAGCAACGGCTTCATCAGGGTTCACATCTTTTCTGGGCTCTTTGCCAAAGAACTCTTTCACCTTGTCTTGAACCTTGGGCATGCGAGTCATACCCCCCACCAAAATGACGTCATCAATTTGGTCCACACTCACGCCCGCATCCTTGATCGCCATGCGGCAAGGAGCGATGGTGCGTTCAATCAATTCATCGACCAAGGATTCCAATTTGGCACGATTGAGTTTGATGTTCAAGTGTTTGGGGCCAGAGGCATCGGCCGTGATGTAGGGCAAATTGATGTCAGTGCCAGCAGACGAGGACAACTCAATTTTGGCTTTCTCCGCAGCTTCTTTTAAACGCTGCAAAGCCAACACGTCTTTGCCTAAATCTACGCCTTGTTCGCGCTTGAATTCAGAGATGATGAAATCAATGATTCGTTGGTCAAAGTCTTCTCCGCCCAAGAATGTGTCGCCGTTGGTTGAAAGCACTTCAAATTGCTTTTCTCCATCCACGTCGGCAATCTCAATGATCGAGACGTCAAATGTGCCGCCACCCAAGTCATAAACTGCAATTTTTCGATCGCCTTTTTCTGTCTTGTCTAGACCAAAGGCAAGCGCAGCAGCTGTTGGCTCGTTGATGATACGCTTGACCTCTAGACCGGCAATGCGTCCCGCGTCCTTGGTGGCTTGGCGCTGGGCGTCATTGAAGTAGGCTGGGACGGTGATCACAGCCTCAGAAACGGTCTCGCCCAAGTAGTCTTCAGCAGTCTTTTTCATTTTGCGAAGCACTTCGGCGCTCACTTGGGGGGGAGCAAGTTTTTTGCCGCGCACCTCAACCCATGCATCGCCATTGTCAGCTTTGGCAATGGTGTAGGGCATCAAATCGATGTCTTTTTGGACTTCTTTTTCTTCGAACTTGCGACCAATTAGACGCTTGACGGCGTACAAGGTGTTTCTGGGGTTGGTCACCGCTTGGCGCTTTGCAGATGCGCCGACCAAAACCTCACCATCCTCTTGGTAAGCGATGATGGATGGGGTGGTTCTTGCACCCTCAGAATTCTCAATAACGCGGGTGGTGTTGCCCTCCATGATTGCAACACATGAGTTGGTGGTTCCCAAGTCAATACCGATGATTTTGCCCATTTTGATACTCCGTTGATCGTGAGATTTGAGTTCCCACGCTTAATATAAAAAACTGTTGATTTTGATATGGGGATCAGTTGAATTAAAACAAGCCTGACCCGAAAAATTGAAAATGCTGAGCTCGGTTCACATCAAGCTGCTGCGGTGACAGTGACCAGGGCTGGACGGAGGATTCTGTCAGCAATGGAGTAGCCCTTTTGCAAGACGCTCACCACCGTGTTGGGCGCTTGGTCTGCGCTCACAACACTGATGGCTTGGTGTTGATGGGGGTCAAACTTCGTGCCCGGTGCAGGGTCAATGGCAATCACTTTGTTGCGCTCCAAGGCGCTCTTGAGTTGACGAAGCGTGGCCTCTGCACCTTCTTTAATTTGTTCTGGGGTGGCCTCTTTGATGGCCAACCCGGCCTCCAAACTATCAATCACCGGCAACAAGCTCTCAGAGAAGGACTCTAAGGCGAATTTTCTTGCCTTGCTGACTTCTTCGTCTGCCCGGCGCCGAGCATTCAACACCTCGGCCTGTCCTCTTAAATACTGGTCCTGGAGTTCACTCACTTTGGCCGTGAGAACCGCGACATCGGCCAAAGCCTTGCTCAATGGGTCCTCAAGTGAGGCATCGACCGAGTGGGGGGCTTGGGAGGAATCCGACGCATGAGCTTGCTGCTCATGGGAGGCGGGTGAAGATTCGGGCGCGGGTGCGGCAGGGTCAAGGGGTTGTGACTGATCAGACATGGTGAAGATAAGGATGCGGATATAAAAACTGAACTCAACCGTCAATTGAGGGCAGTTTGGGGTATTTCAAGAGGAAATTATTCGATTTACCCCACAATTTAGGTATTTGTGTGGGCTTTTTGGGCCTAATTTGCCCAATTAACTGAAATTTGGCTTTTGCTATTTTGATTTTGGATGACTGTGGGAGGCACCAAAATGGTTCACTCAGCTAAGCCATCTCCAAGTTAGAAATAAACGCTTTGCCAAGATCGCGGAACTATGGGGGGAGCATTCCACCCAGTTTGGGTTTCCCCACTGGGTGGAGTGTCCTTCAAGGGGGGGGCTTAATGGCCCCAAATTTCCTGAGCGGTCTCGATGACTAGTCTCAGTTTGTTGCGCTGAGCTTGAACGGCGATGTTGTTGCCGTGAACGGTACTGGAGAAGCCGCATTGTGGCGAGAGTGCCAATTGCTCAATGGGGGCGTATTGAGCAGCTTGGTCAATTCTTCGTTTGATGTCGTCTTTGGTCTCCATGGTGTCAAATTTGGTGGTTACCAATCCAAGAACCACAATTTTTCCTTTAGGGAGATACCTCAGGGGCTTAAAGTCTCCACTGCGGTCGTCGTCATACTCTAAAAAGTAAGCGTCCAAGTTCATCTCAGACAAGAGGGCTTGGGCCACGGGCTCGTAGTTGCCCGATGCTGCATGGGTGCTTTTAAAGTTACCACGGCACAAGTGCATGGCCAAGGTCATGCCCTCAGGCTTTTGCGCGACCACTTTGTTGACAAAGGCGGCGTAGCGGTGGGGGAGCTCATCAGGGTCATCTCCGCGTTGCAACGCAGCTTGGCGCATTTTGTCATCGCACAAATACGCCAAATTGGTGTCATCCATTTGCACATAGGTGCAACCCGCCGCTGCCAGTGACCTCAATTCGTCCCCGTATGCCTTGGCGACATCGTCATAAAACTGTGGATCAAGCTCGGGGTATGCCACCTTGCTGATGCCTGCACGTCCGCCTCTGAAGTGAAGCATGGTGGGGGAGGGGATGGTGACCTTGGGTGTGCTGCCAGCACTGACATTGGCCTTTAAGAACTCAAAATCTGCGCGCTGAATATCTTTTGCATGAACGACTTTGTCCACCACTTTGATCACGGGCGGCGCCAACTCTTCGCTACCGTCGGGTTTTTTGATGGTGACGGGGATGTCAGTTTTCACACCGCCCAGTTGCTCTAAAAAGTCGATATGGAAATAGGTCCTTCTGAACTCTCCATCGGTAATACTCTTGAGTCCAACATCCTCTTGGAACTGGATGATTTCTTTGATGGCTCGGTCTTCGACTTCGCGCAACTGTTGGGCGTTGATCTCGCCTTTGGCTTTCTGTGCTCGGGCGGTGAGCAAGTACTCGGGTCGTAAAAAACTTCCCACATGGTCAAAACGGGCGGGCAAGATTTTGTCTAAAGGCATTGACATGGTGACTCCACAATTTAAAGTTCGGGAATGTTAAACCAACTTTCTTCTCGATTGCCCCAAGAGAGGCAGTCGATTGAAAATATTGTTGATTGAAGGTAACTTAAAAGTGCTCAATTGTTTGTGTTTAATAGAGAGTGCTCAATTGAGCGATCGGCATTTGATTGTGTCTAAGCGAGTTGCTCAAAGACTTGTCTTTATAGTTCAAAAGGTTTGATTTCATTGGTTTTTTAGACTCTTTTGATTTTTGTAATTGATTGGAGTGCTCCCGCGACTAAAATAAAGGCTTCATGAAAAATTCCTCAATACTTTTTATTTTCTCAGGTACCCCGTCATGCTAACGCTCTTATTTGATGGCGTGGCTTATGGCATGCTGCTGTTTGTCTTGGCCGTGGGACTGTCGATTACGCTGGGTCTCATGAACTTCATCAACCTTGCCCACGGCTCATTTGCCATGGTGGGCGGTTACGCCATGGTCTTATTGTCCAAGCAGTTGGAGATACCATTTTTAATTTGTTTGCCGTTGGTGTTCATCACAGTTGCTCTTTTGGGCGCCTTGTTGGAGTCAACACTTTACCGGCATATGTACCGTAAAACCCATTTGGATCAGGTGCTTTTCTCCATTGGGCTGGCCTTCATGTCGGTGGCCGCAATGGATTTTTTAATGGGCTCGTCTCAACAAAATATGGATTTGCCACCCTGGCTTCAGGGTCGAGAGGAGTGGGGGCAGGCCCCTTGGGTGCTTGGAGTCGGTCACTACCGACTCTTCATTGTGGCGGTGTGTGCGGTGCTCACCGTGGTGCTTCAGCTCATTTTGTCAAAAACTCGATTTGGCTCTCAACTTCGCGCATCGGTTGACAATCCTGTCGTGGCTTCAGGTTTGGGAATTCGGGTCAACCGTGTTTTCTTGATCACTTTTGCAGTGGGGTCTGGCTTGGCTGGGTTGGGAGGCGCGCTCGGGGCTGAAATTTTGTCCATAGAACCGCTTTTCCCTTTGAAATACATGATTTACTTTTTGATTGTGGTGGCCGTTGGGGGAACATCCTCTATCACGGGTCCGCTTTGCGCAGCTGTTTTTTTGGGGGTGGCCGATGTATTTGGTAAATACTACATTCCCCAATTGGGGGGCTTTGTGGTCTATGTACTGATGATCTTGATCTTGCTTTGGCGCCCTCAAGGCCTTTTTGTTCGAGGCTCCAAATGATGACATCTGGAACACCTGGCTCAAAGAGTGTGTTGGGCTTGAAGAGCCAAGCCAATGTCAAGCCATGGGAGTGGCTGGGCTTGGTCGCCTTATTGTCATGCCCGTGGCTTTTTGTCTCCCACGCCATGCTGGTCAATGAAATAGCCATCACCGCACTTTTTGCCGTATCTTTGGATTTGATTTTGGGCTACAGCGGCATAGTCTCCTTGGGGCACGCAGCTTTTTTTGGATGGGGTAGTTATAGTGCTGGCTTGTTCGCAAAGTTATGGATACCCGACCCGCTCATGGGCTTATTGTTTTCTGTCTTGACGGGCGGGATTCTTGGTTTGGTCTTTAGCTTGACTATTTTGCGAGGAACTGATTTGACACGCATCATGGTGACCCTGGGCGTGTCGTTGATTGGGTATGAGTTAGCGAACCGTTTGAGTGGTTTGACTGGGGGCGCTGATGGCCTCCAAGGAGTGTTGATGGGCCCGGTGTTGGGCAAATTTGAGTTCGATTTGATCGGTCAAGTCGCTGCAACATACTCAGTGTTAACCTTGGTGGTGGTGTTGTTGGTCCTGCGTCGCGTGGTGAATTCGCCCTTTGGCGTGGGGCTCACCGCTATTCGCGATAACCGGTTAAGGGCTGAGTCGGTGGGGCTGTCGGTTGCGAAACGCTTAATGGCGGTCTACTGTTTGTCCGCTTGCGTTGCTTCTTTGGCGGGCGCGTTGCTTGCGCAAACCACGGGTTTTGCCTCCTTGGATGTGTTCTCCTTTGAGCGATCGGCAGATGTGATGTTGATGTTGGTCATTGGGGGCGCTGGTTGGCTTTATGGGGGCGTGGTGGGCGCTGTGGTATTCAAATTGATACAACAAGAGCTCTCCTCCATCACCCCTCAGTATTGGATGTTTTGGATTGGACTCTTGCTGATCATCTTGGTATTGGTGGGGCGTGAAAAGTTATTCAGTCCTTTAAGGCGTATTCGGCCATGAACACATCCATCAACCCCTCTGTGCAAACGTCCGAAGTGGTGCTTAGAGCCAATAATTTGTGTAAAAATTTTGGGGGCATCAAAGCGACTCAAAACGTGAGTTTGGCGCTACCTCGTGGTGCCCGACATGCATTGATTGGCCCCAACGGCGCTGGGAAAACCACGCTCATCAATTTGCTCACGGGAGTGTTGCCCTTGAGCTCGGGCTCGATTGAGCTCTTGGGTCAAGACATTACTCGTCTGAGCTCGAATCAACGTGTCAAACGCGGCATGGTTCGTACCTTTCAAATCAATCAACTGTTTGGCTCGATGACCCCCGCCAAGACTTTGGCCTGGGTGGTCTCTCAGCACATGGGCTTGGGCTCCCAATGGTGGTCTCCCTTGGGGCAGGACCCGTTGGTTTTATCTAGAGTGGATCAACTGATTGAGCAGTTCCATTTGGGTGATGTTGGTCATGAGCGGGTGAGCACCATGAGTTACGGCAAGCAGCGTTTACTTGAAATTGCCATTGCCTTGGCTTGTGAGCCCAAGGTACTGCTGCTCGATGAGCCAGTGGCTGGGGTGCCTGCAGGCGAGAGAGACGAGATTTTGAGCACCTTGGGTCAATTGCCTGGAGATGTTTGCATCTTGCTCATTGAGCATGACATGGACTTGGTTTTTAGTTTCGCCAATCGCATGACGGTGTTGGTCAACGGCACCTTGTTGTGTGAGGGCAGTAATGAAGAAATAGCCAATGACCCCAGAGTCAAAGAAGTCTATTTGGGCGCCGATGCCATCCAGGGGGTCTGACGTGAGCGAAATCTTAAAGGTCAATGGATTGGTCGCAGGTTATGCGGAATCGGTCATTTTGAGCGACGTCTCCTTCTCGCTCTCAGAAGGACAGACTCTGGCCTTACTGGGTAGAAATGGGGTGGGTAAAACCACTCTCATCAATACCTTGATGGGGGTGACTCGCTTGCACTCGGGAGAGATTACTTTGGATGGGCAACACATTGAGCACTGGCCATCTTATAAGAGGGTCAACTCATTGAGTCGCGGCGGGATAGGGTGGGTGCCCCAGGAGAGAGATATTTTTAAGTCGCTCACGGTGCATGAAAATTTGACTGCGGTTTACCGCCAAGTGCAATCTCCACATGCCTGGAGCCCAGAGAGAGCATATGAGTTTTTTCCAAGACTTCTCGAGCGACAAGGCAATCTAGGTAATCAACTCTCCGGGGGTGAGCAGCAAATGTTGGCGCTTGCTCGTGCGTTGATGGTCAACCCAAGACTGCTATTACTCGATGAACCCTTGGAGGGCTTGGCTCCGATCATTGTGCAAGAAATTTTGGCTGCGATACGGCGAATCACTCGAGAAGAAGGGATGACAGCCATCATTGTGGAGCAGCACCCTCAAATGATCTTGGCCATTTCAGATCAAGCTTTGGTGCTTGATCGCGGGCAGGTGGTGCTGCAGGAGACTGCCCCCAATCTTTTAAGAAGACCGGATTTGCTTGACGATTTGTTGGGTGTCAAACGCTGAGAGAGTTGTCTATCACTGTACAGTGTTTCTTAACCAAGGGTTTAAATATGAAGATCAATCAATACGCATTACCAAGTTTGAATCAACTCATGTTGAACTCATGCATGTTGAACTCATGGGCTCGACAGTTCACGAAGTTGGTAGTGGGTGCTTTGTCCGTTTTGAGCGTATTTGCCTTGGCCTCCAGTGCCTTGCATGCGCAGTCCTATCCTGTCAAACCAATTCGAATCGTGGTGCCATTTGGCGCTGGTGGTGTGGCTGATCTCACCGCTCGAATTGTGGCTCAAAAGATGTCCGAGGGCTTGGGTCAATCGGTGGTCATCGATAACCGTCCAGGTGCGGGTGGGGTCGTGGCTGCAGACCTCGTGGCCAAATCAGAGCCCGATGGTTACACCTTATTTTTAATCTCCAACGGTACCGCTGTGAGCGCATCCTTGATGCACTCTTTGCCGTTTGATCCTGTTAATGACTTTGTCAACCTGGGACTCTTGGCAACCTTTGATATTGCTATTTTGGTCAACTCAGACTCCAAGTTCAATTCGCTTACCGAGTTGATTCAACATGCCAAGAGTCATCCAGGTGCTCTCAATGTGGGGAGTATCAATATCGGTAGCACTCAAAATTTGACCGCCGAGTTGTTCAAGTCAACGGCAGCACTTGACGTTCAAGTCATCCCTTTTAACGGCACCCCCGCAGTCATGACGGCTTTAAAGGGCGGTCAAATTGATGTGGCCACAGAAATTCTGGGTCCCGTCTTGCCCCAAATTAAATCCAAAAATTTTAAAGTCTTGGCCCTCACCAGTGAGCAACGTTCTGCGGCTTTGCCCGATACTCCCACAGCCAAAGAGCTTGGCGTGAAGGGGCTGATCGCCGCTTCTTGGAACGGACTGGCTGCCCCTGCCAAAACACCCAAGGCCGTGGTCGATCGACTCAATAAAGAGATCAACTTGGCGCTTCAAAATCCAGTGACTGAGAAAAAGCTCCTTGAGCTCAACATCAACCCCAAGGTCTCCACACCAGCCCAGGCACAGGAGTGGTATTTGAATGAAATTAAAGTCTGGGCTCGTGTTATCGAAAAAGCGGGGATCGCCAAGCAGTGATTGGTCTACTCGAGCGCTTTTAAGATAATTTTCTGAGTCAGCTCGAGTGATATTTTTTGTGTCCCCGTGCTCGGCCTCTTGGCCGACCAGACCAGCATCAGTTGCGAGCGCAGTTGAGGTGACTTGATCGCATGGGTCGTGAAGGCGCCAATGTCATGAAATTGGTTCAAGGTGTAAGTGGGCAATACAGCGAACCCCAGCCCCTCCTTCACCAACTCCAAAATGGCGTTGATGCCATCGATCTCTAAAACAATATTGGGTTTTTTACTAATTCTTTGCATCTCGGTTTCAATGAGGAGCCGAAATGCATTGGGTCGACTGGGCACGATCAGTGGAAGTTCACACAACTCTCTCAAAGTTAAAGAGCCTTTGAAGGGTTTTAACGCTTGGACGTGTTGGATCGGTTGTTTACTCGCAATGAGGATCAAGTCATCTTCGTGCAGCAAGGTTTGCTCTAGCTCAGGGGTCGGGGCGGGATTGTAGAGAAGTGCAATGTCAATGCGTCCCGATCGCAAGCTCTCGTACATGGGTGCTGAAAAGCCCTCCGTCAAGGTCAGCTTGGCTTGTGGAAGGGCTTTTTGAAATGCTTTGGTGAGTGGGACGGTGATGAGCTTGGATAAACTGGGTGGGAGCCCAATTGAGATAGGGCCAGAGAGCGTGCCTACGGTTCCACTGAGTTCCTCCTTGGCAAGAGCCACTTGGTGCAAAATGCCCCGCGCATGCTCTAACATCTTGAGTCCCGATGCAGTGGGGGAGACGCCTCGCCCGTTTCTGATCAATAAGTTTTGGTGCAACTCGACCTCAAGTTGCCTCACGTGTCGGCTCAATAACGGTTGAGCCAACCCCATTGCAATGGAGGCTTTGGTGAAACTGCCCAACTCAGCCACTCGGACAAAAGATTCCAGTTGCTTTAACTCCAAGGCTACCTTCTCCTGATACTTTGATCCAATCTTGGTGATCTACCTTTTATTGCATAGTTTATCTCAAGATATGCAAATTTGTTATAACAGCTAGTGTCCTTTTTGGTTTAAAAGTACTGGTTTAACCCTAAAATCCATTCAGTCGATATTTTTTCACTTTAGCCTTGGGCGCTGTGCTCCCCGAGGTCCCTTCGCATCGGTTTGAAGCAGTCTTCCATGTAAGCAGGCTTGCTGACGTGCCAATGCTTGAAAGGGGGTGCGTCTTGTCCCTTTTTTTAGTTACTTTCTTTACGCCAAAGGATATTCGCCATGAGTCAACAAAAACCACTGATCATCGATGTGCATGGTCACTACACCACCGCGCCCAAGGCTTTGGAGGAGTGGAGAAACCGTCAAATTGCAGGGATCAAAGACCCCCAACTCATGCCCAAAGTGTCGGAGCTTAAGATTAGCGATGATGAGTTGCGTGAGAGTATTGAGAACAACCAATTAAAACTCATGCGTGAGCGTGGAAGTGACTTGACCATTTTTAGTCCACGAGCAAGCTTCATGGCCCATCACATTGGGGACTTGCAAGTGAGTTCAACTTGGGCGGCCATTTGCAACGAACTTTGCTACCGTGTCTCTAAACTTTTCCCCGATAACTTCATGGGTGCTGCCATGCTGCCCCAATCCCCTGGAGTTGATCCCAAGACCAGTTTGGCAGAGATCGATAAATGCGTGAAGGAGTATGGTTTTGTGGCCATCAATTTGAATCCAGATCCCTCTGGAGGCCATTGGAATTCTCCCCCCTTGAGTGACCGCCATTGGTACCCCATTTATGAAAAAATGGTTGAGCTTGATATCCCTGCGATGATCCATGTCTCGACCAGTTGCAATGCTTGCTTTCACACCACAGGATCACATTATTTGAATGCTGACACCACAGCTTTCATGCAGTGCTTGACATCGGACTTGTTCAAAGATTTTCCCACGTTGCGCTTTTTGATTCCCCATGGCGGTGGTGCAGTGCCATATCACTGGGGGCGTTTCCGTGGATTGGCACAAGAGCTTAAAAAGCCACTCTTGAGCGAGCACTTGATGAACAATATCTTTTTTGATACTTGTGTATATCACCAGCCTGGAATTAATTTATTGACAGAAGTGATCGATGTCAAAAACATTTTGTTCGCCAGTGAGATGATTGGTGCTGTGCGTGGGATTGATCCCCAAACGGGCCACTACTACGATGATACCAAGCGCTACATTTTGTCCACTCCGAATTTGAATGATGAACAACGTCACCAAATCTTCGAAGGCAATGCGCGCCGAGTTTTCCCAAGATTGGATGCAGCGCTAAAAGCGCGTGGCCTTTGAGAGATAAGGTTTGATTGGGACTATTTGATTTCAAGATCTATTGACTAATATTAAAGGACAACACAATGAGCATGAATAACATGGGAATGGTCAAGCGAAACATTTCCCGCGCCCAAGCTTCCACCATCGCGCATTTAGAGAAATTTGGTGTCGCCACAGTTCATGAAGCCATGGGTCGGGTGGGGTTGATGCAAAACTACATGCGTCCCATTTATTCAGGTGCCCGCA
>Ga0164296_1000719_pt1 | contig 38318 bp, 35 predicted proteins | sample GEODES057metaG_FD_113533 | JGI IMG/M metagenome (GOLD analysis project Ga0164296, IMG submission 113533) | Dystrophic lake water microbial communities from Trout Bog Lake, Wisconsin, USA - GEODES057 metaG | ecosystem: Environmental > Aquatic > Freshwater > Lake | place: USA: Trout Bog Lake...
AACGATTGCGACCTACCAAGTCATGACGATGCGTCGTAAAGGTGTCTACGCCCACCTTGATCTCTTTGACGCGATCGACTGGGGTTTGATTATTTATGACGAAGTGCACCTATTACCAGCGCCGATCTTTCGCTTTACGGCCGATATTCAATCGCGTCGTAGGCTCGGACTGACTGCAACTCTAGTTCGTGAAGATGGCATGGAAGGTGAAGTCTTCTCCTTGATTGGGCCAAAGCGTTTTGATGTGCCGTGGAAAGAGATCGAATCGCAGGGGTACATCGCACCGGCAGATTGTGTGGAAGTTCGCGTCACTCTCACAGAAGCCGAGCGACTCAACTATGCAACTGCCGAACTTGAAGAGCGTTATCGTTTTTGTTCAACCACTCTCACCAAGCACCGCGTTGCAGTTGCTCTCGCTAAACAGCACGCAGAGGAACAAGTTTTAGTTATCGGACAGTACTTAGACCAACTTGATGCGCTCGGTGAAGATCTTGGCGCACCGGTTATTAAAGGTGATACTCCGGTTAAAGAGCGCGAGCGCCTTTTCAATCTCTATCGCAGCGGTGAAATTAAATGCTTGGTAGTTTCAAAGGTTGCAAACTTTTCTATTGATCTGCCAGATGCCACAATCGCAATTCAAGTCTCTGGAACATTTGGCTCAAGGCAAGAAGAAGCTCAGCGTTTGGGTCGAGTATTGCGTCCAAAAGCAGATGGTCGTGGTGCGCGTTTCTACTCACTTGTTGCCAGAGATACCGTTGATCAAGATTTTGCTGCTAACCGTCAACGCTTTCTGGCAGAGCAGGGCTATGCCTATCGGATCATCGACGCTGACGAAGTGCTATTTGGAGATCGCAGCTAAAAATCGAACTGGATCTACCCGGAAGAAGTCGTGAACTTTTCCGTCGATCATGATCACCGGCACCTGCTCGCCATACTGATGCTCTAGCCCAGGATTGCCATCGATGAACGTTTCGGTTAACTCAAAGTTCACCTGCGCTTGCAGTCCACGCAGTGTCTCAAAGGCTTGCTCACACAAGTGGCAACCAGATCTGGAATAGACCAGCACCGATTTCTGCGGCTGGTCCGCCAGACCCTTACTGGCTGATGAGCTCATGGTGTCTATCCTCTCAGAAGACTAAGATTTCGGCTTATGCGAGCCCATTCCCCGGTTAGAGCTCTCGTGGCAGTGGCGAGCCTTGCTGCTGGCCTCGTGATCTCCCCACTCGGTGCGGCTACCTCACACGCTCTCGCCTTTCGTGAAATTTCTGCGGGCTGGGTCAATACCTATGCTGCGCCTGCATCTGCTGCTCATATCAATGGCAAGCCCAGCGCTACGACTACTACATCAAAGTTTTCAACTGCTAAAAGTCAGATCAATGTCAGCTTCACTGATGTCCCACAAGCGGAACAAGATGCAGTTCAAGCAGCGATAACCATTTGGGAACAGAACTGGCAGTCAGCGGTTCCAATCAATGTGAACGCGCGAGCGGTTTCACAAGGAGTAACCGGAATTCTTGCATCAGCTAGCCCGGTGAATTTCTTTCAGGGTTTTCAAGGCGCACCCGATCCCACGATCTGGTATCCATCTGCGATGGCGAATGCGCTGGCAGGAAAAGATCTCGATCCGGAAAATCCAGAAATTCAAATCAATATTAACTCGTCAATGACAAGTAGTTTCTATCTCGGAACTGATGGCAACTGTCCAAGTAATCAATATGACTTAGAATCAATCATCGTGCACGAGATGACGCACGGCTTGGGCTTTTTATCCAATGATTCTTACGATCCATATTTTGGTTACGGCACCATCGATCAACCAACGCCATTTGATGCTTTCACACAAACCCCAGATGGTTCACGGCTTATGGACCTGCCATCGCCATCTACCGAACTTGGTAACGCGCTTATCAACAAATTAGTCTGGGCTGGCCCACTTGGAGTTGCCGCTAATAACGGCGTGGCACCACTTCTCTACACACCAAATCCGTATCAACCAGGTTCTTCTGTCAGCCACTTGGATCAGAACACCTTTCAAGGAGCTGGTGCTAACGCATTGATGACGCCAAGTTGGCCTGCAGGCGCTGTGTATCACTCACCTGGAAGCCTCGCGGTAGCAATGCTCCAAGACATGCGCAACAAGCCTCCTGCTGGAAAACCTGCTGGAGTTCCTGATGCCCCTAGAAATGTCAGCGCAATCGTCGGTGATAAATCAGCAATAGTCACCTTTAGCCCACCAGATAATGCGCGCACATCGGTGGTATCGCAATATCAAATCAAGGTCGATCAGACTGGACAGACTATTACTGCCGCTAGTTCGCCAGTAACTATTTCGCGTTTAACGAACGGCGCTAAATATTCACTTAGCGTCACTGCCGTAAATTCACTTGGTAGTTCACCAAGTGTAGAAAGTAATGTTGTTATTCCGCAGGCAAGTTGGAAGAGCACAACTATCGATCCAAGCGCCGATGCTAAATATTTAGCTACGACTACTTACCGTGGCCAACCGACAATTGTTTACGATGACTCCAAGAGCGGTCAGCTGCGAATGGCGAGTTGGAGTGGATCGCGCTGGGCAATCACCACAATTGATGGAAACTCTACTTCTGGTGGCCGAACCACTAATGATGTATCTGGCTACATTTCGGTCTGCACCTCTGCCCCAGGCAGCAAGCAACGGTTAGATGTTTTCTATGCCGATCTCACCAACAAGTGGTTGAGGTATGCCGGCTTCGATGGCAAGAAGTGGAGCTATAACGTCGTTGACGGTAATGGCCCTAAGATCAATCAATATACCGATACGAACCGAGTGCGCACATCGAGTGATGTCAGTGGTGCCAGCGCGTGCGTTGATACCCCAGATGGTTTACAAGTTTTTTATAGAGACCAGAGTCAAGGAATTATTCTCGGCGCTACTGCACTGCCCGGAACTTTGGCCAAGCAAGATCCATGGAGTTATGAATTAGTCGATGGCGATCGCTCAACCGATGGTCGCACAACTGGCGATGTTGGTTTTCATATGCGCGCACTTAACTCTGGCAAGCAGGTTTACTTAATCTATGACTCAGTCATGCAAGTGAATCAACAAAAGAGCGCAATCTCGGGTGAAGTGCGATTAGCTACGCGCGCCTCTGCCTACCCCGAAGATTGGAAATATCAATCACTCGATTCTGCCGGTGGTGCCACTGCTGTCGCCGGTTATGACGTAGATCTGAACTACACAAAATCTACGCTCAAAGCAGCCTGGTTAGCTGCTAACGCCGCTAGTTTGCCAAACGCTGACGCAGTGCGTTCGGTAGACATTACGCACTCAGGTTCTGTGGTCGAGGCGCTAACCGCTCAATACGGCGTGCCAAGTGCCCCGATAGCATCCGATGGCCTGAACATTCTATTTAGCTGTCAGAACCGGTTGTGTTCGCTCAATACTTCTAGCCAAGCATTCACTTTGGTATCGTCCGCCGACTTTTCTACACACCACGCAGTTGGCTGGATCACGCTAGCCGGCGTTAAATATGCGGTTGCCGGGTCTGTGAGCGCGCTTAAACTCTTCAAACTGCCTTAAGGAGTTTTAATGAGGTTGATTCCATAATCGCTAGCGCTCTTTGAAACAATCAATAGCCCTGCGCCTTTTTGATATTCAAGTGAAGTTAGCGTTCCAGCAATTGTGTAGAGGCTTTCAAGCTTGCCAGTTTTAATCGAGCTGCGAATAAGTACAGTTGTTGCAGCCTTAGGTTTAAAGGCAGGAATTCCTGGAATGCCTTGTGTAGCTAAGTAACTCTCCCACAAATAGCTTGCACTTTTAATGAAGGTCAGCGCCGATGTTGTTACCGGAGCTTGATTGAAAAACTTAGGATGCGAAAATACCCCCAAGGTGGTTGCGGTAATCAGAAAATTTGCCCCTTGGGGATCGTTGCTAATTCCCGTAATTGCAAATTTATTATTTTTAAAAGTAATTCCTTGCGGTTCAATAATGTTACTGAAATTGTAGTTGTAGCTAGCCATCACTATTCCAGTTGCCGGAGAAATCTCCCAGAGCTGCAACTTTCGTAGCCCGGTTGTTGGTGGAGTGACTGGAGTGATGTTGATATGTTGAGGATTAAAAATATTTGAAGGAGTGGGAGCAGGTGTAGGAGTTGCTACTAGAACATTGCTAGCACCGACAACCCAGAGGTTTCCTAAGTTATCTGTAGTTATTGCCGTAGCAATGTCATCGCTGCTTCCACCGAGTCTGGTGCTCCATTGCAGAGCACCACTCCAAGACAGCGATGTAATGTAGCCATCGCTTGATCCGCCGAGAGTTGGTTGGCTAACAATCGTGGCCGTGGAACTCTCTAAAGTACCTATGACATAAGCACTTTGAGGCGTGACTAGGGCTGCAGCGATATCGTCATAAGCGCTCAGGTGAGTTGAAATTTGTGGCGCTAGCGGAAGTACCGGGATCACTTGGCTAGCAGCTTGGGCAGGTACCGCACATGACAGACTGGTAATGCCAAGGATCAAAGCAAAAATTATCTTTCGGATCACGCCAATTCTCGCGATCGGTCGCGAGCTGCTTTCATGGCGCGAGCTACCAATCCATTGAGATCGCTCTCGGAAAAAACTTTGAGTCCTTCATAGGTCATTCCTTTGGGGCTGGTGACATTTTCACGCAGCGTTGCTGGACTCTTCTCGCTTTCTGTAAGCATGCGAGCAGCTCCAAGAATGGTCTGAAGTGTCAATGTTGTGGCTATTTCTGGGTTTAACCCTAAGTCGATCGCGCCTTGAATCATAGCTTCAACGAAGGCAAAGAAATATGCCGGACCAGATCCGCTAGTTGCAGCGAGCGCATCTTGTAACTCTTCTTCAACCTGAACAACTCTTCCACACGCCTCTAAGAATTCAACTGTGTAAGCAACCTGGTGTGCAGTTGCATGCTTACCAGCCGAGAGTCCAGCCATTCCCACGCCGAGTGAAGTTGGTGTATTTGGCATGACGCGTATAACGCCTTGACCAGGACGCAAAAGCTCTTCAATCGTTGCGCTCTTCTTGCCAGCGAGAAATGAAATCACAAGCGCCTTAGGGTTGATCACGGGAGCTATAACATCGGTAATAGTTGTTAAGTCTTGTGGCTTAATGATGAGAAGGAGCACGTCGGAGTTTTGGGCCAGCGTGCTGATAGGCGCTGGTGTGATTCCATAGCGCTCAACTATTTCAGCGCTGCGTTCTGGCCGGCGAACGGCGAAGCTGATCTGCTCTGGCTTGGCACCAGCTTTAAGCAAACCGACGAGAAGAGCCTGGCCCATATTGCCAACGCCGATAAATCCCACCTTTGCGGTAGTAATTGCGAGCGGGGTATTACTTGCGTCGTGAGCGTTTTCCACGGCCAAAGCCTAGTCAATCTCCACAATTGGATGCACCCACTGTTAACCCAAAAGATTGTGCCAAAGCCGCCCTCAAGCCTTAGGCTCTAGCCACTATGCCTGAAGTTAAAGATGGGTTCGCCCGCGATTACGTTGAATTTGCCGACCCAGCCAAGCCCGAAGAGCTCTTTCGCTGCGATCTCACCTGGCTCACCTCCTACTGGAGTTGTATCTACGGATCGGGCTGCTGCGGAATTGATGCTGATAAGCCAGATGCAGGTTGCTGCTCTGATGGTGCCTACTACTCCGATGAGGCCGATGAGGCCAGAACTCTTGAAGTAGCAAAGCGACTCACACCAGATATGTGGCAGTTCTACGATGCTGCACAACCAAAGAAGAAAAGTGGCAAGTTACAGATTTCAGAAGTCGGTTTAGATAACGACCGCAAGACTCGCAAAGTAGATGGCTCTTGCGTTTTCCTTAATCGAAAAGGTTATAGCGCCGAAGGCTTCACCGGAAGTTTTGGTTGCGTCTTGCACCACCTTGCACAAAAAGAAGGCGTGCACTTTGTTGAAACCAAACCTGATGTTTGCTGGCAGCTGCCTATTCGCAGAAGTTTTGAAACTCGTGAATTCGGCGATCGTGAAATTTCAGTCACAGTCATTGGTGAGTACGAGCGGTTAGCTTGGGGCGATGGTGGCGCAGAGTTTGCTTGGTACTGCACCGCAAACACAGAAGCACATGTCGGTCGCGAACCGGTATACAAATCAAATAAACATGAATTGATCGCCCTCATGGGTGAATTAGCGTACGAAGAGCTCGTGAAATATTGCGATGCCAGAATGGAAGCAATCGCGCTGCTTGCTAAGGAAGTGAAGAAGAATTCACTACCTCTCTTTGTTATTCACCCAGCGAGCGCAGCTAACGGAAAGTAAATGGCCAAAGCACCAGCTAAAGATCCATTTCGCTGCGTTGAATGCGGATGGACAACCACAAAGTGGGTTGGTCGCTGTGGTGAGTGCCAAGCGTGGGGCAGTGTAGAAGAAGTTGCTGCGCCTAAAAAGCTCTCACTCGTTGCTGGCCCCGTCACAAGCGCTGCCACTCCAATCGGTGAAGTCAGTCTAGAAAGCGCGAAGGCTCGCACCAGCGGAGTAGGCGAGCTCGATCGAGTTCTCGGCGGCGGGCTTGTTCCAGGAGCTGCAATATTGCTTGCAGGTGAACCAGGTGTGGGAAAGTCCACGCTTCTTCTTTCTGTCGCCGCAGAGTCCGCTAAACAGAATTTACGCGCGCTCTATATCAGCGGCGAAGAATCAGCCTCGCAAGTACGCCTGCGTGCAGAACGACTCGGCGCAATAGATCCAAATTTATGGTTGGCTGCTGAAAATGAACTCAGCGCTGTAATCGGCCACATCGATGCCGTGCAACCAGAAATTTTAATTGTGGACTCGATTCAGACAATTGCCAGTGCTGCAGTCGATGGCGCTCCTGGTGGTGTTACCCAAGTGCGCGAAATTGCTGGCGCTCTTATCCGAGTCGCTAAAGAACGCAACATCACCGTAATTCTTGTGGGCCATGTGACAAAAGATGGCTCAATCGCTGGCCCTCGGTTATTAGAACACTTAGTCGATGTAGTTTTAAATTTCGAAGGTGAACGTCACTCGCGGTTAAGACTTATTCGTGCGATTAAAAATCGCTTTGGAGCTTCTGATGAAGTCGGCTGCTTTGATATGTCTGAGGCTGGAATTATTGGCTTGCCCGATCCCACTGGTTTATTCACCACCCGTCACACCGAACCTGTACCCGGAACATGTGTAACAGTTGCCCTCGAAGGTCGCAGGCCGTTGCTTGCAGAAATTCAGGCGCTCGTTGGCGCACCAGTTGCCGAAGGTCGCGATTATGGAAATTCTCGCCGAGTAACCTCGGGCTTAGATAATCCACGTACTGCTATGACTCTTGCGGTGTTAGAACTACGCGCTCATATCAGACTCTCTGGTCGCGATGTTTATGTTGCCACTGTAGGTGGCATGAAGATGAATGAACCTTCTGCCGATCTTGCTGTTGCACTCGCTGTTGCATCTGCTGCTAAAGGTTTGGCTCTTCCTGCAGACCTTGTCGCGATTGGTGAAGTTGGTCTAGCTGGTGAAATTCGTAAAGTAACTGGTGCGCTACAACGGATCAATGAAGCTGCTCGGCTTGGGTTTAAGCGCGCGATGGTCCCGATGGGATCAGAGCTCAAAGTCCCCGGTATTGAAATTATGGAAGTGGGCCGACTTGAGCAAGCGATCGCAAAGGTAAAGATCTCTTAACGTGCACGAGCTCGTTCTCGATTGGTTTGAAGAAAATAAGCGCGACTTGCCGTGGCGCAATGCAACCGCGTGGGGCGTGATGGTCAGTGAATTCATGCTTCAACAAACTCCTGTTAATCGCGTGCTTCCGATCTGGCAGCAGTGGTTAGCTCGCTGGCCCACACCTGCAGATTTAGCGGCCGTCAAAAAATCCGAAGTGATTACTGCTTGGGGTCGACTCGGATACCCTCGAAGAGCGCTCCGGCTTTACGAAAGCGCAAAGATTATTGCCACCCATCACGGCAACCAAGTGCCATCGACCTATGAAGAACTCTTGGCACTTCCTGGCGTTGGTGATTACACGGCTGCAGCAATTTGCGCCTTTGCATATAACCAACCAATGCTGGTACTCGATATAAATATCCGAAGACTATTTGCGCGCCTCTTGGACGGTGAACAAACTCCAAGTGCGGCTCCCACAGCACGTGAACGAGCTTTGCGATTTAAACTGATTCCACAACGAAGTTCTGATGGCGCCAAATGGGCAGCAGCAACGATGGAGCTAGGCGCGCTTATCTGTACTGCAAAAAACCCAACATGCGATCTCTGCCCAGTGAGAGAACTCTGTGCTTGGCGTAAGAACGGTTATCCGGCTTCGGAAATTATTAAAAAGTCTCAAAGCTGGCATGGCACCGATCGACAATGCCGCGGAACAATTGTGCAAGCCTTACGAGAGAGTCCTGCACTGACACAAGTTCAGCTACAAAAGCTATGGCACGATCCATCGCAGCTGGAATTAGCCCTGAAAACGCTACTTGCCGACGGCCTCATTGAGACCACCGGCAAGCGCTTCAAGCTGGCAGATTAGTTCTTAGGGATTATTTGGAGAAGGTGCTTCCTCTAGATCCCCTGGTGTATCTGGCATAGTGGACTTCATTACGCCTTTAAAGGTAAAGACCTCTTTTTCGCCTTCGGTATCGACATCAACCAAAGTGATCTCGCCTGGCTTTACATCACCAAAGAGAATCTTCTCGGACAAGACATCTTCGATCTCGCGTTGAATGCAACGTCGAAGCGGACGTGCTCCAAGCAGCGGGTCGTAACCGCGCTTTGCGAGCAAGCTCTTCGCGGCAGATGTGAGTTCAATACCCATATCTTTCGCGCGCAAACGCTCATCAAGATTTGCGATCATCAGATCAACAATCTGAATGATCTCAACTTCGGAGAGCTGATGGAAAACGATGATGTCATCGATGCGGTTGAGGAACTCTGGACGGAAATGATTCTTGAGTTCATCTCCAACCTTGCCCTTCATACGCTCGTAGTTGCCCAACGCATCATCTGAGTTATGGAAACCAAGACCAAGTGACTTCGAGATATCGCGTGTTCCAAGGTTTGTGGTCATGATGATCACGGTGTTCTTGAAATCAACAACACGGCCTTGCGAGTCGGTTAAGCGACCATCTTCGAGAACTTGAAGAAGTGAGTTGAAGATATCTGGATGTGCCTTCTCGATCTCATCGAAAAGTACAACTGAGAATGGCTTGCGACGAACTTTCTCAGTGAGCTGTCCGCCCTCGTCGTAACCAACATATCCTGGAGGTGCCCCGAATAGTCGGGAGGCGGTGTGCTTCTCAGAGTATTCAGACATATCGAGTTGAATCAATGAATCTGAATCACCGAACAAGAACTGAGCCAAGGTGCGAGAGAGTTCGGTCTTGCCGACACCTGAAGGACCAGCGAAGATAAATGATCCACCTGGACGCTTTGGATCCTTAAGGCCAGCACGAGTACGGCGAATTGCTTGTGAGAGCGCCTTGATCGCTTGATCTTGGCCAATCACACGGCGATGAAGTTCATCCTCCATGCGAAGCAAACGCGCAGTCTCTTCTTCGGTGAGCTTAAAGACTGGGATACCTGTTGAGTGCGAAAGAATCTCTGCAATCAATTCCTCATCAACTTCGGCGACAACATCGAGGTCGCCAGCACGCCAGGTCTTTTCGCGCTCATTCTTTTCAGCGATCAGCGACTTCTCTTTATCGCGAAGCGCAGCAGCGCGCTCGAAATCTTGGGAATCAATAGCTGACTCTTTTTCCTTACGAGCGTTCGCGATCTTCTCGTCGAACTCACGCAGCTCTGGTGGCGCAGTCATGCGACGAATGCGCAGACGTGAACCAGCTTCATCAATCAAGTCGATTGCCTTATCTGGCAAGAAACGATCTGAGATATAGCGATCTGCCAAAGTAGCCGCGCTCACGAGGGCAGCATCGGAGATGGAGACCTTGTGGTGGGTTTCGTAGCGATCGCGCAAACCTTTGAGAATTTCAATGGTTTGAGGAAGTGTTGGCTCGGCTACCTGAATAGGCTGGAAGCGACGTTCCAAGGCAGCATCCTTCTCAAGGTGCTTGCGATACTCATCAAGAGTGGTTGCACCAATTGTCTGCAACTCACCCCGAGCAAGCATCGGCTTTAAAATATTTGCGGCATCGATTGCACCTTCGGCAGCACCTGCACCGACCAGGGTATGGATCTCATCGATGAACAGAACAATGTCACCACGAGTGCGAATCTCTTTGAGAACCTTCTTGAGGCGCTCTTCGAAATCTCCACGGTAGCGAGAACCAGCAACAAGCGCGCCGAGATCGAGTGAATAGAGCTGCTTGTCACGAAGTGTCTCTGGGATATCACCCTTCACAATTGCTTGGGCCAGGCCTTCGACAATTGCAGTCTTACCAACACCTGGTTCACCAATTAATACTGGGTTGTTCTTGGTGCGACGTGAGAGAACCTGCATTACGCGTTCGATCTCTTTTTCGCGACCAATCACTGGATCGAGCTTGCCCTCGCGAGCCGCTTGAGTGAGGTTGCGTCCAAATTGATCAAGTACCAAAGAAGTTGTTTGAGTTCCTTCTGCTGGTCCGCTGCCAGAAGCAACAGCTTCTTTACCTTGGTAACCAGAGAGAAGTTGAATAACTTGTTGGCGCACGCGATTGAGATCTGCTCCGAGTTTGACCAGTACTTGAGCTGCCACGCCTTCGCCTTCGCGAATAAGACCAAGAAGAATATGTTCGGTGCCAATGTAATTGTGGCCAAGTTGTAGCGCTTCGCGCAGTGAAAGTTCGAGAACCTTCTTAGCTCGCGGAGTAAAAGGAATATGTCCAGAAGGAGCCTGCTGGCCTTGGCCGATGATCTCTTCAACCTGTGCACGCACAGCTTCGAGTGAGATGTTGAGTGCTTCAAGTCCCTTGGCGGCTACGCCCTCACCTTCGTGGATTAGCCCAAGGAGGATGTGCTCAGTTCCGATGTAGTTGTGATTGAGCATGCGAGCTTCTTCTTGAGCCAAGACAACGACTCGACGAGCTCGATCTGTAAAGCGCTCGAACATGGGGCACCTCTATTCCTTCTGGATTCTTGCTGACGCTAGCCTACCTGTAACGCGCCTGGAGCGAGATTTATGCCCAGCTGGCCTGAATTAGCCCAGAACCCGCAACATTCGGGTATTGCCGAGCGTATTTGGCTTGACCCGCTCGAGGTCCAAAAATTCCGCCACGCCTTCATCGTAGGAGCGCAATAGTTGCTCATAAACGTCGTGGGTCACCGGAGTGCCCTCGATCACTTCAAAACCATTGCGGCCAAAGAATTCCGTCTCAAATGTTAGACAGAAGATCCGTGAGACACCGAGAGCTTGGGCCCGCTGAACGACGGCTTCAATGATCTTGTTGCCAACGCCCTTACCGCGCATTTTCTCTAAGACTGCGACAGTACGAATTTCTGCTAAATCTTCCCAGAGCACGTGCAGCGCTCCGCAACCAACAATTTCGCCTTCATATTCGGCAACCGTAAATTCCTGCACCGTCTCATAAAGAGTAACGGTCTCCTTAGCAAGCAATCGGCGAGCCAAGACATAGGCATCAATGATCTGACGGATTGCTTTGATGTCAGCAGTTTTTGCCGGGCGAATAACTACTTCACTCATAACGAACCGCCGTTAATTCTCTTCTGGCTTCACGAGTGGGAAGAGAATTGTTTCGCGAATACCTAGACCAGTAAGTGCCATAAGCAAGCGATCAACTCCCATACCCATTCCGCCCATAGGTGGAACTCCGTATTCCATTGCGCGCAAGAAATCCTCATCCAGTGGCATCGCTTCGACATCGCCCTTAGCGCCGAGCGCTGCTTGTTCTACGAGACGATCACGTTGGATTACAGGATCGATGAGCTCTGAATATCCGGTTGCAAGTTCAAAACCTTCGACATAGAGATCCCACTTTTCAACCAAACCTGGCGTATCGCGGTGCGCTCTGACAAGTGGTGATGTGTCTACTGGATAGCCACGCACAAAGATCGGCTCATTAAGTTGGCCTTCAGTCACGTGCTCAAAAATCTCTTCGGCCAGCTTGCCTGTAATCCACTTAGGATCGATCTTCATACCAAGTTTGGTAGCGATTGCAGTGAGTTCTTGGTGGGAAGTCTCTGGCGTAACTTCTTGTCCCACGCCATTTGAGATTAAATCAAAGAGATTTGCTTCGCGCCAGGTTCCACCGAGATCAACTTGCCGACCATCATGGTGCGTCACCACGTGAGAACCAGAAGTTGCCATCGCTGCTTCTTGAATAAGTTCGCGCGTCAAAGTCGCGACCGTGTTCCAATCACCATACGCATGGTATGACTCAAGCATCGCAAACTCTGGTGAGTGGCTTGAATCGGCACCTTCATTACGGAAATTGCGATTGATCTCAAAGACTCGCTCTAGCCCGCCAACGACGCAACGCTTAAGAAAGAGCTCTGGTGCAATTCTTAAGAAAAGCTCCATATCGTACGCATTGCTATGAGTTTTAAAGGGTCTCGCTGCTGCTCCACCTTGCATCACCTGAAGCATAGGAGTTTCAACTTCAATAAAGTTTCTCGTTGCAAATGAGTCACGCAGAGATTTCATTACTTGCGGACGCAATCTTGCGTTATGGCGTGCTTCTGGCCGAACAATCAAATCAACGTAACGCATGCGCACTCGAGTTTCTTCCGAGAGTGGCTTATGTTCGACAGGAAGTGGTCGTAGTGACTTTGCTGCAAGCTCATAGCTCGAAGCCAAAATAGAGAGTTCTCCGCGCTTACTAGTAATTATTTCGCCAGTAACGCTAACGAGATCGCCAAGATCAATCTCGCTTTTCCATTGATCTAAAAGGTCTTGTCCAACTTTGTCGAGTGAGAACATCGCCTGGAGTTCAGTGCCATCGCCTTCGCGCAACGTTGCAAAGCAGAGCTTGCCAGTGTCGCGCTTAAAAATTACTCGACCAGAGAGTGATTCGATAATGCCTGTTGCGGTATCGATCTCTAACCCTTGATGACGCTGTCTGATCTCTTTCAGAGTGGCAGTGCGTGCAACGGCAACCGGATAAGGCTCAGCACCGCGTGCCAAAATCGCTGCCCGCTTTTCGCGACGAATTCGAAGTTGCTCGGGTAGATCGTCTTCTGGAACCGCGTCGGTTTTAACATCACTCATAGTGAGAGAACCTTATCTCCTTACCTTTCGCTGCCAGAATTCCGTTCAAAAATCAGCGCTAGACCCAACAAGGTCAGGTCGGGTTCGTGTTGCTCGAGGGTCTCACTAATTCCAAATACCAGTGGAGCTAGGCCGCCAGTAGCGATCACCGTGGTGGCGCCAGCGCCTGGATAAAGCTCTTCGAGTTCGCCAATGATTCGGTTCACAAGGCCATCGACCTGGCCGGCAAAGCCGAAGATGGTTCCCGACTGCAACGCCTCAACCGTGTTTTTTCCGATGACAGAACGAGGTTTTACTAGCTCCACTTTGCGTAATTGGGCTGCGCGAGCAGCGAGTGCTTCAACCGATATTTCAATGCCCGGTGCAAGCGCGCCACCGAGGAATTCACCCTTGGGTGAGACGACATCCAAATTCGTAGAAGTTCCAAAATCAACGACGATGCATGGGCCTTGACTACCAAAAAGTGCATGCGCCGCCAAGGTGTTCACAATTCGGTCCGCACCGATTTCTTTTGGATTATCTACAAGAAGCGGCACTCCGGTCTTTACACCGGGTTCAACAATTGTTGTCTGCGTCTGCGAGTAATACCGAGAGATCATGTGGCGAATTTCGCGTAGCGAAGCCGGAACAGTCGAGCAGATCGACAGACCATCGATTGCTATGCCATCAAGCAAAGAGTTAAAACGAAGCCAGAGTTCATCTGCGGTATCACGCGGGTCTGTCTTCACGCGCCAGGTCTTTACGATTTTCTCGTTATCAAAAACTCCGAGCACCGTATTAGTGTTACCGATATCGATTGTAAGTAGCATCTACTTTTCCATTCTTAGATCAAGTCCGATATCAAGAGCTTTTGCAGAATGCGTAAGCGCGCCAACCGCTAAGTAATCCACGCCAGTCGCAGCATAGGCAGCCGCGTTTTCTAAGGTGAGCCCGCCTGAAGCTTCTAGCTTGCATCGTCCGGCAACTAACTCAACTGCCGCCCGGCACATCTGAACACTCATGTTGTCGAGCAAGATGAGATCAGGATCGCCATGTAAAACTTCTGAGAGCTGTTCCAAAGTATCGACTTCGATCTCGATCTCTGAATCCGGATAGAGCGCACGAACTTTTTCAAAAGCCGCCAAGACTCCACCAGCGGCGACGATGTGATTATCTTTAATGAGCGCAGCGTCGGAGAGCGACATGCGGTGGTTGACTCCTCCACCCATTCGAACTGCGTACTTCTCTAGTAAACGCCATCCCGGCGTGGTTTTACGCGTATCTCGGATAGCAGCGTTCGTACCACTAACCGCATCCACCCAAGCACGAGTTAGGGTGGCAATTCCACTTAAGTGAGTGAGGAAATTGAGCGATGTGCGCTCAGCCAACATCAGCGCCCGCAAATTTCCGCGAGCCTCTAAAACAAGAGTGCCAGGCTCATTTTCATGCGCGCACGTGACTGGCGCATAAATATCAGTTACTCCAACTCTGTTGAGCACAGCAATCGCCATCGGAATTCCGGCAATCACTCCTTTGCTGCGCAAGTGATATTGGGCGACACCTGCTTGCTCTGGATCAATGGTGGCATGTGAGGTGATATCTACCCCACCCTGCAAATCTTCTTCGAGAGCAAGAGTGATGAGAGCTTCCGTACTCGCCATAAGAGGAGTGGTCATTGTCTTACCTCGTTCGTTGTTGTGCTCCACGAACCATCCTTGGCTAGTTTTTCAATGATGCGCTTTCGCCAGCTCTCGCTGGTTTCAGGGAAATCACTGCGCCAGTGCGAACCACGACTCTCGCGGCGCTCGAGTGCAGATCGAACGATAGCTGTAGCTAGAAAATAAAGGTTGGAAACTTCCCAGGCATTGACATCTGGGCTGGTACTTGTGCGCTTGGCTAATTGTTCTAAAGTCTGCAAAGTAGCCTGCAAACTTTTCTCAGAACGCATCACGCCAGCACCTTCACTCATCGCGAGTTGCAACGGAATTCGAATAGCCGGGTCGAGCAAGAATGTTGCTTCGTTTTCATCGTGCATCACTTCTTTCTGTGCTGGCAAGTACTTGGCGATGTGCTCTGCAATACGCGCGCCAAAGACCAGCCCTTCTAGAAGTGAATTGGAAGCTAATCGGTTGGCACCGTGGGCACCAGTACACGCGCTCTCACCACAGACATAGAGACCACTCACGCTGCTCTCGCCGTTAAGATTAACCAACACTCCGCCCGAGGCGTAGTGCGACGCTGGCGCGACTGGAATTAACTGCTTTTCTGGGTCAATTCCATTTGCAAGACACGATGCATAAATAGTTGGAAAGCGTGCTGGGAATTCAGGAATAGCTGTGGCATCGAGCCAGACGTGGGGTACGTTGGCTTCCCTCATCTGATTGAAAATTTCTTTTGCAACGATATCTCGTGGAGCAAGTTCTAGTTGAGGGTGCTTGCCCACCATAAATCGTTCACCGCGATGGTTGATTAAAAGTGCACCCTCACCACGTACCGCCTCGCTAATAAGCGGCTGCTGGCCAGCTTGTGTTGTATCTCGCCATAAGACTGTCGGGTGGAATTGAATAAATTCCACATCAGCAACTTCTGCACCAGCGCGAAGTGCTAGTGCAACGCCATCACCGGTTGAGACCGAAGGATTAGTTGTTTGTGCATAGACCTGACCCAACCCACCTGTTGCAATCACAACTGCGCGACTGAGAGCTTGACCAACGCCATCTCTAGAACCTTCGCCAATGACGTGCAGTGTGACACCACAAACACTGCCATCACTCGCTTTGAGAGCATCGATAACGAGAGCGTGTTCAATTATTTCGATACCAGGATCGTTTTGAACTGCGGCAAGTAGCGCACGCGAAACTTCCGCTCCGGTTGCATCGCCACCTGCATGCAAAATGCGATTGCGATGATGTCCGCCTTCACGAGTAAGTGCGATTTCGCCACTTTCTGCTTTATCAAATACAGCGCCGCGCGAAATTAATTTGCGTACTGCTTCGGGTCCTTCGCTCACCAGAACTTGGACTGCCGCAAAATCACAGAGACCAGCTCCTGCGATAAGAGTGTCGCGCTCATGTTGATCGGGTGAATCACCCGGGCCGAGCGCCGCCGCAATTCCACCTTGGGCCCACTTAGTAGAACCTTCATCAATTGTGGCTTTTGTTACCAATAAAACCGAGAGCTGCGCGGCGCGAGCATTGAGCGCAGTGGTCAGCCCAGCTACACCAGAGCCAATGACTATGACATCTGCTTGCGTGCTCCAACCAGGATTGCCAGCAAAGAGTTTCACTTTGGTCAGCTCTCCTTCTCTTCCGTTAAAGCCTGAGTTAGCAGAGCAGGCACTCGCATATTGTCGATCAAACGGACCCCATTTATCCAACCCGCAACAATCGCATAAGGCTCTTTGGTTGCTGGGGTGGCGATCTGAAAGCTCTCTGGATCGATGATCTCGGCATAATCCAGAGTGAATTCGGTTTCATTCGCTAATACGTGGTGCATCATCGCCCGATCACCTGTGGCCAACGCGCGCGAAAGGACCACCGCTGCCACTCTCCCTGATGGGCTCAGTCGAACATTTCGAGATGACATGGCTAGGCCATCTGGCTCGCGAATGATTGGCACGGCAATGATTTCAACTGGGTATCCGCTTTGCCTTACCCAATTTTTAACAATATGAAGTTGCTGCAAATCTTTCTCACCAAAGATCGCATATTTTGGGCGTACCGTTTCAAATAGCCGGTGCACCACTGTGAGCATGCCATCAAAGTGCCCAGGTCTACTTGCGCCTTCGAAGAGTGAACCGAGTGCACCAGCACTTAATCGCGCTATGCCATCACCCGATTGCGCACTTGAGCTTTCAGGATATATTTCTTCGAATGTTGGAGCCCAAACATAACTCGCTCCAGCTTGAAGTGCTTTCGCTTTATCACCCTCGAGGTCTCTCGGATATTTTGCTAAATCCTCTTTGTTATCAAATTGCAGTGGGTTAACAAAGATACTGACAACAACGGTGTCGCTTAATTTTCTCGCAGCTTTAATGAGCTCTAAGTGGCCATCATGAAGCGCACCCATAGTCGGCACAAAAGCGATATCAGGTGCTTGCGGAATTTGATTACTACTCACGTGCTCCAGTCCTTTCCGGGTACCGGGCTAATAATGAAAGTTTACACCTCTTGCGATCACGACAAATCGCGCAGTAATTCCTTCACACTCCCCTTGCCTGGAATAACAGCATCGGGATCTATCTCGAGCCAAGGAGCTAATACAAAGGCGCGCTCATGGGCTCGAGGGTGCGGAAGAGTGAGCTTGGGCTCCTCAAAACTAAGCTCGCCATAGCAAATCAAATCAAGGTCTAGGGTTCGAGGCCCCCAGTGAACTTCTCGCGTTCTCCCGGCATTCGCTTCTATCTCGTGCAATGTATGAAGTAATTCATCTGGCGACAGAGCAGAGCACTGCCCAACCAAAACAGCGTTGAGATAGTCAGGTTGGGTCGGTCCGCCTACTGGCGCGGTGCGATGAAATGATGAAAGCGCAGTAACGTCCACATATTTTTTAATCTCTTCAACAGCGCTCGTTAAAATTTCCTGACTCTGGCCCAAGTTAGAACCCAGCGCAATGACTACTTTCATGCTTAACCTTGGCGGGTCACGTGAACTGCAATATCAGCAACTTTCAGCCCGACAGGTGCATCGGGTTTATGAACCGTAACTTCAACTTTTTTCACGGCAAATTTCGCGACAATTTCACTGGCAATCAGGTGAGCTAATTTTTCAATGAGATTAACAGGTTCTCCCACAATTATTTCGTGGACCAAAGAAATTACCTGGGCGTAATCAATTGCATCTTTGAGGTCATCACTCTTGTTGGCCTTTGAACTGCGGACCGACATAGTGACGTCAACTAGGAAGCGTTGACCTTCCACGCGCTCATGCGGAAATACGCCGTGGTAGCCAATTCCTTCAATTCCCGTTAATTCAATCCGCGTGCTCATGCATCTAACTCCATTACTACTCGAATAGCATCTACGTGCGGCTTAACACTATGGGTGCGTACTCCCCAAATACCTTGCTTGGCAAAGAGTGTGGTCAGAGCAATTGTTGCACTCTCACGATCATCTGGTGACTTACCAGCAACAAGGGCGCCAAGAAAACGTTTACGTGATACTCCCACCAAAATTGGATAACCAAGGAGCGCTAATCGATCTAAGTTACGGAGTAACTCCCAATTATGTTCGGCAGTTTTTGCAAAACCAATACCTGGATCAATGACAAGTTGTTCTGGCGCAACACCAGCTTTGAGCAGTTCGGTAATTCGCTCGTCTAACTCATCTTTAACATCTTTGACCACATCGTCATATTCTGCGTTATTTTGCATCTGATCTGAATGCCCGCGCCAGTGCATCACTATGTATTGAACGCTGGGATTGGCTGCAATCAGCGGAGCCATTGCCGGGTCGGCCAAGCCGCCGCTCACATCGTTCACAATTGTTGCACCAGCTGCAATAGCCGCCCGAGCAATCTCAGCCCGAGTGGTATCAACGCTAATTGGCACACCAAGTGGTTGCAGTTCAGTAATTACTGGAATAACTCGATCGCGCTCTTCTTCGACGCTCACACGTTCTGCCCCAGGCCGAGTCGATTCTCCGCCAATATCGATGATATCCACGCCTTCGGCGATCATCTCTTTTGCTCGTGCCACTGCTGTGGCAAAGTCAAAGTGGAGTCCGCCATCGGCGAAAGAGTCGGGGGTGACATTGAGAATACCCATGACCAAGGTACGTTCGAGTTTGCTCATGTTATCGCTGTGACGAAGTGATCAGCGCCATCGCTTCAGCGCGAGTAGCTGGATTGCGAAGTTGTCCGCGCACCGCAGAAGTTGTGGTTCGTGCCTGAGATTTCTTTACACCGCGCATCGACATGCACATGTGTTGGCAATCAATAATTACTATGACGCCTGCCGGATCCAAAATTTCAACTATTGCATCTGCAATCTGTGTTGTTAGCCGCTCTTGTACTTGAGGGCGGCGCGCATAAAGATCTACCAATCTCGCTAACTTGGAGATTCCAGTAATGCGACCTGACTCACCAGGGATATATCCGATATGCGCTAAGCCATGAAATGGCGTGAGGTGATGCTCGCAATGCGAAAAAATTTCGATATCGCGCACGATCACTAATTCTTTATGCCCGATATCAAAGGTAGTTGTCAGAATATCTTCTGGCTTCTGCCACAAGCCTTCAAAATTTTCGGCATAAGCCCGCGCTACTCGAGCAGGTGTATCGCGCAACCCTTCGCGTTCTGGATCTTCACCGATTGCAAGTAAGAGCTCTTTGACGGCGCGCTCGGCGCGCTCTTGATCAAACGGGGCACGAGCCCGACCATCATGTGGTCCCATGCTTATCGGGCTGAGATCGCTCATGAACTATGCCTGTTCCGTATCGGTTGGGCTCGCATCTTCTACAACAACTTTTGGAGCCGCCTTCTTACGAACTGGCGCTTTACGCGCCTTCTTGGCAACAGGTGCATCACCTTCAGCTAGTTCGGTAATTGAATGTGGCTTAGCAGCAGCAAGTGCAACTGGAGGCTTCTCGGATGGAATGCGAGTAGTAGAACCAGTCCACGCTGGACGAGAGACGACCTTTTTCACTCCAGCGAAGATACGATCGATGTCGTCCTTAAGTAACGTCTCACGCTCTAAGAGTTCGACTACGAGTTGATCCAAAATATCGCGGTTAGCAACCAAGATGTCAAAGGCCTCTTGATGAGCATTTTCAATCAGATTTCTGATCTCGGCATCGACCACGCTAGCAACGCTCTCAGAGTAATCGCGTTGATGGCCATAATCTCGACCTAAGAACGGCTCACTATCGCTTACTCCTAGCTTGATAGCACCAATCGTCTCGGTCATACCAAATTGAGTAACCATTGCTCGGGCAAGGTTAGTTGCCTTCTCGATGTCGTTCGACGCACCCGTTGTTGGATCATGGAAGACCAACTCTTCGGCTGCGCGGCCGCCAAGTGAATAAGCAAGTTGATCAAGCATCTGGCTACGCGTTGTGGCATAACGATCTTCGTCAGGAACAATCATTGTGTAACCAAGTGCGCGACCACGAGGCATGATCGTGATTTTGTGAACTGGGTCAGTGTGAGGCAAGGCAAATGCCACAAGTGCATGTCCACCTTCGTGATAGGCGGTGATGCGACGTTCTTCTTCAGTCATTAAATGTGACTTGCGTTGTGGGCCTGCCATGACTCGATCGATTGCTTCATCGAGTGCAAGCGTCGTAATGACCTTGGCATTTTCACGAGCAGTAAGTAAGGCAGCTTCGTTGAGTACGTTTGCCAAGTCAGCACCAGTGAATCCAGGAGTGCGCTTTGCGAATGACTCAAGGTCAACGCTTTTAGCCAGCGGCTTATTTTTTGCATGGACTTGCAAGATAGCGGTGCGGCCTTTGAGGTCAGGGCGATCAACCGGAATCTGTCGATCAAAGCGACCTGGACGAAGGAGCGCTGGGTCTAGAACATCTGGACGGTTAGTTGCAGCAATCAAAATGACTTGAGTATTGCCTTCGAAGCCATCCATCTCGACCAAGAGCTGATTGAGTGTCTGTTCGCGCTCATCGTTTCCGCCACCAAGTCCAGCACCGCGTTGGCGACCGACGGCGTCGATCTCATCTAAGAAAATAATTGCCGGCGCATTCTCTTTTGCCTGCGAGAAAAGATCGCGAACGCGAGATGCACCAACACCAACAAACATTTCAACGAACTCTGAACCAGAGATTGTGTAGAACGGAACTTTTGCCTCACCTGCGACAGCGCGTGCAAGCAGAGTCTTACCGGTGCCCGGAGGGCCATACAAAAGCACGCCCTTTGGAATCTTTGCGCCGATATCTTGATACTTCTTTGGGTCGGCTAAGAAATCTTTAATTTCGCGCAGCTCTGCCACGGCTTCATCAGCGCCAGCAACGTCGGCAAAGGTTGCCGTAGGAGTATCTGGATTTTGCATCTTTGCGCGCGAGCGGCCAAAGCTAAAGACTCGGCGGCCACCTTGGGCGTTGCTCATAAAGAGCAGCAAGATAAAGCCAACAAGCAAGAATGGCGCGAAGCTGAGCAGGATCTGCTCCCAGAGCGAGGTTGTCGGAACTTTGACGTCCCACTTACTTGCTGGTGGATTTTGCGTCAGAAGCGAAGTGATCTGTTGTTCTTCGTTAGCTACATATTGAGCTTGTAGATGCGTAGAACCGGCATAACTATTACCGCTTTTCAAGATTACTTGAATACGTTGATCTTTATCGATCAATAGCGCTGAATCAACCTTGCTTTGCGCAATGTCATCGAGAATGACAGAAGTAGGAACTGTTGTCCAGGTCTGTCCGGTATTGGAAATTTTTCCAAAGACAACAACGATGACAAGGGCTAGAACAATCCAAAAAAGTGGTCCGCGTAGTACTTTGCGAACGCGCTTATCTTTGATTTTCAACTTCTTATCACTCATCAGGAATACACTCTCTTTGCTAGAACACCAATGAAGTCAAGGTTGCGATACTTTTCGTCGTAATCCAATCCGTAACCAACAACAAACTCGGTTGGAATATCAAAGCCAACGTATTTCACATCAACTTCTACCTTGGCCGCTTCCGGCTTGCGCAGCATCGTCAAAATTTCCACGCTCGCAGTTCCGCGAGATTCCAAATTAGATTTGAGCCACGAGAGTGTCAGACCAGTATCGACAATGTCTTCAACAATCAAGACGTGCCGGTTTGTAATGTCGCGATCCAAATCTTTAAGAATGCGCACAACACCGCTTGATTTTGTGCCAGAACCATAAGAGGAGACAGCCATCCAATCCATTTCCACGTGCATGTTCAACGCGCGCACAAAGTCGGCCATCGTCATGACTGCACCTTTTAGAATTCCAATAACAAGGAGTTCTTTGCCGGCATAATCGGTTTCGACTAATCGAGCTAACTCTTCAAGACGCTTATGGATCTCATCGCCTGTTACGACCACTCTCTCGATATCAGCGGTGCTTGTTGCTAGATCCACGATGCTCCTTCGAATCTCACAGCGAGCACCTGGTGGGGCCCGCTACTGGGGCGAACTGCCCCGTGGCTGGTTTAAGAACGAAAGTCTGCCCGAAATTCGCCAGACCTTCACACCACCTGGGAGAGAAATGACCCCTTGGCCGTGCCAATCTGTGACTAGCGCCTCAATTGGGGCGATATGGGCTGCGCTTAACGAGCCTTCTGGGGCGCCGCAGCGGTAAATCGCCTCCCGTAAGACCCGAATTCGGACCGCTTGAGGCAGGGCTGCGAGCTCTGAAACCTCGAGCTCCAACCCAGGCCCGCCGCTGGGATCAAGCTGGCGCTCCAAGAATTCTTCGGCGTAGCCGTCCAGCGCAGTGACATCTTGTCGCAAAATCTCAGCAGTCCGACCCAACGCGTTGATCACTCCTGGTCCCAAAAGTTCTTCCATCATCGGCAAGATATTTTTTCGCACTCGTACTCGCAGATAACTCGGATCCTCGTTATGAGGGTCTTGCCATGGTTCCACCCCGTGCTCGTGACAGACAGCAAGCGTTGTGGCTCTATCAATGTGCAGTAGCGGTCGAACATAGCTGCCATTGCGTTCTTGCATTCCTGCCAAAGATTTACTTCCAGACCCTCGTGCTAGCCCTAACAAAACGCTTTCAGCTTGATCATTTAAAGTATGAGCAAGTAAAAAATAATCAGGTTTCATCTCGGCAATTACTTCTTCAAAGGCCGCATACCTTGCCCTGCGAGCAGATGCTTCCATGCCATCGACTAATTCAACAGAAACTCTTTTGATGATGACATCACTAATACCAAACTTAGTAAGTTCTAATGAAGCCTTCGCTGCAACACGATCAGAATTTTCTTGTAAGCCATGATCAATAATGACAGCAACAACATCTACCTGATGCGCAGCCGCCTCTAACTGAGTAGCGATTGCCAGCGCTAAGGAATCGGCGCCACCTGACACACCAATTGCAATCTTTGATTGTGCCGCACTGACCCAGGGTCGAACTGCTTGGCGAAGTGCGAGCGTTGCTTTCATCGGACTAAACGCGACCACCAGATGGCATCAGCCCAGGAACGCTATAAATACTTGAATAGAGCAACCCAGTACGAGTCGAGTTCGCTTCCCACATCATGCCGTTGCCTGCGTAAATAGTAACGTGGTGAATATTTTGAACCGAGCCATCGTATGAGTAAAAAAGTAAATCGCCAGGAACAAGATCTGACAACGCCACACGTTGAGTATCAACAAAATAGAGCGCCGCAGTTACGCGTTGCCAGTTCGGATAACCAAGCCCGGCTGCTTTATAGGCTGCATAAGCAAGGCCCGAACAGTCAAAGCTATTTGGCCCAGCAGCTCCCCAGACATAAGGCTTTCGTGCAAGTACTTGTGTGCGAGCAAAAGCCACTGCTGCCGCTCTAATAGCGGGAGTTGAAAGAATCGTGGAACGTCCACCCCAGTGACGGTCTGGCCAAATTTTCGCCTGACCTGGAGTGTGCGCAGCAGTATTGGCATTTGCTTGTTCTAGTTGCGACATAGCAAGTTGTTGCTGCAAAGTAATTCTAAATGTGCGGGCTTTAGTGAGTTCTGCGATGAGTTGTGCTTGCTCTGCTCGCAAAGAATCGACTTCTGCCTGCTGGGCTGCTTGGGCCGAGTCAGCGACTTTCTTAGCTGCCGCTACTTTTGCAGTTGCACTCACTTGAACGGCTCTTGCTGCCACTGCAGCCACTTGTGCAGCTTTGGCGATAACGAGTGCTGATTTATATCGTGCTAGCGCAACAGAATTTGTTGCACCAACTTGATTGAGAAATCCCAAGCGATCAATCAGATCTTGCGGACCATTAGCATCCAAGATGCTGTTGAGTGTTGTGAAATCACCGCCAGCGATATAAGCATTAGATGCCATGCGTCCAATAGTTTGGGTGGCTTGCTGAACAGCAATTTGTGTGAGCGCTGCGTGTGCAGCTGCCGCATTCGCTTTCGCGGTTGCTACCGCAAGTGCGCCTTGTGCCTGAACTAATTTTGCTTGAGCGCTTTGGGCAATTGCTGTGAGCTTTGATAAAACTGTAGTTGCTGCTGCTAATTTCGCGGTAGCTGCCGCTGCTGCTGCAGCCTTCGCATTTTCCGCAGCTTGTGCCGCAGCAATTTGCGCTTTGGTTGGAGCGGTGACTTTTGGTTTAGGCGTCGCGAGCGGCGTGGCAGGTGTTGCGGCTGGAGTCGCTGAATAGGCTGGAACCGCTATGCCGATCGTCGCCAGCACGCAGAGCGCGGCTACAGATCGCAGGCGATAGCGGGACACGGTTCACTCCTTGGGAAGAATTAATAACTCGCTCAAGGATAAATGATGGAGTGACTCACAATGGCTATTTAACCCTTGAAAATGGCTGTGACTTATTACTCGATTCAGTTCGGTTATGGAATATCGGCCCGAGTAAATGAAAGAATCGAAAGCGCCAGCAAGAACACGACATAGCCTGCGCTAACAACCAATGAATGGGTAAATGTAATTGTGGATAGGGTCTTTGCCCCGCTGCCCGCTAAATTTTCAAAGTTCACGATAGGAAGCCAAGCGGTGGAGTGAGCAAGCGTTGAACTCAAAATAGATTCGATAATGAGCGACCAGAGCAGTCCAACCGCGATCGCAATCACCGAGGATGCACAGATGAACCCGAGCGTTGTCCCGAAGATTCCAAGCGCGCACGTACTCATAAAGCCATGGCTGAAGTCTCGTAGCAAACCCATCACCTGACTCGCGCGCAGCTCTGTTCCGTTACTGAGCCCGAAGGCGAGTGAGAAGAGAAAAATATAGCTATTGAGTGCGAAGATGATGACTACGCCAGCGAGAACTTTTCCAAAGATCACACCTAATCGACTGGGAGCATGAAGAAAGAGATTGCGCAGTGTCTTTAACGAAAATTCTTGGGCGCTGTAGCTGGCACAGATACAAAGCGCCAAAATGCCAAGAAATGAGAGTGCGAGTTGATAGCCCGCATCGATACGAATGAGGGCGAGTACAGCGGGCTTTTTTATGTGAAAGCTGACGAAGTTCATGCCGCCTGTAAAGAGCGTGAGTGCACCAACAATGGTCACAAGGGCTCGCGGCTGACGAATTTTAAAGAGATCGCCCCGAGCAACATTGATAGCGATTATTGGTAGTGAAGTACTCATCGGGGCCCGCTCTTTGTGGAGAAGAAAATTTCGGTTAGTGTTGGTGCATGCGTTTGCAGGTGCTCTAAGTTAATTCCAGCTGCTGCGGCTAATCGATTAAAGTGCGCTCCTTGTCCTCGAGCATTCGCTATATGAACACTGTCGCCAAGAATTTCGGCTTTAAAACCCTGTTCGCGTGCCAGAGAAAGTAACGTTTTTTGATCGATCGCGTACTCGGGGCGGATGATCAAAGTCAGTTCTTGTGAATTCATCAATTGCTTGGCGCTACCAGCGAATTGAATCTTGCCACTCTGGATCATGACAAAGTAATCACACATGATTTCGAGCTCTTCGAGTAAATGGGATGAGATAAATATTGTTAAACCGCGAGCAGCAAGTGTTGTGATGAGCTCGCGCACTTCTACAGCTCCGACTGGGTCAAGACCATTTGTGGGCTCATCAAGAATCAATAGCTCTGGCTCGAACATAAGCGCAGCAGCAATTCCAAGGCGCTGTTTCATTCCGAGTGAGAAGCCTTTGTACCTATCTTTTTCACGACCTGCTAATCCCACGTGAGTAAGGCTGCGCGCAATCGCCTGGGAATCACGCGCAATGACACCGACCTTTTGGAGCAGCCGCAAGTTCTTTTCCGCGCTTAAATGTGGGTAAAAAGCCGGCCCTTCGATCATGGCACCTACTTTGTGGAGGTAGGAACCAGGCTCTTGGATCGAGTGGCCAAGAATTGATGCCTCACCGCTTGAAGGCCGAATCAGCCCAAGCAGCATTCGCATCGTGGTTGTTTTGCCCGAACCATTGGGGCCAACAAAACCACAGACGCTGCCACGAGGTACTTCGAATGAAATTGAATCTACTCGAGGAATGTCGCCGTAGTTCTTTGTTAGAGAATTGATTGCAATCGCTGACACCTAAGAAGATTAGGCTGTTGCAGAAGAATTAATTCAGCGAATCAATCAACTGTGGATAACTAATTAAGCGGCGAGAACGCCGATCACAAGGAGCAGTGAGTAAACACTTAAGTAAGTAATTGACCATTGGAAAAGTTTGGCCGCAGCTACCGAACCATCTGAACCATCAATTTTGAGCAATTGCACGATAAAGCCTATTCCTAGCAGCGCTGTGATTAACCAGCTCCACCACGGCATATGAGTGCTGGCCAAGAGTGCAAAGGAGCTCGCCAGCATTCCTACTGTATGTAACCACATCTGACGCTTGACCGATTGAATACTCGCGACAACTGGCAACATAGGAATTCCAGCTGCTGCATAGTCATCTTTATATTTGATTGCTAGCGCCCAGAAATGCGGTGGGGTCCAGAAAAAGATCAGTAAGAAAAATAGCCAAGCGCTGAGTGAAAGTGAATTGGTCACTGCTGCCCAGCCGATCAAAACTGGCATACATCCGGCAATTCCGCCCCAGACAATATTTTGTGGAGTCCTACGTTTGAGCCCAATCGTGTAAACAAAGACATAAAAAATAATTGCTAGCAAAGTCAGTGCTGTTGCCCAGAGCGTTGTGAAAATGAAAAAGATAACCAGCGCAGTAATAGCAAGGGCCAAAGCAAAACCAAAAGCAGACTGGATTGTTATCTCGCCGTTGACGAGCGGCCGCTTGTCGGTCCGTTTCATCATTCGATCCGATTCGACTTCGATGATCATATTAAATGCATTTGCGGCACCGGCTGCCAAAGTGCCACCGATCAACGTTGCGATAGCCACTTTCAGGGTTGGATATTTATGCGCGTGGTTTGCCGCATATGTGGCCAAGAAAAGAGCCGGAAGGGTGGTTACTAGAAGAAGTTCGACAACACGCAACTTCATGAGGGCAATGTAAGGCCCCACTCCGCGCGCGCTCATGGGGTGATCATACCCATGGCGAGGCTCGAGCTAGGCACGTTCTAGGCTCGAGCGATCGTGCCCAGCATCTTGTCAATGGTGGTCATAGCGGCCTCGGCATCGACATTGTGTTTATGAATGTGATCTGCAACAACTACGAATACATATTGCTTCGGACCGACGGTCACAAAACCAGCCAAACTAATTGTGGTGCTCAAAGTTCCGGTCTTGGCATGTACGAGCCCGACTGCATTTGGCGCATCTTTCACGAAACGATCTTTAAGCGTTCCTGTCTTACCAGCAGTAGGTAGACCTTGATAAATAACATCAAACTTTGGTGTTGCTTTGATGACTAACAGCAATTGTGCAATCTGTCGAACTGAAACTCGAGTTGCATGCGATAAACCATTGCCATCTTTAATCACGAGTCCATCGCTTGGAATGTTGTACTGATTGAGCAATTGAGTAAAGGCGCTTTGAATTGCAGTAGGACCGGTTCCGAACCCTAATTTTTCCGCTGCGGTTCTTGCTAACCGATCAGCCAAAACGTTGTCACTCCACAACAAACAAAATTTCACAATTGCTGCCAGTTTAGGAGAAGTAATATGCGCGACCTCAGTAACGGCTGCTGCTGTCGCAGAATTAAGCGAAGGCATTGGTTGAAGATTGATCGTCACTCGACCAGCGAAATACTTTTTAAGAAGTTGCACATCTGGGGTGTAAACACCGCTGTACTCCAAAGTCAGCGAATGAAGATGTGGGTGCGTGGCAATAACAGCGTTGATCAGACTTGGTGAAAATGCTCTGTGGTATTTCTTGGCTTCATATTGTGAAGCCGTGATCCACGGGTCACTTTCTCCGAACATCACATAAGTGCCGGGAGTGGCGGTGGTGCTCAAAGTGGTCGTAAAAGTTGTGTCAGCATCAAAGGTGTTGAGCACTGTAGCCATTGAGAAGAGTTTCAAAACAGAAGCTGGCGCGCGCGTGATATCGGCATCGTCAGAGAAAATTGTGGCATCCGTTGTTGGGTCAACAACGATAATTCCTGGATTTTCAAGCGAAGGCGACGACGCAAACTTAACAAAAGACTCTGGCACTGTTAACGCCTGGGCTGGCGAGATACCGATAGCACCGAAGGTGATGACCGCAAGCAACGCCATTGCTGGCTTACTTCTTCGTCCGGTCATATATTTCATAGCCGGATTATGCCTTTTATTTTCTTTTTAATCCGAGATTTGATGGATTACAGTGCCGCAATGAGTACTTCCTTGCCACCAGCTGAAATTGGTCCTGGGGAGTTTTTCCCAGTTGTTGGCGTGGGTCCACACCCGCAGCCTTGGCCAACCGAGCCTTGGTATGACCCAGAATTACTTGAAAAAGGTGACAGGCGTAACGTTTTAGATAAATACCGTTACTGGAGTGTGGCTGCGATTGTGGCCGATCTTGATACCAAGCGCCATCCGTTGCAGATCGCAATTGAGAATTGGCAACACGATCTTAATATTGGCTCGGTGGTACGAACAGCAAATGCATTTAATGTCTCATACGTTCACATTGTTGGAAAGCGCGATTGGAATAAACGCGGCGCGATGGTGACCGATAAATATTTGCATGTACTCCATCACCCTACGGTTGCTGACTTTGCTGCATGGTGCAAAGAGAATCAGACTCCGATTATCGGAATCGATAACTTGCCGGTCTCGCAGGCGATGGAAAATTATTCATTCCCGGAAAAATGTGTGCTCTTCTTTGGTCAAGAAGGTGCAGGTATGTCAGATGAAGGTGTCGACGTCTGCGAAGTTGTACTTGCTATCGCGCAATACGGTTCAACTCGTTCGATGAATGCATCTGCAGCAGGAGCAATCGCCATGTATGCCTGGGCGATGCAACACTTAAATAATTAAGCGCGCTTTTACTCTTCGGTCTCTTCAGTAACCTCGGTGATCGAAGAAATTCGGCGCTCGATCTCATCGGCGTCAGCAATTCGGCCGAGTTGGCGGAGCACGCCAGCAATATGACGTTCGATCTCGACTATAAAGTCGAAGTCTTTCCACTCACTCTCGGTTGCAATTTCAAGAACTCGCTCAAGAGTGTCAAGGCCAGTCTGCTCCTCGCCCACATGGACTTGAGCTTTGCCTAGTTCAAAGAGTGAATACGTTTCACGGCGATGATCGTGCGCAGTGACAAAGACATCAAGTGACTTCTGGGCGGCAATCAGGGCTGCTTCGCCATCACCAAGTTCGATCAAAGCGTGAGCGATTTTCTGATCGCAACGAGCCACATTGATTACTTCTTTAAGACCTTTAAAGAGCGCGCGAGCTTCTCTGAAGGCAAGCAGTGATTGCTCATGCTGTCCAAGTTCACGGTAAGCACATCCGATCAGATGAAGATCGTTAGCAGCGCCACCTTCGTTGCCCTCAATCAAATGCTCTTGTACACATTCGCGCATGCATTCGATTGCTTTCTCATAATTCTTAGATCCGTACCACCACTCGCCCAAGGTGCACGCCAAATCAATTGCAAGTGGGGATTTGGTTTCGCGAAGAATTTCAACAGCCTTGCTCATAGCTGTTGCGGCCTCGGAGTTACGCTTGAGTTGATTGAGGTTGTAGCCAATCGCTGAGTACGCCTGTGCTAGCCCATCGGAAGAGACCACTGGATTAAGTTCTGCGTAAATGTCGCGAGCGCTTTCAGCAAGCGCAAGAGCTTCGTCGTACTGGCCTCTGGCATAAATGCGGGCACTTAATTCATAAAAGGTATTCGCTCGTTCCAGACCAGAAGTTTCAGGAATTCGCTCCCACAACATCTCTTCGGTGACAATTTCACCGTTTTCATCAGAATCTGTGAAGTCGTGGTCATCATCATTACTCATGAATTGAAGGCACCTTTCGCAACTCACGTGGCATATACCTACTTATGCAAGATATGCCTGCTGGTGCCGACAACACTAGCAACTGTGGTACTCGCCACGCTGATTTACCTCTTTACTCAGGTAAATATTAAGTAAATTGTCGAGCACAGTATCCTTGGGCCATGCCCCAGAACCAGAGTTCCCAGAGCAATCTGCCTCATCCTGATCGCCGCCGAGTCCTTCAAGGCGCAGGGTTAGCTCTGGTTGGAGCCGCAGCATCCTTGATGGCCGAGCTGCCAGCAAAGGCAGCCGTCGCGACCCACTCCGTTCTTGGCAAGCCCGACATTACGCACGGGCCGCGCAGTACGGCGAATATTGCACTCACCTTTCATGGCCAAGGCGACCCAGCGATCGTTCAAAAGTTACTCGCTATTTTCAAAAGCACCTCTACCCCAATCTCGGTTTTTGCGATTGGTAACTGGCTTAAGGGTTATCCCGAAGTCGCAAAGCAGATGCTCGATGCTGGCTATGACTTGGGCAACCACACGATGAATCACTATCAAATGAAGACCCTCAAAGCCGCCGTTGTTGATTCCGAGATTGCGCAATGCGCGGCTGAACTCAAAAAGCTCACTGGCAACCATGGCAAGTGGTTTAGACCATCTGGCACACAATATTCCACAGCGCTCATTCGAAACGCTGCTGCTAAGTATGGCTACGCCCAGTGCATTTCCTACGACGTGGACTCGCACGATTACCAAGATGTCGGTAAAAAGAAAGTGCTAGCTGATGTAGCCAAAGATTTGAAAAATGGCAGCATTGTGAGTTTGCACTTTGGTCATCAAGACACAATCGATGCTATGCCAACTCTGCTAGAAAATATTCATGCCAAAGGCTTTACGCCAGTAACCTTGACGACGCTATTAGGGGCTTAAGTGAAAAAAATTGCTGCAGTTCTCGCTTCCTTACTTTTATTAGCACCCGTAGCTGCACAAGCAAGCACACCGCTTGCAGGTATGCCACCAGTTCTCGATCAGAATGATATTTATGCTGCCGATCGACCAAATGCTCTAAGTCCAGTTGTAAAAGATTTCCCAGAGCGTGTCTATGTACCAAACCACACCGGCAACACTGTCACCGAGATTGACCCAACTACTTTCAAAGTTATTCGCACCTTCAAAGTCCCTAAGGGCCCACAACACGTCGTGCCGTCATGGGATTTGAAAACGCTCTGGGTAAATGACGATGAAGGTAACCATCTGACTCCGATCGATCCAAAGACTGGACTTCCCGGAAAATCGATTTACGTGCACGATCCTTATAATCTCTATTTCACGCCTAACGGAAAATATGCCGTCGTAATGGCTGAAGCCGATAAAGAGATGGTCTTTCGCGACCCGCACACCATGGCGATTAAAAAGATTGTTCACGTACCGTGTTCGGGTGTTAACCACGCAGACTGGAGTAAGGATGGTTCTTTCTTCATCGTGAGCTGCGAGTTTTCCGGACAGGTCCTCAAAGTTGATACTGCGAAGATGAAGGTTCTAGGTGTTGCGACCCTTCCACATCCCGCTGGCAAAATGCCAATGCCACAGGATGTAAAAGTCTCGCCAGATGGTTCAACTTTTTATATTGCAGACATGATGTCTAACGGCATCTGGGCGATGAAGGCTGATGCCTTTGGAAAATTCACCTTGATCAAAACTGGCAATGGCGCCCACGGTGAGTATGTGACTCGTGACTCCAAAGACTTGCTGATCTCCAACCGAGGTGAAGGCAGCGTTTCGGTCCTACGTTTTTCTGACAATAAGCTGATTGCAAAATGGAAGATCCCGGGTGGAGGTAGCCCCGATATGGGCGGAATCTCTGCTGATGGAACCCAATTCTGGGTCTCTGGCCGATACAACAACGTTGTCTATGTCTTTGACATCGTTCACGGCAAATTCTTGCGTAGTATTCCAGTGGGTAAAGAGCCACACGGCCTCGCCTATTACCCTCAGCCCGGTCGTTATTCCCTCGGCCATACAGGAGTCTTTAGATAATGAAGTCACAGAAATGGGTGCCAGTCTGGATTGGTCGCATCGTATTCTTTGCTGGCTTCTTTAACTTAATCGCCAACATCAACACCCGTTGGCGTATTCGAGTACAAACTTTTAATCACGCATTTCCTGCACTTGTTACCGGACCTGCGTTCGCTAGCGCAATCATCACTGGCTTGCTCCTCATGATTGTGGCTCGCGGGCTTGCACGACGCAAACACCGTGCCTGGGTCTTTAGCATGGTGGCGCTTGTGATTAACGCTGGTGCAGACTTTTTGCGGGATCGTCAGCACCCTTTACAAATTCTGATCTCAGTAATCTTGATTGTTCTTTTGATTATCTTTCGTAAATCTTTTTACGCAAAATCAGATCCGTCGACAAAACTTCAACCGCTCATTGCCTTTGGAATCGCTCTCAGCGTTCTCTTTATCTCGAGTGTGCTACTGCTTGAATTTCGCAATCGAAATGAATTTGTTGGCTCACCTTCTTTCGGCAAGATTCTGCTCTATGTCGCCGAAGGTCTTGTGGGAGTCTCTGGACCAATTCAGTTTAGATCTGAGCGGACATCAGATGTATTGAGTTTTGCACTCGGCACATTTGGCTTCTTTATTATTCTGGCACCCATCTATGCCTACTTCCGTCGCGTAAAGCCAATCGCGCGAATGAGCGAAGAAGATCTAGATCTGGTTCGACAATTAATTAAGCATGACACCGATCAAGATTCACTCGGTTACTTCGCGACTCGTCGGGATAAAAGTGTGGTCTGGGCGCCTAATCGCAAGGCAGGCATCGCTTATCGAGTTCAAGGTGGAGTCATGCTTGCCAGCGGTGATCCATTTGGTGAGTACAGCTTGTGGCCAGCAGCGATCGATGCCTTTATTGAGTTAGCCGAGGAGTACGCCTGGACCCCTGCGGTTATGGGTTGTAGCGATCATGGCGGCGAAGTCTGGGTAGAACATGCTGGAATGATCGCCATCGATATTGGCGATGAGGCCGTAATTAAAGTGAAAGATTTCACGTTAGAAGGACGACCAATGGCCAATGTGCGCCAGATGGTCAATCGTATTAAACGCAAAGGTTATTCCTGTAAGACTTTTAAGTGGGCCGATGTCGATCAGGCCGAACGCGCACAACTGCGCAAGCTTGCTCACGAATGGCGTTATGGCGTTGCAGAGCGTGGATTTTCAATGTCTATGGATCGCTTTGGCGAAGATACCGATCCAGAAACTTTCATCACAATTGCTTATCTAGATGGCGCAGTCAAAGGTCTTCAGTATTACGTTCCATGGACTACAGATGGCCTCTCCCTTGATCGCATGCAGCGTGAACGTGGCACAGATGCTGGTGTCAACGAATTAATGATTGTTGAAACGGTCGAATGGGCGCGCGCCAACGGCTACTCTCGAGTCTCACTCAACTTTGCAGCATTCCGCTCACTCTTTGAACGAGCTGACAAAATTAGTGCCGGCCCAATTACTCGAGGTATGCGAAATTTGATTCGCTTCACCTCTAACTTTTTCCAAGTGGAGTCGCTCTATCGATTCAATGCCAAATTCCAACCAGATTGGCAGACTCGATACGTGCTCTATCCACGCGCTGCTGATCTACCTAAGGTTGGCTGGGCTGCTTTGCGCGCTGAAAAATTCATCAGCGGATTTAGAAAAAATAAGTAACTTATTACAAACTATGCGCTGAGTTCTCTGAATTGAGCCAGAGCAAACCAGTAGGAACAAAGGGCTTAGCCACACTCGTATTGTGAGCCCCCTTCGCTACTGGAATATATTTGAGCGAAATATGCGAACCAACTTGTGCCACAAATTGTGTTGCTGCGGCATTAGCAAATCTATCTTTCACACTTGCAATTACTAAGAGTTTGGTAGTAATTGGCTTCGCGATAATATGCGCTGCTAAGTCATAACGTGCGAATAGGGCACTCTCTTGCCGCTTTGGCAGACCCGAGTCGTACTGTGGGTGAAAATACCCAGCAAGTGAAACTGCCCCGAAGTACTGGTCGGTGTGAAGCACAGCTGCCTCAGTGGCGCACCAACCACCTTCGGAGTATCCAAACGCTCCCCATAGGCGTTGATCTACCCCGATAAAGCGTGTCATAAAGGTACGCATATCGCTGGTGATCCAACTTTCAACTTGTGGGCCGCCGACAATATTGAGGCACTCGGTATCTTCACCAGCAACTACATTGATAGCCGGTATCACGAGAATCGTTGGCGAGATCTGACCCGACATCTCTAATTTTTCGAGCGTAGTAACGACATCAAGTGCACCAGTCCAGGTCTGCGGAATCCCTGGTGTGCCGGGAAATAATTCATCGACTTGATAGTCGCTACCAATTGAGTGCGTTGGTGATTCGAGTTGTACCGCTATTTTTGGCGATGCCACAACATACACATTGCTCGAGATTCCAGATTGTGCTCCAGTAATCACCTTGTGAATAATCAAGCTGCCACCACTTGTTCTGGTAGCTGATGCAATATCTGTGCTCGAAATCAGCGATAAATCTTCCGGACTAATGGCTACTTTTACTAAGTCATTTTTCGAACCGAATAAATCTGACCATGAGTCATAGAAATCTCCTGCTCGATTGATCGTGACTCCAAGTGCCGCAATCACAAAAATTTGTAGCGCGAGCAACAAGGAGAATCGTGCCGAAATATGCTGCCAGGTATCGGTGGACAGTTTGCGCCATAAGAAAATTACAAGGAGGAGAAGCAGGCCAGCGCACAGCCAGAAGAAGATCTCAGTGCCGAGCGAGGCGATTCCGAGCATGATTTAATCCTAATTGCTGTGGGGTTGAGAGTCGATTTCTCTGCGAAAGGGGATAAACTTAGAGTAATCAGTTCAGTTAAAAAGGAGCACGACCATGGCAAACAAAGAACAGAAGAGCAACGCAAATACCAAGAAAGAACCAAAGATGTCTCTCAAGGAAAAGCGTGCCGCTAAGCAAGAGAAGAAGGCCGGCAAGAACTAAATTTTCTAAGATCCTGATCGTTAGAGCAGGTCAGGATCGATTTTGCTCTCTTTGATCGTGCGCTTCACATCCTGCGCAATCGGATCAATGCTCTTGCTAATTTCATCTAAATTATTTTGGATAAATTTCTTTGGGTTGAGATCGGCAGTGTTCAGATTTGAAAATTCTGGACCTAGCTGATCTTTCAACTCTCCAGCAGCTTGTTGGCCAAGTGAGCGAATCTTGGCAATGAATCGCGCTAAATCAGCTGCGGCCTTAGGCAATCGGTCTGGCCCAACGAGAATTGCGCCAAATACTGCGAGAACAAAGAGCTTCTCAAAGCCAATTCCGAACATAGAACAACCCTAGCGCGCATATTTGCAGGTGTATAGTTAGGCAACGTGCATTTCTTAAACGTAAATCAAGCCCCAACTTACGATCTCACTTATGACGACGTATTTATGGCCCCCAACTACACCCAAGTCGCTAGCCGCATGGATGTAGATCTCTCAACAACCGACGGCACCGGAACCACAATTCCAATCGTGGTCGCCAACATGACCGCAATCGCTGGTCGCCGAATGGCCGAAACTGTGGCACGTCGTGGTGGCATCGTTGTTATTCCGCAAGACATTCCTCTTGATGTGGTCGAGAACGTCATCTCTTGGGTCAAATCACGCCACACATTTTTTGAAACTCCGGTTACATTACTAGGGCACGAGACCGTTGCCGACGCTATCGATCTCATTAACAAGCGAGCACATGGCGTATTGGTTGTTGTCGACGGCAACAAGCCAATTGGCGTAGTCACTCAGAGCGATCTTGAAAAAGTTGATCGATTCACGCAACTTCATCAGATCATGCAAAAGGACTTCATCACACTTTCGCAGAATGTAGAACCTCGCGAAGCCTTCGAAATTTTAGAGTCAGGTCGACGCTCATTTGGAACTGTGGTTGATGGCGATGGAAATCTGCTCGGCATCTTGACCCGAGGTGGTGCGCTACGTGCAACTTTGTACAAGCCAGCAGTAGATAGCCAAGGCAAGCTTCGTATTGCAACTGCGATTGGAATCAACGGCGACGTTGTCGGAAAAGCAAAGGCGCTCTTGGCTGCCGGTTCAGATCTCTTGGTCATCGACACCGCGCACGGACATCAAGTCAAGATGATCGAAGCGATTAAGGCCGTTCGTGCATTAGATTCTAAAGTCAGTATTGCCGCTGGAAATATTGTTACTGCTGCCGGCACCAAGGCTTTAATTGAAGCTGGTGCCGATATCGTTAAAGTTGGCGTTGGCCCAGGAGCGATGTGTACAACGCGCATGCAGACTGGTGTTGGTCGACCACAATTTTCTGCAGTTCTCGAATGCGCTGCAGCAGCTCGTGAATTAGGCAAGCATGTCTGGGCCGATGGCGGCGTGCGCCATCCGCGCGATGTTGCCCTCGCATTAGCAGCGGGCGCATCTTCAGTAATGATTGGCTCTTGGTTTGCCGGAACCTTGGAATCCCCAGGGGACCTCATGCGAGATAGCAATGGCAAGCTCTATAAAGAGTCATTTGGTATGGCTTCTGCTCGCGCCGTCTCTGCCCGTACTTCAGGTGAGAGTGGATTTGATCGTGCGCGTAAAGCGATCTTTGAAGAAGGAATCTCCTCTTCTCGCATGTATATCGATCCAGCTCGTCCGGGTGTTGAAGATCTACTTGATCAGATTATCTCTGGCGTTCGTTCATCGTTCACCTATGCAGGTGCCGCTACTATCGAAGAATTTCACGATAAAGCAGTAGTGGGCATCCAATCTGCATCGGGTTATGCAGAAGGACGCCCACTTCACACTTCTTGGTAGTACTGCTTACTTCTCTGACTTAACCTTCTTGCCTGCAAGAACGTAGTAGAGGGCGAAAGCAAGTACAAAGCCCACGAGGAATGCGATATCGCCAATTCCTGGGTGGTGCTTCACGAAGTAGCCTGAGTAATAGGACTGATTTGAGAATCCCCAGATCGCAATGAAACCTGCGACAACGAATGCAATCGGTCCTGCAATATTTTCACGCTTTGCAAAGAGTAGCTTCTCAATTGATGCACCTTGGCGAAGCGCCTTATCTGCGATCAATACACCAAGCCATGGTCCGATCCAATATGACATAACCAAGAGGAAGTTCTCATAATTGTTAGCAGGGTTATTGAGAGCAGCATGCGCCAAGAGGAATCCGAGAATTCCGAAAACCACGGCAGAAAGTGCGCGACGCTGGCTTGAACCAAGCTTGATTCCGATGGTCAAGAATGACATGGAGCCAGAATAGATATTGAGAACGTTTGCGCACATTGAACCGCCAACAATTCCAAGGAGAACAAGCTTGCCCAAGAAACTTGGCATCAAGCTGGTGAAATCTCCTGTTGGGTTGGTGTTAGCACCATAACCATGCATTCCAGCCGTGACTGCCGCTGCGCCAACAATCTGAAGAACTGTTGAAGAGACGAAGATTCCAAGACCAGCTGCGCGTCCAGCGCTCTTGGAATTTTCAGATGCTGGAAGGTAGCGAGAGAAGTCTGATGAGAATGGGTTCCAACCTGCGGCATAACCATAGACAGCGCCAACGAGGAGAAGGAATCCACCAGGTGTATGACCATTTGCGTGTGCGCTGAGGTGACCCTTGCTGAGTGCGTAGATCGCAGCAATTCCGAAGACAATAACAAGGTATGGGAAGAGAACCTTCTCAACGTTTTGAACCAAGTTGTGGCCAAGGAATGCAATAGCTACTTGGATTAAAACCACGATGATGAGAGCTAGTAGCACCTTCATCTTGGTGAGGTCAGCGAGCGCAAATGCGCCTGAGACGCTGTTAACCGCGAACCATCCGATACCAGCTGCGCCGGCATTGAGCACTGAAGGAATGATGTTGCCGAGCTTTCCAAATGCTGAGCGACCGACCACCATCTGTGGGACGCCGTACTTTGGACCATCTTGGGTGAGGACATACTGCCCAAGTCCACCAAGAACGTTTCCAATCACAATAGCGAGTACTGCCTGCCAGAAGGTAAGGCCGAAGAAGAGGACTCCGAGCGCCCCAACATAGATTGTTGCGAACTCAAGGTTTGGGCTCGTCCAGGTAGCAAAAAGATTGCGGGCTTTTCCATGACGATCTTTTGCTGGAATTGATTCGATTCCGCCGGGCTCAACGGCGAGGACTTTAGCGCCGTATTCGCCCTCGCGAATTTCTAGATTAGACATACGTCGTCTCTCCTAATTTTGTTATCGGGGGTGTTTGCGACCCCGTATGAAATGACGGCTCATAGACCGAGGGAATGGGTAAACCGTATAGGCAAAATTG
>Ga0164296_1000720_pt1 | contig 38291 bp, 33 predicted proteins | sample GEODES057metaG_FD_113533 | JGI IMG/M metagenome (GOLD analysis project Ga0164296, IMG submission 113533) | Dystrophic lake water microbial communities from Trout Bog Lake, Wisconsin, USA - GEODES057 metaG | ecosystem: Environmental > Aquatic > Freshwater > Lake | place: USA: Trout Bog Lake...
AGCTTAACGCTCGTGGTCTGTTCCCTCGTCCTATACTCGCTGCGCTCAGACACAGTGCGGACTCGGTAGAGAACAGGCCAGACGAGCTACTGATCTCAGGTCAGACCAAAGGGAATGGGTTCATTTTCCCGGAATTCACATCTGATTCTCATGTCAGCTTGTATTGACCGGTGCGGTCAAGTTTCTGATCCCAGCATTTCTGCCCATTCTCCCCGTTCTGACCCTTCCCGCCGTTCGGCATAAAGGCCTCAGGATAGAGCAGTCCAGGTTCACTACAGAACTTATGGCAGGCGAATGGGAATGGAGAAGTTGATGGGAATGAAAGTAACGGGCGGTGGAACGTAGCCACTTTTAGTGCACCATCCAACTGCTGGTGTTTCAGCTTGTATAAGCGGCGCGGTGTAATTTATTGATTCCACCATTCTGCCCATTCTCCTCGTTCTGACCCTTCCTGCTTTTGTTTGCAAGAAACATTCGCGTCTCTAACCGAAACTATTCAATAGGTTTATAGTCAAGTAATTGGAGGCTATAAATGGCATTCGAAAGAGATTTTATTGAGCGCTTCGGCGAGGACGGCAGAGGTGAACTGATCACCTATCATAAGGGACTCAAGGAAGCCAATTTGAAGATGGCCGCTAGCGTTGCAGCATCGTTAGCTCAGTCACCCAAGCATGGGGACGAGAGATTTCCCAATCACTTCAAAATGCTTGCTCAGCGTGAAGAGCACAGTATCATGTGCCTTGTTTCTCCGCCTGATCGTGCAGATTACGAGATGGTGAGTGTTCCTCCCAAAGTGGCTGCCATGATTTATGGCGGATATGCTGCATATAATGCCTATCGGTGCGATTGTTTGCGGCACGTGGGAAACAAAGAAGTCATCCATCACTTGGATAAAGTAACCCACTATTTGGAAGAGTTGGCAAAGGCTGCTGAAGTTTCTGAGGGCAAGGTCTTACTGCCTGTCCAGATGATTAACCAGGCATACGACACCGTACTCGTTGAAGTTGATCCCAATCGGTATCAGCGTGAAGTAGTTTTCGAAGGCGCACACTAATTTCCGAGCTCTTGTTTATTGTGGCTTGCAACTCGAGTTCGTGTTGCGAGCCACATAATGGTGCTTGCCGATCCCTTACAGCAGTCCAAATTGCATGTAAGTTTAGAAGATTACTTTGCCTGTCGAATCCACCTTCGTGACGTAGAGGCCGGGACTGCCTCCCACTGGCGTCATTGAAGATGTGACAAGAGCGTTACCCGAGCCGTCGAGAATGTACTTCGTTAAACTCGAAATTGGACTGGTTCCGATTCGGAAGTTATAGACGATCGTTCCTGTACTGTTGACTCTGGCGACATAAAGCCCTGTTGGTGCATTGACTCCGCTCATGTTCGCCATCACAAAGTTGTTGCCATAGCCGTCAATGTAGTCAGAAAATGGGGCTGCTGATGGATTTAGACCTAGGCGCGTTGTAAAGACGGTACTTCCTGTATTCGACATCTTGAGTGTATACAAACCAGATGCTCCAGTTAGGCTTGTCATACTGACGACGGCATAGAGGTTATTGTTAGTGTCATAGACGTCGAAGTATGGAGCCGACGCAGCGTTGTATCCCAAACGAGTGTTGTAGACGGTGTTGCCGGTCGCGCCCAATTTATACGCCCACAGGCCCGAGTTGCCGTTAGACAGCATATTAGACAAAGTGTAGACATTTCCTGAACTGTCTAAGTGGGCATCAAATGGACCAGCTGATGCGGATGTTCCGATGCGACTGGAGTAGGCGACTGTGCCACTGGAAGCAAGTTTGGTTACGTAGAGTCCAGCTAAACCACTCGTATTGGTCATATTTGACACAACGTAATTATTGAGTGCACTGTCGACGGTAGAGGCAAACGGAGACGCTCCCGCATTGCTTCCCAGGCGAGTCGCATACTTAGTATTTCCACTGGAGTCGAACTTCGTAGCCCAGAGACCAGATGACCCTGAAAGCGGAGTGTATGAATTAAGAAGGAATGTATTTCCAGAAGCATCCACGGTCCCGCCAAATGGATACGCAGTGGCATTCGTTCCGACCTGTTTAGCAAAGGATAGGGTTCCAGTAGCGGACACACGATTCAAAAACAGGCCTGTTGTGCCGGAATTAGAAGTGAGGCTTGAAACGTTGAACAGATTTCCTGAACTATCCAGAATGTTCCCAAATGGGGCGATCCCGGGCGATGTACCCAACTTCGTCGTATAAGTAGCTTTGCCTGCTGGCGTTACTTTGCAAGCATATAATCCAGCAACACCACTGGTATTTGTCATGTTGCTCACGACGGTGCAGTTTCCAGAACTATCCATGGCGGCGCCAAAAGGAGAGCCAGCCGGACTTGATCCCAACCTTAACGAGTAGGTTGTGCTACCCGAAGCACTGAGTCGGGTTGCAAACAGGCCGGCTGAGCCTGTGAGGGGAGTGTAATTCGCAATTAGAGTCAAATTTCCGGACGAATCAACATTGGTAAAGAAAGGAGTCGTCGTGGGATTGGTCCCCAAGCGAACTGAGTAAACGGTGGTACCACTGGCATTAACTTTGACGACGTATAGCCCTGTAACTCCGCTGAGCGATTGCATTTGGACGACTGTATACGTGTTGCCTGAATTGTCCAACGTAAACGAATAGGGCCCAGCTGTTGGATTCGTACCCAGCCGTGCTGTGTAAACAGCATTACCAGTAGAGTTAAGCTTGGTGATGACGAGTCCTGATAGTCCCTGGTTTAAGGTTAGGTTCGCCAAGACATAAGAATTGCCTGAGCTATCCACTCCATATTGAAACGGTGCACTCGCGTTGGTGCCCAACTTTACAGAGGCCTGAGCTAAAGTTACGGATAGGCAAACCAGGGCAAACCCGACGGATTTAACGTTTCTCAAATTTCGCTCCACTAATGGCCTCATCGTACCTAAGACAGGAATGAACGGCTATTCGGTTCGAGGTGACACATTCGTACATAGAGCGGGTGTATAGTCGATTCAACTGTTATGAAGCGACTAGTGCTCTCTCTTCCCATGCTCGCCTTTGCGGGCATGGCCATTGCTCAACTCGACCCACCGCATCCTTCACCCATGATCGGGGCCAGATCGCTTGCCATCAGCCCTGATGGGAATCGATTGGCTTTCAGCTATAGGGGTGACATTTGGATTGGTTCCACTCATGGGGGACAGGCACGACCCATTACCAACCATATTGAGATGGATGACAATCCAGTTTGGTCGCCTGATGGGAAGTGGATCGCGTTTGCCAGCAATCGAACGGGCAACAACGATATTTTTGTAGTTCCAGCTGATGGAGGAGAGAGCAAGCGCCTAACTTATCATTCGGGTTCCGATGTTCCAAGCGATTGGTCTCCCGATGGGAAAACGATTCTGTTCCGTGCAACACGAGATTCGGGAGAGAACGGCCTCTATGGTGTGGAAGTTCGAACGACGCGAACACATCAATATATGCTCGACATGATGTCGGTTGGGAATCCTCGATTTTCAGCGGATGGTAACCAAATTCTTTACACTCGCTTCGGATTTCCATGGACTCGTCCCAGGTATCAGGGATCGGCAGCAGCGCAACTTTGGGAGTTGGATCTTCAAAGCAACAAGCGAACCAAGATTCGGTCGAACGGTTTCCAGCATCTTTGGCCCAACTTTGGGTTGGGTGGCAAGTCGATCCTCACAGTGACTGTTGGGCAAAAGACTCCGAGCAGTAGCTATCTGAATAAGCCCATACCAAAGATTGTCGACACAGCAGAATTGACCCCAAACGTTTACTCCGTTGATTTCGACGGTCATGCCAAGCGACTTACTGACTTCATTGGCTCACCAGTCCGATTCTTGACCGTAGCCCAACAAACCGGCGAAGTTGTTTTCGAGGAAGGTGGCGACGTGTACACGATGGCGCCGGGGCAGAAACCGACCAAAGTAGCGTTCGTGGCCAGTGTCGATGATAAAACAACCAATGAAGAGCGGTTGATCATGACCAACGGCGCCGAGCAAATGGCCCTGAGCCCCAAAGGAGATCGTGCAGTTTTTGTCATTCATGGCGAGATTTGGATGGTTCCCATCAAGAAGGGTAAGGGACCGAATGCTGATGATGCAACCCAGTTGACCGACTATGCGGGTTCAGATGAGGAACCTGTTTGGGCACCCGACGGAAACTCAATATTCTTCACCTCTGATCGCAATGGAAGTAATTCTATTTACAAGATAGATGTGTCCACGAAGGAGACTAAGCAAATCACCACTGCACCCTTCGACACTCTTAGGCTCCGGCTGACACCGGATAAGAAGCAGTTGAGTTTCTGGATGGCTGGAAAAGATGGAGGGCTCTATTCCGTATCGGTGGAAGGAGGTCAGCCCAAAAAGGTTCTCAGTCTTCCCGGGAGCTTTAACTATGGGCCTGACACTGCGTACGATTGGTCGCCCGATGGTAAGTACATTGCCTATGCTGCCCGAAAGGGGAACTTGACGACCAACATTTATCTGTGCGATGTCACCAAAGGTGAGTCGGTAAATGTCACTAAGCTGAACGCCGATCATGGCGGTCCGCGCTTCACTCCAGATGGTCGTTATCTCTTGTTTGGTTCAGATCGAACTGGTGGTGGAATTTATGCCATTCCTCTCAAAGTTGAGGATGCCAGAGAAACTGAACTTGACTTGAAGTTTGTCAAACCTTCCGGCCCCGTAAAGATGGAGATTGATTTTGACGATATCGAATCCAGAGTTCGTAAGATCAGTTCACAACCTTCTGACGGAAACATAAGGTTCGATGCAACTAATGGAGATCTCTTCTTTATTGCTGGGGGTGACATCTGGAAGGCAAGCTATTCGGGTGAAAACCCCAACCGAATTACGTTTGGTGGCGGCTTTTCAGCTTTTGAATTCAGCGAAGATGGCAACAGTCTAGTTGGAACGAAAAACGGCCTACTGAGTTTGGTTGAAATTCGAAAGCCCAATAACCCAGTTACCAATGTGGCGTTCCGGGCTGATTGGATTCGAGACGTTCGCAATGAGCGCCATGCTGCATTTAATGAGTTTTGGAGACTCTATAACCGAGGATTCTACGATCCGAACTTCCACGGAAGAGATTGGATGGCGATTAAGAAGCGATATGAACCAATGCTTGCCAGCATCGGCCATAGAAACGAGATGGCGACGGTTCTCAATGAGATGATTGGAGAACTGGAATGCTCACATTCAGAAGTTAGCCCAGCACCTGGTAATCCTGTTAGTCAAACCAGTGCCCACCTTGGATTCAAGTTCGATTATTCCTTTGCAGGTCCAGGAATTCGGGTAGCTGAAGTTCCACCCCATACGCCAGGTTCCTTCACGAAGACCAAATTGTCTGTAGGTGATGTTGTCACCGCAATCAATGGAAAGGCAGTCAATCTCGATGAATATTTATGGCGAGATGTGCTGAATGAGCAAGTTGGTCGAGACGTTTTACTCACAGTGCGTGGGCAAGATGGAAAGCCTCGTGAAGTTAAGTATCGAGCGCTCAGCTCTGGAGATTGGACCGCGATTCTGTATCGCAATCGAATTGATGCCAGGCGAAAGTATGTCGAACAAAAGTCGAACGGCCTTGTGACGTATCTTCACATTGCAGGAATGGGTGGCAATAACTTCGACCTATTCAATCAGCAGGTTTGGGAATATTCACAAGGGAAAAAGGCGGTCATCATCGATGTTCGCAACAACGGGGGAGGGAATATCAGTGATCGGTTGATCGATATTCTTGAGCGTGTTCCGCATAGTTACTACCAGAATCGAGATGAACCAGCAACCTTCGCACCCAACCAATCTTGGAACCTGCCAACAGTTGTGATGTGTGCAGAAACGAGCTTCTCCAATGCGGAAATGTTCCCGTACGCGATGAAGGCTCGTCGATTGGCAACCTTGGTCGGCCGTCCGACTCCTGGTTATGTCATTTGGACTTTCGGATTGCGTCTCGTTGATGGAACAGGTGCTCGAATGCCTACGTCGGGAGTCTATCGGCTTGACGGTTCGCCGCTCGAAGACCGAGGTGAGGTGCCCGATTTCGACATTGAGATCACCCCAGAACAGTACTTTGCTGGTCAAGATCCACAGTTAGATAAGGCGATTGACGTGCTCTTGAAACAAGCTAAGGGCAAGTAAAGTTATCGTCATGGGCAGTCTCATAAGGGAACTTATGAGACTGCCCACTATCGTTTACTAAGGCAACCAAAACGAAATCTTAGTCCCTGCGTCAACTTCAGCTTCGGCTGTAATCTTGCCACCGTGTTTTCTGACTACTCGGTAAGCCGTGGCCAGTCCGATACCATTACCCGCGAATTCACGTGGACTATGAAGTCTTTCAAACGGTTTGAATAGCTTGGAAGCTTGAGCCATGTCGAACCCAACTCCGTTGTCTGTCACCGAGAAGCATCCTGTATCCGGGTCTTGAACTACCGAAATTCGAGCGTTCAGGCGAGGTGCTGTAAATTTGACGGCGTTGTTCATTAAATTGTCGAGGAGTGATCGGATCATTCTCTTATCACCCTGTACCGTCATGTGAGGTTGTATCTCAAATTGAATATTCCGCATCAAGTTGGCTTGGGTTAACTCGAAGGCAACAGTGTCCGCAAGCTCTGACAGATCAACCGATTGCCGAATAAGGTCACTGGTTGTGATTCGAGATAGCGTTAGGAGTGCGGAAATCAACTCGTCCATCCGCTTTGCGGAATAGCGAATTCGACTAATAAAATCTTTGCCTTCAGCGTCCAACTTGGCTTCATAGTCTTGGCTGAGAGCATATGCAAACCCATCAATGCTCCTCAGGGGAGCGCGAAGGTCGTGGGATACGGCGTAACAGAACGCTTCGAGCTCTTTGTTGGCGGCTTCAAGCTCAGCAGTTCGCTCAGCTACACGACGTTCCAGTTCCGTGTTCAGTCGTTTGACCTCTGCCTCAGCCTTTTTTTGGGCAGATAGGTCGATGGTGTAAACAATAGCGTCTTCACGATCGACACCCATGAGGGCAAAGCCAATCAGGATAGGTACACGGCGACCATCTTTAGCAATGTATTCCTTTTCAAAGGCTCGGGTTCGACCGGTGGTTTGTCCCTCCCGAATGACCTCCTCATCTAAGAGAACCCATTCTGGAGGCGTGATATTTCTCCATAGAATCTCTCCCCGCTCCAGTTCCTCACGGCTATAGCCGATCATCTCCAGGTAAGTGTCGTTCGCATCAACAATTCGACCACCAACGGTCGACGTTGCAATACCGATTGGAGCACCTTTGACAAATGCCTCGTATCGCTCTTCAATAGTATGGCGATGTCCCGATTGGTCACTCATCTATGCAAAACCTCTCATCTGGATCCGAATTCCCGGTAGCAATTTACACGATTACCACTTATGAGAATCGGAAACTCCGATTGAAATGACTGCAGAAAACTCTGAATGGCACAAGTACACTGCTGATATGCCCTTGGTTCGCCTTCTGGATTCTCATACTGTTAATCAGATTGCCGCCGGGGAAGTTGTAGAACGTCCTGCTTCGGTTGTGAAAGAGCTAGTCGAAAATGCTTTGGACGCTGAAGCGACTCGAATTGAGATCGAACTGGTGGATAGTGGCAAGACTCTCATCAGAGTCTTTGACAACGGCATCGGAATGGATTTGGAAGATGCGAGGCAGGCGCTTCAGAGACATGCCACCTCCAAGATTTCTTCTGTAGATGACCTCCAGCAGGTGAGAAGTTTAGGTTTTCGAGGTGAAGCATTGCCAAGCATTGCTTCGGTTTCTCGAATGACTCTTTCGACGACACGAAGCGACGGCCTTCGATCCGTTTTAAAAGTTGAAGACTCGCAGATTAGCCAACCGAAGGGTAGCGCAGGACCAAAGGGAACTGAAATCTTGGTGGAAGATCTGTTTTACAACACGCCCGCTCGCTTAAAGTTTCTAAAAAGCGACACAACAGAACTCGGGCAAGCGATGGAGCATGTCAGCCGATATGCGATCGCGTATCCGAACGTTGCCTTTCAGATGACCCACAATGGCCAACTAGCACTGAAGACAACGGGAAGTGGCGATATGCAGGAGGCCATTTCGGATATTTGGGGTAGAGATATGGCTCGTAGCCTTGCCGAAGTAAGGCTTGACGCGGCAGGAATGCACCTCACAGGATTTGTCAGTCCGCCACACATCACCAAACCAACCCGGGCCTATCAGTACATTTTTGTTAATGGTCGACCAGTCAGAACGAGAACTCTCACTGCCGCCATTGATCAAGCTTTTCGTGACATCACTCCCGATAAGAGATTTCCACTTTTGGTATTGATGATCGAGATAGACCCGTCTCGAGTGGATGTTAATGTGTCACCCACCAAGAGCGAGGTCAAATTTCAGCAAGAGGGGCAAGCATTCGACGCTATCCGGATCGCTCTCAAATCTGCCTTGATGGATCACGGCATGATGCCCAATGCCGCTTCAGTAGCTGCCGCAAATGAAGCCTTGGCGGCGGCCCGTGCGGCGACTCCTGAGACGTTTGATTATCGTAGCCTGGCCAGCTCAACCAATCCTCAAGGTCCTCAGCCAGAGGTTCTGTTTCAACAGACAAATGTTGATGTTCCGATGCCGATGTTCCAGAAACCGGATCAGGCTCTGCCATTTGTCTCGCTCTTGGACGGGCTTCGAGTCATCGGGCAGGCAATGAATACGTTTATCATTGCCGAGACCAAACACGGGTTGGTGGTAATCGATCAGCACGTCGCCCACGAACGGATTCTCTATGAATATCTGTGCGGGATCAAGGGGGCAGCTGCGATCGAAAAGCAATCGTTGCTGGTGCCACTGACTTTGCATCTCGATAGGCGATCGGCATTGCTCCTTCGTGATAGGTTGCAGGAGATTATCGATGTCGGATTTGACTTGGACCCATTTGGTGGAGAAAGCTACGTGGTCCGAGCAGTTCCAGCCGCAATTCGAAATCGAGATCCACTCAAGGTCTTGCGAGACATGGTTGACGAATTGGTTGAAGCTTCGGTGACACGCCGATTGGTCCCAACCCGAGAGCAGATCTGGATCACCAGCTCATGCAAAATGGCGGTGAAGGCCGGCGACCCATTGAGCATGCCCGAGATGGAGAAGCTGATTGTGGACTTGGCGACAACTGAGAATCCGTATCTATGCCCGCATGGACGCCCCATTACCATTACTCTCGGCCGAGACGCTCTCTTGCGTATGTTTAAGCGGACTTAGTACGTTTCCGCTGCTGCTGATTCGCGTAATGCAGCGAGAAGAGGTGCGCGTGATTTCGGGCTATCCAAACTGAATGACCTCGCATCACCCAGTTGATCGCGAATATAAGTCACCATTTCAAGGGCAGCAGCTGTCAGAGCATCAGAGCGGGGAACAAACGTTGTCCAGATCAGTTCTTCGGTTAAAGGGTCGTATTCCCAAAGCCCAATTAGCCTTCCTCGATCTAAAATGGCATTACTGGGAAGATCAGCAAGGCTGCCAACGCTGGTCAGACCTTTCGAGGTTGATACCGGATGGGCAACATCAGATTCTGCGAGAAGTGTCTTGGTGCCTCGACGCAACAAGCTAATTGCGTCGATGCTCGATACAAACCGGTAAGTGGGTTCAATAGGGAACTGGAAAGTGCGGAAAGCATCGAGATCTTCCGGTAGAAGCATTCTTTCCTCTGTGCCTTCAATCGTGATCAGATTGAGCGATGCAACAGCCTTCTTTGCTGCGCCAACTCCCAATCCGCTAAACCACTGAAACTCCGCTAATGAAGCTAGGCCAGTCCACTTAAAGTAGAGTCGTCCGAGCTCTGTAAAGACTTCATCGGCATCCATGCAGAATTCCGATTTAGGACTTGGCCGCCAGGCAATGTACTTGTAGCGTTGTTGATCTAGGCGCCCATCGATCGGGACGCGACGAATGAGTCCCATGGATTGTAGTTTTCCCAGGGCAATGGGAAGGGTTGAAGAAAGGCCCTTGGCTTTTCCTTCCTCTCCCAAACTACGAGATGCATCGCCAGTCAAGGTTCGAATCTCATCTGGGGCCAGTGCTTGGTCGGATAGTGCATTCAACACTGAGTCGCATAGCCTGTCAATTTCCGATTCATTTACTCCGAGTTTTGCGGCAACCCGTTCTTCTGCTTTACGGAAGGATTCACCTGCTGCCAGACCCAGTGCAAAATGCTCGGCAGGTAGAACATAGGTACAGCCTCGAGCCGATGGAAGTTCATGGATGTGGATATTGGCTATGTCCGTATCCACCGATACCCGGCTTTGTCCCGATCGAGCCAAGAGGGTTAAGTAAGGATTACAACCACCTACTGACCGAGCCCAACCTGTCTTGCTTAAGGTTTCAGCTGAAGAAACCGATCGTAGTCTATCGAGTCCTTGACGATGAAACCACCAAGCCCTCATGGTATCAAGTTGCATTTCGACATCATAACAGATTTGGTTGCAATGATTGCTGACTGTTCCAAACCTGGCAACCTCCTATAATGGCGGTAAGTTATGTTCCAATCAAGAAGACTTGGATTGATCTTTCCTTGGCTGTTCTTCTCAGCCTTTGTCATGTTTGTCTTCGGGTGGATGGCAAGTGGATCGGAACTTGCTCTCGCAAGTCAGCTGGAGGCTCGCGGTGTTAAGGGACAGGGCACGGTTACCTCTGGGACAAACGGAGATGGTCTCAATAGCCCCTACCTGTACTACAAGTTTGAGTTAGACGGGCGAACTGTTTATGGTCACTCGCATATCTTGGCTAAAGACCGAGGCCTCTATGGCCCTAACTCAACGGTGAATTTCCTATACCTTCCTGAGGATCCAACCAAGAGCGGTGTTAGCTTGGCTGGAATGCGAGAATCTGGCTGGAGGGGCATCAAAATTGCCTGTGCGATCGAGCTGGTCGTGACGATATTTTTCTTTGCCGCTTCCATGTCTCCAGGTCGAACTTATCAGAAGCAGACTTTCTTGGGATCCAGAACGGTTACCCAGGCAAATCCTCTCGGTGGACTGGTGATCATAGGGCTGATGCTTTGTTTTGGGGTATCGATGCTGCTATTTGGCGTGCTACCTGACTATCGCAAAGCGGAAGACCTTGTCAACACCGGGATGCCGGTGACCGCTCAGATTACAGGCGTTTATACTCGATCCAAATCTCACACCAAATACGCCGAATACACGTTTGAATTGAACGGTCAGTTCTATCACGGAAGTTCAGATTATCAGGGATCTTATGGCGATAGAGGACCTATTCAGGTTTGGTATCTGCCTAGCGATCCGACTTACAGCAACTCAAACCCTGCATCAAAACTCAAGAACGCCCAAACAGGAATTGTCTTCATGATTATCTGGAATCTGATAATTGGTGGAATTGGGGGCGGTGTTTTTTTGAAGTGGAAATCCGGCAGACCCTACTAAAAATGGGCTACGAACTCAAAGCTCATAGCCCAAGAATTAGTCGAGTTATCGGAAGTTAATAAAGTTGACGGGAAAGGCCAAGTCCAAGCCTTTAACAAAGGTGATTGCTTTCTGCAGGTCATCTTTGCTCTTGGAACTGACTCGGATCTCATCACCCTGAATCTGCGCCTGAACCTTTAGGCCCTTGTCTCGAATCTGCTTGATCAGAGCCTTGGCCTTGTCCTGCTCAATACCTTGCTTGAGTTTCAGAGCCAGCTTAATGGTAAGACCAGTTGCGGGCTCAGGTTTGCCCCATTCGATCTGACGGGCATCAATGCCTCGTTTGATCATCTTGCTGAAGACAATATCCTTCAGCTGATCCATCTTAAATTCATCATCCGCGATCAGCGTAATGTCATCTTTCTCATGAAGGATTTCTGACTTACCACCGCGAAAATCGTAGCGATTGGCCAATTCTTTCTGAGCTTGGTCAATGGCGTTTTTGACCTCCATCATGTCGGCCTTGGAAACGATATCAAAGGAAAAATCTACCGCTGCCATTACGCCTTAACCAAGTCCTCGCCTTGCACTAGCAACACGTATTGGGCTTTGAAGTCCAATTCTTCTTCGGTCAAATTGCGGCGTTGCTCTTGAGGAAGGCCATCCAAGAATTTGTCTTTCATACGCTCGGTTGCCTTAGCATGGACATCTGCAGTGATTTTGTTCATGCTGGATCGTTCAACCCGAATTGCAACCTCACTATCGCTGTACACGCTTTGAACCTCTCCGATGACGCCAGCCATGTGCTCAAAATAGCGGCTCTTCTTGCGGTCCTCATCCGTAACGTCTCGTGTTACAACCTGTACACGATCGCCAACTTTCCACTTCGCCATAACCTTCATTTTACCTTGATAGGGAGCAAAGGGCCTCGCTTTAAGGGCGTCAGGCCATCTTCGGAATAGGATTGCTTACCAAGTCGATAGCTGCCTTGCGAACGGCCTCTGACGTCAAGCCACACTCCTCACGCAAAATAGCCTGGGTGCCATGTTCCACGAATGCATCAGGGATCGCAAGCTGTTTATAGGTGAATCCGGTGATCTCGTGATCGTGGAGAACTCGAAGTACGGAGTCACCAAAGCCTCCCGTTACGGCATTTTCCTCGATCGTAATTAAGCGACCAGTACTCCTAACTGAATTGCCAATCGTGTCGATGTCGATTGGCTTTACGAATCGGGCGTTGATCACGGTGGCATCGATACCATCCTGTTGTAATAGTTGAGCGGCATTCCATGCGACGCTTACCATCGATCCGACGGCGCACAAAGTCACTTGCCGATTAGCTTGAGGGTTCGATGCTCTTAGGACTTCACTTGTGCCGTATGCGATGGGCGAGCGTGATTCTGGAAGCCGATCATCGCTTGTTCCACGAGGGTATCGGATCGCAGTTGGACCATCGTCGTAAGTGCTCATCCAGCGAGTCATCTCCGCTAATTCGGTCGTGTCCCTTGGAGCCAGTAGCGTGAGATTGGGAATGAGCGAAAGGAAGGATAGATCAAACGCACCATGGTGGGTTGGGCCATCATCTCCCACCAATCCAGCTCTATCCAAGAAGAACCGAACGGGGAGCTTTTGCAAACATACATCGTGCAAGACCTGGTCAAACCCTCTTTGAAGGAATGTTGAATAGATTGCACAGAGTGGCTTCAGTCCATTGGCTGCCAGTCCAGCTGAAAACGTTACGGCATGTTGTTCGGCTATTCCTGTGTCAAAGTATCGACTCGGAAATTCCTTCTGAAAGCCATTGAGCCCGGTTCCATCCGGCATTGCTGCCGTGATACAAACAATCTTGGAATCAGTCTTGGCGCATTCGACAGCCGTGCTACCAAATGCCTTAGTGTACGTAAGCGGACCAACACTTTTGATCATGTCATGGGCTTCGAGGTCGAAGGGAATAACTCCGTGCCACTTACGAGCGTCCTCTTCCGCGACGTCATACCCCTTGCCTTTGACCGTCATTGCGTGAATGAAGACCGGGAACTGTAGCTCTCGGATATTGCGAAACACTTCTAAGAGCGTAAACAGGTCGTGTCCGTCAACCGGACCGATGTATTCAAATCCCATCTCTTCAAAGATCGTGCCGGTTTCATGAGGAGCCATGTAGTGAGTAATGCCGTGCCGAAAACCTGAAGCCATTCGGGTTACTGGATCGGGCATTTTCTCTACAACAGTCTTGGCGCGACGCGCCAAGCTTTGCAGTTGGGGACGAGATCGCAGCTTCGAGAGATAGTTGGTTAACGCACCAACATTGGGAGCAATAGACATGCGGTTGTCATTCAGAACAACGGTGATGTCAGTTTGAAGTTCCCCGGCATGATTCAGAGCTTCCCAGCTCATTCCGCTAGCAATGGAAGCATCGCCTGTAACGGCCACAATCTTCTCATTGTCACCTTTCAGGTCGCGTGCCGCTGCAAACCCCAAGGCGGCCGAAATAGCCGTACCCGCGTGACCGGCGCCAAAGAAGTCTAGTTCGTGTTCATCGCGTTTGAGAAATCCACTAAGGCCTTTATGTTTGCGAAGTGTGTCGAAGCGATCCAAACGGCCTGTGAGGAGCTTATGGGGATAAGCCTGATGCCCAGTGTCCCAAATGACCTTGTCGGGAGGGATAGAATAGGCAGCGTACATCGCAACCGTCAATTCCACCGTGCCCAGATTGGAACTTAGGTGGCCTCCAGTTTTGCTGACGTGATCGAGAATCGCACTTCTGACCTCGTGGACCAGTTCCTGTAATTCCTTGTCGGACATCTTGTGGAGATCGGTTGGCTGGACAATTTGAGACAGATGCTTGTAATGAATATTCATGGCGATTGTCAACTCCTCATACGTAAGAACCGATCTAGCGGTTGTTGCGGTTCCTAAACAACTTCTAAACGTAGTGCAACGTATCGTGCGCTAGAATCGACAAAATACAGATTAGAATCAGGCAAGGATGAACACGGGCACTTTTTCTCCGTCAAATCTGAACCAAATGGCGTGACAATGCAGTCGTGATGCAGGCGACGATGTCACTTGGAATTTTTGAGAATAGAATGGCTGGCGAAGCAAAAACAATTCTGCTTATAGAAGATAACGCTGACGATGAGCAGCTCACATTGAGGGCTCTACGTCAGAGCGATATTCCGAATAACATCCGCGTAGCGCGTGACGGGGCAGAGGCAATTGATTTCTTATACGGCGTCCCTAATGCGCCGTTGCCAGATTTGGTGCTCCTCGACCTGAAGTTGCCAAAAATCAGCGGACTTGAAGTTCTTCAGCGGATTCGGTCCGATGCGAATTCTCACGGGATGCCAGTGGTCGTTCTGACGAGTTCCGACGAAGAGCGAGATATCGCCAAGAGTTACGAGTTGGGAGCAAATTCCTATATTCGAAAGCCGGTGGATTTCGATGAATTCATCGATGCCGTTCGACAACTTGGTACCTATTGGCTTCTCATGAATCGATCTAAGTAGTCACCGACTAGCGACGAACATCTTCGGCCCAGAACTCCAAGGCTTCGGTAGGTGTCATGGAAATGGGTGGTTGTAATTCGATGACCGGGGTTCCATGCCAGTGTTCTTGAAGAAATCCACCTTCAGCCGCTTTGAAGGCAGCACGAGTGGATCCAAACAGATCACCGATCCGCGTAACTTTACTCATCAAGACTTGTTGGGCCGTGGACAACAGCAGATTCACCGCCCAGTCTTTTCCGCCGTCGGTTAGGTTCAAGATCTCAAATTCAGGAAGGGCAAATTTCTGCATTCCAAGGGTGTAGACATGAATGCCGCTTTCCCGTTGAGTCAAATTGATAACAACATGCTCACGAACATCGACCTTTGGATCCATACGTGCCGATTGAACAACGTTCTCCGGCAGTAGGTATCTCTGGCAGATAGAGTCGGCAACCACGCCTTCACTGAGCATCGCCATTCGGCGAGATACTCCCAGGAAGAAATCGAGGGCAGGATAGACGCCCGGATCATGGGACTCATACACCAACTGGGAGATTGTCCATGTACCCCGCAGCCGCGCAATTATTTCTGGATCTTCACCTTTAGCCAGGATGCTCTGAACGTAGATTTCGGGATCGAATCCAGCTTCTTCCTTGCTCATGATGCCCATCTTAAGCACGGTCTTACGATCGTTACTAGCTATGGCATACTGGCCCATCCGCATCGCCTCGGTTAAAACTGTTTTGTCGCGATCAGTTCCAAGTGGCACGCCCAACCCAGGTACTGCACCTTCTGCCCCATTGGGATTGGCGATCTGTGCGATGCATGGTAAAACCGAAGCAGAGGACAGGATTGTTAGGTAGTAGCCTCGGCTAATGCCGAAACCCGGAGTCTTTGATTGAGTAAATGGCCATGCACGCATTTGTTCTTGGAACGGATTGTGCCTTGTTCACCACTGATTTTGTTTGCTTAACCAGAAATGGGTTCCAGTGCTTTCATCTCAAATCGAGACCAGAAGCCTGGAAACCATCCAAAGATCCAACAGCCTAAAGCCCGACCACAGATTGAGCGCCACACAGGAACCGTCTTGCCCGAATGATTCTGGGCTGACCATTCTGGTGAGTCCCCTTGAACATAACTCACCAGGCAGAAGGGATCAATGGTTGCCAAAAATGCACCGGCAGATTGAGTGAGTTTTTGCCCCTTTGGCAACGCGACGGTGAGCTTGAATCGATTCAGCTTGGCTCCGCGCCGTTTAGCCCATGCAGCGATTTCCTCGCCGTCGTAAAACGAAATGTACATCGAAACCATGAGATAGGAGAACAGCGGAATATTCATGCTGTATTCGATGTATCCATGGAGAAGCAAGCCTGAGAACAATATCCACCCTCTTAGCGGTCGATAAAAGACCAAGGTTCCCAAGGCAAACTCAACGATCAGAGTCAAATAGGTCGTGAAATAGATCGTCGGTGTGTTGGTTAGAAAGGCGGGAACGGGGAACCGATGAAACTCTTGTAGGCGTGCTGGATACCAGTTGGCTGTTCCATTTTGCCAAAGGTGCCCTCCCCATTTGAGCCAGGTTGTGGTGAGATATAACAGGGCACAGTTGTAGGCAATCAACCTTTGGGGCCACATCGACACCTGAGTGATCGCAGTGGATGTTTTCCCTTTCCACAAGCTGATTAATCGGTCAAGAGAGCAGGCGGCTCCACTTGGAGCGATGGCCAAGTACAGACTCATGACGCGAAGCACTGTATCACCACCATGTAAGATAGCCGCGTCGCGATGGTGAAGACTTACGATCCCGACCGCCAAGGTGACGGTGCTAACACGCGTCCAGAGGCCCAATGCGGTAAAGATGGCGGCCACAAATGTGATTACGAAGACCAATAGTGAGATCCGATCATCTGTAACCCCGTTCAATAGCCCCATTCTCGGGACTTCGACGGGCAACCAAACCAAGTTCACTTGTGGCCATAGGAACCTTTGTCCAAGCCAAGCAGGAACAAACCCACGCTCTGAGAACCAACTCTCCCACATTTGGGAAAGGTTCAGGAAATTCAGGCAGGCAAGGGTTCCGAAGACAGCCCGAAACAATCCCAATGCGGTTGCCGAACCAAATCCAAACCAGAAATCGTTAAGGGTATCGATTGTCTCTCGGATGGCACCCTTGTCTTGAGGAGGTTGGTTCATTTGAGCCCATCCCGAGCCTTCTCAAGTTCTTTCTGATCCACTACATATTCAAAGTACATGTAGGTGTCGTAATTCTCTTGCTGGGCTTGTCCTGGTCCAGCCACTGGGCGCCAATGCCGATACAGCTTCACACGTGTTGGTGGGTTCGCCGGATTGTCATACATATGGGCGATGCGCAGTGCAAAAGGTGTCCAAAGATAGTTGTAATCGTCGTTGCCAGCGCGCTCAAAAAACTTACGGTACCGCTCCTTGACATGTTTTTCATACAAACCGAGGAGCGCCATTCTTGGATATTGATAGTGCTTCATCGAGCCGTCCTTGAATTGAACGGTTGCTTCAGCCCAATAATCCGTTTGAGTGGGGTCAGGGGCAAACATGTCCCAATACTGCCAGAAGCCCGTAACGGTCAGATAGACGACGAACGGAGGGAATTCTTTGAGATATTTCTTGTTGTAATACGGAATCCACTGCGTTCCAGCAGGGCTCACTTTGCCTGTATCAACAGCGCTGGGGGGATTTGGCAGAGACCAAACTGTAATCGCCATTAAATGGAAGAGGACGAACAGCTTGACCCAGATTGAAACGTGCTGAGTCTTAGATTGCGGTTCGTTCGTAGCCACTGGAGGTTCCCTGAGAGTTGTAGAGTGGGACGAGTGGTCAGGGCTATTGTTCCAAGCCCTGACCCTACTCCATCTAGCTTTCGATCTCGCTTAGGATCGGTTCAAGCTCTTCATTAGGTCCGATTGCCTCACGAATTTGCTTTGCCAATTCCTTAGCTTCCTGATCTTGTCCTGCTCGCTTGGCAGCAATCGCCATGTTCACGGCAATTGGAAGCGAATTTTGGTTATGGGTGAATGCATATCGCATCAACTGATAGGCTTCGTCGAATTTGCCTTGTCCATGGAGGGCGTTGACCAATTCACCGTAGCCAGGCTCGCAGCCCGGATAGACTTCCAACAGTCGTCGAGCCGATTCTTCTGCTTCTACAAATTGCGACGTGCGGTTGTAAGCTGACGACAGGAGAGCCCAAAGCTGCCAGTAATCGGCGAGCCAATTTCGCATCGGCTTAAGCGTGCTGATAGCGGCTTGGAAATCTCCAGCCTCCATCTTGGCTTGGGCGGCCTGAACATTTTCCACTCGCTTCGGTTGCTCCAATTCAATCAGCCGAGACATTGCTTGAGCTCGTGTGTTCGCATCGGGGTTGCTCGCCAAGATATTCTTCATGACTTGCGGAATTTCGAATTCTCGTCCCGCAGCTTCCAAGGTTTGAGCATATTCGGTGAGGACCTGAATGTCGTTTGGCGCTTCGTCCAAAACATCTTCATAGAAATCCATTGCTCGGTCCAGATCGCCCTTCTTGGTTAGCCAAGGAGCATAGAATCTCTTAACCACGAGATTCTCATCCACGACTTCGAGAGCATGCTCAAAAGCATCTTCTGCTTCTTTCTCACGCTCGGCTTGGAACAGTGCAACTGCATACTTGGCATGGGCTGCTGCATTCTGTGGATTTTCTTCGATCACCTGCTTCCAGAGTGGTGGAACTTCATGAACTCGACCAGTCTGGCTGAGGACCATTGCCAAATAATCTCCAGACGGCTTCTCGTCACCTTCCATAGCAAACGCTTTGCGGAAGTTTCGCTCAGCGTTAACTGGCATACCCAACTGAAGCTGAACGATACCGAGTCGAGCATAAATTGCCGGGTCCTCAGTCTCAAGCGTAAGTGCCTTTTCGTAGAAATCGGCTGCCTTAGAAAGTGAGTTGACTGTCTGGTGCAATTCTCCAAGAGAGAACCATGCCAGGAATTGAGTTGGTACCAGTTCCGTGAGCCTGACCAGAGAAGCTTCCGCACCTTCAAACGTACCCAGTCGGAAGTGAGCACATGCACGGGCCAGTTGACATAGAACTTGGTATGGACCATTAAATGCCGGGTCACGCTGAACAGCAGAAACCAGGGCGTCAAGCGCGGGCTGAGGAGAAAACTCAAGAGCTACCATTCCATTGGCTTGCTGGATATGGTTCAGGGAATCGAATCCTTCCAGAAACTCCAAGAACGCTTGCGCATCTTGGGTACCGAACTCCATGGTTTCGCCTGCCAAGAATTCTGGCAAGCCGATCTCGGCTTGATCAGCCAATGTCTTGACGACCCAATGAAGTTTCAGAAAGAGATCGGTAACCGGGAAGTTTGTGGTTTCCAAGAAGGCTGGCTCTTCACTGTCCTTCTTGAAGAATCGAAGGGTTAGCTCAAACTGATCATCAGTTTGGGTGATTGCACCATCCATGACCAACTCAACTTCTGCCTGAGAGAAGAGGTCTTTGAGCTGTTCGTAAGGAAGCAGGCCGTTGCCGATGTTAACGAACGCCATTCGCGTCGAACCATCCTGCTCTTGAATCTGGGTGAGGTAGCTAACTGCATTGATATCTGCCTCGGCATGAACACGTAATTGTTCGGCAGCAAATGCCGAAAACTGACGGCCATAGGCAGCTTTGGTCCCTTCGGTCGCGTTGAAGGGAAGGACGGCAACTTTCATGCGGCGAGTTTACCGGGAGACGCCCTTCTGTTACTCCTCAAAAGTGAAGACAACCTTACCGGCTTGTCCTGCTTTCATTAATTCCATTGCTTTTTGGAAATCTGTATAGTGCATCTGATGGGTAATGACTGGCTGCAAGTTCAGTTTGCCGCTTTTAAGCAACTCTCCCATCTGGTCCCATGTCTGCCAGATTTTTCTGCCCACAATGCCCTGCACTGTAATCCCTTTGAAGATAACCGAATTCAGATCGACTTGTTGATATGGGTTTCCGTACACACCCAACAAGCTGATACGCCCTCCGGGACGTGTGCATTTGACTGCTAATTCAAGAGATGATGGGTGTCCGGACATTTCAAGCGTTGCGTCAACTCCACCTGGTGCATGCTGTTCAATAAGCCCTGCCCAGTCTCCATCTTGGGGAGATAGAACCACGTCAGCTCCTACCTGTTCAGCCAACTGGATTCGGAATGGGCTTACCTCAGTTACGATCACCTTGGCGGCTCCGGCTGCTTTGCATACGCTCACGGCGAAAAGTCCAATTGGACCCATACCGGTGATCAGGACAGTTTGGCCTTCAAGTGGTCCATCCATAGCGGTATGAACTGCATTGCCCAATGCATCTTGAAACGACGCAATTTCCTTAGGCACTGATCGATCAGTAGGACGGGCGTTTTCGTACGGGATGACAACGTGTGAAGCGAATCCTCCGTCGACATCCACGCCAAGAATCTTCGTGTTCACGCATACGTGTCCTTGACCATTTAGACATTGCTTACAGTGTCCGCAAACAATGTGAGACTCGCTGGCAACAAAATCGCCGACCTTTCTATCAGTGACTCCCGCCCCAACAGCCTCGATCGTTCCACAGAATTCGTGACCGATAATGCGCGTTGGCTTGATTCGAGAGGCGGCCCATTGATCCCAAGAATAGATATGGAGATCTGTCCCACATACGGACGCTGCTTCTAGTCGAATTTTAACTTCGCCTGGACCTACTTCCGGTTCATCCACGTCGATGATCTCCACACCTGGAGCAGGTCGCACTTTAGCGATGGCTTTCACGCTTTGGAAGGTACCTTACCAACTCTGGAATTTTGTGTAGGCAGTTATTCAAGGATTGAATTTCAAAAAGCGACGTTTGAACCTGAAAACAGGTAAAAGCGTTGGTGGCGAACGTTCGCCATGACCTAAAATGACTCTAAACCGAATCGCCTTGGCCTCACTTCTGGCAATCATGTCCACGTTGGGTTTGGCTCAGCAACTTCCAAAAACTGACATCCCCATTCAGCGACTGTATCAATATCCATTGATCAATGGGCGAAGCCCCAGTGCGCCGTCGATGTCTCCCAATGGCTCTCAGATTGCCTTTGGTTGGAACCAGACTGGGGAGCGCAAGCTGGATCTATGGGTCATGGATTATCCCAGCGGAACCAAGAAACGAATTGTTCAAGCGTCCAAGATTACTGATCTTCCGCGTCAAGACGACAGTCGTACAGACCTTGAGAAGAAAGAAGCCGAACTCTACGACGGTGGAATTTCTGGGGCTATGTGGTCTCCCGATAACAAGGAATTGATGTTTGGCTACAAGGGAAGAACTTTCCTGGTGAAGCCCGATGGCCAAGATTTGCATGCGCTGGTTGACGGCCATTTGGCCATTCAATCTCCTCAATTCTCACCGGACAGTAAGTACATTTCTTACACCGATGGCACCAACGTTTTTCGAATCGATCGAAAAACCGGTGCGATCAAACAATTAACGTTCGTATCAAAGCCCAACACCCTTGTTGAAGAACATCAGTGGTCCCCTGATGGCAAGAACCTGCTGATTTTTTGGGGAGACAATTCAAAGGCTGGACATCACGTCATGATGGACTTCAGTAAAGATCGTGCCACTGTTGTGAACATCGAAAGAATGTGGAACGGCGATCAATCAACTGACATTCAGATCGGAGTTGTTTCGGGCGATGGCGGCATGATCAAATTTGTGCCGGGTTTGCCTCGTTACATGTGGCCTGTCGGTGCTCATTGGGCACCAGATTCTTCTTCAGCGGTTTTGGGTTGGATGAAAGATGATTTCCAAGCCTTTACAATCTCTAAAATCGATCCCAATACGGCTTTAAAGACTGACATTTACACCGAGAAGGCGCCCAAGAACTATATTAACGATTGGCGTCCGATTGTGTGGACACGTGATAGCAAGCATCTACTCTTCGGAACCGACATTCTAGACGGCAAATTCGGATTTCGATCGATCTTGGAGATGGATGCTGACGGAAAGAATTTGCACAAGTTCTTCAGCGAGCACTTTGATGTGGCTGCCCTGGAACGTCCCAAAGATAGTGATCGTGTCATTCTCTCAACCTTGGCTCATAGCGGTCAACGTGGCGAGATCACGATTGTCGAAGCAGATGGCAAGCGGACCGAACATGTGGTTGTCCCAGAAGGAATGTCCATCCCAGTCGAGTTCGATGCACTTGGCTCGCCTCTTTTTAGTAATGACGGAACCAAGATCGCGACTTTGGCCTCTTCAAGGAATTTGAACCCAGAGTTGTATTCCGTAGAGCCACAAATCCATCGACTCACGAAGAGCCAGCTTCCAGCGTTCAACGAGATCAAGTGGGCAGATTTCAAGGAAGTTTCGTTCCAAGCACCTGATGGAGCTACGATTCATGGAGTTCTGATCACCAAACCTGGTTTGGACCTCACGAAGAAGCATCCGGCATTTATAAGTGATATCTATGCCAATTCCGGCAAATTGGGTTGGGCAGGATGGATGGAAAACTATGCAGCCATGAACTTGGACATGGTCGTCCTATGCGTTGACTTCCGTGCGAGTTGGGGCTACGGTGGTGAATTTAATAGTGGTTACTACCGGAAAATGGGATTGGTTGACGTAGACGAAGCAGTCGCTGCTAAGGCCTATTTGTCGTCTCTCCCCTACGTTAGAGAGGACCGAGTAGGCATTTGGGGGTGGAGCTATGGCGGCTATCTTACTTGCATGACTCTGTTGACCAAACCGGGCGTCTTTCACACGGGAGTAGCGGTTGCCCCAGTTACTGATTGGAAGTCTTATAACGAGTGGTACACCAGACGGCGATTGGGCTTGGCTAAGGATGATCCCAAGATCTTTGAGCAAACATCACCTGTCACCTACGCAAATGGCCTTCAAGATAACCTGCTACTGGTTCACGGAATCCTCGACGATAACGTTCTGTTTCAGGACACAGCTCATCTGATCCAAAAGTTCATCGATAATGGCAAGTTTTTTGATTTAATGACTTACCCTCGGGACGATCACAGCATTGGCAAGGATTCCAGCCGCCCCCATGTCATGACTCGCATCATGGTGTATCTATACAATCAGCTCAACCGACCTTAATCAGTTGAGCTGAAGTGCAAAGGGGTGTTTGTCAGATAGAATGATGCGGCTTGCCATTCAAAAAGATGGCAAGTTAAGGGTGAACGCAATGCCGAATATGACAGAAGTAGGTCGCAAATTAGCTCATATACTCGGATGGAAACGCCACCTGAAAGTCGGGGAGTTTTCGGACTCGACCACGTACTGGCAAGAAAGATACAAAGTCGGCGGCACATCAGGGTCCGGCTCGTATGGACGGTTGGCGCAGTTTAAAGCTGAAGTTCTGAATGATTTTTTGAAGGAGAAGAACATTCGAGCAGCCGTTGAATTCGGTTGCGGTGACGGCAATCAACTGCGCTATATCCTCTATCCAACCTATCTCGGGCTCGATGTTTCTCCTGATGCGATCGAACGCGCCAGGAAAATCAGCAAAAACGATTCAACGAAACGATTTGAAGTCATTTCGGAAGCGGGCGAGCCAGCTTGGAAATCTTTTGGAGCAGATTTGTCCCTGTCTCTCGATGTCATTTATCACTTGGTTGAGGACGCGATCTTCGACTCCTATATGAGGGAATTGTTTCTGGCCTCAAATCGATTTGTGATCGTCTATTCCTCCAATTTGGAATCTGTGCCAGAAACCCATGTGCGGCATCGATGTTTTACGGACTGGGTGGTCACAAATGCTCCGGATTGGAATTTGATTCGAACAATTCCTAACAGATTTCCTTTCGACCCCAATCTTCCGGATGAAACGTCCAAAGCGGACTTCTTTATCTTTGAGAAGCGATCCGGTGCTGAGTGAATCCGTCTCAACAACCTAGAGGCGATATGAGATTGTTTGTTGTAGTCCAACGTTTTTTGACTCCAAGCGAGTCATGGATTCCAGCATCTCTTGAAAAGCTTGGGAAAAGCGTTGTTGGTGTTGCGGGCAGAACGATCGCTGACATGGGAAGATTCAATGAACTGAATTATCCGTTCCCATTCTTTCGACTGCGTTCCAGGAATCTGATTCAGAGGATATTGCCGAAATCTGTTCGAAAGGCATCTCCGTGGAGCGGAAACGCCATTCTGCTTCAGGCGCTGAAAGAGACACAGGCTGATCGAGTCTTGGTCCATTTTGGCACAGTTGCCGCTGAACACTGGGATGTTTGGTCGCAACTGGATATTCCGGTCTATGTTCATTTTCATGGCTTTGATGCGATGTTTGATCTGAGGCATGGGGACAATCCCGACCAGCACGTTCATCCCGCGGACTACGCTCAACAGGTGGTCAGGCTTTCTCAGAGAGCGCACCTAATTGTCAACTCAGAATTCACGAGGTCCAAGCTGATTGAAGCGGGCGTAAACCCCAAATCGATCTCTTTGAAATACATCGGCACGACGATCTCTGATATCCCCAAAAATCACGAAGAGCTTGAGTGGCCCACCATCATTTCGGTCGGACGGTTGGTCGAATGTAAAGCGATGGAGTTGACAGTGCGGGCCTTTGCTGAGATGCGTTCAACAGGAATCCAAGCTCGACTAAAGATTATTGGTGATGGTCCTGAACGGGGAACAGTGGAACAGGCTATACGGGATTCAGGGTTCATTGAAGACATTGAATTAACCGGCTGGATGCCCCATGATCGGGTTAGGCAGGAATTGATGAATGCTGATGTTTATACGGTTCACAATCGATTTGGTCCCCGAACGCATCAGGAAGAAGCTCTTAATCTGAGTGTTTTGGAAGCCATGGGAGTAGGATTACCGGTCGTCGCTACCAGAAGTGGTGGAGTTGGTGAGACAGTAGTTTCTGGCGAAACAGGAATGCTTGTTCAACCGAATGATGTCGATGCCCATGCCAAAGCGTTAGCTGCCGTTGTCAGTCATGTCGAAATGCGAGCAACGATGGGCAGAAAGGGGTGGGAACGGGTTAGAGATCGGTTTACAATCGAACGAGAAATGGATCAGTTGATCCAGATCCTCAACGGTGAGGTCAATCCTTGAGTTCTCAGGTCTGCCGTAATGAAACGCGCGTTATTAACCATTGCTGTAGGATCACCTAAATATGCAGAATGCGCCCTTGGGCTGGGGCGATCACTCAAGCTAATCGGTGATACGACCCCTAGGGTCGTGATTACGGATATGCCAAATTTTCCTTGGGCAAGTTCGTTCGACAAGGTGTTGGAGCCAGTTGAGCCAATTGATCGAACCATGCTCAGCAAATTATCTGGGCTTGACCGATTAGACGCCGATCAGATTCTTTTCGTCGACTGCGATTGTTTGGCGTTTCAAAGATTGGATCCAATCTTTGAATATTGTTGTGGGAAAGGAGTTTGTGTTCAAGGGGAATGGATTACCAATGGGGAGTGGTACGGAAATGTTCAAGACCACCTTTCCAAACACAATCTGAAGAGTCTTCCTCAATTCAATGGTGGCTTGATCTATTACGAACGAACTCCCAAGTGCGTTGATATGCTCCAAGATTGTCGCTCGGTGGGAGAAGAATGGCCTACATTGGGTTTCCGATATGATCGACCCATGATCCCAGATGAACCTTGTATAGCCTTGGCCTTGGCTAAAAAGGGACTGACTTGTGAGGGATATGCCCATGTAATCCCTGATCAAATGGATTTCACGAATACCGCAACGGGACTTATAGGAAAGTTAGAGCTAAACATCCTCAAAAACCGTTGCGAGTATGTCTGCCGAAGGTTTGGAGTGCGGTTTGTCCGCCCCTATATCTTTCACGCATCGCGGTACATCAATTACCGGATTTACTGGAAGCAATTAGGTCTGCTGGAAAAGTTAGAGCAATACGAATCGAAGCATCAATTCGGCTATATGTCGCGGTGGCAACGCTTGGAACGATCCATCAATCGAAGGGTCCTGAAGCTGTTCTTCAAAAAGGACATCTAAGTTCGTCGAACACAGTAGAAACGAGTCAAGACGGCCCGGATAGACTCCGCAGCTTATCAATTAAGTTTATTGCTATACGCCACTAAATTGGACCCACAAACGAAACAGCCGTCTCCTAACTTAGAGTGAGGAGACGGCTGCATTGTCTGTGAGATGAATTACTCGACGTCGACGTCGATCTCCGGCTCAGCGGCTACCGCACCCTTGGCTCGGCTTGGGCGCTTCTTAGCTGTACCGAGACCCATTTCAATTCCAACTGCTCCTTCGGTGAAGCTCGCTTTGATCTTGATGCGTCGGCTGACTTCGTTCCCCGTAATGGTGTTCCAGTTAGCTCGGTCTAACGCCCATTGCCAACCAATGTCGGTTGACGCATAGACAAACTCAACACCTTCTTGGAGGATGTCGCTCAAAACTACTTTGAGGTCATCTCGCTTGGCCAAAATTTGCTCGCCCGCAGCTAGATTGGGAGTTAATCCCACGGTAACAGTTACCGGCTCTTCTTCTACTGTTGACTTGGTGGTTCGCTTTGGAGCGTTATGCTCGATGGCTTCATTTACCATTTCGATCTGACCGATCATGGCATCCGTCAATCGCTGGTAGTCCTCAGGCCACACATATTGTTCGCCTTCATAGAGGGCGACAGCATGTCGACCCGTAACCGATAAGGCAGTGGCAATCAGCGCGGCATCAGCGGCCAGCAGCTTTGGCTGGGTCTTGCGAATCTGGTCGAGTGCGCTTTCAAGCTTCGTTAGTTGGATAGTGATCAAACGTTCGGTCTCCTAAATCCGGTAGGCGTCAATGGCATAGGAATGGGGTCCATGCGCCATAATCACGCAGTTTACCCCGGCACGAGGCTATCAAAAGCTAAGTCGATGGCATACGGAGGCGATGAAGTGAGGATTCGAGGATTTGTTTGGCTGGCAGCAGGTTTACTACTTGCTGGTTGTGGAAGCGGTGGCGATGAAAAAGGCGGTACTGCAGGGGCTGGAGGGACGAGTGCAGGCACGTCTCAAAGCTCTGGCAAAAAGCTCCTGGTCGGCATTGTTTTTGACAGTGGTGGAATTGGCGATAAGAGCTTCAATGACAGTGCTAACGCTGGTGTTCAACGAGCAGCTCAGGAATTGGGTGCAGAGATTAAATCTGCGGATAGTAAGAGCGAGAAGGATTACGAACCCAATATTGAAGGGATGGCAGAAAAGGGATGCGATGTCATCTTTGCCGTTGGCTTCAAGCAAGAGAGTGCGCTGAAAGCGGTTGCGCCCAAGTATCCCAAAGTTTCCTTTGCTATCATTGACGACGTTGTTAAGTTGCCCAATGTCCGTTCCCTGGTCTTCTCAGAGAATGAGGGAAGTTTCTTGGCTGGATATCTCGCCGCGCTAGTGAGCAAGACAGGAAAAATCGGATTTGTCGGTGGAATGACAAGCCCTTTGATCAAGAAGTTTGAGACGGGTTATGTTGCTGGCGCCAAGACAGGACGAGCTGATATCGACGCTAGTGGCATCAAGTACACAGAAAGCTGGGATGATTCGAGTCTTGGCAAATTGTCAGCTGCCTCCTTGTTCTCGGGTGGATGTGACATCGTTTATCACGCTGCCGGGCGATGTGGCCTTGGTGTAATCAGCGCTGCAAAAGATGCTAACAAGTTGGCGATCGGTGTTGACTCGGACCAAGATGGCGAAGCTCAGGGCAACGTTTTGACTTCTATGGTCAAACATGTTGATGTCGCTGTTTTCAGCACGATTAAGGACGTCAAAGACGGCAAATTCACTGCAGATGTCCACCAATATGACCTGAAGTCAGGTGGTGTTGGCCTTACAGAATTCAAATACACCAAGGATAAGATCGGCGATGCCAACCTCAAGAAGCTGGCAGATGTTTCGAAGCAGATCGTAGATGGCAAGCTCAAAGTTCCCGGAACGGACGACGAGCTCAAGGCCTATCTGGCGACTTTGAAGAAGTAGAACCTCCATACCCATAAACTCAAAGGCCACTCTGGACTATTCCAGAGTGGCCTTTTTGGGTTCTTTCATCTTGCTACTTGCACTCTACAGCCTTATATCGGTTAATGCTGTTTGCTATGAATAGCCCAGGTGCCAGTAAAAATACTAGACAATGACATGGTTGGGGAATTTTGCGGTGTTTGGCGCATAAAGTTGTTAAGCCTTCGCTAAAATGACCGAAGTATCCAATAGGTTGGATCAATACATCGGGAGCAGGCAAATGAGGAGAGTGGTTTGCAAGTTCCCTGATCGAATTGTTCCGAAGAGTGGGATAGTCGCCTTCGAATAGGTGACATTTGGTAATCATGAATCAGGCTCTTATTAATCGATCAAACAGGAAAGGTTTTACACTCATTGAATTACTCGTCGTCGTCTTGATCCTTGGAATCTTGACGGCCGTTGCTTTGCCGGCTTATCTCAGTTCAGTGCAAACGTCTCGGCAGGGAGCCGCAAATACAAATGCGCGAGCCCTGGCCACTGCTGTTCAAAGCAGGGCGGTTCGAACCCAAGCATATGACACGACCCTTGCCGATTACGCGACTGATCTCGGGGGCTCCGTACCATCCAACCCTTGCACAGGAACGACGTCTGGATATTCAATCTCGACATCGGGATCAGGTCTAACTTCGACAGCGACGGTTTCTGCTTCCACTGGCACAAACTGTGGGACGTGGACTCCTTCCACGTTCTCGCTCACACTCTAAGGTATGTGTCCCGGCTCTGCCGGGATGGGGTCTGTTAGAAACCCAAGGGTACTAGGATTCGATAGTCGGAAGGCGGGCACATCGTGTGCCCATTCGATCGCCGTCCCTGAGGTACTTAATAACACGTCTCCTTTATCCTAGATCGTCCCTCTCTGAACGATCAGACACCGCCACGGTGTCTTTGGTCAACGAACATATTGAGAGCGTTCGAGCAAGAATAGAGGTTTAAATGGTTGGGTCGGAGACATTTTGCGCAACTCAAACGTAATCTAGTTTCTGATGGTTCCTATCGCTCAGATTTCGCTCCTACTACTCACTCAAGGCAGTGGACACAATATTTCGGACTATTTGCAGGGCGATCTGAGAGATCTCTCGGTTGTAGCTAAAGTCGTTTCGGTTGACGTTCGTGAACTCAAAAAGATCAAGAAAGACTACGCTCAGAATTACACCTTTGATCGTTCGTCAGTCTTCTTCAAAGATCCCTTCAAACTCCGAGTTGATTCCGTGGTCGAGGATACAACCGTATCCATCACCTACAACGGATCTCGACTTAAAATTAAGGCTCCTGGAATCACTTCAAAGCAGGATATCGATAAGGATCCGGCACGCCGAGAAACTCTGATGGATCTCGGTGTTTTGGTGCCCAGTATGTTCGACGGGTTCTTTAAAGCCCGATTTGTTCGCGTGGATCGTGAAACGGGTTTTCCGGTCTTCGATATCAACTATGTTGATCCCGGCGAAGAGGCTCGCTACCGTGTATGGATAGATCCGACTCATAAGACCATTGCGAAACGAGAATGGTACAACCGGTATGGCACTCAGCTGGCTACTTTTTTCTATGATCACCCGCAGCACATCAATGGGGCTTGGATTCCAAGCATGATCACGGTCAAAAACGTAGACAACAAGGTTGCTGGTGCGACTCGATACGAGTCGATCAAGGTCAACCAGGGATTGTCGGATTCGCTGTTTTCAGTTAAGTAAGGTCCGCCGGGCCGATTGATAATGGGATGCCAATGTTTAATGGCATCCCAATTTTGTAGCCAGAAAGCGAAGCTTGTGGCTTACCCAACATTGGCCTGCTGTTGATTACAAGACCAACAGCTGCGCTGTCAGCCTACAGTCGATATTTACAGATTAGGTGCCAATTTTTAACGGCATCCCAATCATGTAGTCCGAAAGCGAAGCTTTTGGCTCTCCTCATCATGGGGTGTCAGATGGTTACAAAACCAACAGCTACGTTTCCCGACGTGAAGTCTGGACAAGGCCGGGCTACATGTCAGACATGCCTATTTCAGATTACGAACAAGAATCGATCCGTAAACACAAACCGGACGGTGCCTATGAGGAGGTCGTTGTGTCGGACGGGGTTGCGACAGGGGCAGCGTCCGGAGCAGGGGATGCTGCCGGGGTTTCGGTGGAGGCCGGAGAGGATGGAGTTTCTGTCGTCGAAGTCGAACTTCCGCTACTGGCTCCCGACGACTTGTAATCGTTGATGTGGAAACCTGAGCCTTTGAAGACAACGGCGATCGGCTGAATGATCCGCTTCACGGTTCCGGTTGACCCGCATAGACAGGTGTCAAGAGCATTTTCGGTAATTCGCTGTTCAATTTCGAATTGCTTATTACAGCTAGAGCACTCGTAAACGTAGGTGGGCATAGTCTTCTATTTTGACACGCTTGCGAGTTTTCTGGATTCATAGACAAACTCCCGCAGGTCTTAATCGTTTCCGCACGCAGTAGAGCAAGTCAATTGAGTAATCTTCTGGGGGTTCCAACCTGGTTGGGATTTGCTGACGAAAATGGCTAAGAAACTGAAGATCGGAATAATTGGCAGCGGTGGCATCGCCCAAGGCTGTCACATGAAGGGATACGAGAGTATTCCAGATTTGTGCGAAATGGTCGCCACTTGCGACGTGAACGGCGAGATCGCCAAACAGGCGGCTGACAAGTTCGGCATCACGAAAACGTATACCGACTATCGTGAAATGCTGGCCGATCCAGAGATTGATGCCGTATCGGTTGCGACACCGAACAAGTACCACAAAGAGCCCACCATCGACGCCCTCAAAGCGGGCAAGCACGTTATCTGTGAAAAGCCCTTGGGCATGAATGCAGAGGAGTGCCGTGAGATGTGCCGAGCCGCCAAGGACTCCGGAAAGATCTTGCAGGTTGGTCTACAGTCTCGATTCAGTGGACCGATTCGGTTCATGAAGGAGTACGTGGATGCTGGCAACATGGGGCAGATTTATTACGCCCGTGCTCAAGCACTTCGACGCCGAGGCGTTCCAGCATGGGGCGTTTTCATTGAGAAAGACAAGCAGGGCGGCGGACCACTGATCGACATCGGTGTCCACATTTTGGATATGACCCTGTTCTTGATGGGTTATCCCAAGCCGGTTAGTGCATCGGGCAAAACCTGGGACACCCTCGGAAAGACACCTGATCTGTTCAACTATTGGGGACAGTACAACCGAGACAAGTTCACTGTCGAAGATTTTGCGGTTGGCTTGATCAAGTTCGAAGACGGCTCAGTGGTCTGCTTGGAGAGTTCGTTCATGGGCAACCTGGAAGGCGATCCATTCCAGTCCCAGCTGTTCGGAACCAAGGCCGGCGCAATCGTGAAGCCTTATGGTGGCGATGATGCAGTTCGAATCTACACCGAGCAGAACCAGCAGTTGTTCGACATGAAGCCAGCAAATATCCCGAATGTAGATTCAGCTCACACCGCTGAAATTCAAGCATTTGTGAATGCGATCATCAACGAGCAACCGTCTCCAGTACCAGGCGAAAACGGATTGATCCTCAACGCCATTTTTGATGCTCTGTATAAGAGCAGCGAAACTGGTCGCGAAGAGCTCGTCGACGTCACATTCTAGTAATTACGCCGAGCATCTTGAATGCTCGGCGGGGTAGTTTTAATGTCCATGCGAAAGAATTGGGTGATTCTGGCGTCGTTGTCGGCTGTTCTGATGGTTTCGGGCTGTCGATTTAAGGGAGTAGAAGGGTTTGAAAAGGCCACAACTCCGGTTGACTACGTTCAACAGAACAAAGAGAACAACGTTCAGGGTGACCCCTATGCCAATGGTGGAATTGCCTATGCGTCGGCAGGGAAGCGAGTTCACACTCGTTACGGCACTGGTGCCAATATGGGCTCGACCGACAAGATTGATCCGAAAATGGATCAGCCAGCGAAGGGAACTGGACAGCAGCCTGGTGAACTAGGTGGAGATGCCGACGGCCATGGCCAGTCGAATGCTCCGGCCAATCAGGGGTCCGCTCAACAGTCAGGCGCAAGCACCCACTAATTCATCTCCTTGGGGTTGATCGAAGGACTTGGTTCAAATTCAGTGAACCAAGTCCTTTTTGTTTGTCACTCAATCATCAACTCTAACAGGGGTGATTGATTCATGAAATTTCGAAAAGGAAGATCAAGCTTCGGGTTGGCATTGACCAGCTTGCTCGCGCTGACATTGTTTGGCTGTGGAACAGGAGACCACACTGCCAATGACTCCGCTACAACCAGCGCATCGGCGCCAGTTGCGTCGGATACCGCCAAAACAGAAAGGGGGGATGGCGCGGCAGAAGCCTCGGCAAAATCCTCACAAATTCTTAGCGCCGCTATCGGGATCAAGTTTCGACAGGTTATTCGAAAGGCTGATTTAAGCGTCCGAGTTGCCAATGTCGAAAAATCAGAGAAGTCGCTCAACAAGATTGTTGCCAGCGTCGGCGGATACGTCGATAGTGCTTCGAGTAGTGATCTCGCCTCCAACCATCCTCAGCTGACCATTGTTGTCCGCGTGCCAGTAGGAGCATTCGACCCCACGATCGAGAAATTTGAAGCACTCGGAGTCCGAAAATCAAAGTCGATCAATTCGGAAGACGTCACCGGACAACTGGTCGACCTTGATGCCCGACTTAAGACGCTTCAGGCTCAAGAAGAGGTTTATCGCGGCATGCTAAAGACCCATGCCAAGTTGGGTGATCTTTTGGAACTTCAACAAAGGCTGGGGCAGGTTCGAGCCGAGATTGAAGAAATAGCTGGTCAACGCAAGTCCAAAGGGGAATTGGCTGCTCTATCCACTATCTCGGTGACCCTGGAACAGGATGCAGTTGTAAGCCATCCAGATTCGGATCCGAACTGGATGAATCAAAGTTGGGCAGAGGCAACGACTGGCGCGGCGGGAACTATGCGAACTATCGTGGGAGCAATCATGTGGCTGGCCGCCTATTCCATTCTCTGGTTGCCGATTTTGCTGGTCATTAGTCTGATCGCATGGCGCTTGATCCGTAAGCGTCCGACGGTCGGTACTCCCGGCGGCATGTAGAACCGGCTAACGAGTAAACTATTTGGAATGGCGAGAATAGGTGTGATGGGCTGCGGCGTCGTGGCCGATTACGGACATATTCCCGCCATTTTTGATACCGAAGGGCTTGAGTTAGTCGCCCTTTTTGATCCCAATTCAGAGCGCCTTCATCATGTGGCGAGCAAGTACGGGAATCTACCGGCTTTCGAAAAGCCGGATGACTTCTTCGCTCAGAATCTGGACGCTGTGGTCATCGCTTCTCCGGCGGGTGCCCATCTTTCCAATATTCTGGATGCCGCCAAGCATAGAGTCCATGTCTTGTGTGAGAAACCGCTTGCCATGGATGATGCCGAGGCCGAACAGGCTATTGAAGCGATGGAGAAAGCGGGGAAGATGCTGTTCACCGGCTTTGTCTATCGATTCAGCCCGGTGTCCCTTCAGATCAAGGATTGGATTGAGCAGGGGCTTATTGGCGAGGTTCGTTCTCTCCGGCTGATCTACATTTGGGATTTGCATGGACAGTACGAGCCTGGTGCCGATGGAGTTTGGGTTGAGAGCCCTCGTTGGCGAGGACGGATGTTGGAGGGTGGCCCTTTGGTGGATTGCGGCGTCCATCAAATCGATTTATCTCGTTGGTGGCTTGCCGACGAAGTCTCTCAATATTCTGCGAGTGGTGCATGGGTGGCAGATTACGAGGCGCCCGACCATGTGTACCTGCACATGGACCATATCAAAGGGTGTCATACGATGGTGGAGATGAGCTTTACTTACGGGCATACGGCTAAAGAGCCGTTGCCCCATTTTTCGTATCACATCATCGGCACCGGTGGAGTAATTCGATATGACCGAGATGGTTACATCTTAGAAGCAAGAACAGGGGACGGTGTCCTTCGGGTGCCAGGGGCCAGTGAGAAGAATTTCCATGGATTGCACCGCGCGTTTTCTGAAGCGTTGAGAACCGGTTTGCCAGGTCATTTGCCCACAGGGCGCGATGGCCTCATAGCTACTCAGATCGCTCGTATTGCCACCGAAAATGCGATTCGGAATCGAAAAGTCTGAACAAAGGGCTGCTATTGGTCACCAAACACTCTAGGGCAACTTCTGCATCGGATGGTGATCATTAAAGCCTAGGTTCAAATTTCGAGTCTTTGTGGTTTGACAGGTTTGCGAACAAACCTGATACCCAGTCAGTAGAATATGACCAGAATCGCAAAATGGTCACCAATCCTCATCCCAAACATCGAGAATGTTCGGCAAACCGAGAAATCATCTTGGATGCAGCGGCAGAACTTCTGCGAGAGTTTGGATACAAGAGGATGACGATTGACGAGTTAGCACGTCATGCTGGCCTTGGAAAAGGGACCGTGTATCTGTATTTTCAGAGCAAAGAGGATGTGGCACTTTCATACATTGATCGGCAGAACATCATGCTTCAAGATTCGCTAAAGCAGATTCTGCAATCAGATCAACCCGCATCCAATCGACTCAGAGCGATGCTGATTCAGCGTGTCATGTTCCGATTTCAGTCGGTGCAGGGTCACAAGCAAGGGATAGATGATCTCTTGATTGACTTGAGACCTCAGTTATTTGACCGACGATCGAAGTACATGGAAGTTGAAGCGAGAATCTTAGCCGAAGTGCTGATTGAAGGAAGGATATTGGGAGAATTGATCGTTGACGATCCGTTCCAAGTTGCTGAAGCGTTTGTTGATGCGACCAATTCACTTCTCCCACACAGTTTGAGCCCAACTCAATTGGGCGATGAGAGACGCCTTTATGAGAGAGTTTCAACTCTTTCAGACCTATTGGTGAGATCAGTGTCCCGACAAGCACCAACTTCTGCCCGTGACTCAGCGCAGAAGAATTCTGGTGAACCCGTTACGAACTAAGGAAAAAGATGGCAACCGTATTGGAAAAGGAAAAACAAAGCGAAAAGATGAGTGGAGCAGGATCACCGGTTACGGAGACACCCAAGAACAACCGAAAGCCGATGCTGTTTGGCATTCTCGGGATCTTGTTGGTAGTCGCCGTGGTCATGGGCATTCGATTTATGACTTGGTCATCCAGTCATGCCAGCACCGATGATGCTTCGATTACGGCGGATGTCGTCAATATTGCGCCCCAAGTTTCGGGCACAGTTTTGAAGGTCGCGGTGAGCGAAAATGATCACGTTAAGAAAGGTGATGTTCTTGTTCAGTTGGACCCTTCAACCTATCAAACTGCCCTTGCGCAAGCCCAGGCGAATCTGGATCTTGCTCTAGCGCAGGCCAAAGGGGCTTCGGCATCAGTACAACTCACCGAGCAGACGTCCAAAGCTCAAGTGACACAAGCAGAAGGTATTGTTCACCAGTCAAATGGTGGCATCTACGGCTCATATGCCGATCTTGCCAAAGCAAAGGCGGCGGTGTCCCAGGCCAAAGCCCAGGCAAGCAGTGCCGTCGCTTCATATTATGGCGCCCAGTCCAATGTCGCCATTGCGATTGCGAATCGCCAAAAGGCTTACGATGCGATCTCGAGTGCCTCCGCCCAAGTCCTAACTGCAGAAGCGGCTCTGAATAGCGCTAAGGCCAACCTCGACGCCTATAAGGCTTCCGCGGAGAATGCAGTGAAACAAGCTGCTCGCAACGAAACGCTTTATCGACAGGGTGCGATCAGCGGTCAAGTTTATGATGCTTCGAAGTCGGCGGCTGATGTTGCCAAAGCGGAGGTTGTCGCTTCAAGTCAGCAAGTGGCGCAGGCCGAAGCGGTCATTCAGCAAAAAAAGGCGGACCTTCGATCCGCCAAGAATCAATTACCTGCTGCCGAGGCTGCAGTTTCACAGGCTAAGTCAATGCTCAGTGCGAGTGAGGCACAGTCACGTGCCGCCAAAGATACGATCGTTCAATTTCAAGCTCAGACCCGGGCTGCCGAGGCTTTACTGTCCCAATCCAAGGCTCGCCAAACGCAGGCATCAGGCCAGATGATCCAGGCCAATACCGGGCCACTCCAGGTTCAAGTGAGTGAATCTGCCCGCCTGCAAGCCGAGGCAAAGGTTGAACAGGCACGAGCGGCGCTGAAGGACGCCCAGATCAACCTTGCCCGGACCACGATCGTGGCTCCGAGAGATGGTCGTATCAGCAAGAATTCGGTTGAGGAAGGGAACCTTGTCCAGCCGGGAACCACGCTCATGGCGATTGTCCCTGATGAAGATGCATGGGTGGTTGCCAATTTTAAAGAAACCCAATTGGCTGATGTTAAGCCAGGGCAGCCGGTTGAAGTTGAAGTAGATGCACTGCCCGGTAAGACCTTTAAGGGCAAAGTGGGAAGTATCTCCGCGGGGACTGGGTCGACATTTGCGCTTTTGCCAGCGGACAACTCAACTGGAAACTTTACCAAAGTTGTCCAGCGTATCCCGGTCAAGATTCTTTTGGAACCAGGACAGCCGAATATGGATCGGCTGAGGGTGGGGATGTCTGTCACCGCAACAATCGAGACGAAATGAAGAGTCTAGAAACCTTGAGGTGAGGCTGAAACGTCTTGAACTTCAAGGTTTCTTGCCCTTGATTGAAACCTTTTTGACGCCTTATACTTCTATCGTTTGTGAACATTGGAGGTTCAACAGTGAGAAATTCGAAGTTCATCAAGTTGGGATTCGTTGCTTTGGCAGCTGCATGTGTCGCTGCCGCTAATGCAGATAACAGTGGCATGACCGGTATTTCCGGCCGAGTCGGCATCTTTTGGCCATCCGCGGGCAGTGCCCGTGACCTTGGCACGACATGGTTTGCCTTTGGCGCAGACTATAAGCTGAACACCATTCCGGTATCTATTCCTGGTTCTGGCCTTCAGTCTTATTTGAGCTTGAGCGGTGACTACTATGCTCATGGTGGCAATCGAGATATGCCATTTGCACTCAACTTTAACGTCCGACAGAACCAGTTTGTGTTCTCAGCCGGTATCGGACCTGATTTCCGCAACTCAGGCGATCTGACTTCGACTGGCGTCGGAATCGGCGAGCAGATTGGCGTGACTTATGAGCTTGGCAATATGCCAACTCCGATGTTCATCCAGGCGAAGTATTTTATGGCTTCCAAGCCTGAGCTGAGCGGTTTGGCTGCCTATGTCGGCATTCGCTTCTAGTGTTGATTGGGTCTGAATAAATCTGGCCGACTCGTTCGAGTCGGCCAGATTTATTTTCAGGCATGAGTTGGGCTAAATAGGCCTATGTCTTCGCTTGTCACGGACGTGTTACTGGGGATTGTAAGACTAATGAGGTGCTTGGACAAGTTCAGACACCCCCATTGTTTTAGTCTGCAAGGGAATGCTGGCTCACCCGCCTACAACAGCCGCCCAATGGATCGGTTTCCTTTAGCATCATCATAGGAAGCGTGACTTTTTGGGAATCTTGTTGAGCTTATTTTTGGCCAGGACGGGCATGTTTTGGTGAGCCCATTAATTCATCCCGCAAATCGTACATGATGGCACCTCTTGAGTTCTTGCTGAGCATAATGCAGACAGAATAGCGGTCTTGACCATAGACCCAATTAACCAATCCTAAGCCATCCTTGCCCGTGCCGTCGTATTGCCGACGAGGTGTAACAAAGCACTGTGCATTGTAAGCCCAGTGAACAAACCAACCCGGCGTTTGAATTTCTTTCTTTGATAAAAGTGCATCAATTACGTCGTTAGCATTAACGTATCTCAAGTGTATGAGCTGTCGATTATGTGGTGGGAAGGGTGCCTCTTGATATGCAGTTAGTGGGATCCAAAGCGCTTCAATTTCTGATAACTTATAGCCGCCTGAAAGCGTGCGTGGAGTTGGAGCGCGAAAGGTAAGCCGTTTTGGTAGGTCGCTGAACTCATACTTAACCGGTGCCCAATGCCAGTTTTTATTGAGTGGAAGCGTCCAGTCCTTCGGAGCACTATTGTCTTGCCTCATATTTCTGGGCGTCACGATGCAAGTAGAAGCAATCAGACCTAAAAGCATTATCACCTTTTAACGAAACGGATTTTCTCCTCCAATATATTCGGATCTGGATATGCTCGCAACTATGACTACTCAGGCAACTGCAGCCAGGTTTGGAATTTACGGCTGAATGAGAGTGTAACTTGTAGGATGATTTAGGATACTGAGGCACATTTTGCGACATTTCGAGGGGATTCGAATCTCTCTAAATGAGTCAGTAGAGTAGTGAACACCAAGCAGCCAAAACAACCTATAAATTTGAATACCTAGGTTGGAATCTGGTCCTGTTCAAACGGACCTTTCACGAAACAAAAATGGGGACCTGCCCAGTGGCAGGTCCCCGTCATGCTTGTTACTTGTCTCTCGACTCTTACGCGTCGGCGTAGAGGTAGAACTCGTAAGGATGCGGTCGGAGATCGACAGCATCGCACTCGTTCACGAGCTTGTACTCGATATAGCTCTCGATGAGCTCCTTGGTGAAAAC
>Ga0164296_1000722_pt1 | contig 38200 bp, 35 predicted proteins | sample GEODES057metaG_FD_113533 | JGI IMG/M metagenome (GOLD analysis project Ga0164296, IMG submission 113533) | Dystrophic lake water microbial communities from Trout Bog Lake, Wisconsin, USA - GEODES057 metaG | ecosystem: Environmental > Aquatic > Freshwater > Lake | place: USA: Trout Bog Lake...
ACGAGAGATGTTCTACGTGCCAACACTTCCTTGCACCTTCGTCACCAACATGAAATCGCATGGTGATAACAGCCCAGTCAAAGCATTCGATGGATCAATGGATTCCTATTTCTGGTCTGAAGGGAGCGTATCTGCCGGTGATAAGTTTGAAGTTAGGCTTACGACTCCCCAGGCCGTCGGAAGGATTGTTGTTACAACCGGAGTCGCCGACCATCCACAGGATTATCTTCAGCACGGATTCCTCGAAATATCTGAGGATGGAAAGAGTTTCGTCAAAGTCGCCGATTTCAAAAATGGGATTGCCAGTGTTGATTTAGGTGATCGAACCGTGCATTCGATTCGTCTTTCCATTGCCGGAAATCAAGCCAATTGGCTTGTCATCCGTGAAATTGCCATCACAACTCCTGTTCCTTCTATCGAATAGAGCGAACGAAAGAATAAGATAGACCAACGGTTTTTGATACTAGGTAATCATTGATGAGAAAACACACCTTCGCATCGTTAGCGGCAGCAGCTGCTCTGAGCATATTCATTCTTGGCTGCGGCGATAACGGCAACAAGACTGCCGATAACGGTTCAACCAGTGGCAATAAGGATCTTGACGTCGTTTCATTTTCTGGTGGCTATGGCCTCGACTTCTTCCAACAAGCAGGTAAGGAATACGAAGCCAAACACCAAGGAGTACATGTCAACGTCAGTGGTAGCCCGCGCGTATGGGAGCAACTGAGGCCAAGATTCGCCAACAATACTCCGCCAAGCTTAACCTGGCCAGGCTGGGGAATGGACTACTGGGCATTGATTTACGACAAGCAAGTGATGGCGCTGGATGATGCTCTCAAGACACCTGCTTATGACGGAAAGGGGACTTGGGGTGACACATTCGAGCCATCGTTGCTCAAGCTTGGACAGTATGACGGCAAGCAGTATGAGCTTCCCTACCATTACAACGTTCTTGGCTGGTGGTATGACCCAGGAGTATTCGCAAAGCATGGTTGGGCAGTCCCCAAAACTTTCAGCGAACTACTTGCCTTGTGTCCCAAGATCAAAGCTGCGGGAATGGCTCCAATTACCTATCAGGGCAAGTATCCGGCCTATATGATCCAGGGATTCCTATTTCCGTGGGTTGCAAGCATTGGTGGAACCAAGGTTCTTGACGATGCCCAAAGCATGAAGCCTGGTGCTTGGAAGGATCCTGCTTTCCTTAAAGCTGCTCAGATGATCAAACAACTTTCCACTGCCGGATTTTTTGAAGACGGATGTAACGGCCTGGATCACACTGAATCGCAAATGGAATTCTTGCAAGGCAAAGCAGCGATGATCCCATGCGGAACTTGGCTATTTTCAGAGATGAGCAAAACGATGCCTGCTGGAGCAAAGATGGCATTCATGTTGCCACCAGTAGTCGATGGCGGCAAGGGTGAAACCAGCGCCATTCAGATTGGCATTGAACCTTGGATTGTTCCTTCGAAAGGGCCGAATACTGAAACCGCAATCGACTTCTTCAAATATATGACGTCTCTGGACAAAGCCAAGCAGTTTGTCGAACAAAAGGGAACGCTTATGGCTATCAAAGGAAGCGACCAAGCTAATTTGCCTGAGCATCTAAAGCTTCCAGCAAAGTTGTTCAAGGAATCTAAGAGCATCTATGCAATCGAATACGATCAGTGGTATGCAAAGTTTGGAGACGAAGTCAAAAACGCCATGTCGGCTTTGCTCAATGGATCTAAGACACCTGAAGAGTTTGTCCAGACTTGTGAAGATGAGGCAGAAAAGGTTCGACAGGATAAGTCCAAACCGATCCACCAGATGGGTCCTTTGAAATAAACCTGACCAAATCTGGGCTGAAATGTTTGGCTCACAGCGAAATTGCTGTGAGCCAAAATCGTGTATCCTTCACCGCATTCCCACGAACTTATAAAAGTCGATGATGAAGAACCGTGCCAGAACCGCATTTATAATTTCCTACTTGGCTCCTGCAGTTCTGATTTATGCAGTTTTCGTCATTTGGCCCGTTATCCAAGCTTTTGGTTTTTCATTCTTCAAGTGGAGTGGTCTTTCTCAGGATAAGAAGTTTGTCGGGCTAGATAATTTCAAGACCCTCTTTCACGACAACATCTTTTGGCTGTCTCTTCTCCACAACGCGACAATCTTTGTGATTGGCGGGTCTGTCATATTGGCACTGGGTCTGGCTGTTGCCCATTCCATGCAAGGAGAAGGAAAACTCCAAAAGGCTCTCCGAAGTGTCTATCTATTCCCCAATGTCATGTCGCTGGTAGTAGTGGCAATCTTGTGGCAATTTCTTTTCAATCCCAGGATGGGCTTGCTTAATGCCCTGATTCAACTCTTCAAGAAACAGGAGCATCGAATAGATATTCTCGGAACTCCAACGACGGCATTAGGCGGAATCATTGTAACCTTCGTCTGGTTCGCTGCCGGGTTCTACATCATGCTCTTTTCAGCTGGAATTAGGCAGATACCAGAAGAGGTTGTCGAAGCGTCCAAATTGGATGGTGCTGAGGGGATGGTACGTTTCCGAAAGATAACTTTGCCTTTGCTTTGGTCTGTCGGAAGGATTTCGCTGGTTTACTTGGTCATCAATACATTGAATGTCTTTGCCTTGGTCTTCTTGATGACGACTGGTGGCCCCGACCGAAAGACAGAAGTCATGCTCACATACCTCTATGAACAAGCTTTTGTGAACAGTGACTATGGCGCAGCAACCGCTCTTGCAGTTGCCAACTTTGTAATAGTTATGTTGGTGAGTGGGATCATCTTGCGAATTACCCGCAAAGACCCGACCGGAGTGACTCGATGAATACACTCTCCAATGTTTGGGGCCTCTTAAAGAGATCGGCAACTTACTTGTTTGTGGGAGTCTTTACCTTGTCTGTGGTGCTGCCGCTCTTGTGGATGACTCTGACTTCATTCAAATCAAGTTCAGAGATTTTTGCTTCACCTTGGGGTCTACCAAGTTCACCTCACTTAGAGAACTTCTCCAATGCTTGGAAAGCAGCAGGAATTGCTCACTACTTTGCGAACAGCTTGATTGTCACCGTAGCGACGCTGATCATTCTTTTGCCGATCGGCGCGATGGCAGCATATATTTTTGCGCGATATCCTTTCCCAGGATCCAAATATCTGTTTGGTACCTTCTTGGGTGGAATGATGTTTCCTCAATTCTTGGTCATCGTTCCCTTATTTGCCCTGATGAGCAACACCCACCTAATCGATACAAAGACTGGGTTAACGATCGTCTATGTGGCCTATTCCCTGCCCTTTACCATCTTTGTCCTAACGGGTTTCTTCCAAACCCTCCCCAAGGACCTTGATGAGGCAGCCATGATTGATGGATGCTCGCACTCTCGAACATTCTGGCAAGTCATGCTTCCCCTCGCACGACCGGGAATGATCGTAGTCGGCATTTTTAATGGAATCGGACTCTGGAACGAGTATTCGCTCGCGCTGGTTCTAGCCAATAGCGAGCAAAACAAAACCCTACCTTTGGGTATCGCGAACCTCGCGATGGTGATGCACTATTCCGGTGACTGGGGTGCTCTGTTTGCTGGCTTGGTGATTGTCATGGTGCCAGTTTTGGTGGTCTATTGGATATTCCGTGAGAAGATCCACGAGACAATGCTGGCTGGTGCGATTAAAGGTTAGTTATCTTCCCTGTGCCGACCAAGTTTTGGAAGGCAAAGTGAAACTAAGCAAGCGCCTGCAACCCCAAAACAGGCTCCACCAATAACATCGGTTGGCCAGTGAACTCCTCGGTAAATTCTGCTCAATCCAACCAAGAGAGCCCAGGCAAACGAGGCACTAGCAATTATCCACCGATATCTGGAATTCCATGCAAGCAAAGTTAACATCATCGCAAAGCCAAACGAAGTAGTCGTATGACCGCTCGGAAAACTGCTGTGAAATACTTGTTCTTGAACGTAGGCACCGGGAAGGTTACTAGGGCGATCTCTTTGGATCAGCGACTTAACACCATCAGCCAGAATGATGCCTGATACAATGACGGTTAGCACCAGGGGCAATGTATAGTGGCGCGTCTCTTTTCGAACAAGAAAGAGAAATGGAACCAGAGTCGGAAACCAACCAAGACCGGTTGTGCTTACGACCGCAAAGAACCAATCCAGCCCCTCACGGTGTAAGCCGGAATTCACCGCCCTGAAAACACTCAAGTCGAATTCCTGCAAACCACCCACCAACTTAGGGTACCGGATCAGGAGCTTTGTGGTGTTTCTTCGATAGAATGATGATCAAGCGGACTCGCTTGGACATTCGATCTTCCGGCAAAAGGTTTTTTCCTGTTCCGGATCCGACACCTTTTACAAGAACAGAGTTGGTGAATTGTTTATCAATCTTACTCTGGTTTGATTTCAACTCCGGCTTTGAAAGATTTCTTGTCGGAGACATTGGAACAGATCCAGTTGCCGAAGTGGCTTTACCTTTTGCCGTCTCAGTACCAGTAAATTCATCTGAACCTCCAGATGCGCTTTTGACAGTATTGGTTATGCCGCCTCCAAAGCCGCCATTTGAGACTCCTCCACTGCCGCCATCCATCTGGTGACTAGGCGCCCCAAACGCCCCCGCTGACATAGGAGCACCAAATCTGGGAGCTGGCTCAGAGATAGCAGATTGTATTTGCAGGACCACAGTATCGAGTTCATTGGCTGGTACATCCAGGATGATCGACTTTGAATCGTCAGCGCTATTCGTTTGCTTATCGGGTTCCACGGCTGCGACACTAAAATGTTGTGCCACTAAATTCACTTTAAGGGACCCGGACTCCAAGTCCTCCACTTCCAATTTGACAGTCCTTGGGGCAGGCTCACCTTTGGTTACAGAAGGAACCAATTTTGCCCCGAAATCTTTTTGCTTCTTCCGTGTTTTATCCACGGGCTTCGCATCGCTAACGACCCAACGTCGACTATCTTCCTTACTGACAGTCGTTGTAGATTGGACTTGATCACTTTCAGTAACGTTCAACCCTGCTACTGCCTTAGCACTGCTCGTTGAGGGGGACTTAGTCGCTTGGAGTTGCTTTTCAATTGGAACCGATGCTGCTGGAGCCGTTGCTGACTCCGCGGCAGCGGCTACGTTTGTATTACTCTTTCTGGCAACAAAGCTTGCCTGATCTGCTGAACTGCCACCGGAAAACACTGTTGGTCTTATTAACCAGATTAAACCAACAAGGGCTACCAAGGCTACTGACCACCCAAACGGACGAATTCCTAATTGATTAAGCCACCTGTTTTTCTGACCTGGCTTAATCTTACGAAGAGTCTCTTCCATTCCCACCGGAGAATATTCCTGCTTTACGGTTTGGACAACTTCACCGACTAAACGGAGCTCTTCTAGTTCCTTGGCAAGAATTGGATTCGATTGAATTGCCGCTTCCACCAAAGAAGCTTCATGGATACCGAGTTCACCATCCAGGTAGGCTTTCAAATGATCCTGAGGATTCATCGTTCAATCTCCTCTGATCCATACAATGACCGGCGTAACTGTTGAAAGGCATGATGTAATCGAGACTTAACGGTTCCAACCGGTATTTGAAGAACTTCCGCTGCCTCTTCATATGTAAGCCCATCTAATTCGTGAAGGATTACAATTTCTCGATGCTCATCACTTAGCTTCTGCATAGCTTGGGACAATGCATGGCGATCTATGATCTGGTTAGTCTCGCCTTCAGTGCCAACGATATCCGGCAGGATTTCAATTGCCAAAGCATCGTGAGATTTTGAACGAGAGTAGCGTCGGCATTCGTTATTTGCGATACCCAAAAGCCACGTACTCACTGTCGAATCTCCTCTGTATTTATGCAAAACCTTTTGAGCGGTAAGAAATGTCTCTTGAGAAACATCTGCCGCGCGATCTGGACCAACTCGCCGAGCGCAAAATCGAAACACAGCATCGTAATGTTGCCGTACGATTAATTCTAGATCCAGCTCGCTTGATCGTTTGATCATCTTCTGAATCTGATCCTTTTCCTTTCTGTCTCAATGAGTGCCAAGTGATTACCGTGTCGTTCAAACAATATGAACGATTCTCTGGTGCTGAGAGTTCATTTCGATCTGGATGCTCAATGACAAAGGCGGTACCCTCTGTAAAACGAGATTATGGTTGTTCAAAGTACAGACTGGTTGGCTCGCGGTGGCGCATACATTGTTATGGGGCTCGTCTGGCTTAGTAGTGCCGTGTTCTTCTACTTCTACAGCGCTCGGTATGGTGACCAGATTGGAAATTCCACTGACGGTTGCCTTTATGGCATTTGTAGCATCGTAATGGCATTTCTTGGAGGCGCGGTCGGCTTCCTCATGTTCATCCACCAGTATCCTTATTTTGTCCTTACATCCTGCCTCGGTGCACTTATAGCACCAGGTTTGGCGACTGCCTATATCATCGCACGCACACGCCCCCAGTGATTTGTCTGCCCTAACGGTCATAATTTGGGCTATGTCGATGAAGATTGCGGTCCTAGCTGGCGATGGTATTGGTCCTGAAGTTGTCTCCCAAGCCGTTCGAATTCTTTCCCTTTTACGTCCCGACTTCGTCTTTGAACACGCACTCGTCGGTGGAGCGGCTTATGACGACTGCGGCCTGCCACTCCCAAGTGCAACACTTGATCTTTGTAAAGCTGCTGATGCAGTACTACTCGGAGCCGTAGGCGGTCCAAAGTATGACAAGATTCAACCACCTGAACTTCGACCTGAAGTCGGCGCCCTGTTACCGCTGCGATCAGAGCTGAACTTATATGCCAACGTTCGCCCTGCGAAGATGCTGGATGCATTAAAAGAGAGTTGCCCGATCAAGCTCGGCGACAGAAAAATGGATCTTGTCGTCATGCGAGAATTGACAGGCGGAATCTATTTTGCTCGCCCCAGAGAGCGCAGAGACCATGGGAATACAGCGGTTGACACTTGCATCTATCAACGTCATGAAGTTGTTCGAATTGCCCATAGAGGATTTGAGATTGCCATGCAAAGACGCAAGGACTTAGTCAGTGTCGACAAGGCAAACGTTTTGGAAACTTCGAGACTTTGGAGAGAGGTAGTCACGGAGATCGCACCTCAGTATCCTGAAGTGAAAGTGTCTCACATGTTAGTCGACAACTGTGCGATGCAACTCGTCCGGGATCCTTCTCAGTTTGATGTGATTCTGACCGAGAATATGTTTGGCGATATTTTGTCAGATGAAGCTTCCATGATAACAGGGTCTCTTGGCCTCTTGCCTTCAGCATCACTCAGTGATCCCAAGGACGGCAAGGTTTTTGGCTTGTATGAGCCAGTACATGGTTCTGCTCCCGATATTGCAGGACAGGGCAAGGCCAATCCTATCGCCACTATCCTGAGCGCAGCTATGCTCCTGAAATATTCTTTTGACGACACCATCAACTCGGCTCGAATTGAGAAGGCTGTGGACAAAGCTCTAGATGCGGGATATCGAACTGCCGATATCTTTGCCGACGGGACAACCTTGCTGTCCACCGAAGAAATGGGCAATGCAATCGTAAACGCCCTCTAATCTCTTTCTGACTCTTCAACCCCGCAAACAAATAACAGGGTGCGATCGTAGTCTACGATCGCACCCTGCCAGATTGTTAGGTCTGTACTTAGTTACCGCAGCCAGGGTGAGCACCCTCGACGTCGGTGGACCAAAGACAGATGTTGCCCACAGTCTGATGCCAGTCCAAGTTCTTGGCGTGACCGTCGACCCACTGGACATTCAACTTTCCATTGTGTCGCTTCTGAATGAGGGTCGTAGCTGTAGGCAGGAAGCTGGAGTAGCTCTGGCCGCTTTGAGTCCAGTTCGAACCGCCCTGATTCATCCAGTAACCAACGTAGTTGCTGTTCTGACCAGTGACATAGCTGAGCTCATTTCCGTTCAAGTTCTGGGTCATCTGGACGCCAGAATCGTTCGTTGCGGAGATGTCAGGACCAGCACCGTAGTAGCTCGAGTCGATAATCATGATCGTACTTGCAACTCGAGGAACCGATGTGAGGGTTGGAGGAGAAGGAAGATTCGAAGATCCACCGCTGGTGCTGGCAGCTGGGCTCAACCAGAAATCGTTGTGGCCGTAGCTGTTCTGTCCACCATAGTTGTTTCCTGCTTTGGCACCATTAGCATTCTGGAATGCAACGGCAGTGCCACTTCCCGGATAGAAGCCATTAGTAGTGTCTGGGTCCTTGTACAACTGGAAGTTCTTCGTATAGGGATACAGTGTATATGCCCAATAGAGGCGCTGGTTTACCGGGCTTGAAAGTCCACCAGCTTGGTCTGGCGCCATGTTGTTCAGGTTGCCATTACCATCAAGATAGTCACCGCAGACCTGCGATGCAGCATAGTTGTTTGCTGCGTTTCCGCCGCAGTTCCATCGGTGTGCATAAAGGGCGTCATCTGAATCGCCTGCATACATAACGGATGCCAAGCCGAGCTGCTTCAAATTGCTCAAGCACTGTGTTTTCTTGGCTGCTTCCTTTGCTTGCGCGAAGACCGGGAATAGGATCGCGGCAAGGATTGCGATAATTGCAATCACCACGAGGAGTTCAATCAGAGTAAATGCTTTTTTCATGATTTCACGGGCTCCATCCGATTTAAATACAGACCGGACGATCGGAACACGTGAAGATTCTGTGCCACTAAGTTGCCCCATCACTTTCGCTTAACACAAATCTAATCATTGGTTAACAATCCCGGTTAAATCCTTATTAGAAAGTACAGGAGTTTGCAAAAGACAAAAGCCGGTTTGAATCAGCGACTGATTCAAACCGGCTTAATAGTAGTGCTTGACTAGCGGTTAAGTTGAAAGTAGCTCTTTCTGCGACTCACCAGGCTCACTGGCTTGTCTCTTGAAAATCACACTACCATCAACCAAATCAGCCAACACTAGATCACCTTGCTGGAATCGCCCTAGAAGCAACTCTTCACTAAGAGGATCCTCGATGAACCGCTGAACTGCTCTTCGAAGGGGACGTGCGCCAAGGTTGGCGTCGTAACCTTGCTCAACGAGCATATTCTTGACTGAATCGCTGAGTTGAATCGTGATTCCCATCGAAGCTGCTTGTTCGTTAACTCGCTTGAGATAAAGTTCGGCGATTTCGAGAATCTCCTCCCTCTTCAAATGGTGGAACACGATCACTTCATCCACACGGTTCAAGAACTCAGGTCGGAAGAGTTTCTTCATCTCTTCCATCATTTTGTTCTTCATCGACTCGTAGGTCTTCGGATCGTTCAGGTCCATCTTGACATCTCGCAATCCAAGCGGTTTGTCCTGCTCGATTGGACGGACACCGACATTCGAAGTCATGATAATGATCGTATTTCGGAAGTCTACAGTGCGCCCTTGGCTATCCGTCAGCTGTCCGTCTTCCATTACCTGGAGGAGGATATTGAACACTTCTGGGTGCGCCTTTTCGATTTCATCCAAAAGCACGACACAGTAAGGGTTGCGGCGAACCTGTTCGGTAAGCTGTCCACCCTCATCATAGCCCACGTATCCTGGAGGGGCACCAAGCAATCTGCTAACTGCAAACCGCTCCATATACTCAGACATGTCGATGCGAACCATGCTGGTTTCCTTCTCATAGAGATAGTTCGCCAGCGTTTTTGCTAACTCTGTCTTACCAACACCAGTTGGACCCAAGAATATGAAGCTTCCCATTGGACGCTTTGGATCCTTGAGGCCGGAACGCGCCCTTCGAATCGCACGAGAAACCGCAACAACTGCATCGTGCTGTCCAACGATTCGGTCGTGTAGATCGCTTTCCATTCGCAGGAGCTTCTGGCTCTCAGCTTCTACAAGCTTGGTCACCGGAATTCCTGTCCAGCTTTGAACGATGGAAGCAATCTCCGCTTCGCCGACTACAGGTTCAGACTTGGGAGCGTTTTGCCACTCTTCCTCACGAACTTGGACACTGGCCTCAAGCTCATCTCGTTCTTGTTGCAACTTGGCTAGCGCTTGCTCATTTGCGTTGCGCTTCTCCAAATGCTCTACTTCTGCTCGTAGTTTGGCAAGCCGACTACGGTCTTGTCGCACATCAATTGGAGGAAGGCTCTGTTGCAACCGAACTCTGGATGCTGCTTCATCGACCAAGTCGATTGCCTTATCAGGAAGGCTACGATCGGATATGTAGCGCTGGCTGAGCGTTACTGCGGCAAGAATTGCATCATCGGTGATTTCGACCTGATGGTGCGCTTCATAGCGCTCGCGAAGCCCTTTCATGATATCTACAGCTTCTTCTTCAGACGGTTCTTTAACCTTAACTGCTTGGAAACGTCGTTCTAAAGCTGCGTCGCGCTCGATGTATTTTCTGAACTCATCTTGCGTCGTCGCCCCAATGCACTGCAATTCGCCACGAGCCAACGCAGGCTTCATGATGTTGGAGGCGTCAATTGCGCCCTCGGCTGCACCTGCTCCAACAAGAGTATGAAGTTCGTCGATGAACAGCACGACTTGACCCTCGGCCTTGCGTACCTCTTCCATCACTTTCTTCATGCGCTCTTCAAATTCGCCACGATATTTGGTTCCAGCAACCAACCCAGCCAAGTCCAAGGCAACGATTCTCTTGTTGCGTAGAAGGTCGGGGATATCACCACTCACAATCCTTAGCGCCAAGCCCTCGGCAATGGCTGTCTTACCTACGCCGGGTTCACCGATAAGGCAAGGATTGTTCTTGGTTCTGCGGCACAGAATCTGCATCACACGCTCGATTTCGCTTTGGCGACCTACCACTGGGTCAAGTCGGCCTTCACGAGCCAATTCGGTAAGGTCTCTTCCGAATTCGTCGAGGGTTTGAGTTTTAGTGCCGGGTGTAGCTGGACTGCTGGAACTTCGTCCACCAGACTTGGTTTGAGTTTCATTGTCTTGGAGTGACATCACCTCTTTTCGAGCCTTTTCCAATTCGACACCCAGTTTGGCCAGAACTCTGCCTGCCAAACCGTCACCTTCTCGGATTAGGCCCAAGAGCAAATGCTCCGTGCCAATGTAGTTATTGTTCAGGTTGCGAGCCTCGTCGTACGCCAGGTCAATGACCCGCTTTGCTCGAGGAGTGAGCGTCATGTCTTGCGCTGGTCGAGCGTCGCCTCTTGGCAATTGCTTTTCGACCTCAGCCCGAATGCGATTCAGGCTAACACCCAATTTCTCAAGCACACGTGCGGCGACGCTATCCGACTCACGCACAAGACCAAGGAGGAGGTGCTCCGTAGATACATATCCCTCTCCAAACTTTTGTGCCTCTTCTTGCGCATAGAAAACAACCTTCCTAGCGCGTTCTGTAAAGCGTTGCCACATTGTTAGCTTCTCACCTATTTTTTCGAGCGATTTGGGCTTACCAAATCGTGATCGATAACTTTCCTACGATTCGTAAAATCTCTCCGTTTGATCGACCTGGTTAGAGTGACGATAACAGTCGAAAACTGTTCCGACAAATGCGCCACAGGTCCTACCGAGATTACCTCTCCAAACGGAGCTATCCAGCCTAGCAACGATCGTTCTCTAAGCTTTGGGGCCAAATCCGAACGAACGAAGGAGACGAACGATATACCCGCCTATGAAATGGACGGTTGAAGCCCGGGTTTTGTCTTCAATTGGCTGACTTCTTTACGAACCATTTCCAAATACAAGCCAAATCCGTCAAATATTCCCCGAAGTTCAAGGTCATCTGACCTCATTAAACTCAACAGAATGAGTTCTGATCCAAGACGCTTGGATTTTATGGCCCGAGCTTCTTCATAGGCAAAGTCAATGCATCGCTTTGACTCAGGGCCAAGAATTGGCTTGGATTTAGAGACATCGCCCTGGCAAGGAGGCAGAAGCATGTCCAGCACTTGCGAGAATGCCTGAAGATCAACACCGCAATTCTTCAGAACCTGAACGGCAGTACAACTTTGCGAGCACAAAATTCCCTTTAGAAGAAGGCGCGGATTCACATGATCTGTTCCACGAACGGTTGCTTCCTGAACTGAATACTGAATCACTCGTGCCGCCTCTTCTGTAAAGCGAATCAACCTCATATGGCAAGGTATACCATCACGTCTGCCACAAAAATTGACATTGAAATTTAATGTCACCGGGCAGAGCTACTGTGATGATGAATATTGGGACTGGTGCGAAAACCGATTTTTCGCTTTCCAACTGATACCGCGCTAAACTATGGATATGCAGAGCGCGTCCAAGGTCGGTTTGCTTCTTGTAGTTTTTGTCGGCCTATTCATAGGCGCCTATGCTGTTCTGGGTAAAAGCCTCTTTGCTCCCAAGGCAGATACTTACTTCGCAACTCTATCTGATGCTGGGGGAATCACCCAAGGGACACGCATCCTGATGGCTGGTGTCGATATAGGAACTGTAAGTACCATCGCCCTGACATCACCTACTGAAGCCAAATTAACCTTGAGCATCGTCCCAGGAACAAAAATTCCCAGCGGAAGTTCCGTTCTATTGCCGACCTCATTCATTGGCTTTGGGGATACGTCCATTAATATCGTTCCGCCAGAGAGTTTTGGAAACACGTTAATTCAACCGGGGACAACTCTTCCCGGCAGGAAGGCTTCGGCACTGGATGGCGTTTTGCCCGACAGCAAGACGACCATCAACGAACTCAATCGAACGATGGTAGCAATGAGAAAGTTGCTCGAAGATCAGAAGATGCAAAATCGCGTTTCTGATTTGTTGGCCACAACCAACAAGACGCTCACCCAATTTGGAAATTTGGCCGCAAACGCCAACCAAGTCGTCGCAAAGAATCAGGCTAGTATTGCTCAAGCAATGCAAGCTGCTGCTGCGGCGGTTCAAGACGTTCATAAAGTCACGATCAAAGTTGCTGAGTTGGTTCAGAGCGGAAAGCTTCAAAAGGATGCGGTTGCCATCATGGATCGTGTCAAGGTTATTTCTGAGCATGCAAACGAACTCTTAGTGAGCATGAACAAATTGGTGAACGACCCTAAACTGCGAGATCCGATCAACCAATCTGTTGCCAACGTCGCAGACATCACCAATACCGGAAAGACCATTGCCGCGAACACGGCAGAAATGACGAAGAACGGAATCGCTATCACAGAGAACGTATCCACGATTTCAAAGAAAGCGATCACTTTAACCGACAAGGCAACAGAGATAGCAAGCAAAGCCAGTCAAATTGAGGATCAGCTGAAAGGAGTGCTCGACAAGGTAGGTGGGTTCTTTAATAAAGCGCCAAACACCAAGGACTTGCCTCAGATCACAACCGAAATGAACCTGTTTCGCCAGAGTCATCCCGGATACTGGCGCACGGATTTCGGGATCAGCGTTCCCATTAAGGATTCTACGTTACATCTTGGACTTTACGATGCCTTCGAATCGGACAGGTTGACTGCTCAATTGGGTCGTTCTGTCACAAGCACTTTTGGATATCGTTACGGAGTGTATGCTAGCAAGCCTGGACTTGGGGTAGACTTCCGTCTTGCGCCAAGGTTGTCTCTTCGCGGGGACGCTTGGGACATTAATGACCCAAGGCTAGACCTTCGCGCAAGTTACGAACTGGGCAACGGTTTTCTAGGTTGGTTCGGTGTCGATCGAGTATTGAAAGACAACGCCATCACTTTCGGGGTCGGAGTTCGAAGATAGAAATGGGTTCGGCATGGAGGAGCGAAAGGCCCCATCCGTTCTAAACAGGATTATAGAAATGAAGGTCATTCTAAACCAGACAGTGCCGAAGGTTGGCAAACAAGGAACGGTCGTAGTAGTAGCAGACGGCTTTGCACGAAACTATCTCTTCCCTCGCGGACTTGCAATAGTTGCAGACAAGAATCAAGTTAAAGGCTTGGAAGCCCGAAATGCTCGATTGGCAGCAAAGTCTGCTGATCAGAAGGCAGCCGCTGAAGCGCTGAAAGAAACGATCAATGGCAAGACGGTTCGAATTGCCGGTCAGGTCGGAAAGGGTCAAGGAAAGCTTTTCGGAGCCATCACGTCGCAAAACGTGGTTGATGCTATCAAGTCGCAGCTCGGCGTAACGCTCGACAAGAAGAATATTGCACTTATTGAGCCAATCAAGAAGCTCGGAGTTCAAGAAGTCGAAGTTGATCTTCACCGAGAAGTCGATGCTAAAGTTTTGGTTGAAGTCTTCGATCCAGCTGCAGAAGTTGTCGAAGTAGCTACTGAAGAAGTCGCAGACTAAGACTAGTTAGAAACATATCCCAATAGGTTTGGAAGCGTGCTTCCAAACCTATTGTTATTTTTCATGCGCCATTTTTCCAAGTTTGATCAAAGCTTCCTCAACTTCTGGCGACCAGCGACTGGCTGAGAGCCGAATATATCTGCGATATCCATCATCGGTGCTAAAGAGAACCCCAGGACAGATAAAGATGTTCTGTTCCAATGCTCGGGTGTACATTCCAACGGAATCACATCCCTCTGGAAGCTGAACCCAAAGGACATATCCGCCCGCCGGACGTGTTACGCGGGTTTCTGGTGGGAAATAGCGGGCTATAGCTTCTGACATCCTGCCAATGTTGGCTGCATACGCCTTTCTGGCCCTTCGCAAATATTGGTCATATCCACCATTGGTGAGGAATTCCGCAATCACAAGTTGGGGAAGACTTGGGGCCGAAATCGTAAACGAGTGCTTCAATCGTTCGATTTGCGTATGCCACTTCCCTGCGACAACCCAGCCAACGCGGTAACCCGGTGCGATGGTCTTGGAGAACGAGGAACAAAGGACAACATTCCCTCCTCCCTCGAATGCTCGAAGCACTTTTGGTCGCCCACCCTCAAAACCCAAGTCCCCATACACATCATCCTCAATGAGAACTACGTTTTGCCGGGCGGCTATCGCGTTAAGTTCCAACTTATCACGATCGGACATGCAACTGCCGAGTGGGTTCTGGAAATTTGGACTGACCAAACACGCATCGACGGGAGTGCCTTGCTCTCTCTGTTCAATCAAGGCTTGCTCAAGGGCTTCCAAGCTGATTCCCTCACGGGTCCGGGTAACAATTTCCAAGCTTCTGAGGCCTGCAAGGTGAATTGCTTGCAGTACCCCGTAGTGGCAAGGCGATTCGACGGCAACGATTCCACCTGGCTTGCAAACTGCTCGTAACGCCAGACACATTGCCTCTTGGCAACCCATCGTGATCACAACTTCATCGGGTGAAATAACGGCTCCTGCCGCAAATGCCCTCTGGGCAATTTGTTCCCGAATGGCTCGGTGTCCTGATGGAGGCCCATATCCATAGCTCGCTTCTGGATGCTCCCGTGCAACAGAACTTACCAGCCGAGCCAATTTTGCCAGAGGTAAAAGATCTGGATTGGGATTCGCAAACGCCAATTCCACGAGCCCAGGCCTATCAACCTCGTGGGTCATAGACTGAAGCATTTCATCCCGAGTGAACAACGCGGGCGAAGTTGTGGGAGTCTTTAATGTCGGTTCAGCTGACCGATTGTTTGCATAGGCATGGACGTAATATCCAGATTGAGGTCGAGGATGGATAAGTCCTTGATCCTCAAGTAGACGATAGGCATCTAACACCGTGGTTACACTCACACCACATTGCTTGCTAAGTTCCCTAACAGAGGGCAGTCGATCTCCAGGACGATAGATTCGATCAAGAATCATCCCCCTGACTCGAGCTGCAATCTGCTCGTAGAGCTTTCCATCGTTGCGCTGGCTTAGCATTGGGACACCTCAGTTAAGACTGGAAGTGTACAGATTTCATTTCTGAACGTAGAGCCACACTCTAAGTAGGAAATTAGATATACAATTCAACAGGCCATCACTGTGCTTCTATCTTAGCGGATTGTTCTAATGCGAATCGAGTGTGCGAGGCAGCATCCAGAGCATTGTTGTATAAGCCAACAACGACACGGTTCTGATCAAGAACATAAGTGACACGCCCCGGGATCAATCCCAAAAGTGCTGGAACCTTCCAAAGCTTCCGAACCACTCCGCTCTCGTCGGAGAGAAGAGAGTAGCGAACACCATACTTGCTAGCGAAGGCCCTGTGGGACGTCACCGAATCTGAACTGATGCCCACGACCAAGAACTTTCTAGCCTCTAGCTCGGAGTTTTGATCTCGGAAGTGGCATACCTCGGCCGTACAAACTCCAGTATTGTCCTTTGGATAGAAGAAGGCTACGACACCAACATGACCTTTCAGCCTTTCAGATAACTTAAATATCTCGCCGGACTGATCCTTCAATTCGAAATCTGGAGCTACTTCACCAATATTCGGCATCAATTACTCTCGACGAAGAGCCACGATCGGATCGAGCCTAGATGCGCTCCACGCTGGATAAAGGCCGAATACCATTCCAATAAATGCTGAGAACATCGCGGAAAACATCGCTGCAACCAGAGGGAACGGCATCTCTAGACCGGTCTTACTGGGCCACTTAATCGACACCGTCACAGCCGTGACACCTTGACCAATCACCCACGCGATCGCCATCCCTATAAGCCCTCCAATGAGACTCAAGGTAGCCGCTTCCACCAAAAATTGAGTCAAGATCGAATTCCGCTTGGCACCTACCGCCTTTCTCAACCCAATCTCCTTGGTTCTCTCGGTAACGGATACGAGCATGATATTCATGATGCCGATGCCACCAACGAGAAGGGAAAGGGCCGCTACACCCGCTAAAACACCACCGGCAGCTCCAACAATTCCCCCAAAGACCTTGAGGATGGACTCTCGAGAATCCAATCGATAGATGGGCTTATTCCCAGATCGAATCATCAAAGCTTCCCAAACAGATTCCATCGCGTCGTCAACCTTGACACCTGGTTTGGCTCGAAGCATCATCAAATCGATGCGATCACCCCCGATCCACTTGTCCTGGGCTGTCGTGATTGGGACCAAGAGCATCTGGCCAGTATTGGAGCCCATGAATTCAGCCTTCTCGATGACACCAATTACTTCCAGGGCAATCCCTTTAAGCATGATTAATTTGCCGATGGACTGCTTGTCTGGAAACAGTCGATCACGAATGTCTTCTCCAATTACCGCAACGTTTGCACGGCTCGTCAGATCATTTGCATTCAGAGATCTGCCCTCAAGCATCGTGAATCGATTCAGTTCATGAAAGTTCTCATCGCTCGCGTAAATTGTCGGATTGTCGACCGACTTCTCTCCGTACAGAACCTTTTGTGAGGGAACGTTCATGGTTCCACAGGCAATATCCAAGGTCTGAACGCGGTTGAGTACAAACTTTATATCTTCGTTTTTGAGCTTGGCAATACTCCCAAGATTTTGACCACGGTCACGACGACCAGGATCAAAGAAAACGAACATCGTATCGGATCCAAGCTTCTTGAACTCTCCATTAATGTAAGCCTGAAATCCGCTGGAGATCATGACAATCATCGTCACGCTCATGACGCCGATGATAACACCTAGCATCGTCAGAAATGCTCGCAGCTTGTGGAGCCGCAGCATTCCTATCGCGACTATAAACGACTGAATGAAGTTCCTCATTATTAATCGTTACCGAACTGCATAGCGCCCTTTCGTTGGGGGCCTTTATATTCTGGCTTTTGAACTTTGGTGCCTTCGGTGATACCGGACAAAATCTCAACATTGGATCCGGACGAAGCGCCTACGGTGATGTACTTTCGTTCAGCAACTTTCTTGGGGTCCAGAGTCGGAATTTCGACGAACGACTTGCTGCCTTCTCTTCCGACATATTCCAAAGGAAGAATCAGCACTTTAGGGTGATTCAAGACGGTCATCGTACATTTTGCTGACATACCTGATCGCAAGGCAGGAGTGGCATCCTTAAGCAAAATTTCGACTTCGTATTTGACAACTGAATCAGTGGATGAAGATGTAGCCGCTCCACTGGTTGCATTAGCAGAATCTTTGCTTGCGGGTGCAATACGATTAACAGTTCCTGTGAACGGATGATTCGGAATCGCGTCGACATCGATCTGGGCAGGCATGCCAACCGTCATCTTCGCGACATCAATTTCGTTTATGTCCAGCTTGATCCGCATAGCTGTGCGATCTTCAATTTTGACGATCGTAGTCCCGCTGCTGAATTGGCTGAGACCAGTAGCAAGTTCTCCGACTTGAAGTGCTTTCTTCGTTACGATTCCCGTGATCGGAGCGAGGATATTGGTTTCTCGAAGTTGTCTCTCTGCCTCTCCAACGACGGACTGAAGCTGAGATACAGAGGCTAAGTCCTGCTGATGTGACTTCTCGAGAACTTCTGGATCATGCAGGCTTGCCTTAGCCCGCTCTACGTCGGCCAATGCCACCATATAGTCATGTCGCTTCACTTCATCTTGAATGGAGTTGGCCTTTGCGGTATTCAAAGCTGCTTGGCTCTGTCGAATCTGCTCTTCAATCTTTGCAAGCTCTGATTTGAACTGTGAGTCCAGCCTTTCAAAACTGACTTGGGCAGAATCCAGACGGGTTCGTGCCAAAGCCAATGCAAGCTGAGCATTCTCAACGACCTTGCCCGAAACATAACCCTTCTTTTCAAGCTCCACTTGACGCTCGTAATCACTATTGGCGTTGGCCAGGTTTGCTTTAGCTTCTTCCAAAGTCGATTTGGCTGCAGCGAGCTGGGTGGGATGGGCGCTGTTCAGCAGTCTTCTCTTCTCTTCTTGCGAACTCTCAAGACCCATACGAGTCTGAAGAATGGCATCGTTCGTGAGTCCAGGTTGAACTTTTAATGCCAGCTCCATTTGAGCCAACTTAGCCTTGGCCTGTTCATATGCCGCCTTAACTTGCAGACGACTCTCTTCAATAGAGATGGTGGACTTCTGAGCGGCACTCATCGCACCACGCAATTGCGCTTCATTCTGTTTGAGTTGCAACCTAGTTTCAAGAGGGTCGATGGTAGCTATGAGCTGTCCTTGCTTGACCGTATCGCCCTCTTCGACATACAACTTTTGAAGACGGCCCGTGACCAGTCCTTTAACTTCCACGGACTTGACTGCATCAACCGTCCCCGTTTCAATAACCTGGACCAAAAGGTCTCCCCGGCTAACCGTTTTCTGGTTCGCACTAGCCGCTGCTGTCATCGCAGCAACCTTGGCAGAGGACATGGCACGAAAGGCGTATCCGCCAATGCCACATACGACAAGTAACACAACAATGAGCGGGAGAATCGCTTTTTTCATACAACCGGAGGGAGTATCGCAAATAGGCCCCTATAAGTTGCATGGTTGCAGGCAAATATTTAGAAAATCATCTAAAAATGACCCTACAAGCCGACCGTCCAAAGCCCGTTGGGATCATCAGGGAGCAAACTTCCTTTAGGATAGATGAGATAGACCGTTCGTTTGGAGTATTGCCATCCTTGCTCAAAGTCGTGCCGTGGATATACCTTTCGGACTTGCTTCTTGAAAGCGGGATCGTTAATGATCGGATCCCCATCTTTTGTGAATCCAACCAGGACGACCAAATGCCCTGACTCGGTCGGCGATAGCGGCAATCCTCTCAAGAGGTCGAAAGAGACAGAACAGATAACAGGTAGCCCCTTATCGATCCAGGCTTCAAGGTTCCCAATTCCGTCCATTCGGGTGACATACGAAACAAGTTCATCGAAGGAGCCAGCATATGCAGTATTGAATGGCCAATTTCCTGCCCCTTTATAAACTTCGTCCCAAACATGATTCTCTACTTCTGGGACGTCTTTATTCAGTTCTGGCTTTTTGAGCACTGTGGAGTAATGCCAGAGCATCATGGAAACCGAAGTTGGGCTGCATAGGACACCGCCGTTTGGATAATTACCTTGAGCGCGTTGAGGAACATCGATACACTTTCCGTACGAAGAGCTATGCAACATGACAGGCACAGAGTCTTCACCGGCCTTTGTGAAGGCAAAGGTGAGAAGCTTCAACTTCGCTTTACTATTCTCTTCTAAGGTCGTCAACGTGACACGAGCATCTAGCGATGTCGCAGTTTTCTTCAAATCCAGAGTGTCGGTATCCACTGTGCCATCTTCATCGCGTTGTCCCTTGATGCTGTGGCGCGGATACCGCTCGGAATCCAGCGACCATTCCGCCATCGTGAACCACTTGGTCATTCCCTTAGCGACATGAGCTCGAACTTCGAGCTTCATTGCAACTCCCGATGAATTTGCAATGTTCCACGATGGAATCATTTCAGTGAAATCAAATCCTGGTTGGATTCCTTGGAACTCCTTAATGATCGAGCCTCCGGACTTTGGCAAGACCAGATCTGGATGAAGGCTAACAAGACGCGTTGTTGCAAGATTCGGAATCATAGCGAATGCGGTTAGGATAAGATTTGGGACGATCATAGAAACTGTCACTCCCTAGGAAGCCTACGGATTTTGTGCCGAGATCATACTATCATGGTCTTGAATTGAACCGTAAGAACCGTTTCAAACTGGTCAGATAACAAGCTATCTGTCAGCGAAACTTGAATCCTGCTTGTACGAAGGCGAAATCCTTGAGGTATAGTTAAAAGCTCCGAGTGGCATGACCATGCCCTCAGAAAGTATTAGAGAAGAAATGGCGACTTACCGAGGAAGAAAAACCGATATCTGCCGCACCGTCGGCTACGACATTTGGGGCCGACCCAAGAGCCCGGCTGCCAAGCGAGCGTATCCGACTGGTCAGCACGGTCCTAACATGAAGGATCGACGGCAGTCAGAGTACGGTGAGCAGCTTTTGGCCAAGCAGGTCATTCGACGCTACTACAACATGCTTGAGAAGCAGTTCGCCAACACCTTTAAAAAGGCCCAGCGAATGAGTGGCAACACCAGTCTCAACTTCTTGAGACTGCTTGAGCTCCGACTTGCGACTGCTGTATGGCGATTGGGCTATGCTCGAACGATTTTCCAAGCCCGACAGATGGTAAACCACTGCCACATCTTGGTTAATGGCCGAGTAGTCAATATCCCTAGCTTCCAGCTCAAAGTTGGAGACGAAGTTGCTGTTCGAGATCGAGAAGTGAGTCGAAGCATTGCGCGAAACAATCACTTTGAAGGCGCTGCAGTTCCTGCTTACATCGAGTCAGATGTAACTAACTTTAAAGGCAAGATTTCTTCGCTCCCAGAGCGAGAAGACTTCCCCAAGTTCTTCCAAGAGCAGCAAGTCGTCGAATACTACGCACGTTAAGAGTCGCTTATCCATTGTCAAAGCCTCAGTCGATTTTCGACTGGGGCTTTTTTATTTTATAGACTGCTTAACGAATTCGAGCCATGATGCGATTGCGTCAACTGATACTTCCCCCATGTTGCTGACTTGGAAGAACTGGTCTCTTAGGCCTTCCTTGCATCCGTATAGCACGTATCCCGCCTCGTAATTCAGTTCAAACCACTCTGACCAAGTGAATCCCTTAGGAATTGTCACGCTCGTAAGTGTGCAAGAGGACTCTTCAATTGGAATTGCAAATGACAAGCCTAATGCCGATAAGCTTCGCCGAATCAGATCAGCCTTGACCTCGTAATTCTTTCCGCGAGCGATTGCCTCACCCTCGGGAACTTCACGCAACGCCTGACAAAATGCCTGCATGGCCGGAATGGGCGGAGTCAATGGAGGATTATCGCCCTCGTAGCGTGGCAAATGCATGTAATAGCTACGGCCTGTAATCGAAGACATGACGTTTCGAGAATATTCTTCACGGACAAGAACAAATGACACTCCGGGGATTCCATGAATGCACTTATTAGCCGATGAACACAGCGCATCAATCCCCTCAAATGGGACGGGATCTGCACAGAAGCTACTCATCGCATCGATCAAACAAGAAACCTTGTATTGGCGACACAAATTTCCCAATCGACCAATATCATTCAACCGCCCGAGGGTTGTCTCATTGTGAGTGCCTATTACTGCGATTGGGCCAGTCTCTAACTCTGACTCAATTCGATTAAAATCCCACGGGTTCAACCAATCGTGATCTAACGATCGGTATGGGATGCGATGAACCTCGAAAATGTCTCGGATACGTTGGCTATAGTAGCCATTTTCCAAAACCAACACCGGCTTCTCACTGTGTGGAATACACGAGGTGATCATGGCTTCGACAGCAAGGGTTCCAGATCCTCCCAACAAATAAGGGATCCATCCATTTTGGATCTCTGGATAGAGGCCCATTAGCCGAGACTTGATCTCATGCACCAGATCCAAATAGCGTGGATCTCTGTGGTTCAGATCGGGGAATGAAGCGGCTTGACGCACCTCAGCACTTGTCATACAAGGGCCGGGCGTAAGGAGGATCTTCTCCATGGTTCAACCTACTTTGTCGCGGATTTTAGGGCAGTGATGGCATCTACAATGATTTGCCGTCCCTGTCCGCCTTTCCACTCATTGTGAAGCAGATTCACCAGGGCGCTTCCAACTACGGCACCATCTGCCACCTCACATACCATCTTCACGTGATCAGGCTTCGAAATTCCGAAACCGACGCAGACCGGTTTGTCTGTTTGAGATTTGATGCGCTCCACAAGTGATCGAACATCAACTGGAACAGAGTTCTCAGCCCCTGTTACTCCGGTTCGAGATACCGCATAGACAAATCCCGTGGACTTCGCGCAAACGTCAGCAATCCGTTGTTCAGTACTTGTGGGAGCAACTAAGAAGATCGTATCAATGCCTGCTTTGGCTGAAGCTTGACACCATGCCTCTGCTTCATCAGGCACTAAGTCACTTACGATGGTGCCACTCAGTCCATGTTGTCGACTAGCCACTGCAAACTCTTCAAGACCAAACCGAAGGACTGGGTTGTAATAACCCATCGTCACGATCGGCACAGCCGCTCGAACCTGACCAATCGCCTGGAGTATCTCAACTGGTGTAGCACCATTGTCAAGCGCCCTTTGGCTGCTTGCTTGAATGGTAGGCCCCTCCCCAAAAGGATCACTGAAAGGTATACCAATCTCAATCAAGTCAGCACCCCCTTCAACCAAGGCATCGACAATTGCCGGTAACTCAGAGAGAGGTTGATCTCCGGCGGTAAAAAAGAGAACCAGGGCCTTTTCGCCCTTCTTCTGAAGCTGCTCAAATCGATTCGCGATGCTAGACACTGGAATCATTCTGTCAGACCGATAGACTTAGATGCACATCACAAAACCAAGCTGGTCCTATATCTACCGAATATTCGGAGAAATGGTTGAACTCTTCTACAAATGGAAAGCAGGCGTGACGCATCGTTAAGAAACCGATTTGAGTCGGTAGAATCTAACCTGATAGGAAACTCATGAGCCTAAACAAGAAGACCGTCAAAGATATCGATGTCGCCGGAAAGAAAGTCTTAGTCCGATGTGACTTTAACGTACCGCTTAGTGGGGATCAGATCACGGACGATCGAAGAATTACCGAAGCGCTACCGACCATCAAGTACTTGATCTCAGAAGGCGCAATCGTCATTCTCGCAAGCCACTTGGGTCGTCCAAAGGGTGTCACACCTGAATTCTCCCTTGCACCCGTCGCTAAGAGGCTATCCGAGCTACTCGAAAAACATGTTCCACTCCTTCCCGACTGTATCGGTGAGGAAGTATCCAAGGCGGTCGCAGGCGCAACGGCAGGTGACGTCCTTCTCTTGGAGAACGTTCGGTTCCACCCTGAGGAAGAAAAAAATGTTCCCGAATTTGCCCAGGCTCTGGCAGCCAATGCTGATCTCTATGTGAACGATGCATTTGGGACCGCCCATCGTGCTCATGCTTCCACAGAAGGGGTTGCCCATCTCCTCCCGGGAGTTTCTGGGTTCCTGATCGAAAAGGAGATCAACTACTTGGGTCAAGCAGTTGAAAATCCGAAGCGACCTTTTGTCGCCATCATGGGTGGAAGCAAGGTCAAGGACAAGATTGCCTTGATTGATAATCTGCTTCCAAAAGTCGATCGCATCTTAATTGGCGGAGGAATGGTGTTTACTTTCCTTAAAGCTCAAGGTTTTGAGATAGGAAATTCGCTACTTGACGAAGGCAGTCTTGAGTATGCACTGAACCTTCTTAAGGAGCACTCCGACAAGATCGTCCTTCCAACCGACATCGTAGCTGCGTCTGAATTCAGCGCCGATGCAGAAACTCAGACCGTTTCCGCCGAGACTATTCCAGCTGGATTCCTCGGGCTAGATATTGGCCCCGAAACTCAAGCGAATTTCCGAACGATTATTTTAAAGGCAGGTACTGCCCTATGGAATGGTCCGATGGGGGTTTTTGAACTCAAACCATTTGAGGCAGGAACTAAGACTGTAGCAGAAGCCCTGGCCGAGAGCTCAGCCTTAACTATTGTGGGTGGTGGAGACTCTGCCGCAGCGGTTGAAAAGTTTGGTTATGCCGAGAAGATGAGCCACGTTAGTACTGGCGGTGGAGCGAGCCTTGAGTTCTTAGAGGGCAAAGTCCTTCCTGGAATTGCTGCTCTTCAAGACAAAGACTGATCCATGATCTTTTGTCTTCGGGTTGACCTAGACTACGTCCCGTGGGATACCCCCGATGCCAAGGAATTTGGCCACGGGGAACCCGCGATGTTATTACGTCTGCTTGAGTTGGCTCGAAATACTGGCTTTAAATTTCATTTCTTTGCCTCAATTCGTGTTCTTCGGGCATTTCCTACGCATGCTGATGCTGTTCTCAACGAAGGACACGATCTGGATTGGTTCTGCAAGCATCCCGAGGAGCCAGGTGCTCGATATGCAGAAGCGAAGACAGAATTTGCCACATTTGGTCATGAAATCATTGGCTTTGCGTTACGGGATCCTTGGCCGATCGGCGTTGAACCCTTTGCAGGGATGACTTCCCTTCAGTTTGTCAGCGCACCGCCCGGCAAGGTTCCTGGTGGACTACGGCATTATCCTGTCGATGCCAAATCAATCCGAGATATTGCCCGCACAGGCGTCACTGCCCGAAGTTGGGTGGACACTGCTAAAACACAAGTTCGTGAAGCTGCAAGCCGAAATCTGGACATGACTTTACAAGTCCGACCCCAAGTATTGGCACGACTGGACCCCAAGGTGGTTCACATCAAGGAGCTCTTGGACCTAGCTACGGCTGTTGGCATGCCAGTAAAAACTTTGAGAGATGCAGTCAAGATAGAAAGAAGGTCTACACCTAGAGGTTAGGCAACGACAAAACAATGTGCCATTCAGCCTCAGTCACAGGCATCACACTCAGCCGTTGGCCTCTTCGAACAACTTCCATAGACTCCAAACCAGGTGTATCTCTCAGTTCGGCAAGCGGCACTACCCTTGAGAACTTGCTACGGAAAGCGACATCTCTTAGCAACCAGCGAGGATTCTCAAGGGTGCTCTTCGAATCATAGTAGTCACTGGTTGGATCAAATTGAGTTGGATCTGGATATGCCTCGCTAACAATCTCCATAACACCGACTATGCCTGATGGATCCGCATTGGAGTGATAAAAGAAAGCGTAATCACCAATGGACATGTAGTCTCGGAAAAAATTCCGAACAGTGTAATTTCGACATCCTTCCCACATCGCCGGAGACTTGGCAGCAAGGTCGTCGATCGAGTAACAATCCGGCTCCGATTTCATTAGCCAATACTTCATCAATCCATCTCTCATCTAAGGACCATAAGAGATACGAAACTTCCCACAAATCATTCTCAAATGGCCGAAAATTGCTCAGTCAAACTAGCATTAGACGAGCAGAAATTCCTAGAAGATTCATGCCTTGGAGAATCTTGAGAGCGACAACCGTATTCGAGGAATTTGATCATTGATAGGTTCGATTCGAGCTTTGAAAACAACATATTTTATTAGGTGATTGTTAGGAAATCGTTGTATAATGCCACCCGAGGACCTGCCACGGAATCACAAAATTCGGCCGGAGCCCAAGGACCTCTCATGCATATTGATCATACGTCCCCTAGGACAACTCGGTCAGGCTTTACCCTGATTGAGCTATTGGTTGTCATCGCAATCATTGCAATTTTGGCTGCCATTCTGTTCCCCGTCTTCGCGCAAGCCAAGCAAGCGGCTAAGAAGACTGCCGACCTTTCAAACATCAAACAAATTGGTACATCTCTCGCGATCTATGAAGGCGATTCTGATGATGTTCCTCCTTTGATTCGTGCGGGTGCTTCATTGCATCCTCCTTACGGAAGCTGTTCCGCGCCTTATGGCAACTGCCACCAAACAGAAAGCATTGTTGGTGACTTGGACCCTTACGTAAAGAGCCATGCCATCTGGAAGTCGCCTCAAGACTCCCTTACACACTGTGATTCGTCTTCAAGTGCTGAGCCAGGGGGTTGCACAGACAAGCAGACTGGTGGTGCGGTTAGTTACGCTCCAACTCTCAACAACCAGTTGAATCCGTTGAATGGTGAATCTCCTTATCCTCTCGCATTTGGAGTATTTGGATGGGCCAGAACTCACACCGGTGGTGCAGCTAATTCGTACTATGCTCGAGCATTTGGTTCCTTGAACGGGTCACAGCTCGGTTCACCAGCCAACACGATCATTTATGGACCAATGTATATCTCTTGGAGCTACTGGTCCGATATCGTTCAGCAACGAAACGACCAGCGCGAGTGGGCTTTCAATAGCTCGCAGATCCCTGGTGGAATCGATAGCTTCCCAACCGTGAACTCATGTGCTTATTGTTGGTGCTGCCCGAACGATGCCCTTTCAGTTGGAAACTTCTCAGGTCAAACTAACTGGCTCTTTGGTGACGGTCACGCTAAGTCTATGCCTCGGTCACAAACGATGGACAATCAATGGGCGGTAGACTACACGGTAGCTATCACCAACCATAGCAAGAATCTGTTCCACTGGGACGATTCCTTCCGATAAGCATGAACGATACAGCTAAGAAAGTTATTCTCGTGGTCGTGATCCTCGCCGCAGTTGCCTTTGCGATCTTTGAAGGTCTCAATGCAGCTACAGCTGACCAACCCGTAAAGGGAAAGGAATATGGCCATGGAACTCCCGGCAAAGGCATGAAAGCCGCTGAACGGGAAGAAGAACAGAAAGCTGGTGCACAGGCTGGCAAAGGAACTGCTGATCCGTTGGCAGGCCCGGACGCTTCCCAGGGCGCTGGTGGAAATGCTGAACCGGCTGGAAAAGACCGTTAAAGGTCAAACTCCTCAAAGAAGCCCTGTAGTCTCAAAGGCTACGGGGCTTTTTTACTCGGTCATCAAGGTCGAGAATGGCCCTAACCAAGCTTCGTACCGGCGCCATCTGTCTAACGAACCAGTATAAACCGGTTGTCGAACTTGCCAGAAGCTCGGTGTTACGACTGTCCTCAAATTCTCTTCAGGCCTCAGACAGGCTTCGTCCCAAGGCAAGTCACAGAACTTCACAAGGCGTCGAGTCTGAGCCTCACGATCTTGCACCAAGTCCTCGTACTTGACCTCGATAAAGCGATCTGCAGGTAACACGTCTCTCCAGTGGTCTACCAATCTTTCATGTTCCTGAAGGGCAAACACGATATCGTCCCGATCACCAATAAAGGGCGCTCCGGTTCGAATTAGAGTGGTGTAGATGGAAATGGCAACGTCAACCGGATTTCGTCGCATGTGAATGATACGAGAACTTGGAAACGCCAGATGAAGAAGCCCATAAACCATACGATTTGCTGGATTTTTGTCGGTAACTAGGGGAAAGCCAGGGGCAACTTGGCCTAAGAGTTTGGTGTACTCCGCCGACTTTCGTTTCAATACATCTCTGTTCAAAATCCCACGTTGGTAGTTAATACACTGGCTTTCTATTGGACGCCAAAACGCCTGCTCCCCTCCTCCACCGATCATTGGGTGACACGAGAGAATCTGCTCAGCCAACGTCGTACCTGAGCGCATAATTCCCGCGATGAAGAGTGGGCATGGCTGTGGCTTTTCCGTTCCCACAATCTTGGACCTCTGTTGGGAGATAAACTCGTCAGTGAACAAAGAGATGATGTTGTCCACATGTTTTGCTGCGGCCTCTCGGTCATATTTCCGATTCCCCATACGGAGCTGACGCATCAAGCGATTTCCCTCGTCAAAATGGGCCATTGCTGATCCGTAGTTCCCCAGGTTATCGAACGCTTTTCCCAGTGCGAAATGCAGGTGAGCCTTCTCGTCGGGATTCAAACCAGGGGATTCCACCGCCTCCATCATCTGCTTGACAAATGGTAAATCTTCTTCCTTGACCTTTCGTCCAGCGATAACGCCGTAATAAGCCACCCCTTGTGTCGGGTTGGCGGCAATAGATCTCTTGAAATAGTTTTCTGCTTGTGCAAAATCGCCAAGGGACTGCAAACGTCTTCCAGCTAATGTCAACACAAGATGATGATCAGGAGCTACCTTTTTTAAACGCTCTAGCGACTCATCTTCATGAATCTCATCTTGGGCATTTCGATATGCTCTAGCTTGAAGGATCAGCGCATCAACATGATCCGGGAAGTGAGCTAGAACACGATTGGCACACAAAAGAGCTTCTTGAGGATCTTCACAAGCAAGGCAAACATCCCCCAGCTTTAGAAGAGATTCAGCGTTGGGCTGAATTCGAACAGCATCTCGCAAAGCTTCCCGAGCTAACATCGGCTCCCCCATTCTCAGGTAACTGGTCGCTAAGCCGTAATAAGCGTCAGGCACTTGGCGATTGAGCCTAATTGCATCTCCAAATGCTTGTACTGCGTGAGGAAAATCTTCCAGTCCGAAATAGCAAGTAGCGACCTTTAATCTCGCATCGTAATCGTTTGGACGAAGCTCAACAGCACGAAGAGCCAAAGGGAGCGCCTCTCGATATTTCAACTGGAACGTTAGGACCCCAGCAAGCCACTTATGTGCTTCGAAGTTGTTGATGTCTCGAACAACAACTTGAGAAAGTAATTCAACGGCTAGCTCTTCCCTGTCTGTTTGGGCAGCCAAAATTCCCAGCATGAACTGAGCCTCTAGGTGCTCAGGATCTTGAGTAAGCACCAAACGATAAATGCGTTCAGCAGAATCGTACTGACGTGCTCGGTGAGCTTGAACACCGCTTTGAAAATCTGGCACAAGGGAATCCGACATGCCCAATCATGATATCTGGATAACACACTCAACAAAGGAGATGTCTCGTAAGTCTCCACCGAAAGTTGACAACCAATCTTTATTGGGTTTTCCAACTTTTAAGTCTAGGATGTCAGAAGCGGAAATTTCCAATCCAAAAGGTGATCTTTTTCTAGATCATTCGGTGTTACGCAAACTTGGGCAGTTATTCTTAGGAACTCCCATGAATAACTGCCCAAGTTTCTTGACGCTATCGCAGCTCAATAAACGTCAGAATCGCGAAGATCCAACGAGACATTTCCAGTCACGGCGCTGACATCCAAGGTACCGTTTCCGGTTCCCAAAGTGCCAGTGACCCTAGACTCTTCTCGTGCTTCATCGATAAGTTGGAAGCCACAATGGACGCTGCCACGAATCGTGGACAATTTCACTCTTGTGTCACTTCCATCCGGTAGTACAACGGTTGCATTCCCATTGACCGTGCGCACATTTAAGGTGCCCGTCAAAGGTTCATCAAGATCGATGGATACATTGCCATAAGTGGCTTCGACCGAAACCACCTTGCCTGTACTCTTTGTAATTGTGATATCCCCTGAGGCAGTCCTGGCCTTTACGTTGCCAGATGAGCGAACGACCCTAATGTTGCCTGACTTGTTTTCCAAGCCGATTGCGGGGCCCGATGTATCCTCAACGGAAACATTACCACTTGAGGTTGAAACCTCGATAACCCCTTCCAGCCCCCTCAAACTGATATTGCCTGAGTGCCCAGCAACTTTACACCCACTACGAGTGCTGATTACTTGGATATCTCCGGAATCTGATTCAATTTCTACAAGGGTGTTATTGGCAAGCTGAATTTCCAGGTCCACTGACATGCCATTAATGTCTGGCTGACGAATCTCGACGACATGATCACTTTCTTCTACGATCAGGTCGTACATATTCGCCTTGACTCTGGCCTCTTCTATCGTCGCACCACGGAAACGAGCGTTTGCCGTTACGGAACCCACTTCAGCACCACCGGTGACCCGGACATTTCCAGCGGGATTCTCAATACGGAGTTTTTTCCCATCTGGAATGGACAAAGGCAACGTGATCTCTCGCTCTTCATGAGTTAACACCCATCCGATGTTGATTTTCCCTTTGCTGATTTCGTCAATGCCAACCTTGAGTTGCTCCAAACCCTTCTTGGCACTCTGCTTGGCTTGCTTGGAAACCTCGTTCCAATCAACATTTTCGATCCCTTCTTTCGTCATCTTCTCGATCGATTCGATCAATGCCTTGAATGGATCTCTTGATGTCGACTTTTTAACTCCTTCCTGAGGTGGTGGAGGAGGCGTTGAGCCGGACTCTGGTGCTTTGACTTCCTCTGGCTCGGGACGATCACTTTCGTAAAATGCGTCAATCAGTACAGCCGCATCTTCTGGGCTCAATTTACCAGCGGCCACCAACTTACTTATTCTTTGTACTTCTTCCCTCAATTCAAAACTCCCAGCTGTTCTTTTGCTTCCTCAGCCGTTATCTCACCACTTTCCAACTGATCCAATAGCTTCCGCTTCTTTTCAACCACCTTATCTCGTTTTGGTGGCTCTTCCTTCGAAGGGGTCAAGTCCAGAGCCTCAAGTAGGTTGTCCAAGCGAGCTCGAACAGTTGGATAACTAATTCCCAATTCTCGCTCAACGCTATTGATCATTCCTCGGCAGCGAAGAAATGTCTCAAGGAATTTCTGCTGCTCAGGTTCAAGGCGTGCGTACCGAGGAATTTCAAATTTCCCTCGAATAGTAATTCCGCTCTCTTCGCTGGCAACCTCACTGATGTAGAGTTCACCGCCGGTTACCGGATCGCGAGCGGGCACTTTATGATATTTTTCCTTGCCCATATGCTCCATATTACGAGAAATTGAAGGCCAAGTTGCGTGGACCTATAAAAAGTTTAGGACTTCATTGGATAAATCAAACAAAAAGTCAAAATCGACGATCTTTGACCTAAACCGAGTCTAAATTCCTGTTTCCAAATCCTTAGTGCAACTTGAATTTCCTTAAGCTGATGCATCAGCGGTAATATCAGGTTCTATGTCTTCCGCACTTGAGACTCTGAAAGCAAGACTTGCCGACGTCAATGCCCTCACGGCTGCCGTCACGATCATGGATTGGGACCAGCAAACCTATATGCCAAGAGGGGGAGCAGAAGCTCGAGCTCAGCATCTTGGAATTCTGAGTCGTATGGCCCACGAAACACTAACCGACGATGCAACTTTGGCTGCACTCAATTCCTCCGTGGCCGATTCTGAGGATGATGCCGCGATGCTCCGAGTGGTTAAGAGAAATTTGGACTTGGCCACCAAACTCCCTTCCAGCTTAGTTGAAGAAAAAACACGTCTTTCAGCGATTGCCCATGAACTGTGGGTTGAGGCACGGGCGAAGAACGACTTCAAGAATTTCGCTCCAACCCTTGCCAAAATGTTTGACATCGCCAAACAAGAGGCTGAGTATCTCGGCTATACAGATCATATCTATGACGCTCTCCTAGATCAATACGAGCAAGGAGCCACTGCCGCCGAAGTCCGCACAATGTTTGAATCTATCAAGGGTCCGCAAGTTGCGTTAGTCAAAGCGATCTCTGAACAACCCGAAATTGACGACAGTTTCCTTTACGGAGAATGGGATATCAAGTCTCAGTCCGAATTTACCGAGATGCTCGTCAAATCAATCGGTTTCGACTTCAATCGAGGTCGCCAAGATACGGCTCCCCACCCTTTCTGCACCGGATGGTCTGTCGGTGATATTCGGCTAACCACCCGATATAAACCCTACCTGGGTAGTGTCATTTTCGGGTCGCTCCACGAAGCTGGCCATGGCATGTACGAACAGGGTTCGCCAATGGCATGGGACCGCACTCCGCTGGCAGGTGGTGTGTCTCTCGGTATCCACGAGAGCCAATCAAGAACATGGGAAAACATCGTAGGTCGAAGCCAAGCATTCTGGCATCACTTCTACCCAGCACTTCAACATAAGTTCCCTAGCCTTGAGAAAGTCGGCTTGGATGCGTTCTATCGTGGCATCAACAAAGTTGAACCCAGCTTCATCCGCGTCGAAGCGGACGAGTTGACCTACAATCTCCATGTTCTCGTGAGGTTTGAAATTGAGTGCGACGTGTTAACGGGCAAATTGGACATCAAGGACCTGCCTGAAGCCTGGAATGCCAAATACACGGAATATCTCGGTGTCACTCCGAAGACAGATTCCGAAGGATGTCTTCAGGATGTGCACTGGTCGATGGGTTCTATTGGATATTTCCCAACTTATTCGATGGGAAATCTTCTTAGCTACCAGATTTGGTCAGCTCTCCAAAAGGAGGTTCCCAATACAACTGAACTCATGTCTCAAGGTCAATTTGAACCGATATTGACCTGGCTTCAGACGAATCTGTACTCAGCTGGCAAAAAATTCCCGCCCAAGGATCTGGTTCAAAAGGTCACCGGCAAACCAATTGGTGCTGCAGATTATCTCTCTGGATTGGAATCCAAGTACAAGGCCATCTATAACCTCTAGTCATGTCGTACTCACTGCAGAACCTGCTCAAAATCTACGCTGATTACAACGCGCTCAATGCAGCCATGAGTCTCATGAGCTGGGATCAGCAGGTTCTGATGCCACCTGGCGGTGCGGTAGCTCGGGCGGCCCACATGACCAGCCTGAATAGCCGTGCGCATGCCTTGATCACTAGTGATGAAGTTCATCGACTCATTGAGCAAGCAGAAAAAGAAGTCGAACCAGGAACACCTGACGCAGCTCAAGTTTCCAATCTTAAACGGGAAGTTGCAATTGAATCGAAGCTCCCCGCTTCTTTGGTCGACCGGAAGGCCACAATCGCATCCGAAGCGTATCAGGTATGGAAACAGGCAAAGGCAGAGAATAACTTCCCTGCGATGGTTCCGTACTACCAAAGCCTATTTGATATCGCGGGAGAAACCGCAGAGTGCTTGGGATTTCAAGATCATATATACGATGGCTTGATCGATCTCTACGAAGAGGGAGCGACTTGGGCTGATGCCGATGGAATGTTTCGGGCGATAAAGTCGCCCATCGTCAGCCTGGTTCGAGACATTCGCACAACCGGCAAACCGATTGATGATTCCTGTATCGCCAAGAATTGGGACCGAGATCGTCTTAGAGCGTTTGCTGAAGAGACAGTTTCCAAGATTGGCTTTGACTTCTCGCGAGGTCGACTCAATCTAGCCCCCAACGCATTTTGTATGAACCTCTCATGCGGAGATGTGCGTATGACCACCCGTGCCAGTAACCATTTGAAAGGAATTTTCTCATCCTCCTTGCATGAAATGGGTCATGCGCTGTATGAGCAAAACTCACCAATTGAATGGGACCGGACTCCACTGGCAGGAGGAATCTCTTTAGCAGTTCACGAAAGCCAGTCTCGACTATGGGAGAACATCGTAGGCCGCTCCAAAGGATTCTGGAACTTCTTCTTCCCAAGAATACAGAGCCACTTCCCGGAATTGTCCCACGAAAGCACGGTTAGCATTTGGCGCGCAATCAATAAGGTGGAACCAGAATTCATTCGAGTAGGGGCCGACGAGCTGACTTACAACCTCCACATCCTGATTCGCTTTGAATTGGAAGTGGAGATTCTCACCCAAAAACTCCGCATTCAAGATCTTCCCGAGGCATGGAATGCCAAGTACTCTGAATATTTGGGAATCACTCCAGATACGAATACTGTTGGATGCCTACAAGATGTGCATTGGAGCAAAGGGTCGATTGGATACTTCCCTACGTATTCGATGGGCAATCTGATCGGCGGACAAATGTGGAAGTGTCTTCTACAGGATCTGGGCGACGTAGAAACCCTTATGGCTCAAGGGGATTTCGGTCCGATTCTATCTTGGTTAACAGCCAAGGTTTACCAACGAGCGAAGGTGCTGCCACCCAAGCAATTGGTCACCGAAATCACGGGCAGACCGATGGAGGCCACGGATTGGCTTCAGTACGCACAAACGAAATATAAGCTCATATATGAGTTATAGGAAGCCTTTAATCTCTTGGATGGGCAGAGCGATACTTAGCCCTTACTTCATCCATATCCAACTGAGTGTAAATCTGAGTGGTAGCAATACTCTCATGTCCAAGTAACTCTTGAACGGCTCGCAAATCGGCCCCTCCTTTCAGAAGGTGGACGGCGTAGGTATGTCTGAGCGTGTGAGGGCTGACGCCGTCTGGCAAATTTGCCCGTTGCGCATACCGATCAAGCAACGTGTAGGCCGTCTGCCGCAGCAAATTTCTCCCTTTGTCGCTCAGAAAGACTCTCGAACTGGCCCGCTTAGCAAGTAAAGGACGTGACTCGCGCAAGTAGCGATCCAGCCAAGCCAGCGTCTCTGCAGGAAGTGGAACTCGCCGTGTCTTTCCTCGCTTTCCAAGCACTTGAACTGATCGAGAATCAAAGTCCAAGTTACCCATTTCCAAATCCACTGCCTCAGAAACTCGAAGTCCAGCCCCGTAGATGAGCTCCATAAGTGCCCGGTCTCTCAAACCTTGCGGTGTTTCACATTGGGGAATCTGAAGAAGCGACGTTATCCCGTCTACTTGTAAAGCTTTTGGTAATGTCTTCGGCTTTTTGAAACCAGAAGTAGAGGGTAAATCAGCCTTGGGTCCAGATCCATTCTTCTTCAAGAATTTCAGAAAGGATCGAAGACCACTAATTCGACGTTGGGCAGTTGTCCGAGCAATCCCTGGACCAAGAGTAGCTTCAAACGCTAGCATTTGCTTACTTTCAAGTTCACTCCAACTCGATAATTCAAGCCCAGCAAAAAACTTCACGGCGATGGTCAAATCAGAGTGGTAAGCCAAAATCGTGTGCTCACTGGCACCTTTTTCTACACGAAGGTGATCCAGGAACCACTCGATATCTTCTGTTAATCGAGCAACTCTTTTTTCCATCGACAAAGAACAGACGATCTAACGGTCAGTTTGACGAGGTCTTTCGCTTCCAAATCACCACTCGTGGTTGTATGTACATCATGTCATGGGTGGCGCTGATATCTTCGCCAAAGGCCTTGTCCATAACATACTGATCTGCCAGGACAGTCATGAACGCCTGGTATTGACTCACTTGGCCTTTTGCCCCATCTGATATATCGGTACGTCCTTTCAATCGAGCAAGATCACCATATTCAAAGCTGGAAATGGCAACTGCATCGGGTTTGACATCAGTAAGCAACCGGGAGTCAAACTGAGTTGGACTACCATCTGGATTCATGTAATACGTAACCTTGGGATGAACCACCTCTGCCATCGCTTGGTCACGCATTGCTTTCCCGCGTTTCCCACCTCCACGACTGGCAGTGCTTTCCTTGAACAGTGGGGGTGACCAAAACCATGGATCTTCGGGCAATCCCACCATATAGGCATCTGAGGCAGCAGTGGCCTTCAGGTACCGGGCAGCTGAATCGCGCGGATCCTCGTTTATCATGTAACCGGTTTCTCGAACCGTTCCGATAAGCCCACTGTAGTCGACCCCTCCGACCGCAAGGATTCCAGCAGCTACGGCAACTCTTCCAACCCCTTTCTTATTATCCAAGCCACGCCCGACCGCATATCCGACTCCAACAGACAGTCCCAATGTGAGCGGAAACGTGTAGCGCATGAATTTGGCTTCCGCTCGACCAATTAGCACATAGTAAGGAAGCCAAAACGCTAAGATGGCAAGAGCCCACGGCCTCTTTTGATACGCCATATAGGCAAGTGCTCCGAATCCAAGCACGAATGCAATGGTTCCAAAACCTTGAAACAGGTTGGCGAGGTGGTAAACGAATCCATTCGCCGTTCCTTCAAAAATCAATCCGTGGCCGGTCGAAGTGTGCTGCATCTCATAAGAAAAGTCCTTCATGAACTTGTCGCTATCCAACACCACACCAGGTGTGGCCACAACAAAAGCAGCAATCGCGCTAGCCAGACCAATCAGTGCGTCTTTGACCACGAAGGCCCGGCGAGCTGTAACCAAAACAGCCAAAAGCGTGAACACGGCTAAAAATCCGGTGTACTTCGTTCCCGCACTAAGTCCAGCAAACACACCTGCCAAAACGATCCACTTCAGCACTGACTTTTCGGAGGGTGACTCCTCCCCTTCATTAGGCACCAAAAGCAAGGCAAAGTACGTGCTGAGCGTGAGTAGGAAGAGGGCAAAGATATCGACGGTCTGAAATCGAGAATGAACCACATGGGCAGGAGCAAAAGCCAAAACCGCTGCCCCAGCAAGACTCCCTAGCGTGTTGGTAAGTCGTCTACATATCAGGAAGACAAATAACACGGTTCCCGCCCCAGCAACCGCACTGATAATGCGTCCAGCCATGTTGCATCGAGCCACATAGGACCACACAGAGTCCGGATTCTTAGGATCTATTCCACCTGTATAGGCGGCGGTCATGTCGCTGGCAACCTTGAGCGTTGTTAGGTAAAGCGTTCCGTAATTGTAGAATCCGGGAGTGAACTTGAGATGCGCGGGCTCGATAGCCTGACTGTAGGAGAAAATGTCGCCTTCATCGGGATGGTAGCTTTGATTGTGGAGATCATTCTTCAACCCCCAACTGATCCCAATCAAGCGAACTCCGAGGGCAATCGCGAACACGAGAATTGGCAAGAGTTTCAGCGAGCCAACTGAAGATTTCAATTGGCTCGCACTATTGGTGGATGAAGTTGAATCAGACATAACCGATGCCCAAAGGCATTGGGTGATTATACTTGCGCCCTTAGTTAGCCTTTCTTTTTCACAACTGGTGGAATGATCTTATCACCCACCAGCTTCATCGTGGTGCGCCCCTTTGCAGTTTCCTCAAGGAGTGCTTCGTCTGGATAGGCTGCAACGAAAATTCCAAATCCTGATTCGGATTTTGCTTGAACCAGCACTGTGTGCTTCGTTTTCAGATCGAGATCGAAGTCGATTGTAGACTTTAGGGTCAATGGAATCTTCTTGAAGACAGAATCCTCGCTTTTGGTTTCGGTAGCTTGATTCAAGAATTCAGCCAGGTCTGTCTTCAAATCCAAAACTCCTTGGACGCGGTGTACTTTTTTCCCTTCACTGTCTACGATTCCTTTGTAAGTGAAGGTGTAGTCCAGGCGTTGAACCGCCTGTTTGTTACCGCGGCCCTGAAGTTTTTGAGGCTGATAACCAACTGTCCTCTTCCACGAATCGCCCACTTTGACCTGTTCGAAGGGGGTCTTCGGTGCCAAATCCAGCGATGAATCGATCGAACCCGCGAACAAGGACAGCACCTTAACTTCTTGAATAAACTGTCCCAGAACATCACCAGCTTGTTTCGAGCGTGATGCATTGGCATTTCCCATCCAGTCTTTACCACTCTTCGATGGTTTGGCCGCAAGATCCTTCATCTCCAACACTTCGTTTATTGGAGAGATCGTGAGGCGTGCATCCATATTGACCTTCTCCTTGTTTTCTTTGGGAGGAGAATCGGCAGTCTCACCTTCGATAGCAGTAATGTAGGGACGCTGATAATGCACCACCGCGATACCATCTGCCTTCAAATCCTCCACGAACAGTGTGAAGTCGTAATTCAGATCAAAATCTTCTGGAAGCCACGTTTCCAAGCCTCGGCCGCGCCTCTGAGCATTCAGGCTTGAGCGAACTTCGTAAGCTAGCTTTTCATACTTGCTAAAAACCCGCCCGAGAGAAACTGGTGCGGTAACCGCTGCTTGCCCAGAAAAGAGTGATGAAAACAGAAGAAGGGATCCAACTATCGCCAACTAAATACCTCTAATGGAATAACGCCTCGATGACTCGAGGCGTTCGGTATTTATCGTAGCACTTGTTTCGCAATTACCATTCGCTGAATTTCCGAGCAGCCTTCGCCAATCTCGGTCAACTTGGCATCACGCCAAAGTTTTTCGACAAGAAACTCCTGGGTCATGCCCCGTCCACCGTGAATCTGAATCGCCCGATTGGTGACCCGATTGGCGGCCTCACTGGCATAGAGCTTAGCAAAGGAGGATTCTTTGATGACCGGAAGGCCCATGTCATATTGCCTGCTACCCTTTTCCAGAAGGAGACGAGCCGCCTCGACATCAAGTGCAGAGTCGGCAATCATGTTCTGCACTGATTGCATATCCGCGAGCCTCCGATTGAACTGCTCGCGTTGCTTACAGTATTCACACATCAGCTCGAATGCTTTTTCAGCAATGCCGACAGCCATACCTGCTATTCCGAGCCGGCCTCGATAAAGAAGAGCAATTGCATCCTCAAAGGTACAAGGCGTATGCCAAGCTTCCGCATTCGTCAATGCAAACTGAAC
>Ga0164296_1000723_pt1 | contig 38186 bp, 30 predicted proteins | sample GEODES057metaG_FD_113533 | JGI IMG/M metagenome (GOLD analysis project Ga0164296, IMG submission 113533) | Dystrophic lake water microbial communities from Trout Bog Lake, Wisconsin, USA - GEODES057 metaG | ecosystem: Environmental > Aquatic > Freshwater > Lake | place: USA: Trout Bog Lake...
GCCATGGCGCGCCGATGCGGCGGGCAGATCATGCCGCCGCCTCGTCCGCCGGGGTGTGCCAGATTACCGTGGCGGGATAGGCGGCGCGCGGGCAATCGCGATGGTCGCGGGCAAAGAAGGCGCGGGGGCCGACGATCCGCCGCCACAGCAGGCGCAGCATGCGCAAGCCCTGGCTGGTCAGCCGCGCGTTCGACACCTGATCATCCTCGCGCCACGAAATCGGGAAAAAGCTGACTTTGTGCCCGCGCCAGACCAGCCCGAGGATCAGGTAATAATTGAAGGTCAGATCGTCGGCATAGCCAAGGTGCCAGCCATCGTCGAAGATCGCGGTGCGGAACAGATTGAGCCCCGAGCCGAGATCGTAAAGCCGGTGGCCGCTGACCACCGAAAAGATCAGGTTGAACACCCGGTTGGCCCAGGTGCGCAGGCGCGAATAGCCCTGCAGGCGGGCGCCGGGCTGAAACCGTGCGCCGAGCAGCGCATCGCAGAGCACGTGTTCGCCCGCGCTCAGATGCGGCACGATGTCGGACAGCGCGCCCTGATCATCGCCGTGGAGCACGATCACGTAATCAAACCCGTGATCGCGGGCGAACCCGAAGGCGACTTTGTGCGAGCCGCCCAGACCATAGTTTTCGTCGTTGCGCAGCAGCCAGGCCTGGCCAAAACGGGCGCGATCGAGCGCGGCCTGCGCCACTGCCACGGTATCATCGCGCGAGCGATTGTCGATCAGCAGCACCGCCAGATCGTGTCCGGCGGCGGCGACGCGTTCAATCTGCGCCACCACCCGGCCGATCTGCGCGGCGCAGTTGTACATCGGCACGAACACCAGAAGGCGGATCGGTGTCACGGGGCGCGGCGCGGGGGGAGAGGTGGTGACCATTGATCACGGTCATCGCGCAAAAATTTAAAAGGATGGTTAACGGGGTTACAACAAGCTTGGCAATCGTACTGATGGCCAGATTAACCGGCAGATGCAGCGGCAGCAGCGCCAGTCCGCCGGTCAGCCACGGTTGCACCAGCGGCGCGCGCAGCACGCTGCCGACCGCATCGATCAGCGCCGAGGCGAGCACGATCGCCACCGCGCTCCAGCCGATATACAGACCCGTGGCCACCGGCAGCGCGGTGCGCCCGTCGCGAAACACCGCCAGCCGCGATCCGACAAACACGGTGCCCATGCCCACCGCCGCGCCGGCCAGATTGGCCTCGAACAGCCGCAGATGGCACGCCGCGAGCGTGGTATACGTGACAAAGTCGCAGACAAAGCCGACCCCGGACAGCAGCGCAAAGGCGCCAAAGCGGCGGCGGAAATGATCGAGCCAGGCGCGCAAGATCAGCACAGCGCGCGCACCTTGCAATCCTTGCGCGCCCACAAGTCCCAGAACCCGCGATGGCCGACCGGCACGAAATCGCGCTGCACGGTATCGCCATAGATCGACCACATGATCGCCGGGGTATCGAGCGGCAGGAAATCGTGCGGGATCAGCACATAGTCGACAGGATCGAGCAGGGCGTGCGGATCGGGGCGATGCGCGGCGTTGAACGTGCGGGTGGGGTCCCACCAGGCGACTTCATGGCGCACCGGGGGTTGATCGAGCAGCAGCGGCACCGGGTTCGACCAGGTGAACGGCAACACCACGGCATCGTGGCGGTTGCCCAGATGCGGTTGCAGCAATTGCACGGCATCGTCCCACGAGCGGAAGATCTGCACGTCGGTAATCGGGATCGGCACGTTGTCGGGGATGATCGCGGCGGTATAGCGCGTGCCGATGCGCATGTCGGGCACGTGGGTGCGCGCCAGCCAGCGGGTGGCAGACCCGGTTTCCACCGGCGCCGTGAGCGACTGGCGCAGCGCGGCCATGTCGGCGGCCATCGGCGCGGCAAAGCCGATCACCACCACCAGCCCGAGCAGGCCGGGAAAGCGGAACGGCCCGGCCATCCGCGCGCGGGTGCCGAACCAGGCCAGCAGCAGCGCGATCGGCAGCAGCGGGTTTTCGGGTTCGGGGTGGTTTTGCAGGCTGATCGCCAGCCCGGCAAACGCGGTCAGCCAGCCGGCCCAGACCCCGCCATTGCGCCAATCGATCAGCCGGTCGGGCCGTGCGGCGGCGAGCAGCCCGAGCATCCCGGCAAAGGCGAGGCCCGGCAGCCCCTGGCGCAGCAGGAACCGCGCGGCATCGTGGCGGGTGGCATCGGGCAGCACCACCACTGCGGTGTGCATATCGGCAAAATAGCCCGGCAAATCACCGGTCAGCAGCCCGATCGCGGCAATCGCGCCGAGCGCCAAGGCCCAGGTCAGCGCGCCGAAGCGCCAGCCGGCCAGCCCGCGCACGGTGATCAGCGCGAGCACGACAAAGCCCAGCGCGGCGACGGCATAGGTGACTTTGATATAGAACAGCGCGGTGATCAGCGCGGCGGTAATCACCGCGTCGCGGCGATCGTGGCGGCGGTCGGGCCCCGGCAGCAGCGTGATCAGCGCGACCACCGCGATCAGCGCCCAACTGTGGCGGTTGTAGCTGGCGTTGTTCGACACGTGGGCATAGCTTTCGCCGATCTGGCGCGGCGAGAGCGCCAGCATGCCGATCGCAAACGCCGCCAGCCCGGCCAGCCAGCGCGGCAGGCGCGGCAGCGCGACCAGCAAGGTGAGCCCGGCGGCGACCAGCGCGACGATCAGATTGGCCTCGATCATCGTGCGCGCGGTGATCGGCAGCAGGTAGGATGGCAGCGCGTTGATCCAGTACCAGCCGCTGCCGACCGGGGTCATGAAATCGCGATGCGGCCATTGCCCGGCGCGCAGATGCAGCACGCCTTCCATCGGGATGAACAGATCCTGCGACCACTGGCTGAAAAACACCCCCGGCACGATCAGCAGCAGCCCGACCGCGATCAGGGCGCCGATCGCCACCACCACCACGGCCGCATCGGATCGGAAAAAGCGCGGCAATATCATCAGCGGGTCCTGTCTGGCCAAGCGGTCATCGAGGGGGCGGTACCACGGCAGGCGTAAACAGGGCGTTAGCCATGTTGCCCTTGCCAAACCCGCGCCACTGCGCCAGCGCGGCGGGCATGACACACGGTTTGGACAAGGCGCCGATCTGGCGCCATCGCGCGGTGGCGGTGCTGGCGGTAACGTTTTGTGCATTGCTGGTTTCGGCCGGGGTGCGCTCGGCGCCGTCGGTGCTGATGGTGCCGCTGGGGCTGCATTTCGGGTGGGACCGCGCGACGATTTCGGCCACTTCGGCGGTGGGGATCGTGCTCTATGGGCTGGTCGGGCCGTTTGCGGCGGCGCTGATGATGACGCTGGGGATACGCCGCACGATGGCTGGCGGGCTCTTGCTGATGGGGCTGGCGACGCTGGCCAGCCAGTGGATGACCGCAAGCTGGCATTACCTGCTGACCTGGGGTGTGCTGTCCGGGCTGGGCAGCGGGGCGGTGGCCAGCGTGCTGGGGGCGGCGGTGGTGGCGCGCTGGTTTGCCAGTCGGCAGGGGCTGGCGATGGGGCTGCTGTCGGCCAGCACCGCGACCGGATCGCTGATCTTTTTGCCGGTGCTGGCGTGGTTTACCAGCAGCGGCGCGTGGCTGCCGGTGGTGCGCGTGGTGGGCACCGCCTGTCTGGTGCTGGTACCGGTGGTATGGTGGCTGGTGCCCGAACACCCTGCCGATGTGGCATCGCCGCGCTTTGGCGAGGAGGTGGTGACCCCTGCCCCGGCGGCGCTGGCGCCGCGCGCGGCGTTGGGGCTGGCATTTGCCGCGCTGGCGCGGGCGGTGCGGGTGCCGATGTTCTGGCTGCTGTTCGGGACGTTTTTCGTCTGCGGGCTGACCACCAATGGGCTGGTCGGCACGCATCTGATCGCCTTTTGCGGCGATCACGGGATTGCCCCGCTGGCGGCGGCCGGGCTGCTGTCGACAATGGGGCTGTTCGATCTGGTCGGGACCACCGCATCGGGCTGGTTGACCGACCGGTATGATCCGCGCCGGTTGCTGGTTGCCTATTACGGTTTGCGCGGGGCATCGCTCGTGGTCTTGCCGTTCTGCCAATTCGGCGCGGGCAATCTGGCGCTGTTTGCGGTGTTTTACGGGCTGGACTGGATCGCCACGGTGCCGCCGACGGTGGCGCTGGCGACGCGCACGTTTGGCGCGCGCGAGGCGCCGGTGATCTTTGGCTGGGTCAATGTCGGGCACCAGATCGGCGCGGCCACCGCTGCCTTTGCCGCCGGCTGGGTGCGGCAGGCCTGGGGCAGTTATGATCTGGCGTTTGTCGTTGCCGGGCTGTTCGGGGTGGCGGCAGCGGCGGTGCTGACCACGCAAGTCGTGCTGCGCCCGCGCTGGCATGGCCAACCGGCCTGACGCGGCGCCGGAATGCAGGTGTTTGTGACATGCCCGTCAGGTGCTTTGACGTCGGCGCGCGATGCCCGTACTCCGGCACCAAAGCGATGAACCGATGGGGAAATCCGTGCCGAACCTGACCAAGACCCTGACCAGTGTGCTGACGCTTGCTCTCGCCGGCACGGCCAGCGCCGCCCCGGCCGATTACAGCGTGGTGGACCGCATTGCCGGCGCCGATGGCGGCTGGGACTATGCCTCGGTCGACCCGGCGCTGGGCCGGCTCTATGTCGCGCGGGCCGATGCGGTGATGGCGGTCGATCTGGCCACCGGCAAAGTGACGCAGCGGCTGGCGCCGGCGCAAAAGGCCCATTCGATCGTGCCGATCAACCATGGCACCACGCTGGTGGAAACCGATGGCACCAGCGGCACGGTGCGCTTTATCGATGCCGCCACCGGCGCGCAGATCGCGCAAGTGGCCACCGGCAAAAAGCCCGACGCAGCGTTTCTCGATGCCGCGACCGGGATGATCGTGGTGATGAACCCGGGCAGCAATGCGGTGGTGCTGGTCGATCCCGCCAGCCATGCGGTGGTGCGCTCGATCACCGTGCCGGGCGGGCTGGAAGAAGGCGGCGGCGATGGCCATGGCCATGCCTTTGTCAATCTGGAACAGGCCAATCAGCTGGCCGAAGTCGATCTCAACGCCGGCACGCTGGTGCGCACGATCCCGCTGACCGGGTGCGACGGGCCGACCGGGCTGGCGGTGGTGGCGCATGGCACCCGCGTGCTGTCAGCTTGCGCCAACGGGGTGATGACCGTGGTCGATCCGGCGGCGGGCAAAGTGGTGCAGTCGCTGCCGGTGGGCAAAGGGCCCGATGCGCTGATGGCCGACGAAGCGCGCGGGCTGGCGTTTGTGCCGGCGGGCCAGGCTGCGACGCTGACCGCGATTTCGCTGGCCGATCCGGCGCATTACGCGGTGGTGGCAACGATCCCCACCCAGCGCAGCGCGCGCACCGGGGCGCTCGATCCGCGCACCGGGCGGATTTACCTGCCCGCCGCAACGATGATCCCCGGCGCCCCCGGCACCAAGGCAACCGCCCAGCCGGGCAGCTTTGTCGTGCTGGTGGTCGCGCCGAAGGGCTAGATAAGCTCTGATCAAGCTGTTTTGTTACCCTGCCATCATGAGTGGCGTTTTAAGCCCCTCCCCTCAGGGGAGGGGTGTATGCGCTTGAAATGGCGTGAATTGTCTCGAGCTTCGAACACCCCCACCCAACCCTCCCCCTGAGGGGGAGGGCTCTATGGGCGGTTGATTGGTCCCGTCGGATTGTGCCGCGCCACTTGTTCGCAAGGTTCCCCGGGCGCCGATCAAGGGTGCGCGCGTTCGGCTGGACACCGGCCGGGCGCATCGCCTATGTGATCACACATGGGGGCCGATCCACAGACATCGCTGACGGCATTTCTGGCCGCACATCCGCAAGTCGATCGCGTGGAAGCGTTCGTGTTCGACATGGCCGGGGCGGCCAAGGGCAAATGGCTGGCGCGCGACAAGGCCTTGACGCTCGATGCCAAGGGGCTGCCGATCCCGTTGTCGGTGTTTGCCCAGGATGCCTGGGGCTGCGACGTGATGGAGGCCGGGCTGGCGTTTGGCACAGGCGATCCCGACGGGCTGGGCCATCCGGTGGCGGGGCGGTTTGCGCTGGTGCCCTGGCTGGACGGACAGGTGGCGCAGGCGCTGCTCGATCTGCGCGGGCCCGGCGGGGTGGCGGCGGCGGCCGATCCGCGCGGGGCGCTGGCGGCGATCGTGGCGCGGCTGGCGGCGCGCGGGCTGACCCCGGTGGTGGCGGTCGAGCTGGAATTCTATCTCTATCGGCTGGACAACGGCGTGCCGGTGCCGCCCGACGGCGCGGGTGCGGCGCAGTGGCGGCGCAACGACACGCTGTCGACTTCGGCGCTGGCGGCGTATCAGCCGCTGATCGACGAGATTCTGCGCGCGGCGCATGCGATCGGCATTCCCGCCGACGGGCTGATCAGCGAGGCCGGGCCGGGGCAGTTTGAAATCAATCTGCTGCACCGCGCCGATGCCGTGGCGATGGCTGATGATGCGATGCTGATGCGCCGCATCGTGCGCGGACTGGCGGCGCGGCACGGGCTTGGCGCGACTTTCATGGCCAAACCTTATGGCGAGGCTTCGGGCAGCGGCATGCATATCCATGCCAGCCTGAACGATGCCAAGGGGGCCAATGCGATGGCCGATGCGGCGACCGGCGCGCCCTCGGCGGTGCTGCATCATGCGTTGGCCGGGCTGATCGCGGCGATGCCCGATTGCATGCTGGCCTTTGCGCCCAATGCCAATTCGTTTCGCCGGTTCCGCCCCGATGCCCATGCGCCGGTATCGGCCGGATGGGGCCATGATGACCGGTCGGCGGCGATCCGGGTGATCGATGGTGCGGCCAATGGGCTGGGTGCCGGGGCAACGCGGATCGAACACCGCATTTCCGGCGCCGATGCCAATGCCTATCTGGCGATCGGGGCGATGCTCGGGGCGATGGAACAAGGGCTGGCCAGCGGCGCGCTGCCGCCGCCGCCGCAAAGCCCGCGCGATCCTGCCGCCGGGGCGGCGCTGCCGGTGGAATGGGGCGCGGCGATCGACCGCTTTGCCGCATCGCCGCTGACCGCCGCGCTGTTTGGCGAACGGCTGCGCGACATCTTTGTTGCGTGCAAGCGCGCCGACCGCGCGATGTTCATGTCCCATATCGATCGCTTTGAGTACGATACCTATCTCAACCTGCTGTGAATCACCTGAAACGGAGTACCCGGACCATGAAACTGCCCGTCTTTGCCGCCCCTGCCCTTGCCGCTGCCCTGCTGGTTCCGGTTGCGGCACAGGCCCAGGATGCTGCTGCCGGCAAGGCGGTGTTTACCCAATGCACCGCGTGCCATGCCTACAAGCCCGGCGCGGTCGGCATTGCGGCGCCCAATCTTTATGGCGTGGTCGGGCGCAAGGCGGCCTCGACTGCGTTTGCCTATTCGGCGGCGCTCAAGGCATCGAAGCTGACCTGGGACCCGGCGACGCTCAACACTTTTCTGAAGGCGCCGGGCAAGCTGGTGCCGGGCACGCGGATGGTGATCGCGATCAGCAATGACACCCAGCGCGCCAACCTGATCGCCTATCTCGCCACGCTGAAATAATGGCCGCGCCCGGTCTGCCGCCGTTTGCCGCGCTGCGCGCGTTTGAAGCGGTGGGCCGGCTGGGCGGGGTCCGCCGCGCCGCGCAGGACCTGGGCATCGACCATACCGTGGTCAGCCGTCATTTGCGCACGCTGGAACACTGGCTGGGGCTGCCGCTGATCGAACGCGGCGGCGGCGCCTTGCGGCTGACTGCGGCGGGCAGCGCCTATCACGCGCGGATCGCCAGCGCGCTGCACGAACTGGGCGAAGCGACGCGCGAGGCGATGGCCAGCCCGCCGACGCGGCCCTTGCAGGTCTGGGCGGTGCCGGGGTTTGCCGCGCAGTGGCTGGCCGATCGGTTGACCGCCTATGAAACCCTGCCCGGCGGCGCCACGGTCGAATTGCGGCCGACCGATCGCTGCGCCGATCTGGCCCGCTTCGAAGCCGATGCCGATATCCGTTATTATGGCGATGACTGGGCGCCGCAGCCGGGCGGCGCCGGGCTGATGGTGGCCGAATTGGCGCGGCCGCCGCTGATGATCGTGGCTAGCCCCGCGCTGGCCGCCACGCTGCGGCTGAGCGGACCGGCCGATCTGATGATGGCGCCGCTGCTGCACGAAGAACATCACGAACAATGGCGCGCCTGGCTGGCGCGCAACGGGGTATCCGCCGGGCCGTTGCAGGGGCCGTTGCTGTGGCATGCCCATCTGGCGCTGGCGGCGGCGCGCGCCGGGCGCGGGCTGGCGCTGGCCAACCGGTTTCTGGTCGCGCAGGATCTGGCGGCGGGCACGCTGGTGCGCGTGGCGGTACCGGGCACGCGCGAGGTCGCGGTGGGCGCTTATGCATTTGTTGCGCGCGCCGAGCGGTGGACGAGCGCGCCGATTGCGCAGTTGCGCAAATATTTGCAACAATCTGCTGCCGATCAGGGTGCAGTGCACAATTAGGTTTGCAATCGCTGCCCCTTGCCCTTATGGGCACGCGCCATGTCCACCCGCTCGATCATTACCATTACGCCCAAACCGGCCGCCGTTGCGCGGTTGGGACGGGTGGCGTGTACGATCTGATCGACGCCGACCGGACACCAACCCCGCACACGGACAGGCGGGGTTTTCCAACCAGACCCACCCCGCGCTGATCCCCTGATCATCAGGAGATAGACGCATGATTGCCAAATTTGCCCCCGGCCAGCGGCTGAATGTCGGGATTGTCGGCGCGACCGGGCTGGTCGGCTCGATGATTCGCGAAATCCTTGCCGAGCGCGATTTTCCGATCGCCCACTTGCGCCTGTTTGCCTCGGCGCGTTCGGCGGGCAAAGTGGTTGACGGTGTGGTGGTCGAAGACGCCGAAACCGCCGATTTTGCCGGGCTCGATCTGGTGCTGTTTTCGGCCGGCGGCTCAACCTCAAAGGCGCTGGCACCGCGCGCGGCGGCGGCCGGAGCGATCGTGATCGACAATTCTTCGGCCTGGCGCGCCGATCCTGAGGTGCCGCTGGTGGTCGCCGAAGTGAACCCGCAGGCGCTGAGCGATTTGCCGCGCGGGATCATCGCCAACCCCAATTGCACGACGATGGCGGCGATGCCGGTGCTGCACCCGCTGCACGATGAAGCCGGGCTGAAGCGACTGGTGGTCTCGACTTATCAGGCGGTGTCGGGCGGCGGACTGGAAGGGATCGACGTGCTGGCGCGGCAATTGGCGCATGTCGGGGATGGTGCGCGCACTTTGGCGACCGGCGGCCACGAACTGCTGCCGCCGGCGGAAAAGTGGGCGGTGCCGATGGCGCACAATGTCGTCCCGCTCAATTATGTGCTGGGCGAAGATGGCTATACCGAGGAAGAGTTGAAGCTGCGCGACGAAAGCCGCAAGATCCTGGGCATTGCCGATCTGCCGGTATCGGGCACTTGCGTGCGGGTGCCGGTGTTCACCGGCCATGCGCTGTCGATCAATGCCGAATTCGACCGGCCGATCAGCCCCGAACGCGCGCTCGAACTGCTCGGCGCCGCGCCCGGCGTGGTGGTGACCACGGTGCCCAACCCGCTCGAGGCGACGGGCCAAGACCCGGTGTTTGTCGGCCGGGTGCGCGCCGATCCGACCGTGGCGCACGGGCTGGCGCTGTTTGTCGTGGGCGACAACTTGCGCAAGGGCGCCGCGCTCAACGCGGTGCAGATCGCCGAAGTGCTGCTGGGCTGACGCCGGGCAAAGGCCGGCCGGGGGATCAGGTGTCGCCCGGCCGGCAAGCCCCGACGCGGTGGCCGCTGACCGACAAGTGCATGTTCAGCCGGGCGCCATCGTCATGCCCGTCGAGCGCGAGGTTCATCGCATAGCTGTCGGCGGTGTAGGTGCCGGTCATCGTCATCGTGGAGGTATCGCCGCGATCGCCGCAGTGCATCGTGCCGGCCAGTTTGCCGCCGGCCATCGAGAACTGGCGATAAGTGCAGTTGTCTTCGCCTTTGGCGAGGAACCGGCGTTCGGGATGCGCGGCCTGATCCGGGGTCAGGCAGGTGCGGTCGGTGTGCATCGAAAACCCGCCCTGCCCGGTTTTGAGTTGCGCCGACAAAGCGCCGTTGAGCCCTTCGATCGCGAGATCCGCCGTCTTGACTTCGGTGACCCAGGCGCCGGGGGTGAACTGCGGGGTGCTGTCGGCGAGCTGTGATGCGGGGGATGCGGTGGGCGCGGTGCTGGCGGTGTCGTGGTGATGGCAGCCGGTCAGCAGGATCAGCGCGATTGTTGCCCCTGGATTCAGCCGTGCCATGAACCTTTTCCTCTCTTGCTTTGACGGATTCGCGTGATCAGATATCTATCTGATTTATAACAATTCCGCTCATCCTGAGCCTGTCGAAGGATGCGCGCTGCCGCCTGCCCCGCGCACCAAAAAATCACGCTTACTCGACTGTCTGCGCGCATCCTTCGACGGGCTCAGGATGAGCGGATGGGGGTCTTGTTGGTGTTTCCTGATTTCACGTTGGCCTGCTCATCCGCAGCCTAACACAGTTGGCGCGGGCGGCCATGGGGGAATCGCGGTCGTGGTCCATTGCGGTTCCCGACTTGTTCCACCATAGAAGGGGGCATGGCCGAACTCGTTATCCGCAGGGGTCTTGCCGAACCCGATACCCAGGGCACATTCGTGCCGCACAAGCCGCAGCGGCCGGAAAAGGCCGAGGGTGGGCGTGCGTTTCGGGTGGTGTCGGACTATCAGCCGGCCGGGGATCAGCCGACTGCGATTGCCGATCTGGTCGCCGCCGCTCAGGAAGGCGAGCGCACGCAAGTGCTGCTGGGGGTGACCGGGTCGGGCAAGACCTTCACGATGGCCAAAGTGATCGAGCAGTTGCAGCGCCCGGCCCTGATCCTGGCGCCCAACAAGATCCTTGCCGCGCAGCTCTATGGCGAATTCAAAAGCTTTTTCCCCGACAACGCGGTGGAATATTTCGTTTCCTACTACGACTATTACCAGCCCGAGGCCTATGTCCCGCGCTCTGACACTTATATCGAAAAAGAAAGCAGCGTGAACGAGGCGATCGACCGCATGCGCCATTCGGCGACGCGGTCGCTGCTCGAACGCGATGACGTGATCATCGTCGCCTCGGTATCGTGCATTTACGGCATCGGGTCGGTCGAGACCTATTCGGCGATGATCTTTGACCTGAAACAGGGTGACAGCGTCGACAACCGCGAGATCGTGCGCAAGCTGGTGGCCTTGCAGTACAAGCGCAATGATCATGCCTTTGCCCGCGGCACTTTTCGCGTGCGCGGCGACAATCTGGAAATTTTCCCGTCGCATTATGAAGATACCGCGTGGCGGGTGTCGTTCTTTGGCGACGAGATCGAGGCGATCAACGAATTTGATCCGCTGACCGGCAAGGCCGGGGCGCGGCTCGACAAAGTGCGGGTCTATGCCAATTCGCACTATGTGACGCCGGGGCCGACGATGCAGCAGGCGATGGCGGCGATCCGCTTTGAACTGACCGAGCGGTTGAAGGAGCTGGAGGCTGAAGGCAAATTGCTCGAGGCGCAGCGGCTGGAGCAGCGGACCAATTTTGATCTGGAAATGATCGCGGCGACCGGATCGTGCGCGGGGATCGAAAACTACAGCCGGTTTCTGACCGGCCGCTTGCCGGGCGAGCCGCCGCCGACGCTGTTTGAATATCTGCCCGAAAACGCGCTGCTGTTTATCGATGAAAGCCACCAGACCGTGCCGCAAGTCGGCGCGATGGCGCGCGGCGACCACCGCCGCAAGCTGACGCTGGCCGAATATGGCTTTCGCCTGCCCAGTTGCATCGACAACCGGCCGCTGCGGTTCAACGAATGGGATGCGATGCGCCCGCAGACGGTGGCGGTATCGGCCACCCCGGGCAGCTGGGAAATCGAACAGGCCGGCGGGGTGTTTGCCGAACAGGTGATCCGCCCGACCGGGCTGATCGACCCGCCGGTGCTGATCCGCCCGGTCGAGGACCAGGTGCAGGACTGCATCAACGAATGCCGCGAGGTCGCTGCGCAAGGCTATCGCACGCTGGTGACCACGCTGACCAAGCGGATGGCCGAAGATCTGACCGAATTCATGCACGAGGCGGGGCTGCGCGTGCGCTACATGCATTCGGATGTCGAAACGCTCGAACGCATCGAACTGATCCGCGATTTGCGGCTGGGGGTTTATGACGTGCTGGTCGGGATCAACCTGCTGCGCGAAGGGCTGGACATTCCCGAATGCGGGCTGGTGTGCATCATGGATGCCGACAAGGAAGGGTTTTTGCGTAGCGAAACCAGCCTGATCCAGACGATCGGCCGCGCCGCGCGCAATGTTGACGGGCGGGTGATCCTCTATGCCGACCGCATGACCGGATCGATGGAGCGCGCGATCGCCGAAACCGACCGCCGCCGCGCCAAGCAGCAGGCCTACAACGAGGCCAACGGGATCACCCCGGCGACGATCCGGCGCGGCATTGCCGATATCATCGCCGATACCGCCAGCCGCGACAGCGTGGTGGTCGATATCGAGGATGATGCGCGCAACCATCTGGTCGGGCACAATCTGCGCGGCTATATCGAGGATCTGGAAAAGCGCATGCGCGCCGCTGCGGCCGATCTGGAATTCGAAGAGGCCGGGCGGCTGCGCGACGAAATCCGCCGGCTTGAAGCGACCGAACTGGGCCTGCCCGAGGCGGAACACCGCGCGCCGATCGTCGGCCGCAGCAACGAGGGCAAGCCGGGGACGCGCAAGACGCGCTATGGCAAGACCCAACGCAAATGGGGCAAATGAAGGATTGCCGGTGATTGGTTTTGAAGGGGTTCGGGTGATCCGCGTGGGGTTTGGTGAGATGGCGCGATGGGCACCCTTGCTGTTGCTCGCGGCCTGTTCGCAGCCGGTGCCGCAGGCAAGCGATGCGCCGATCGATCCGGCGCGGGTCGCCTTGCCGGCGCCCGATCCCACCCCGGGCAATGCCGATGGCAAGGCGCAGTGGTCGATGGCCGGTGATACCGCGCAGTTCGGCGCGCCGGGTGCCGAGCCGCTGCTGACGATCGCCTGTCGCGATGCCATGCTGGTGATCACCCGGCCGATCCCCGCCGAAGTGGGCGCCGGTGCGCTGTTTGCAGTCGAAGGGCCGCGCCGGATCGTGCGCATTGCGGTTGATGCCACCGCGCTGCCCGGGCGGCGCGGCTATGTCTGGCAGGGGCGGATCGATGGCCGCGACAAGGATACCGACGTGTTTGAAGGGGCGTTTACCGGCACGCTGCCCGGCGGGGGGTTGATCAAGGTGACCGGGGGGGATGCGGTTCGCTCGGTGGTGGAGCGTTGTCGGAAGTAATGGGCGGAGTGATCGGGGGGGTTATAAGCTACTGTCCGTCCAACCTGCGGAACTGCCCTTGCTTTTGTTCGGCGTGTGGGACGGGCGTCAGCGCGCATCCTTCGACAGGCTCAGGATGAGCGGCAGTATAGTGTTGATATATAATAAAAAAGGGAGGCACTGCGGATGCAGTGCCTCCCTTTTTTTCATGCCGGGTGGTTCAGACGAATTTGAGCGCCTTGACCTGGCGCACGCCGGTCAGCGCGCGGGCTTTGGCGAGGACGTCGGCGCTGACCGGGCTGTCGACCGACAGCAGCAGCACGGCTTCGCCACCGGCTTCGCGGCGGCCGAGGTGGAAGGTGCCGATGTTGATCGCTTCGGTGCCCAGCAGCGTGCCGATCGAGCCGATGAAGCCCGGCGCGTCGGAATTGACGATATAGAGCATGTCGCCGTCGAGATCGGCCTCGATCGCAATGCCGAAAATTTCGACGAGGCGCGGCTGGCCGTTGCCGAACAGCGTGCCCGCGACCTGCCGCTCGCCGGCGGCGGTATCGACCGTGACGCGGACCAGCGTGCGGTATTCGCCTTCGCGATCGTGGCGCACTTCGCGCACGTCGAGCCCGCGTTCCTTGGCGAGGAACGGCGCGTTGACCATGTTTACGGTCTGCGAATATTCGCGCATCAGCCCGGCCAGCACCGCAGCGGTGATCGGTTTCTGGTTCAATTGCGCGGCGGCGCCTTCGACCTCGATCGCGATCTTGCGCACTTCATCGCCGACCAGTTGGCCGACCAGCGAGCCGAGCTTTTCGGCCAGCGCCATATAGGGGCGCAGCTTGGGCGCTTCTTCGGCGGAGAGCGAGGGCATGTTGAGCGCATTGGTCACGCCGCCGGTGGTCAGGAATTCGCCCATCTGTTCGGCGACCTGCAGCGCGACATTGACTTGCGCTTCGGTGGTCGAGGCGCCCAGATGCGGGGTGCAGATGAAATTGGGGGTGCCGAACAGCGGGCTGGCCTTGGCCGGCTCGGTTTCGAACACATCGAGCGCGGCGCCGGCGATATGGCCCGAATCGAGCAGGTCTTTCAGCGCGGCTTCGTCGATCAGCCCGCCGCGCGCGCAATTGACGATGCGCACGCCGGGTTTGGTCTTGGCGAGGTTTTCGCGGCTGAGGATATTGCGCGTTTCCGAGGTGAGCGGGGTGTGCAGCGTGATGAAATCGGCGCGCGCCAGCAGCGTGTCGAGATCGGCCTTTTCAACGCCGAGTTCGACCGCGCGTTCGGGGGTGAGGAACGGGTCATAGGCGACCACTTTCATGCGCAGCCCGAGCGCGCGGCTGGCGACGATCGCGCCGATATTGCCCGCGCCGATCAGGCCGAGCGTCTTGCCGGTGACTTCGACGCCCATGAAGCGGTTCTTTTCCCACTTGCCGGCCTGGGTCGAGGCATCCGCCTCGGGCAACTGGCGTGCCAGCGCAAAGATCAGCGCGATGGCGTGTTCGGCGGTGGTGATCGAATTGCCGAACGGGGTGTTCATCACCACCACGCCGCGTGCCGAGGCATAAGGGATATCGACATTGTCGACGCCGATGCCGGCGCGGCCGATCACTTTGAGATTGGTCGCGGCATCGAGGATCGCCTTGGTCACTTTGGTCGACGAGCGGATCGCCAGACCATCGTACTGGCCGATGATCGCGATCAGTTCTTCGGGCGTCTTGCCGGTGATCACGTCAACATCGCAGCCTTTGTCGCGGAAAATGCGTTCGGCGTTGGGGTCCATCTTGTCGGAAATGAGCACTTTGGGCTTGGTCATCGGACATGGCTTTCGTGAAAGATCGGGAGAGTGTGGCCGGGCGGCGGGCGCACGGGGGCACCCGCGACGCCGCGACGGCAGAATTGATCAGGCGGTCAGTTGCGCCCAGGCCCAATCGAGCCAGGGGCCGAGCGCGACAATGTCGGCGGTGTCGACGGTCGCGCCGCACCAGATGCGCAGGCCCGGCGGGGCATCGCGATAGCCGGCGATGTCATAGGCGGCGCCTTCCTTTTCCAGCAGGCCGGCAAAGGCCTTGATGAAGTCAGCATCGGCGCCCTTGACCGTCAGGCACACCGAGGTGCGCGAGCGGGTGCCGCTGTCCACCGCGAGGTGGCCCAGCCAGTCGCGTTCGGCGACGATCTTGTCGAGCGCATGGGCATTGGCGGTGCAGCGGGCCTGCAAGGCCGGCAGGCCGCCGATCGATTTGGCCCATTCGAGCGCGAAAATCGCGTCTTCGACCGCCAGCATCGACGGGGTGTTGATGGTTTCGCCCTTGAACACGCCTTCGGCCAGTTTGCCCTTGGACATCAGGCGGAACACTTTGGGCAGCGGCCAGGCCGGGGTGTAGGTTTCCAGCCGTTCGACCGCGCGGGGGCCGAGGATGATGACGCCGTGGCCGCCTTCGCCGCCGAGCACTTTCTGCCACGAAAAGGTGGCGACATCGATCTTGGCCCAGGGGATGTCATAGGCAAATGCCGCGCTGGTCGCGTCGGCAAAGCTGAGCCCCTGGCGATCATCGGGGATCCATTCGCCATCGGGGACGCGCACGCCCGAGGTGGTGCCGTTCCAGGTGAACAGCACGTCGGTGGTCCAGTCGACCGTGTCGAGATCGGGCAAGTGGCCGTAATCGGCGCGCATCACCGTCGGTTCGAGCAGCAATTGCTTGACCGCGTCGGTAACCCAGCCTTCGCCGAAGCTTTCCCACGCCAGCGTGGTGACCGGCCGGGCGCCGAGCATCGTCCACATCGCCATTTCGAAGGCGCCGGTATCCGACCCCGGGACAATGCCGATGCGGTGCGTATCGGGCAGGCCGAGCACTTCGCGCATCAGGTCGATCGCCAGCGCGAGACGCGCCTTGCCGATCTTGGCACGGTGCGAGCGGCCGAGCGAGGCGGTGGCCAGTTTGTCGGGGGAATATCCGGGCGGCTTGGCGCAGGGACCGGACGAAAAAAACGGACGCGCCGGCTTGGCGGCGGGACGGGTATCAGTCAATGTAGTCTCTCCTTGCAGAGAGCACGCGCGGCGTTGGGACCGCGTGGCCCGGCGCCGCTCATAAGCAAAGATTATGACCTGTCAATTGCCGCGCTGAAATTATTGCGGGCAAGCGCAGTCAGGTGACCACCGAGCGGCGACCGATCGGGTGCTGGCGTTCGAGTTCAATCCGCTTGGCAATCAACTGGTTGAACACGGTTGGCTGGGCGGCAAAGGCGGCCGGGGTCATGCCGGTGAAATGCTTCATTTCGCGGATCAGGTGCGACTGGTCAAAATAGCCTTCGGCCAGAATCAGGTCGAGATCAGCGTCGGCGTGGGTAATCGCGATGGCGGTGCGCAAGGCGCGGTATTTGCGCGCGAGCAGCTTGGGCGGGGAGCCGAAATAGCGTTTGCAGCGCCGTTCGACCTGGGCCAGCGACAGCCCGGTGCGCGCCAGCAGGTCATCGAGATCGGGCGCCACGCTGTCGGCCAGCCAGGCGTTGACGTGATGGACAAAGCCGTCAAACGGCCGCGCCGCCGCGGTGATCAGATCGGTCAGCAGGCTTTCGAGCACGGCGACCCGGGCATCGAGATCGGGCGCCAGGCGCAGGCTGTCGCGCGCGGCGACCACGCGCGGGCCGAACAGATCGGCCGCATCGAACAGGCGATTGGCTGCGGCTGAGGCCTCCATCGGCACCAGCGCGGCCCAGCCGGCGGGCATCAGGCCCATCCCGACCACTTCGACCGGGCCCGATCCGGTCAATCGGGTAGTGCCGGTGGTCGGACCCTGCAACACGATCGGCGGGATCGCCTGCACGGTGCCGTCGACAAAGTGGCACTGCCCGTGATCGCCGGCGAGGATGAAGCGCAACTGCGCGAATTCGGCGCGGTTGATCTCGTCCAAGCGATCGCCGTCGTGGCGGAAGTGATAGAAGAAGGACACCTGATCGGCGAGCCCTGCCGCGGGTTGGCGATAGTCCATCGTGGCGTCTGGCATCGGTGCGGCCCGGTTTGCGGATAATGGGGCGATCATGCCGATCCGGCGTTACGGGACAAGTGACAATCGTAGTGAACGGGGCGGTTGCCAACTGAAACAAGACACCGATTCTTTGCGGCCTGCGCAAATTTCGGCGAAACCGCAATTTGCGCAAACGATGCTCAGACGGCGTTGGCGCGGGCGATTGCCCCGAGTACATGCGCGCTTGGCTTGGGGGTGCGGGCGAAGGTGGTGCGGTCGAGGCTGCACAGGCCAAAGCGGATGCCGTAGCCGAAACCCCATTCGAAATTGTCGATCAGGCTCCAGTGCAGATAGCCGAGCACCGGCACGCCGTCGTCGATCGCGCGTTTGACCTCGCGCAGCGCGGCGGGGATCAGATTGGCGCGGATGTCGTCGTGATCGGTGCCGACGCCGTGTTCGGTGACCATGACCGGGCGGCCGGTGGCGGCATGGGCATAGCGCACCACCCCGGCGAGCGAGGGCGGCCAGACTTCCGATCCCATCGTGTTGGTGACCGCGTCGGCCGGCGGCGGCAGGCGTCCGGTATCGTTCCACACCGCGCGTTCGTAATTCTGCACGCCGATGAAATCATCATCGCGCGCGGCGCGCAGCCACGGGCCGTAATAGCGTTCGCGCTTGGCATCGCGCAGCGAATGCGCGCCGACCGCCTGATCATCGATCATCGCCAGGCTGACCCCGACCGGCAGGTCGGGGCGCACCGCCTTGATCGCGGCGCGGCCCTTGCGGTGCGCTTCGAGCAAGTGCGCCTGGGTGCGCGCGGGATCGCGCACATAGAGCGCATTGCCAGGCTGGAACAGATCAACCCCCAGCGCGCGCGCCGCCGCTTCGGCCATTGCGCGATCGCCGCCGAGCAGATTGCCGGGCAGCAATTCCTGCAAGACCCCCGCAAGATTGGGTTCGTTGAGCGTGGTGGCATAACCGATCTGCGCCGCCAGATGCTTCGCCGCACGGGCGCAATAGCGGGCAAACAGATCGGGCGAGGCTGCGTCGTTCCAGCCGCCGCGCGCGGCAAACCAGCGCGGGGTGGTGAAATGGTTGAAGGTCACCACCGGGGTCAGCCCCCTCGCCCGGGCGCCGGCGATCACCGCGCGATAATGATCGAGCATGGCGATCGAAAACAGCCCCGGTTCGGGTTCGATCCGCGCCCATTCGAGACTGAAGCGATAGGCATTGAGCCCGAGATCGCGCACCAGATCGAGATCGGTCTGCCACAGCAGGAAGCTGTTGGCGGCATCACCCGAAGGTTCGGCATAGGCGGTGGGCTGGACGTGTTCCAGAAACCACGCGTCGGATTGGGTATTGTTGCCTTCGACCTGATGCGCGGCAGTGGCCGCACCCCACAGGAACCCGGCGGGAAAGCGCGGATCGGCAGCACGCGCCGGGGCGCCAGCCAGCGAGGCGGCTGCCGCTCCGCCGGCAAGCAGGGTGCGGCGATCGATCACAGGGTGATCAGCTTTTCATCGCGGTTGAACGAGGGGAACGGCATATAGGAAATGCGCAGCCGCTGGCGCAGCGACAGGCGGTGTTCGCCGGCAGGAAACCCGCCCGGCAGCGCCACCGCGATCGTCGCCGGCGCGCCGAACGCCCAGCGCCGGTCCCAGGCGGTTTCCATCGCATCGAGGCTGAGCGGGCCCGGCCCTTCGTCAAAAGTGATCGCCTCGCGCGCGATCGGTTCGCCATCGATGGCCAGTTCCAGATCTTCGACCATCGACAGGCCGAGCCCGCGATAATAGCCCAGCCGCGCGTCAAACGCGAAACCGGTCGGGGCATCGGCCGGCCCGGTCTGGCGCAAGCTGGCGGCATCGATCAGATATTTGTCGAACATCATGGGTGTCCCTGGTTGATTGGCAGCAGGCGGCGCATCACAGCAGCCCCTGTTCGGCCTGGGCGATCATCCGTTCAAACATGACATGCTGGCGGCGGACCTGTTCGCGGCTGTCGACCGGGCCGGCGTCCTGAATCCAGCGGTTGCCTTCGTATTCCGACGACAGCGTGCCCTGCCAGCCGACCCGCACCAGTTCGCGGATCACTTCGTCATAGGCGATCGACGGGTCGGTGCAATCGGCGTCCATTTCGTAGAATTTGGCCTGGATGTGGCGGAAATAGGGGGCGTAATCACCGATCCGTTTGGGATTGGCATAAGGGGCGTGGCGCAGCGTTTCGGCCATGCGCACTTCGGCCGGGTTGCCCTGCATCGTCACCGCGACATCGTAGATGGTATATTCGGCCATGATCTTGGCCTCGTGGCTGTCGACGATGAACTGCGCGACATGCGGCCGCGCGCCTTCGCGTTCGAACCGGGCGCGAAAGGCCGGCGGGTAATGCTTCATGAAAATGCCCATGTCGGGCAGGATGCCGAGATGCTGCGTGCCGAGCCGGTCGGCCACTTCGATCGTGCGCAGGATCCAGGCGTGATCGAGGTTCCACGGCGCGTGGACTTCGACCCCCATGTGGACGTCGAGCCGTTCGGCATGGGGCACGCAGCGTTCGAGGATATCGGGGCGCACGAACACCAGCACGCGCATGGTGCGGATGCCGAGCCGGTTGCACAACGTGAGATCGCGCACGATCGATTCGACCTGTTCGTCGTCGGTCATCAGGCGGTCTTTGCGCCGCTTGGTATCGAGGAACATGTCATAGGCGGTGAAATGCGCGCCGTGGCGATCGAGCATGGCGTGCCAGCGGGCAATTTCGGCATCGGAAATATCGGGAAACGTCGGCATGTTCTGTTCGGGCAGGACCTCGATGCCGGTCGCGCCGATGCTGGCGGCAAAGGCCACGCAGTCTTCGACCGTCATCTGGCCGAGGAACATTTCCTCCTGGAAACTGTACAGGCTGACCCCGCGGCGGATGCCCGATGTGCCTGATCCGCCCGGTGCCGATCCGGTGGTGTCTGCCCGCGTCATGCCTGCTCCTTGTCCGCGCCTCCCCGCTGCGGGAACGGTGCGTTTATTAGAATAATCATTCTTAAATTACTCATGGGGCGGACGGGTTGTCAAGCCGGCTGACACCGGGCCGGATCATCAATTTTTTGCATGCAAAATCATAAAAACAATTGATTTGTAAAATTTACATTTCGCCCGAAAGTTGCGAGGCTGAAAACGATTGCGAGGATTGAACCGAACAGAGCTGCTGCTGGCTGCCGGTGTGGATTAGACGTCCGGCCAGTTGCCCTGACCCGTCGCAATCCGGCATGGCTGACACAATTTGACATTCGCCGAAACCGGCGTATTATCAGAACCAGAGTTTTAATTTTGCCGAACGCCGGCAATGTGAGGGAGAGGAAAAATGACCACCAGACATGTCGCCGCGCTGTGCGCGTCGATCAGCCTGCTTGCGCTGGGCAGCACCGCGCGTGCTGCCGATGCACCGGCGCCCGCCGCCGCGACCACGCCGGGCACCGGGATCGAGGAAATCGTCGTGCGCGCCCAGCGCGTGTCGCAAAGCCTGCAATCGGTGCCGGTGGCGGTGACCCCGGTTTCGGCCAAGGAACTCGAAAACAAGCGGTTGCACGACCTGCCGCAGTTGACGCTGGCGGTGCCCAGCCTTGAGGTGACCACCGACAACGCGTTTACCCTGCGCGGGATCGGCAGCCAGATCTTTACCGCCAATGTCGATTCGTCGGTGGGCGTGATGGTCGATGACGTGTCGCTGGGCGTGCCGATTTTCATGAGCAACGCCGCCTTTGTCGACATGGACCAGGTCGAAGTGCTGACCGGTCCGCAGGGGCTGTTGTTCGGTCGCAACGCCTCGGCCGGGTTGATGAACATCATCACCAAAAAGCCGGTGATCGGCAAGCTGGGCGGCGAAGCCAGCCTTGAATACGACAATCGCGACACCCCCGGCGGCCATTTCGGCATGGTCGGCACGGTGGTGCTCAATGTGCCGACTTCGGAACATTCGGCGCTGCGGCTGAACCTGCTCGAATCGGTGCAGGACCCGATTTCCAAAGTGTTGAGCGATCAGACGCCCAACCAGTCGACCCAGCAGATCCGCACGATGGGCAAGCTGAAGTGGCTCTATGACAACAACGCCGGGCTGACCTTTTACGTGGTCGGCGATTACAGCCGCGAACGCGGCGTCGGCGGGATCTGGGACGACACCTGGCGCCAGACCGGCGCGGGCGGCAACGATGCCGCCGATGCCAAGCTCGACGGGGTGACCCCGTCGACCACCAACCTGTACAAGGCGCTGACCGCGCCCGATTTCCGCAGCGTCGATACCGGCGGGATCAGCGCGACGATCACCGACCGGCTGAGCGACGAATGGACGTTGAGCAATATCGCCGCGTGGCGCGGCTATGTGCTGACGTACAACCTTGACAGCGGCAATTCGGGCGAAAGCGCGCTGCCGATCAACGGCGGGCACCAGAATTACAACCAGCTGTCCGACGAATTGCGGCTGGCCTACAAGGGGACCAAAGTCGACGGCCAGATCGGCCTGTATGGCTTTTCCTCGACCAACGATGCCAGCGCGCAATTTGACGGCACCGCCGGCACCGGGGTGCCGCACTTCATCTATGGCAACAACGCCTATCACCTGACCGGGCAGAGCCTCGCCGCCTATGGCCAGTTCAACGGCCATGTGACCGATGAGCTGACGATGATCGGTGGCGCGCGCGTGACCACCGACCATGTCGCGGTGCAGGCGCTGGCCAACACGTTTGCCCAGACCTTGCAGCAGCCGTTCGGTCCGTTTGGTCCGACGTTCCCGCTGCCCGGGGTGGTGCGTCCGTTTGGCCCGATGAACCAGGATTACAGCGCATCGGGCAATCACACCAATGTCAGCTACAAGATCGGCGCGCAATATGTCGTCGCGCCGGGATCGATGCTCTATCTGACCTGGTCAACCGGGTACAAGGGTCCGGCGGAGCAGACCAATCTGGCCTATGCCGGCCAGCCGACCTATCTGCAGCCCGAAACCGTCCACGATCTCGAAGGCGGGCTCAAGGCGATCCTGTTCGATCGCAAGCTGCGCTTCAACGTTGCCGGGTTCCTCGAAAACTTCACCAATTTCCAGACCCAGTCGTTTGCCAATGTCGGCGGCAGCCAGGTCGGCGTGATCGGCAATGCCGAGGGCGTGCGCACTTATGGGGTGGAATTCAACACCAGCCTGCGGCCGATCCCCGAACTGACCTTCAACTACAACGCCACGATCGAAAGTTCGTATTTCACCAACTATTCGACCGACCCTTGCTATTTCGGCCAGACCACCGGTGGTTGCGCCTCGTCGCCGTTCTTCCAGGGTGCGGGCATCGCGACGTCGGCTTCTGCGCATTACAGCGGCACGCTCGAGGCGATCTATGCGCTGCCGGTTGCGCACGGCAAAGTCGAGTTCGAGGGATCGTGGTATCACCGTTCGAGCATCAACTTCACCACTTCGGCCGCGCCCTATGCCGAACTGGGGGCGATCAACGTGCTGGGCGCCAGCGTGACCTATCGCGGTGACAACGGGTTGACCGTGTCGGTGTTCTGCAAGAACTGCGGCAACGAAGTCTATCCCAACTATATCGGATCGGACCCGGGCGATGCCGCCATCGGCGTGCTGTCGACGATCAACCGTTGGGGCTACAACTCGGTGCGCACGATCGGCGCCTCGGTCGGCTTCAAGTTCTGACCGACAGACACAAAAAAGGGGCCGCTGCACGGATGGTGCAGCGGCCCTTTTTTTGTGGCTGCAATGCTGCGCCTTAGCCGCGCAGGCGCGGACGGCCGATATAGTCGCGCTTGCCGATCGGCACGCCCTTCATGCGCAGGATCGCATAGGCGGTGGTGGCGTGGAAATAGAAATTGGGCTGCGAAAACGACAGCAGGAATTCTTCGGCGACGAATTCCATCCGGTTTTCACGGAAAGCAAAGGCCATGTCCTGGCCGATGAAACCTTCGACTTCGGCCGAGTCGATCGCGGCCAGTTCGGCGCGGGCCGCTGCGACATAGGTGGCGAGGCCATCGAGCGTATCGGGCCACGGGGTGATATCGGGCGAATAGACCCCCTGGCGCACGCCGTGGATCGCGCCGAGCGAATGGCCGACGGTCGCCTTGACCTGATAGCCGAACGGCAACATGTCGTCGGCGAGCCGGGCATTGACCAGTTCGGCGCCATCGAGCCCGTGTTCTTCGCAATGCGCCTTGGCCTTGGCGAGCAACCCGGCGAGCGAATCGAGAATCTGCAGGTTTGACGGGATCAGCGCGGCGTAAAGCGACAGGGCCATGGAATCATCTCCGGTTGCGGATGCTTGGTGGCGGCATAAAGCATGGCGCGCACCGTTTCCCAAACCGGATTCTGCCGCGCTGCGGTCAATCGTGCAGCAGCCAGCCAAAGATCGCCGGCAGCCGTGCCGCCCACGATGGTTCGTCGTGCGCGGCGCCGGGATAGACGCGGCTGTCCCAATCAATGCCCTTGCGCCAGCCGGCGGCGGCGAGCCGGGCATCGACCACGCGTTGATACGGGTCATAGAAGGCATCGAGCGTGGCGGTGCCGTGATCGAACCACAGCCGGCGCCCGTCGGCGGCGCCGAGATGATCGGCAAACCAGCGGTCCCACACCGCCGCCAGCGCCGGATTTTCGGCGCCGAGCGCGCGCGGATCGACCGCCGGCCAGTGCGAACTGATGCAGGCGGCGCGGCCATAGACCGCCGGGGCCTCGAGAAAGGCATAGCAGCTCATGAGTCCGCCCATGCTCGACCCGGCGATGGCGGTATGATCGCGATCGGGCAGCGTGCGCCATGATGCATCGACCCAGGCCTTCAACGGCCCCGACAGCCAGGCCAGATAGGCATCGCTGACCACCGGGCCGCCGGCCATCGTGTCCATTTGCGCGCGCACCCCGGCGGGGGCTGACAGATAGACATCGCGCGGCAGATATTGCCGCCAGCGCGCCGCACCGGGCGACCAGATGCCGACGATGATATGCGGTTGCACATGGCCGGTGGCGATCGCCGCCAGCATCGCCCGATCCGCTGCCCAGACATGGTGGAACGCGGCGAGCGCCGGATCGAACAGGTTTTGCCCGTCGTGCATGTAGAGCACCGGATAGCGGCGCGTGGCCGCATCATAGCCCGGCGGCAGCCAGATCGTGACGTGCTGTTCGGGCAGGCCGGCAGCGGCGAGATGCGGGTAATCGAGCAGCCGGCCGGTGTCTTCTGCACGCGCCGGGCCGGTCAGGGCGATCAGCGCGAGCAGTGCGGCGATCAGTTTGCGAAACCCTGTCATTGCCCGATCCTGTCCCTGCCCCACCGGCCTGATTTGTCCGGATGGCGCAGCCTAGGCCCGCCCCGCCACCGGCGCATCTGGTATACGTATACCGTCCGGAACCGGGACCGTGGCAAAATCGGGATGCCGCTTTGGCGCGCAATGCTTTATGACAGCGGGTGATGCACGAACCCCGACCCCGCCGGCATGACGCCGCGTCGCCGCCCTTGCTGAACCGCTGGTCGATCGCGCTGATCGTCGCACTGGTGCTGATGGTGCTGGTCGGCGGCGGCAGCGCGCAGGCGCCGATCGAGCAATTGATCGCCGAAACGATCGGGCTGGGGCTGCTGGTCTTGCCGTTGTGGCGCACGCGCTGGCGCATGCTGGTGGCGCAGGATCGGCTGGTGGTGGCGTTGGTAGTGGCGCTGGTCGCGCTGTTTGCTGCCCAGTTGATCGCATTGCCGGCAACGCTGTGGAGCGCCTGGCCGGGACGTGCGCTCTATGCCGCCGGGGATCGGCTGATGGCGGGCTATGTGCCGGCGCGGCCCTGGTCGCTGGCGCCCGATGAAACCGTGGCGGCGCTGGTGTTTCTGGTGCCGGCGCTGGCGATGGCGCTGCGCGCGCGCGAGGGCGGGCGGTTTGCCGAAGTGTGGATCATCGCCTGGCTGATCGCGCTGGCGCTGTCGGGCGCGCTGGCGCTGGTGCAGACCGGCGCCGCGCCGGGCACCTGGCACATCTATGCCAATGCCCATTCCGATCTGCCGACCGGGACCTTTGCCAACCGCAATCATCAGGGCATCGCGATGCTGTGCGGGATTGCGCTGGCCGCCGCGTTGCAACGCCTGCGCCGGCCCGACGGGATGTGGCTGTTTGTCGTGGCGGCGACGGGCTGCACGATGGGCACGCTGATTACCGGATCGCGCACCGCGGTCGCGCTGCTGATCCCCGCGCTGGTGCTGGGCAGCGCCATCGCGTTTGGCCATCGGCTTGACCGGCGGCAGGGGCGCACGATCGCGCTGGCGGCGGCCGGCGGGGTGGTGGTGTTGGTGCTGACCGCGCTGCTGATTGCCAAAGTGCAGCCGGGCGGTGCGCTCGCCTCGGTGCTGTCGCGCAGTTATACCGCCGATGACGAACGCTATCATTTCTGGCCGGTGGTGCTGCGGATGATCGCGCAGAGCTGGCCGTGGGGCATCGGCATCGGCAGTTTTCGCCGCGCTTATGAAGGCGCCGAACCGGGTGACCTGCTTTCGCCGCTCTATCTGAACCATGCGCACAACGACTGGTTTGAATGGACGCTGGAAACCGGGCTGGCCGGGGTGGTGCTGGCGGCGGCGTTCCTGGTCTGGCTGTTCCTGCGGTGGCTGCCGGCGTGGCGGCGGCATGGCGGTGATCCGCTGAAGCAGGCGGCGGGCAGCGTGATCGTGCTGTTGCTGGCGCATTCGGCGGTTGATTATCCCATTCGCACGGTGGCGCTGTCGGGGCTGTTCGGGATGGCGGTGGGCGTGCTGGCGCGCCCGGTGCGGCGGCGTGGTGATGCCCCGGCGCCGCTGCCGCCGCTGCCGCGCGTGCTGTCGCCGCGCGGCGCGGTGGTGGCGGCGATTGCGCTGCTGGCGCTGATCCAGATCGGCGCGACGCAAGGGGGGATGATCGCGCAACTGGGTGATCAGCCGGCGCTGGCGGCCGGGCTGCCCAATGCCCATGCCCGCAACGATGGCCTGCAGGCGTGGCAGCGCGCGGTTTCCGGCGCGGCGCCGGGGCTGGTGCGGCAGCTGGCGTTGCGCGCCAATGCGCAAAGCCCGCTGGACGAACCGGCGTTTGCCGCGATGGCGCGGGTCAGCCCGCCCGGCGCGGCGCGCGATGCCCTGATCGACCATGCAGCGCGGCTGTCGCGGCGCGATCCCTGGCTGTTGCAGGCGCTGTTTGACCGCGCCCGCGCGCAAGGGGATGCGCGCGGCGAAGTCGATGCCTTGGCGGCGATGATCAACTTGCAGGTTCCGGTCGGCCGCGCGCGCGAAGATCTGGCCGCCGATCTGGCGCGGCCGGCGGTATTTGCCGCCACGCTGGCGGCGCTGCATGGCGATCCGCGCTGGCGCCACGGCCTGTTTGCCGAACTGACCCCCGATGCCGCGACCGCGCCCGCAGTGGGCCGGCTGATCGGCGCGCTGGGTGCGGCGCATGAACCGCTGACCGCCGATGACATGGCCGGGCTGCTGACCATGCTGTTGTACCACGGCCATGCCGAACCGGCGCTGGCCGATGCGATGTGGCGGGCTTGGCGCGGCACCGCCGATCCGTGGGATTGGCCGGCGGTGGATGATGGCGGGCCGCTGATGCCGTTTGACTGGCATTTCGCCCCCCGGGCCGAAATCGTCGATACCGGGCATGGCCGCGCGCTGCAGGTGGGCGAGCGCGACTTGGTGACCGCCCCGGTGGCGGCGCGGATGACCTGGCTGCCCGCCGGGACCTGGCGGTTTGTCGCGCAACCGGGGCCTGGGCTGGCGCCCGAGGCGATTCGCGCCACGCTGCTGTGCGACGGGCAGAGCACGGGGCTCGACAATGGTGCGGTATGGACCACGCCGCATGCTTGCGCGCGTGCCGAGCTGCGGTTGATCGTGATCAGCACCGAAGGGACCGTGTTGCGCGCCGAATTGCGCGCGGTTTCCGCCCAACAGCCTTGATCGCGCGCCGCGGCGGGCGCACAGAACGGGCATGACTGCGCCCGATGACATGACCCCGCCGACCGAATGTGCCCCCGCCGACGAAGCCGCGCTGCGCCATCAGCAGGTGCGGTTGCAGTCGATGATCGTGCTGCTGCTGATGGCCGGGCTGGTCATGGCACTGCCGTTCATCCTGACGCTGGGGGCGGTGGTGGTGCAGCCGCCGCTGACCGCGCTGGTGCTGTCGATCCTGCTGTCGCCGCTGGCCGACCGGCTGGCGCGGATCGGCATTCCCAATGCGCTGGCCTCGTTCATGGCGATCCTGGTGATGATCGGGGTGGTGATCGTTGCGCTCGCGGTGATCCTGCAACCGGCCTATGACATGGTTGACCAGGTGCCGGCGATGGCGCGCGAGATTACCCGCCGGTTTGCCGAATTGCGGCAGAATCTGGCGTGGATCGGTGAATTCAACCGCCAGATCAACCGGCTCGACGGGCCGCTGGCGGGGACCCAGCCGCGCGTGGTGGCGCTGGCGCAACCATCGATGATCGAACAGCTGGCGCTGGCCACGCCGAGCGTGCTGCTCGAAGCGCTGCTGACGATCCTGATGACCTTTTTCATGATCGAGGCGCGCATCCGCATGCGCCGCCGGCTGCTGGTCGAACGCGCCAGCTTTACCGCCTCGGTGCGCATCGCGCGGGTGATGCGCGATGTGCAGGACCGGGTGGCGGGCTATATCCTGACCGTGGCGCAAATCAACGCCGGGGTCGCGCTGATCGTCTATGCCGGGGCGCGCTATTACGGGTTTACCGCGCCGGTGATGTGGGGCGGGCTGGCCTTTGTGCTCAATTTCCTGCCCTATCTCGGGCCGCTGACGATGGTCGGGCTGCTCTCGCTGGTCGGGCTGGGCACGGCCAATACGGTGGCGGCGGGGCTGGTGCCGGCGATGGCATTTCTGCTGCTGCACCTGATCGAGGCCAATCTGGTGACCCCGTCGATCATCGGCGCGCGCTTTACGCTCAACCCGGTGGCGATCCTGATCAGCTTCAGCTTTTTTACCTGGGTGTGGAGCGTGCTGGGCGCGCTGCTGTCGGTGCCGATCCTGCTGATCCTGTCGGCGCTGGTCGATCATCTGGGCCGGCCCAATCTGATCGGCTTTGTATTTGGCGAAGCGCTGTTCGAACCCGGGCGGCTGGGGGCCGATGACCCCTCACCCGATGAATACGACAACGGCGCGGTATCCTGACCGGATACCGCGCCGTGACGTGAATTAACCGACGATCAGGCGACCAGCGCGTTCGACGCCGACATCGCGTAGAGCATGCCGATCGACAGCAGCACATTGAGGCGGCTGGCGATCAGTGCGCGCGGTGCAGCGGCGGCCTTCTGGTCGGCGCTGGCTTCGACCAGGCCGAGGATTTTCTGCTGCGCGGGCCAGATGATGAACCACACGTTGAACGCCATCACCAGCGCGAACCACATGCCGATGCCGATCAGGCGGACTTTGCCACCATCCTGGAACAGCAGCGCGCGCACGAGGAACCCGCCGTTCCACGCGACGATCAGCCCGGTGATCACCGTCATCAGCGCGCCATAGCGGAAATACCACAGCACATTGGGGGCGATGTGCCCGGTGATCGCGCCTTTTTGTTCGGCCGGGATCTTGGGCATCGTCGGCACTTGCACAAAGTTGAGGTAATAGAGCAGGCCGATCCACATCACGCCGAAAAACACGTGCAGCCAGACAAAGGTCATCTTGATGCACGCCGTGGTGCCGCCAAACGATTCGGCATCGAGCCCCAGCATGATCGCCAGCGCGACCACCACACCCACAATCACCACCAGATTGAGGTTGCCAAAAAACTTCGCCATGTTTCACCCCTTGATCGTGGCCTTTGTGGCCACTGTTGGTGCGACCCGTCCCGCAGTGATTTGCGGGCATATCGCTTGGTCGCAATTTTGCGTCGTTTGGCAGCAGCGTGCAACCTGAATTTGCGGGGTATCAGCGCGGGGTGGCGCGATCGACCGCGGCGGCGACCGCGACGTCAAAGGTGACATTGCCCAGCGTGCGCATCAGATCGGGCACCACCTCGACCGCGACGAGCAGTGCCAGCGGCGCCACCGGCACCCCCATCGCCAGCGCGATCGGCCCGACTGCGGCGACATAGCTGATCGTGCCGGGCAGGCTGACCGTGCTGAGCGAGACGAGGATCGCCATCACCACCCCCGACAGGCAGGCCCCTGCCCCCAGCGGCACCCCGTACCAATGCGCGACATAGACCACCACGCCCAGGTTCATCGCCGGGCTGGTGGCGCGGAACAGCGCCACCGCCAGCGGCAGCACGAATTCGGCGCTGGCCGCGCGCACCCCCAGCCGGTCGCACGCGGCCAGCATTGCCGGCAACGAGGCGAGCGAGGATTGCGTGGACAGCGCAAAGACCTGCACCGGCAGCATCGCGCGGGCAAACGCGACGAGCGGCTGACGCGCGACCAGCATGGCAAAGGGATAGGCCATCAGCCAGACCGCCGTGCCCGCCGCCGTGACCACGACGATGTAATGCGCCAGCGCGCCGACGGCGGCGGGCCCGCTTTTGGCGGCGACGGTCAGGCTTAACGCCAGCACGCCCAACGGGGCGAGCGCCAGCACCCAGCCGATCACCACCAGCATCGCCCCGGCGATCCCCGAAAACAGGTTGGCCAGGGTATCGCGCTGCGCCGGGGGCAGCCGGGTGGCAGCGAGCGCAAACACCACCATGAACAGGATCAGCGGCAGCATCTGGCCATTGGCGGCGGCTTCGATCACATTGGTCGGCACGATCGAGCGCAGATAATCGACCAGCCCCGGCAGACTGGCCGGCACCGTGCCGCCCAGGCTGGCGCGCAGCGCCGCCGCTGCCGCTGCCGGCACCGGCCAGCGCGCCAGCAGCAGCGTCGGCACGGCAATCGCGATGAGCGCCGACATCACCAGCACCGCGCCAAACAGCGCCAGGCTGCGCTGCGCGGTGCGGCCGACGCTGGCGGTGCGCACGGTCTGGAACACCCCGGTAAAGATCAGCGCGGCGACCAGCGGCACGATCGTTGCCTGCAAGGCACGCAGCCACAATTCGCCGACCGGCCCGGCCACCGTGAGGATCGCCGGCATGACCCCCGGCGCGACAAAGGCAAGCGCCAGCCCGCCGCCCAGCCCCAGCGCCAGCGCGCCAAAAGTATAGCCGGCGGGAATCTGCGCGATCGGCGGCAGCGTCAGCCCGGCGCCGGGTGCATCGGCATTGCCATGCGAAATGTCTTGGTTCATGGGCTGGTCACCTTAATCGTGTAGGGCACGGTGGCAATCGCGTAATCCGCGCGCGTGGCGCGGCGCAGCAAAAGGGTTTGGCATGGGGCGCAAGTTTTTCGGCACCGACGGGATCAGGGGCCGCACCAACGAAGGCGTGATGACCGCGGCAACCGCGATGAAAGTCGGCCAGGCCGCCGGGACCTATTTCCAGCGCGGCGAACACCGCCACCGCGTGGTGATCGGCAAGGATACCCGGCTGTCGGGCTATATGCTGGAAAACGCGATGACCGCCGGGTTTACCAGCGTGGGCATGGACGTGGTGCTGCTGGGGCCGATGCCGACCCCGGCGGTGGCCTTGCTGACCCGCGAAATGCGCGCCGATGTCGGGGTGATGATTTCGGCCAGCCACAATCCGTTTGCCGACAACGGGATCAAGCTGTTCGGCCCCGACGGGTTCAAGCTGTCGGACGAGGACGAACTGGCGATCGAGGCGATGCTCGAGCATGATCTGCCGCTGGCCGCTGCCGAGGAAGTCGGCCGGGCGCGGCGCATCGAGGATGCGCGCGGGCGCTATATCCACGCGGTCAAGGGCAGCCTGCCGCACAATGTGCGGCTCGACGGGCTGCGCATCGTGCTCGATTGCGCCAATGGCGCGGCCTATACCGTGGCGCCCTCTGCATTGTGGGAACTGGGCGCCGAAGTGATCGCGATCGGGGTCGAACCCAATGGCCGCAATATCAACCTGGGGGTGGGATCAACCCACCTTGACGCGATCCGCGACAAAGTGCGCGAAACCCGCGCCGATATCGGCATCGCGCTCGATGGCGATGCCGACCGCCTGATCGTGGTCGACGAAAAGGGCCATACGGTCGACGGCGACCAGATCATGGCGCTGATCGGCGGACAATTGGCCGAACAGGGCGCGCTGCGCGGCGGCGGGGTGGTCGCCACGGTGATGTCGAACCTGGGGCTGGAACGCTATCTCAATGCGCGCGGGCTTGATCTGGTGCGCACTGCGGTGGGCGATCGCTATGTGCTCGAACGCATGCGCGAGGGCGGCTACAATGTCGGCGGCGAACAATCGGGGCACATGATCCTGATCGACCACAGCACCACCGGCGACGGCACGATTGCCGCGCTGCAAGTGCTGGCCGCGCTGGTCGCCAGCGGCAAACCCGCCAGCGAGGCGCTACATCTGTTTGATCCGGTGCCGCAATTGCTGCGCAACGTGCGCTTTGCCGGCGGCAAGCCGCTGGAAGATGACACGGTCAAGGCGGTGATTGCCGATGCCGAGGCGCAACTGGCGGGCAAAGGTCGGCTGGTGATCCGCCCGTCGGGCACCGAACCGGTGATCCGGGTGATGGCCGAAGGCGACGATGCCCGCGAAGTGGCTGCAGTGGTGGACCGTATTTGTGCGGCGGTGCGCAAGGCTTCATGATGGTGGGCAGGCGTTAGCGCGCGGCCTTCGACGAGCTCAGGATGAACCGGGTCGTTTTAAGACCAGTCGTTCTTCGAATCGACTCGTCATTCTGGACTTGATCCGGAATCCAGCACAAAACGAATGCGGTAGGATTCCTGCTGCAGAGCAGTTTGGCTTCGCCAAAGACGCTGCCGCGTCTGATGTTTGCTGGATTCCGGATCAAGTCCGGAATGACGGATTGATTTGGATGGACCGCTTACAAGACGTGTCAACGCGTCGGACGACTGGTATTGAACAGATACTTGGTTGATTGGGTGAATGCTTTGGCTTGCCTTTAGGGACTACAGCCCTCACCCAACCCGCCGAAGCAAAAGGACCATGCCCATGCTTGAAATGCGCCCTGATTGCGAACGGTGCGGTTGCGATTTGCCGGCGGCGGCGCCGGGTGCGTTCATCTGTTCGTTTGAATGCACGTTTTGCGCCGAGTGCGCCGATGCGCTGGATGATCGTTGCCCCAATTGCGGGGGCGAACTGACCGACCGGCCGACCCGCGCGGCGCGGCTCCACGGCAAACATCCACCCTCGACGGTGCGGCACTTCAAGGGGTGATCGCGCCCCCCGGCCCCGCGGCCGGAGGGCGCTGAGCGGGTCAGCCGAGCGCGGTGGTCAGCACGCGGGCCAGGCGGTCGGCAAAGCCGCGCGCGTCTTCGGGCAGTTCGCCGTCGGCGATGCGGGCTTCGTCGTGGAGCAGGAAGGCGCCATCGGCTTTGAGCGCGGCATCGTCGGGCAGCGCGGCGAGCCGGGTGACCAGCGGGTGGCGCATGTTGAGTTCGAGCACCGGCTTGGCGCCGCGCGGGGTCTGGCCATTGGCGGCGAGCAGGCGTTCGAGTTGGCGATCGAGCCCGTGCTCGCTGGCGACCAGACAGGCCGCGCTGGTGGTCAGCCGGTCAGAGGCGCGCACATCGGATACCGCATCGCCCAGCGTGGATTTGACCCAGGCGATGAAGCTGTCGCTTTCGGGCGCCGGAGCGGCCGGTTCATCCGCAGCATCTTCGGTGGGGATCGCGCCCAGATCGGCGAGGCCCTGTGACACCGATTTGAACGGTTTGCCGTCAAAATCGACCCCGGCGGCGGCCCAGAAGCTGTCGACCGGGTCGGTCAGCAGCAGGACTTCGATCCCGCGCGCGGCGAACCCTTCGATCTGCGGGCTGGCGGCCAGCCGTTCGCGATCGGTGCCGGTGGCGTAATAGATCGCGGTCTGGTTTTCGCGCATCGCGCCGACATAGTCCTTCAGGCTGCGCCAATTGTCGCCGCCGGTGGTGGTGCGGAAGCGGGCGAGGCCGAGCAGCGTTTCGCGGCGGCCATAGTCTTCGTAGATGCCCTCTTTCAGCACCGCGCCGAAGGTATCCCAGAACGCGGCGTATTTGTCGGCGTCGCTGTCGGCCAGCTTGCCCAGATCGGCGAGCACGCGGTTGGCCACGCCCTTGTTGATCGCGGCGAGCAGCGGGCTTTGCTGGATCATTTCGCGGCTCATGTTGAGCGGCAGATCGGCCGAATCGACGAGGCCCCGGACAAACCGCAGATAGCGCGGCAGCACATCGGCTTCGTCGGTGATGAACACGCGGCGGACATAGAGCTTCATCCGCCCGGTGCGATCGGGATCGAACAGATCGAACGGGCGGGTGGTCGGCACATAGGCGAGCACGGTATATTCGTGCTTGCCTTCGGCGCGCCAATGCAGCGTGAGCGCCGGTTCATCCCATTGCCCGGCGATGCTGCGATAGAAATCGGTGTGTTCTTCGGCGGTGATCGCCGATTTGGGGCGGGTCCACAGCGCGCTGCCGTCGGTCACTTCAACCGGTTCGGCGTCGCCCTGTTCGATCAGCACGATCGGCACCGGAACATGGCCCGATTGCGCGCGGATCACGCGTTCGACGGTGGCGCGTTCGGTATAGTGGGCGGCATCGTCCTTGAGGAACAGCACGACGCGGGTGCCCACTGCCTCGGCCGTGGTCGGGGCGATCGCATAAGTGCCCAGGCCATCGGACGACCAGACATGCGCCAGATCGCTGCCGGCGCGGCGCGAATGGACTTCTACCCGATCGGCGACCATGAATGCCGAATAGAACCCGACGCCGAACTGGCCGATCAGTTGCGGGCTTTCGCCATCCTTGGCGGCGGCGAGCCGGTCCATGAAGGCGCGCGTGCCCGAGCGGGCGATCGTGCCGAGCGCCTCGATCATGTCGGCCTCGGTCATGCCGATGCCGTTGTCGGTGACGGTCAGTGTCTTGGCCTTGGCATCGAGCGCAATGGTGATCCGCGCGGCGCTGTCGCTGGCCAGCGCGGGGTTGGCGATGCTTTCATAGCGCAGTTTTTCGCAGGCGTCGGCGGCATTGGCGATCAGTTCGCGCAGGAACACGTCGCGGTCGGAATAGACCGCGTGCACCATCAGGTGCAGCAAGCGGGCGACATCGGCTTCAAATGCGCGGGTTTCGACGGTTTGCGTGGTCATGGGGCTCCCATCAATCTGGTTCGGGTTGGCCGCGACATGGGTGCGCGATGAGTGCAATTCAAGCCGGTGGCATGGTTTGCAGCAGCCGCGCGATATCATCGGGGTGCGCCAGATCGGTGCCGGGGTGGAGCACGGCGGCGGTGCCGGCGGCGATGCCGGTGCGAAACGCCTGCACCTCGTCATGGCCGAGGCACAAGGCGTGGACCATGCCGGCGACAAAGCTGTCGCCGGCGCCGACGGTGCTTTGCGCGGGGACGGCGATGCCGGGGTGGTCGATCACCCCGGCGGCGCGCGCGAGGATCGCCCCTTCGTGGCCGAGCGTGACCGCGACCAGCCGCGCGCTGCCCTTGTGGACGAGACCCATCGCGGCGGCGGCAATCTGCGCCCGGGTGGGCAAGGCGCGGCCGACCAGCTTTTCGAGTTCGCCCCGGCTGGGCTTGACCAGATCGATGGCGCCGCCGGCCAGCGCCGCGCGCAAGGCATCGCCCGAAGTATCGAGCACCAGCGGAATATCGCGATCGGCCATGATCGCGGCCAGCTGCGCATAGAAATCAGCCGGGGCGCCGCGCGGCAGCGAGCCGCTGGCGACAAACCGGCGGCAGGGCACTTCGCGCGCGGCGGCGAGCGCGGCCTGCCATTCGGCGGTGGTGATCGCCGGGCCATCGGGGGTGATGCGGTATTCCTGCGCGGTGGCGCGTTCGAGCGCGGTGACCGCGACGCGGGTATGCCCGGTGATCGCCACGCGGCGGCGCACCAGTTGATGCAGATCGAGCATGGCATCGAGCGCGCTGCCGGTGGGACCGCCCGACAGGTAGATCACCCGCGCATTGCCGCCCAGCCGAACGAACACCCGCGCGACATTGATGCCGCCGCCGCCGGGATTGGCATATTCGTCGGTCGCGCGGATCTTGTGCATCGGCACCAGATGATCGAGCGCGCAGGCGATATCGATCGTCGGGTTCATGGTCAGCGTGGCGATGGCGGTGGCGGGTATCATGGTCATGCCCTGCTCTGTGGCGGATCAGGCTGGCACGGGCGATGATCCCGGTCAATCAATGCAGGATTGTTCGGCGGCGGGTGCGCCGCTATGCCCCTAGGGTGATCGACCAAGCCCCCTTCGCGCGCCGCAGCCAACTGGTCTTGATGGCGGTGGTGATCGCGGTGGCGGTGGCGCTGCGGCTGGACCATGCGGCGCGGTCGCTGGCGTTTGACGAAATGGCCAGCCTGTATTTTTCCGGGCAATCGTGGGCGCACCTGTGGGGCTGGTGGATGCTGCGCGAAACCAATCCGCCGCTGTTCTATTCGCTGCTCAAACTGTGGCGCGCCACTGTGCCGATGGGGCATTGGGCGATGCGCGCGCTGCCGCTGGGGGTGTGGCTGATCACGGCGGGGGTGTTTGCGCGCTGGCTGTGGGCGCGGCTGGGCGGGTCGGCGGCGCTGCTCGGGCTGGCGGTGATGGCGGTATCGGCTTCGGATATCTATCAGGCGGATTATCTGCGCGGGTATGGGCTGGCGCGGCTGGCGGTGTTGATCGGGTTTGTCGCGCTGGTCGATGCGCTCGACGGGGTGCGGGCGCGGCGCAATTGGGCAATCTATGTCGTCAGCGCGGTAGTGGCGATCCATTGCCATACGACGATGGTGCTGTGGCCGGTGATCGCGACGCTGGCGGTGCTGGCCGATGCGGCGATGACCCGGACGTGGTGCTGGCCGGTGCTGATCCGGCTAATCGTGGCGGATGCGGTGACGGCGGTCCTGTCGGGGTGGGTGTTGGTGATGGCCTGGGCGCAGATGCGCAGCCATTCGGCGGACAATATCACCTGGCTGGCGCCGCTGGGCTGGCAGGATTTTGCGGTGACCTGCAATCTGCAACTGCTGACCGGCGGGGTGATCGGATCGGTGCTGATGGCACTGGCGATGGCGATCGGGCTGTGGCGCGGGCGGCGGGTGCGCGCGGTGCGGCTGGCGGCGGCGATCGCGCTGGGGGCGGTGGTGCTGTTCAAGGCGGCCGACCGGATTCACCCGATCGTATCGGATTTTACGCTGCACTGGGCGTTCAGCTTTACCGCGCTGGTGGCGGCGGCGGCGCTGGCGCCGCCCATGCTGCGGTGGCAGCGGTGGATCGTGCCGGGGGCAGTCGTCGCGGTGCTGGCGGGCGGGCTGGTCGATGTGATGTTGCTGGAACCACCGTTTGTGCCGCAGGACTGGCGCCAGACGGTGCGCACGGTGGCGGCGGACCCCGGCGCCGCGTTGCTGGCCGATCATGAATCGATCGGGGTGATTGTCGAACAGGGCTGCCTGGTTGAATTCGGCAGCACGCACTGCCCGTTTGCGTTGGTGGTGCTGGCCGATCCGCGGCTGACCGACAACTGGGCGTTTGGCGGCTATCACGGGCCGTTGCTGGACCCGGCGGGGGCGCGCGCGGTGCTGCGCGGGGCACGGCGGGTCTATGCGTTCAGCCGGTATTATTACACTCCGCTCGAACATCTCGGGCTGCGGCCCAAGGGGCTGGCGCAAGTCTATTGGGACGATGGCGAATTGATCGGGCCGATCGCGCCGCAGGCTTTTGCCGCGCCGGCGCCTTATCCGATCGATCCCGATGCGCAGTATACCGGCGCGCCGGACCCGGATGAGGATGCGGATTAGCCCCCGGTCAACCGGATGGTGATCATCTGCTGGCGATCTGGTCGTGATCAATCCGGCTGATCACAGCGCCGCAGGTATCGTCATGTTCCAGCGCATGGATCGCCTTGGCCGACAATTCCGGGGTCGCCTTGTCGATCGCCCACAGCACGATATCGGCATCGACATCGTTCAGTCCCACCGCGACGATATCCAGCCGCACATGTTTGCAAAACGGTGCTGCCGCATCGGCACCCTTTGCCTCGTCACCCAGCACCGCCAGCGCAGCCTTGTACCAGTCCTGCTGCGACAGATAGGCGCTGATCGTGCCCATGCTGGTCGCGGCACTGCCCTGCGGGCCAAAGCCGGCGAGCGCGGTGTTGAGCACTTTGGCCGGGTCAAGCTCGCGGTGCACCAGCTTGATCGCGGTTGCGCGGTCGGCCGCACAGCGATTCGCCGGATTGAAGAGCATCGGCGGGAACACCCCTGCGGGCACCACAACGGGAAAGCCAGGGCAAATCCGCCATTCGACAAAGACCGAGGGGCGCGGTTCTTCAAAACTCAGCCGCCAGGTCCCGACCGGCATGCTGCCCGCGCTGTTGAAATTGTGTTCGCTGGCGGGGATCGACAGGGCGATCTGCATGCCCTGATCGTAACGCCACCACCGGATCGGATCCTGCGTGACATTTTTTTCGTCGATCCCGCTGCCGAGCAGCGAACTGATCGCGCTGTCGAGCGCCAGCGCCTGGTTGGCCAGCGCCGGGGCGGACAGGGTGGTGACAAACGGGGCGGCCGGGGAAATATCGCCGGCCAGCTTGGTCGCCACGTCGACCGCGCGCGAGGCGACGGTCGAGGTATATTTGATGCCCCCCTTCAGCTCGAAGGTGATTTCCGGGGTAGCCGTGGAATCGCTGCCGTTGACCAGAAACAGCGGGTTGTTGTCGAGCGTATGGCCGATGCTGCGGCTCCATTGTTCGCCCTCGTTCAGGCTGCTGGCATGCGACAGCGTGACCACCGGAATGGTTGCGGTGTAGAGCCCGGCCTTGATCCCCAGCGTGAAATTGACCGAGAAACTTTTGCCTACCAGCAGCCGCGCCAGCCAACCGCGCGGGGCATAGCCAAGCGGCGTGCCGTCGCCGGTGGCAGAGGCTTCGCCGGCGGGTTGGATCAGGACGCGGGTGTAATTGCCTTCAAAAATGCCGCCCTGACCATAGCCGTGACTGCTCGCCTGGA